>Ga0209369_1000412_pt1 | contig 62087 bp, 63 predicted proteins | sample EBPBio142010_DNA_FD_185865 | JGI IMG/M metagenome (GOLD analysis project Ga0209369, IMG submission 185865) | Wastewater treatment Type I Accumulibacter community from EBPR Bioreactor in Madison, WI, USA - Reactor 1_10/4/2010_ DNA (SPAdes)... | ecosystem: Engineered > Bioreactor > EBPR >...
TGAAACTAAGATGCACTGCATCAAGCTTCTCGGGCAGCGCCTGTCCGCGCGGGACTTCGACCGTCAGGTTGCAGAGTTCCAGGTCCGTGTCGCCGTCCTGAACGGGTTCACCGCCCTCGGCACACCCATCACAGAGGTCGCAGGATAGGTCTGTCCGGGGAAAGGGGAGGCCCGGCCATCACCCGATTTGTGCAACACAGCCAAGACAGCCCAGAGTTGATTTTCATGGTCGATGCATCGAATGGCAGCTTAGAGCCGAGGCTGTGTGCAAACTCCGGCCTGTGTTAAGCTTCTGCATAGCTGCGGGGGATCGGCATGTCGGGTTTCATCGAAGGCGTTGCGCGTGGACAGACGGTCCTTTTCCCTGATCGGCTCGATGACTGGATTCATGAGGATCATCTGGTCCGGTGGTTGATTTCTTCGTAGATGAGCTTGATCTGGCGGGCCTTGGTTTCGTGCGCTCGGCAGCGGCACGCACGGGCCGCCCCGGCTACCATCCTGCTGTTATGCTCAAGCTGTTCATTTACGGCTATTTGAACCGCATCCCGTCGAGCTGCGGGTTGGAACGGGAGGCGGGGCGGAATGTCGAGCTGATGTGGCTGACCGGCCGCCTCGCTCCCGATCACAAGACCATCGCCGACTTCCGCCGCGACAATGGGCCCGGCATCCGCCGCACCTGCGCCCAGTTTGTGGAACTGTGCCGCCGCATCGGTGTGCTTAAGGGCGCGTGCATTGCCATCGACGGTAGCAAGTTCCGGGCGGTGAACTCCCGTGACCGAATCTTCACCAAGGGCAAGATCGCGAACCGCATCGCCGATCTGGAGGCGGACGCCGGGCGCTACATCGCCGAGATGGTCCGCGTTGATCGACAAGAAGAAGGCGAGGTCCGAGCCGAGAAAGTCGCGCACCTGGCCAAGCGTTACGGGCGGGTCCGGCAGCACATCCAGCATCTGCAAGCGATGGATCGGGCGCTGGCCGATGCGCCGGACGGACAGATATCCCTGACCGATCCCGATGCCCGTGCCATGGCGACCAGTGCCCGCAACAGCGGCATGGTCGGTTACAACGTCCAGACTGCCGTCGATGCCGAGACGCATCTGATCGTCGCACACGATGTCACCAACCAAGGCCATGATCGCGACCTTTTGGTGCCGATGGCCGCCGCTGCGAAAGAGGCGCTTCACCGCGACGAGATACACGTGCTGGCTGACAAGGGCTACTTCAGCGGGCGGCAGATCCTGACCTGCTACGAGGCAGGAATCACCACCACGATTCCGCGCCCCGAGACGTCGGGCAACCGGGCCAAGGGCCTGTATGTGAAGGCCGACTTCGCCTACGAGGCTGATGCAGACGTTTACCGCTGCCCTGCCGGCGAAGCGCTGACCTACCGCTACACCACTGAGGAAGACGGGCTGGAACTGCGCCGCTACTGGACCGGCGAATGCGGTGGCTGCCCGATTAAAGCGCGCTGCACGACTGGCAAGGAACGCAGGATCACGCGATGGGCACGCGAGCACCTGATCGAAGCGGCGCGGGCCAGACTGATCGGACCGACAGAGCCGATGACGGTCCGCCGTGGCACGGTTGAACATCCCTTCGGCACCATCAAGGCCTGGATGGGCGCAACCCACTTCCTGACCCGACGGCTGAGAAATGTGAGAACCGAGATGGCGCTGAACGTCCTCGCCTACAACATCAAGCGGATGGTGGCGCTGATTGGTATCCGAGGGCTAATGGCAGCGGTGAAGGGCTGAAAGAGAGCACAAAACCATGCTCTGCCGAAATCCGTCGCGTGGCGCGCTATCCTTGCCCTCGCAGCAGCTAACTGGTCTTCGGCGAAGAGTTTCCACACAGCCTAAGCCCATTGCGGCCATGAGCCTCTTGGGTAAACATTAGTGATACCCAGCTTTCGGGAAGACGCGAATGAGACAGCCCATACTCTCGGTTCTTTTCGCCAGTATCTTGATGGCGGCGACTTCGGGCATGGCCACGGCTTGCAGAACTCACATGCCGCCACTTCCCAGAGACTTGGAGGGCGTCGAGCTTGTCGTGGTGGGTCGAATCTCCGATTATCAAATACTGGACGTCTCCAGAAGGCTGGCCCGTTTTGACATCCAAGTGGATGAGGTGCTGAAGGGAGAGGCTGTTCAACCCGTTCTGTCAGTTGCAGTTATAGATGACCGCATAGGTGTGCGGGCGGATCACATCGACCTTCGTTACTTGCGTTTGCTACAAGATGAGGACGGCTATCAGATACCCTACTTGGTTGCGATCACCGCCCTTGATCTTGACAGTGCTTCGCGCGGCGCAAAGTTTTCTCAAGCCTCGGAACAGTTCCGTGTAACATCTTACAACTGTGGAACCACGTTCTGGTTTAGGGATAGCGACGCATTGAGGACAAAGCTTGAGCTAACAGAGGAGAGCAAATAGCTGCGCAACGTCCGCTTTGTCCGGAATAGCTGACCTTGGCTAACACTGCAGCGAGGGCCGACTCTCGGCCCTTCCGGGCGACCACAGGAGTTCTGTCTGATACCCAAGCCGTTGCAGCGCCCCGATTGCCTTGACAAGATCTACGCTTTGAGTAGGTCAGCTTCCGCCCCGAAGGCGATTGCGCGTGCGAGCATGGGGTTGCCCTGACGCGCAGCGCTGCCCGCCTCGCCCATCTCGCTGGCCGCTTCCAGCAGCAGATCCCGCGCGGCGTGGTTGGCGTCGTCGGAGCCCCATCGGATTGTGTTGACTGGCGCGGGCTTGCCCTTTCGATCCAGTTCTGGATCAGCACTGGCAACGCCCAGATCAGCTCACCAAGGTTCGCCCGGACCCGGTACGGCAGGTCCGCGTGCCGGAAGCCGGTGCGCTTGCCTGGTTCGGGTTGCCCCTGAAGCCCGGCGATACGTTGTGGGCAGGCGGCTTTCTGCGCTGGAACGCTGCCAGCAGAGCATCAATGCAAGGCGGATGATCGACGGGCTTTTCTTGCAATATTGGAACGGAGAACGCCTGGACTTCCGACGAGGTCAGCGGACGTCCAGCACGTCGGCAAGCGCATTTCCTCTGACAACACCCCGTCGCCCGTTACGGCGTGGTGGGCGCCGTCCCTCCGGCTTCAAGTGCTGCGACGACGCGGTCGGTCGTGCGCTGGATGTGGGCGAGGGTGACCTCGATCGCGCGGGGCACGTCGCGGTCCATCGCGCTTTCGAACAGGGCGCGGTGTTCTTCATGCACGTCTCGCGACAGTGCAGGGCGGCTGCGTGACAACTGGCGATAGCGTTCGTGATGCTTGTACATCATGCTGCGCATCCGCAGAAGCCAGACTGAGCTTGCCGCGCCGACCAGCGCCTCGTGGAATTCGGTGTTCAGCCCCTCCCACTCGGTCAGGTCGCGCGGCTCGGCGCTGCGTTCCAGCCGTTCCAGCCGATACCAGGCCGAGATCAGACGCTCTTCCCAGGCGCGGTCGCCGCGCGGCAGCGACTGCGCGATGGCTTCGGCCTCCAGCTGCTTGCGGAGCTCGCCGATTTCGCGCGCGTCCTGCGCCGAAAGCGGCGCCACAATGCAGCCCCGCTGGCCCAGAAGCGTGACGAGATGGTCACCCGAGAGCCGCGCCAATGCCTCGCGCAGCGGGCCCGCGCCCAGGCCATAGCGGTCGCGCAGCATTTCGATCTTCAGCTTCAGCCCCGGTGCAAGCCGCCCCGCCACGATATCTTCGCGCAAAAGGCGATAGGCCTTTTCCGCAAGGGTCTTGTCGCTGGACTCAAAGGCATCTTGGGGAAGGACAATCGTCTGCTGCATGCGGGCTGCCGGGGTTGAAGTGTGGGCTTGCGGTGAACCCGATCATAGAGCGCATCGCAATAAAATCAAATTTTAGTTTGACATGGTCATAATATCAATATTTTCTGCTGGCGGGGAGGAAAATATGGAAAACACCGTTCAATCATCGGCAGGGCTTGCCGGGCATGTCAGGCCGCCTTCGGCCCTGGCCCGATTCAGCACCGGGCTGGCGCAGGCCGAAATCCTGTTGGCGGGGGGGCTGATGTTCCTCCTGTTCGTGCTGCTTCTGGCCAATGTGACCGGCCGTTTCCTCGGGGTGCCGCTGATCTGGGTTGATGAGCTTGCGGTCTACCTGATGGTGATCGTGGCCTTCCTGGCCGCCGCCGCCGCGCTGGACGCGCGACAGCATATCGCGGTCACGCTTTTGTCCGACATGATGTCGCCCCGCGCCGCTGGCCTGCTCCGGCTTCTGGCCGACCTGATCCTGCTGGCCTTCCTTCTGGCACTGGCGTGGATGGTCTGGATCTGGTTCGATCCGCTGACCGCTGCCGCTGCCGAAACGCTGGATGCCTTCGCGGCGCAAAGCTTCAACTTCATCTATCAGGAACCGACCGTGACGCTTGGCGTCCGCAAGGTCTGGTTCTGGCTGATCCTTCCGGTTTTCGCCGTCACCGCGACCATCCACTGCCTCGCGCAGATCGAGGCTGATCTGCGGCTGCTGAAAGGGGCGGGGCGATGATCGTCGGCGGCAGCTTCATCGGACTTGTCATCCTGTCGGTCCCCATCGCCTTCGTCCTGGCGATCTGCGCGCTGATCTACATTTTCGTCAGCGGCAACACCGTCCTTCTGCAATCCTTCCCGCAGCAATTGTTCGGCGGGCTTGAAAATTACGGCCTGTTGTCGCTGCCGCTTTTCATCCTGCTGGGCGAGTTCATGAATGTGGGCGGCATCGGCCGACGGCTGATGGCGCTGGCCGTAGCGATCCTTGGCTCTGTCAAGGGGGGGCTGGCCTATGTAAACCTCGGCGCGAACATGATGATGGCGGCGATTCTGGGCTCGACCGTGGCGCAGATCACCATCATGTCCCGCCTGGCAGTGCCCGAGATGGAAAAGCAGGGCTATCCGCGCGATGTCTCGGTGGCGATCACCGCGGCGGGCGGGCTGCTGGCGCCGATTGTTCCGCCCTCGATGCTGTTCATCATCTATGGCGTCATCGCGCAGCTGCCCATCGGCGATCTGTTCATTGCGGGCATCGTGCCGGGCATTCTGATCTTTCTCGCCTTCCTGGCGGTGATCGGCTGGCTTGGTCATAAGCACGATTTTCCCCGCAGCGAGTCGCTGCCGCTGCCCGCCCGCCTGCGCGCCATCGCCGAGGCACTGCCTGCGGCACTGATCCCGGCGACGATCATCGGCACGATCCTGGGCGGCATCGCCCATCCGACCGAAAGCGCCGCCCTGGGCAGCATCGCCACGATCATCGTCGGCGCCTTCATCTATCGCGAGCTGAAATGGCGCGACATTCTGGTGGCCTTCGGCAATGCCGCGCGGTCCTCGGCAATCGTGCTGTTCCTGATCGCCACCGCTACGGTGTTTTCCTGGGTCATCACCTTCGAGAACATCCCGGCACGGGTCGCTGCGGCGATGCAGGCGATGACGGCCTCGCCCCTGGTGTTCATGCTGATGCTGAACGTCCTGCTGCTGATGATCGGTATGGTCACCGACCCGATCCCCGCGATCATCCTGATCGTGCCGGTGATGCTGCCGGTGGCGACCGGGGTCTATGGCATCGACCCGGTATTCTTCGGCGTCGTCGTCTGCGTCAACCTGACCCTGGGACTGTTGACGCCGCCGGTCGGCACGGGCCTGTTCACCGCCGCGCTGATGGGCGGCGTCAGGGCCGAACGGCTGGCGGTGCTGCTGCTGCCCTTCTTCGTGGCGGTGCTGGCGGTGATTCTGCTGATGGTGTGTTTCCCGCAGACCGTCACCTTCCTGCCCGGTGTGCTGTGATGGCGACGGTCTGGGTTCTGGGCGGCGGGCTGATCGGGGCGGGATGGGCCGCGGCCTTCGGGCTGGCGGGTCATGCCGTGCAGGTGATCGATCCCGACATGGCGGCGGCACAGGCGCGGCTGGACGAGGTCTGGGCCCGTGCCACGGCGGCGATGGGCGACAAAGGGGCGGCGCTGCCGCGCGTCACGGTGGCCCCGCAAGGTCCGGCCCCGGCTTTGGTGCAGGAATGCCTGCCCGAGCGGCTGGCGCTGAAACGCGCCGCCCTGACGGAAATCCTGCCGCTTCTGGATCCGCAGACGCTGATCGCCTCGTCCTCCTCGGGCCTGTCGCCCGAGGACCTGCAACAAGGGCTGGAGGGCGCAGAGCGCCTGTTCATCGCCCATCCCTGCAATCCGCCCTGGCTGATGCCGGTGGTGGAACTGTCGGGCGGGGCGGCGACCGCACCCGAGGTGCTGACGCGGGCCCGCGCTTTCTATGAAGGGCTGGGCAAGCGTGTCTTGACCCTGGCCAGGCCGATGCCGGGCCATCTGGTCAATCGCCTGCAGGCGGCGCTGTGGCGCGAGGCGGTGCATCTGGTGCGCGAAGGCGTGGCCTCACTTGCCGATGTGGAAGATGCGGTGACGCTGGGTCTGGCGCCGCGCTGGTGCCTGATGGGGCCTTCGGCGGTGTTCCATGTCTCGGGCGGGCCGCGCGGCTTTGAAGGTTTTTTCGACGCGCTGGGCCCGGAATTCGAACGCTGGTGGGACACGCTGGGCGCGCCCCGCTTCGATGCCGAAACCCGCGCCGCGCTGGTCCAGGGTATGGCGGAGGCCGATCCGCGCAGCGTGGCTGAGATCGGCGCCGCGCGCGACCGGCGCCTGCCGCAAGTCTTGACGTTTCTGGAGGAGCTGGCCCGCACTGACGGGTCCAAGGGAGGAAGACAAGATGAAGTTTAAGACGATCGGATGGGCGGCGGGGCTGGCGCTTCTGCTGTACGGTGGCATGGCCGCGGCGGAACAATACCGGCTGGGCCTGATCACCCCGCCTTCGCATCAATGGAGTGTCCATGCCCAGAAGGCGGCGGATGCGATCAAGGAAAAGACGGAAGGCCGGGTTGAGATCAGCCTTTTCCCCTCGGGCCAGCTTGGCTCCGAGGCGCAGATGCTGCAGCAGCTGCAGACCGGCGCGCTGGATTTCGCCTTTCTGACAGTCGGCGAATTCGCCAACCGCGATCCGAATTACGGCATCTTTCTTGCCCCCTATCTGGTCAGCGACATCGAGGGTGCCAAGACGGTTCTCGGCGGGGCCACGGCGGGCAAGCTTCTGGCCGACATGAACAAGTTCGGGCTGGTCGGTCTGGGCTGGAGCTCGGCCGGGATGCGCACCGTCGTCATGCGCGGCACCATCGCCAATGTGGGGGATCTGGCAGGCAAGAAGATTCGCACCGTGCCGAACGCGCCGGAACTGGATTTCTGGACGCTTCTGGGTGCGACCCCTACGCCGATGCCGCTGCCCGCGCTCTATGATGCGCTGGCCAATGGCCAGGTCGATGGCGCGCAGCTGGACCATGAAGGCACCTGGAACACCAAATATTACGATCATGCCGGCACGATCATCGACTCGCGCCACATGATGTTCCCCATGGTCGCCGTGGCCTCGGGCCGCAAATGGCAGGCGATCTCCGAAGAAGATCGCGCCGCGATCCAGGAAATCATGACCGCGAACTTCACCGACATCATCGACGCCTATGGCGCACTCGATAACAAATACATGGAAGACCTCAAGACGACCCCGGTCCCGGTCGTGACGGTGGACCGCGCCTGGTTCGGCCCGGCGGTCGACAAATGGTATGAAGACTGGCGCGTGAAAGCCCCGCTTCTTGTCGAACTGGAAGCCGAATTGGCGTCAAACTGACCTTTAGGGGGCCGGGCGCCAGCCTGCCCGGCCTCCGCCAAGCCCTGCGGAGACGAAGATGACCTATCGTGACCTGCGCTATCTGCGCGTCGATGTCGAAGACCTTGAGGCGGCGAGCGCCTTCGCCGCCGATGTCTTTGCGCTGATGCCGATGGACCGCGACGACAACCGTGCCCTGTTCCGCTCGGACGCGCGCAACTATGCGCTGTGCTGCGCGCGGGGCGACGGTAATGCCGTGGCGCTGACCGTGGCGCGACCCGAGGATCTGGATGCCCTGGCCGATCGGTTGGCGGCAGCGGGCCATCCATCGGCCCGGCTCTCGGCCGAGGCCTGCGCGGTGCGGCAGGTCAAACAGGGGCTGGCGGTCGCCGCGCCGAATGGCGTGACGGTGGAGCTGGTGTGGCGGCCGCTGACCTCGGGCTGGCCCTATCATGGCGGGCGTGATGCCGGGATCAGCGATTTCGCCGCCGTCTCGCTGTGCTGCCGCGACATCGCGGCGAACGAGGAGTTCTGGGTCAGGGGCCTGGGCCTTCGCGTCAGCGACTATGCCGGTGACGCGGTTTTCCTCGCGCTGGACGAGGCGCATCACCGCATCGCGCTTTATCCGTCGGAGCGGGACGGCATCCTGGGCGCAAGCTGGGAGGTCGCGACCCGCGATCACATCATGCGCAGCTGGTATCATTTCCAGAAGCTGCAATTGCCCGTCGTGGCCGGGCCCGGCCGCCAGCCCACTTCGGGCGCCAGTTTCGTCACCACGCGCGGGCCGGGGGGGCTTCTGTTCTCCTATATCCACGGCATGGAGAAGGGCCCGCAGAGCGCAACCCGCGGCCCACGCCAATTCGCCGATGCCGCCCGGTCGCATTGCGCCTGGGGCTCTCCCAGCACGCAGCCGGAATTTCAGGGAAGGACCGAAGGATGATCGAACTTCGCGATGTCGTCTATTGCCGCCTGGGCACAACCGATCTGGCGGGCGCCGAATGGTATGCGGTCAATATACTGGGGCTTGAAGTGGCCGAGCGGCGCAAGGGCGCGGTCTATTTCAAATCCGACGCCCGCGCCCATACGCTGTGCTATTTCGAGGGCGACCCGACCGATCAGATGACGGCCTTCGAGATCGGCACGGCGCAGGATCTGCACACAGCCGGCGCCACGCTGGAAGCGCTGGGCCATGATGTCTATTACGGCACCCGCGCGGAATGCGAAGCACGGATGGTGCGCGAATTCATCCGCTTCCGCGACCCGACCGGCAATGTGATCGAATTCGTGCTGCGGCCGGAAACCACCGGGCTTGACTATCACGGCAGCCGCAATGCCGGGATCACCGGCTTCTCGCATGTGGGCCTGTGCTCTTCCGACCTGGCGCGGGACGAACATTTCTGGACCTCGGTCTGCAATGCCCGGGTGTCGGACCGGATCGGCGATGCGCCTTTGATGCGGCTGGGCACGATCCACCATTCCATTGCGCTGTTCCCTTTTCACCGCGCGGGCATCCAGCACATCAACCACCAGGTCGGATCGACTGACGACATCCAGCGCTCGTTCCATTTCGTGCGCGAGAACCAGGTGAACATCACCTTCGGCCCCGGCGCGCATCCGACCTCTTCGGCGGAATTCCTGTATTTCACCGGGCCCGAGGGCATGACCTTCGAATATTCGACCGGCGTGCGCGAAATCCATGACGAACCGGCGTGGCGCGACCGCCAGTTCCATTTCGAGCCGAAGGGCTTCTGCCACTGGGGCTCTGCTCCACAGATTGCGGCGTTCAAGAAATGATGACGGCGCAGATTGAAACGCTGGCCCGCACGGTGCGGATCGCGGCGCGGGCCTTGGGGCGGGCAGGGCTGGTCCATGCCTATGGCCATTGCTCGGCCCGGATCGACGCCGATCACTTTCTGGTCGCGCCGTCGAAACCCCTGGCCCATGTCCGCCCGGGCGAGGCCTGCACCGTGGTGCCCGTGAATGGCCCTCTGCCCGAGGGCGTGCTGGGCGAGGTGCGGCTGCATCAGCGGATCTATGCGCTGCGGCCCGAGGCGGGCGGCGTGATCCGCTTCATGTCGCCTCAGGCGATGGCCCTGGCGGCGCTGGGCCGCGTGCCTGCAATGCGCCATGGCTTTGGCACTTATTTCGCCCCGCGCGTCGGGTTGTGGGATGATCCGCAGCTGGTGCGCGATGATGCCAAGGCCAAGGGCGCGATTGCCGCCATGGGCGACAGCCAGGGCCTGCTGATGCGTGGCAATGGGGCGGTGGTGGCGGGCGACAGCCTGACCGAGGCGTTGGGCCTGGCCTTCTACCTGGAAGATGCCTGCCGGATCGAACTGGCGGCGCTGACCTCGGGCCTCGCCGATGCGCCGGTGATCGGACCTGAGGCCGCAGCCGAACGGGCGACCAAGGCCGGACGGATTTTTGAACGGATGTGGGACTACCTGACCGAAGGCGACCCTGAAGGCGCCGCGGCCACGGGTCCGCAAGGAGAGCGTGATGACTGAGTTTCTGAATTTCATCGACGGGCGTTTCGTTCCCGGTCGGGCCGAGGCCTTCGCCAACCACTTCCCCTCGACCGGCGAAGTGCTGGGCGAGGTGCGCGCCGCCGACCGCGATCAGGTCGACGAGGCGGTGGGCGCGGCGCAGCGGGCGCTGAAAGGCCCATGGGGCCGGATGGCCCTGGCCGAACGGGTGGCGCTGCTGCGCAAGGTTGCCGACGGGATCAACGCCCGCTTCGACGAATTCCTGGCCGCCGAGATCCGCGACACCGGCAAGCCGCGCTCGATTGCCAGCCATATCGACATCCCGCGCGGGGCCGCCAATTTCAACGTCTTCGCCGATCAGGTGATGACGCTGTCGAATGAAAGCTTCGAGATGGCGACGCCTGATGGCGGCGGCGCGCTGAACTATGCCGTGCGCGGACCGCGCGGGGTGATCGCGGTGGTTTGCCCCTGGAACCTGCCGCTCTTGCTGATGACCTGGAAGGTCGCGCCCGCGCTGGCCTGCGGCAATACGGTGGTGGTGAAGCCGTCCGAGGAAACCCCGGCCACCGCCACGCTTCTGGGCGAGGTGATGAACGCCGCAGGCATCCCGCCCGGCGTCTATAACGTGGTGCATGGCCACGGCCCCGGCTCGGCCGGCGAATTCCTGACCCGCCATCCCGGCGTGAACGGCATCACCTTCACCGGCGAAACCTCGACCGGCGAGGCGATCATGGCCGCCTCTTCCAGGGGCGTGCGGCCGGTTTCGCTGGAACTGGGCGGCAAGAATGCCGGGATCATCTTTGATGATGCCGATTTCGACAAGACGATGGAAGGGATCGGGCGCGCCTGTTTCGCCAATACCGGGCAGGTCTGCCTGGGCACCGAACGCATCTATGTGCAGCGCGGCATTTTCGACCGCGTGGCCGAGGGTCTGGCCGCCAAGGCGCGGGCCTATCGCTTCGGCGACCCTTTCGATCCCGCGACGACCATGGGTCCGGTGATCTCGGCCGAACATCGCGCCAAGGTTCTGTCCTATTACGACCGCGCGGCCAAGGGCGGGGCGCAGATCCTGGCCGGTGGCGGCGTGCCGTCGATCCAGGGCTATGAAGGTGGCTATTGGGTGGAACCCACGGTCTGGACCGGCCTGGCGGAAGACAGTCCGGTGATCCGCGAGGAAATCTTCGGGCCCTGCACCCATCTGCAACCCTTCGACACCGAGGACGAGGCGATCGCCCTGGCCAACAACTCACCCTACGGGCTTGCCACCACGATCTGGACCGAAAGCCTGGGCCGCGCCCATCGCGTCGCCCGTCAGGTCGAGGTGGGGATTTCCTGGGTGAACTGCTGGTTCCTGCGCGACCTGCGCACGCCGTTCGGGGGCGCCAAGGCCTCGGGCATCGGGCGCGAGGGCGGGGTCCATTCGATGGAGTTCTATACCGAACTTCGCAACATCTGCATCAAGCTTTAAGGAAAGCCCCATGTTGACCGAAGACCAGCGGGCGGAATGCGTCGCCTCGCTTCTGGAAAGCCACCGCAGCAAGGTGCAGGGCATGCGCCCGTCCGAGCGCTTTCCCCAGATCGAACTTGAAGACAGCTATGCGATTTCCTCGGCCGTGGCGGCGGCCAAGGTCAAGGCTGGCGCCCGCATCATCGGCCATAAGATCGGCCTGACCTCGAAGGCGATGCAGGCGGCATCGAAGATCGACGAGCCGGATTTCGGCTATATGTTCGACGACCTGATCCTGAACGATGGCGCGAAAGTGCCCTTCGACAGTTTCTGCGTGCCGCGGGTGGAACCCGAACTGACCTTCATCCTGAAAGAACCGCTGAAAGGCCCGGGCATCGGGCTGATCGACGTGATGCGCGCCACCGAATGGGTCGTGCCCTCGATCGAGATCATCGATGCCCGCGTGACCGAACCGCGCCGGATCTTCGACACGGTGGCCGATAATGGCGCGGCGGCGGGGATCATTCTGGGCGGTCGGCCGGTGCGGCCCACCGATGTGGACCTGCGCTGGGTCGGCGCGATCTTCTATCGCAATTCCGAAATCGAAGAGACCGGACTTGCGGCGGGGGTGCTGGGCCATCCGGCCATGGCCATCGCCTGGCTGGCAAACAAGGTCGGCCAGTATGGCACGGTGCTGGAACCCGGCCATATGATGCTGTCGGGCAGCTTCACCCGGCCCGTCCATGCGAAAAAGGGCGATACGCTGCATGCCGATTTCGGCCCGCTCGGCTCGGTTTCGGTGCAGTTCACATGACCGGCCTGCCGCATCACCCGCTGAACACCGGCCCTGTTTCCGCCCCGCGCAACGCCTTCAAGGCGCGGCTTGCGGCGGGCGAGGCTTTGCACGGGCTTTGGCTGTCGATCCCCAATGCGGTGACGGCCGAGGCGCTGAGCCTCCTGGGCTTCGACTGGCTGCTGTTCGACACCGAACATGCGGCCGTCGATCTGGCCGATCTGCAACCCTTGCTGCAGGCTGCTTCTGCGGGGCCCTCGGCCCATGTGCTGCGTCCGGCCTGGAACGACAAGGTGCTGATCAAGCGCGCGCTTGATATGGGGGCGCAGACCCTGCTGGTGCCCTTCGTCCAGACAGCCGAGGAGGCGGCGGCCGCTGTCGCCGCCTGCCGTTACCCACCGCACGGCATCCGCGGCGTCGCGGGCGGCACGCGGGCCAGCCGCTATGGCCAGACCGCGGATTATTTCAGCGTCGCCAATGCCGAGATCTGCCTGCTGGTGCAGATCGAGACCGGCGAGGCGCTGGCGCGTCTGGAAGAGATCGCCTCGGTTCCGGGCGTCGATGGCGTGTTCATCGGCCCCTCGGACCTTGCGGCTTCGATGGGGCATCTGGGCAATCCGGCCCATCCCGATGTGCAGGCGGCGCTGCAAGACGCCATCGCGCGGCTGCACAAGCTGGGCAAGCCCGGCGGCATCCTGGCCACCAATCCGGCCGATGCGCGGCGCTACCTGTCCTGGGGCTATGCCTTCGTCGCGGGCAGCGTCGATCTTGGCCTGCTGGTCGCCGCCGCAAGGTCTGTGCGCGACGCGCTGCGCGAGGCGTGATGGACCTGTTCCGGCTGGAGGGTCGGGCGGCCCTCATCACAGGCGGGGCGAGTGGCATTGGCCTTGCCACGGCGCGGCTGTTTCACCGGGCCGGCGCGCGGGTGGCGATCCTGGATCGCGACGCCGCGGCGGTCCGGGCCGTTTGCTCGGCCGAGGGGCTGACTTTGGCGCTTGCCGCCGATGTCACCCGGGCCGACGAGGTCGAGGCTGCCGTGGTGCAGGCCGAAACGGCTTTGGACGGCATCGACATTCTGGTCAATTCGGCTGGCATCGCGCTGCGCATGGCCGCGACCGAGATGCCGCAGGCCGATTGGGACCGGGTGGTCGCCGTCAACCAGACCGGGCTTTTTCTGGTCTCCCGCGCGGTCGCACGCGGCATGCTGGCGCGCGGCCGCCCGGCGGCCATGGTGCATCTGTCCTCGATCCTCGCCTTCTCGGGCGGCGGGCTCTACCCGAACCTGTCCTACCACGCGACCAAGGGCGCGGTTGCCAGCATGGCCCGTGCCATGGCGAATGAATGGGCGCCGCTGATCCGCGTCAATGCCGTCGCCCCCACCTGGGTGCGCACCGGCTTTATCGGCAAGCTTGAAAGCGATCCGGCGCTTATGCAGCGTATGCAGGCCGCGATGCCGCTTGGCCGCATGGCCGAGACGGAGGAGGTCGCGGCGGCGATCCTGTTCCTTGCCTCTGATGCAGCGGCGATGATCACCGGCCATAACTTGCCCGTCGACGGCGGCTTCCTGTCCCGCTAGGCAGGGGCAGGTGGCTTCGGCGAAGGGCGGAGAGATGACGGAACAACCGGCGCGCCGGCGGCGTACCCAAAGCGAACGGCGCGAGGCGACCCAGGCCGCGGTCCTCGACACGGCGCTCGAAATCCTGGCGACCGAGGGCTACGTCGCCTTCGCCTCAAGCGGGGTCGCTGCGCGGGCCGGTATTTCGCGCGGGGCACTTGAGCATTATTATCCAAGGAAGATCGACCTCATCGCCGCCGCCTGCCACCATGCCATTGAACGTTCCGTGGCCGAAGCGCGCGAAGCGGCCGCAAGCCCGGACATGGCGGGCGATCCGGTCGGCACCTTCCTTTCCGCTTCGGAACGCTTCTTCTTCGCCCCCGCCTATGCCGCCCAGATCGAGCTTCTCATCGCCGCCCGTGCCGACAGCGCGCTGGCCGGGGTGATCCACCCGATCGTCCTTGATGCGAGGCGGCGGCTCGACGATGTCTGGACCGAGGTCCTGGTCCGCCTGGGTCAGGAGGCTGCCGTCGCCCGGCGCTATGTCGACCTGTCGCATGTGCTGATGCGCGGTCTCTATCTTGCCGAGACCTGGCTGCCCCAGGGAGACGAACGCGAAAAGATCATCGCACAATGGCGTGACGCCTCGCGCGCCTTGCTGGCTTCCGGGCTTTAAGTTTTCAAAAACAAATGGTTGCAGCGCTGATTCTGCCCACGCTCTCAGCTACTTCAAAAACAAGGAATGCTCCTTGTAAGTTGCGTTTTCGCCTGCCTTGTTCTATCCTGCCCGCACGATAACCCCTTACCCGCGCGATCAGAGGAGGAGCAGCGCAGGGTCCGAACCGCGCAGCCAAAGGGCGCTGTGCGATCGAAGATGCATGCCCAAATTCACCCCAAAAGCCGTCCATAACCGACATGCGGAGCAGAAAGATGAAAACGCTTCAGGACCTGATCGACCAGACGCCCGATCTGGTTGATCACCTCTACAACGACACGATCTCGCAGTATCACAAGTCGCGCACCGGCCTCCTCGCCACGCTGATCGCCCCCGAATACACGACCTGGCGCGAAGAACAGCGCGCCTGGCGCGAATCGGCGGTGCTGTTCAACCAGTCGCATCACATGCCGGTCCTGTTCGTCAAAGGCCGCGATGCCTGCAAGCTTCTGGAATATCTCAGCCCCTGCACCTTCTCGAACCTCTCGACCGACCGGGCGAAGCAGTATTTCTGCGTCACCCCGCGCGGCCATCATGTCGGCGACTGCGTGCTGAACTACTATGGCGAGGCAGAGGGCTTCGAACTCATCTCTGGCATGCCGGTTCTGAACTGGGTCCGCTTCCACGGCGAGACCGGCGACTATGACGTGCAGATGCGCTTCGATCCGAGCACACCCTACGCCAGGGACGGCCAGCGCGAGAAGTACCGCTTTCAGCTTGAAGGCCCCAATGCCCGGGACATTCTGGACGAGATCTGCGAGGGCGGCTGGCCCGAGATCAGGTTCTTCCACACCGCGTATGTCACCATCGCGGGCTGCCGGGTGCATGTGCTGCGGCATGGCATGGCCGGACATGCCGGGGCAGAACTCTCGGGCCCCTTCGCCGAACTCGACCGGGTGCGCGATGCGATCCTTGCTGCGGGCGAAAAGCGCGGTCTGCGCCAGGCAGGCACCCGGACCTATTACTCCACCCCGCTTGAAGACGGCTGGATTCCCTATCCCTTGCCCGGCATCTATACCGGCGACGAGCTGCGCGCCTATCGCGAATGGCTGCCGGCCGACAGCTGGGAGGCGAACATGCAGTTGGGCGGCAGCCTCTACAGCCGGGATATCGAGGATTATTACTGGACGCCCTCGGCGCTGGGATATGAGAAATTCGTCAAGTTTGACCATGATTTCATCGGTCGCGCCGCGCTTGAGGCGCAGATGCAGGCCCCGCGCCGCGTCAAGCGCGTGCTGCGCTGGCATCATGACGATGTGGCCAGGATCTTCGCTTCTCAGACCGGCGACGGGCCGATCTACAAGGCGATCGACATGCCCACCTCCTATTACGGCTGGCCCCAGGCAGATGAACTGCGCAGCGCCGATGGCGCGCTGATCGGCATGTCGCAATATTGCGGTTACAACATCAACGAACGCGAATTCCTGTCACTGGCCTGTGTCGACGAAGCCTTTGCCGAACCAGGCACCGAGGTCGTGCTGACCTGGGGCGAAGTGGGCGGAGGCTCGCGCAAACCCCATGTCGAACGGCACGACCAAACGACGATCCGCGCCACGGTCCACCTTGCCCCCTTCTCGAAAGAGGCCCAGGAAAAACTGCGCGCGGTGATCTGACCCAGTTCGCGCCGCCATCATGGCCCCCACGTTGGGGGCCATTGATCTGCGGTCTGTCGCCGAAATCCGATTGCTGCCCGTCCCAACAGGCTCTCCGGTCAGCGGCTCTGGCAACTGTAGCTCTCAGCACATCGGGGCCGCCCATTTCTGACGGTTCCTGCACCACGCATTCGCGATGGTGACCAGCTTTCTGGCGACGGCGATGGTGATGTCCCGATCACTCGCGCTTGCCCGCAAAGCGCTGTTGCCAGTCGGCGCGTTCCTCATCAGTGATCTTGCGGAACAGGTTCTCCGGCACGGTGAACGCGTGCCCGGCGGGCAGGGCGCGAATGGCCTCCGGCACGTCGCTGGGCCAGGTCCAGTCGTCTGATCCCATCGCGGCCATCATGGCCTGCGCTGCATCGGGGATGAAGGGCTGCGACAGGATCGCATAGACCCGGATCAGGTTCAGGCTGAGGCGGATCATCGCCTCGGCCCGAGCCGGATCGGTCTTGATCGCGCTCCACGGTGCCGCCGCTTGCAGGTATTCGTTCCCGATCACCCAGATCGCCCGCAACTCGGCCGCCGCCTTGCGGACCTCAATCGCGTTCATATAGCCTTCGTAATCGCGGATGCGCGCGCCCAGTTCCGCGATCAGCGCGGTTTCCTGCGGGCCGAATTCGCCGCCCTCCGGCACCGTTTCGCCCAGCTTGGACTTGGCGAACTTGGTCACGCGGCTGACGAAATTGCCCAGAACGTCAGCCAGATCCTTGTTCACGGAAGCCTGGAAATTCTCCCATGTAAACTCGCTGTCGGCGCTTTCAGGGGCGTGGCTGAGCAGCCACCAGCGCCAGTAATCCGAAGGCAGGATCGACAGCGCCTGATCCATGAACACCCCGCGCCCGCGCGAGGTGGAGAACTGGCCGCCATCATAGTTCAGGTAGTTGAAGGACTTGAGGTAATCGACCAGCTTCCACGGCTCGCCCGACCCCAGGATCGTGGCGGGGAAGGACAGGGTGTGAAAGGGCACGTTGTCCTTGCCCATGAACTGATAATAGGTCACGTCTTCGGCGCCTTTGTCGGTGCGCCACCAGCGTTCCCAATCGGCGTCCTGCTTGCCATTGGCATCGGCCCATTCGGCGGTGCCCGCGATATACTCGATGGGGGCATCGAACCAGACGTAGAAGACCTTGCCCTCCATCCCCGGCCAGGGCTGATCGCCCTTCATCACAGGGATACCCCAATGCAGGTCGCGGGTGATGCCACGATCCTGCAAGCCGTCGCCGTCATTCAGCCATTTCTTCGCGATGGAAGTGGTCAGCACCGGCCAGTCGGCCTTGCTGTCGATCCAGGCTTCCAGCCTGTCGCGCAGGGCGCGCTGCATCAGATAAAGATGCTTGGTTTCCCGTACTTCCAGATTGGTGGAGCCGGAAATCGTGGAATGCGGGTTGATCAGGTCGGTCGGGTCAAGCTGCTTGGTGCAGTTGTCGCACTGGTCGCCCCGCGCGCTGTCATAGCCGCAGTTCGGGCAGGTGCCCTCGATATAGCGGTCGGGCAGGAAGCGGTTGTCGTCGATGGAAAAGATCATCTTTTCCGAAACTTCGCGGATCAGCCCGTGATCAGCCAGCTGCCCCGCGAAATGCTGGGTCAGCCTGTGGTTCCGCTGGCTGGAGGATCGCCCGAAATGGTCGAAGGACAGCCGGAAGCCGCGCGCCAGATCGGCCTGAACCTCGTGCATCTCGGCGCAATATTCTGCGACCGGCTTGCCCGCCTTCGTGGCGGCCAGCTCGGCCGGGGTGCCATGTTCATCGGTCGCGCAGATGAACATGACCTCGTTGCCGCGCGCGCGCATGTAGCGGGCGAACAGGTCGGCGGGCAGCTGGCTGCCCACCAGATTGCCCAGATGCTTGATCCCGTTGATATAGGGAATAGCCGAAGTGATGAGAATCCGAGCCATGCCGCGTCCCCTTTTCCATTGCGGCACCATCCTGCGCCGCGGGCCTTTCCATTGCTGCGCCGCCAAGCGCCACAGGCCTTTCCGTTCCGGCGCTGTTTAGCGCCGCAGACGAGGCGGGAAAAGGGCTTTCGGCCTATTGCGCGCAGTATCCGCCGTCGATCAGGTGATACGATCCGTTGATGAATTTCGCCTGATCCGACAAGAGGAACAGCGTCAGCGCCGCGACCTCCGCCGGTTGTCCCAGCCGCCCCACCGGATGCACCGCCACCAGCGCCTCTTTCGCGCCCTCGGGCAGGTTGGCCAGCAGGGGCGTGTCGATGAAGGCGGGGCCCACGGCATTTACCCGGATGCCTTTCGCCGCATATTCCAGCGCGGCGGTGCGGGTCAGCCCCAGCAGCGCGTGTTTCGCCGCCACATAGGCGCCCGCATTGGCAAAGCCGACCGAGCCGAGAATCGAGGCCATGTTGACGATGGCGCCGCCACCGGATTTCAGCATCTCGGGAATGGCGAAGCGCAACCCGTAGAACACGGCGTCAAGGTTCACGCCCATCACCTGTCGCCAGCCCTCCAGCGGATACTCGCCCAAAGGCGCTGTCGGTCCGCCGATTCCGGCGTTGTTCACCAGCAGGTCGATCCTGCCGCCCGCCGCCACCGCCTCGGCCACCAGGCGCTCCACCACCGCCGGGTCCGAGACATCGCCCGCGCCGGGCTGGGCCTGTCCACCCGCCGCGACGATCCGGTCGGCGACGGCCGCAGCCGTATCGGGGTGCAGGTCGGCCACAATGACCCGCGCCCCGGCGCGACCCAGTTCCAGCGCGATGGCCTCGCCAATGCCGGAGCCCGCTCCGGTTACAAGGGCCGTCTTGCCACTAAAGGAAATCTGCATTTCTGCCTCCTGTCGCTGTTTGTGGGGGCAGTATGGCACAGGCGGCGGGCGATCGCGTTGATCCGGCGCAAATGGCCGATCACTCTCCCGTGCGGTCGCGCTTCAGAAGGCGCCCGATCAGGAATGACGTGCGCGGTTCATAGGTATAGGCGGTGCGGGTCTGCGACGGGCGCACTCGCATCCGGGCGAATCCGAAGACGATCAGCCCGGCATGCGCAATCCCGATCATCATGAACATCGCTTCCGGCCCGAAATGTTCAATCACCAGCGAGGCGACATAGGGGCTGGCGATGGCGCCGACGGCATATAGGAACATCAGCGCGGCGGAAAGCTCCACCCTTTCCTGCGGCTCGGCGTAGTCATGGGCATGCGCGGTCGAGATGGAATAGACGGGCAAGGTGGCAAAGCCGAACAGCGCGGCGGCGGCAAAGACGCCGGAAATGCCGGAGGCCGCCAGAGCGATGGTGGCGCCACAGGCGAAGATGCCCGCGACCGATATCCAGATCAGCACGGACCGGCGGTCATAGCGGTCGGCGAGCCAGCCGACCGGGATCTGCGCCACGGCCCCGCCCAGCACATAGGCCGCCAGAAACAGCGCGATGAGATCGGCTCCCAGACCGACCTCCAGCCCGTAGACAGGGCCGACCATGCGAAAGGCTGCGCCGGTCACACCCGATACCACCACACCCATGCTGGCCAATGGTGATTTGCGCCATGCAAGACCGGGGCGCAGGCGGGGGGCCAGCGGGGTAGGGGGCGCCTCGCTGCGGGTCAGGGTCAGCGGGAAGATGGCACAGCAGCACAGCAGCGCCAGCAGGTTGTAGGAAACGTAGGAGGCAGGCTCCAGCACGCCGATCATAAGCTGCGCGCCAAGGCTGCCTGCGATGTCCACCACCCGGTAGACGCCCATGGCACGGGCGCGGGTCGCGTTCGTCACCTTGTCCTGCAACCATGCCTCGATGATCGTGTAACAGCCTGCAACACAAAGGCCCGAAGCCATCCGCATCACCGACCAGGCCAGCGGATCGACGATCAGCATATGCGCCAGAATGCCGATGGTCCCCGCCGCCGTGAAGGCCGCGAAGGCGCGCGAATGTCCGACAGACCCCATAAGCCGTGGCGCCCACCAGCAGCCAATGAAGAAGCCGAAGAAATGGGCCGAGCCCAGCAGGCCAAGCTGTTCGGTGGAAAAACCGAGGCTCGCGCCCGAAATCGCGTCCAGCGGCGCGACCCCGCCCGAACCGAGTTGCAGCAGCACGACAGCGAGGAACAGGGCGGCAAAAGAGATCAGCAGTCGCATCGGCTCGTCATTTCGGCAGGGCTTGAGGGGCAGGTTGGCCCGGATTGCGCCCGGATGACAGGGCGAAATGATCACAGTTTGTAACAGCGCGTGAGGTGGCGCAGGTCTTGCCACTGCGGCGTTCCGCTCTAAGCTGATGCCCGACAAGGAGAAACGTGATGAAACAGGTTGCACTGGGCCGCAGCGGGCTCATGGTTTCGGAACTCTGCCTCGGCACGATGACCTGGGGCACCCAGAACACCGAGGCCGAGGCCTTTGCCCAGATGGATATGGCGACAGAGCGCGGTGTGATCTTCTGGGACACCGCGGAAATGTATCCGACCAACCCGGTCAGCGCCGAAACCGTCGGCGGGACCGAAACGATCATCGGCAACTGGTTCGCCGCGCGCGGCGGGCGTGAGCGTGTGGTTCTGGCGACCAAGATCACCGGCAAGGGCAAGACGGTGCGCGCCGATCAGCCGATCAGCGCCGCCACCTTGCGCACGGCAGTCGAAGGCTCGTTGCGGCGGTTGCGGACCGATTACATCGACCTTTACCAACTGCACTGGCCCAATCGCGGCAGCTATCATTTCCGCCAGATGTGGCGCTATGCGCCGCGTTTTGACGACCCGGCCGCGATCCGCGACAACATGGCCGAAGTGCTGCGCGCTGCGGGCGATCTGGTGGCTGAAGGCAAGATCCGCGCGCTTGGCCTGTCGAACGAAAGCGTCTGGGGCGCGGCCGAATGGCTGCGGCTGGCCGGGATGGAAAACCTGCCGCGCATGGCCAGCGTGCAGAACGAATATTCGCTGCTCTGCCGCCAGTTCGATACCGACTGGGCCGAGTTTTCGGTGCTGGAGGACATGCCGTTGCTGGCCTATTCGCCGCTGGCAACGGGGCTGCTGTCGGGCAAATACGCCGGGGATGTGGTGCCCGAAGGCACGCGGCGTGAACGCACCCCCGATCTGGGCGGACGTGTCACCGCGCAGGTGTTTCCTGCCGTTTCGGCCTATCTTGGCCTTGCGCGCGATCACGGGCTTGATCCTTGCCAGATGGCGATTGCCTTCACCCGTCAGAGGCCGTTTGCCTGCATTCCGATCATCGGCGCCACGACACTTGCGCAGCTTGAAAGCAATATCGGTGCGGCAGATCTGACGCTGTCGGACGAGGTTCTGGCCGATATTGACGCCTTGCACCGTCTTTACCCTGCGCCTTACTGAACGGGTTGCGCCCGTGCCGGGCTTCGGGCCTATTGGGGCGGGATGAGTGGGGGACGGGATGCGCCGGATTGCAGCGCTGTTGACGATTGGCCTGCTGGCGGCCTGCCAGTTGCCTGCGGGGCTTGGGGGCGGCAAGACTGCGCCGCCGCCTGAAGCTGGGGTAACTGCCGCGCCGGGGGCGATCACCGGCGGTCCGGTGACGACCACGACACTGGCCCCGGCAACCGCGGCGTCAGATGCCAGACCGGCCGCCGCGCCTGACCCAGCGCCGAAGGCTGCGCCAGAGGCCCAACCCGGGGTGCCTCCCACCGCCGCACCGCCCAGGCCTGTAACGGCGCCTCAACCTGAGCCTGCTGCGAAGACCGCCGCGCAGATCAGTTGCGAAAAGGCGGGTGGCACCTGGTCCGCTGCCGGGCTGTCGCAGGCCCGGACCTGCGTGCGGCGCACGCGGGACGCGGGCAAGCAATGCAGCCGCGAAAGCGATTGCGAGGGATTCTGCCTTGCCCGTTCGCGCAGTTGCGCGCCGGTCACGCCGCTTTTCGGCTGCAACCCCATCCTTCAGGCCGACGGGCGCGAGGTGACACTGTGTCTCGACTGATGTTTGCACTGCTGCTGGCGCTGTCCGCCTGTGCCAAAACACCGGAGCCGGAACGCGCCTTTCGCAACACGGCGGTGCCGATCTATTCCAGCGCTGTGCTGGATGCGGCAAGTCTTGCCGGTCGCTGGCAGCAGGTCGGCACCTTCGCGGCAGAGGCGGGTGGCTGCCGGGGCGGGATGGTCAGTTTCGGCCCGTCGGGCGTGCAGGGTCTGCCGGTGGAAGCCGATCTTTGCCTTGACGGGCAGCGCGCGCACTATCGCGGTAACACCCGGCTGGTTGCGCCCGGTCGTTTGCAGCTCGAGGCTGCGGAAGGTGCGCTGGCCGAACCGTGGTGGGTGCTGTGGGCCGATGCCGACAGCCGCACGCTGGTCATCGGCACGCCGTCGGGGCGCATGGGCTTTGTGCTGGAACGCGGTGGCGTGACCTCGCCTGACCGGCTGAAGGCCGCGCGCGAAATCCTCGACTGGAACGGCTATAGCCTTGCCGGGCTTCAGATGTTCTGAACGCGCGTCCGCAGATCGCGCATATGCGCGGCAAAATCGCGGGCGCCCAGGGTTGCCTCGCGCACCAGCCAGTCGAAATGCGCGCTGATGGTCTCGACCCGCGCACGGTCCCGGAAGGCGATGTAATGGCGACCGAGATACACCACCGCCAGCAGCGGGCCGAACACCGTCACGGGCGCTGAAAACACCCGCCGCGCATCAAAGAGATACAGCCTCAGCGAGGGGTAAAGCTGATCCGCCAGCGTCTCGAACCGCTCGATCTGACCCAGCCGTACCTCAACCGGAAGCCCGGCGTAATAGCCGGTGCCGGTGGCAAACGCCTCCATCTCGTGCAGCGGCAGGGCGATTTCGTAATCCGATTGCGCGGTGCGCAGCCAGGCCAGCTGATCCTCGAAGGCGCCGATCGCCTGTTCGGCGGTGCGGCCCAGTTGCGGGCGATATTCCCATTCCACCAGAGCGCGGGTTTTCAGCATGTCGGGCAAGGTCGCCGGGACATGGCGGATCTTGTAGCCCGCCGCCTCGCGGTGCCAGCCGAAGATCGCCTCGTCAAACAGGGCGCGCGGCGCTTCCCGCATCGTCAGTTGCGTGGCCAGCAGGTCGGCCAGCGGCTCGGGCCGTTCGGTCAGCCCCAGAAGCCAGTCTGCGCTGATCCCCAGCGCCTGCGCGCAATCGGCGGCCAGTTGGGCATTGGGCAGCCGCACCCCATCGGCCAGAAGCTGCGAAATGGTGGAACGGTCTGCCCCGGTCGCGCGCGCCAGCGCGGCCTGCGTCATCTGACGCGCGGCCATCGCCTCGGCCAGTCGGACGCGAAACAGGGCAGCACGGTCACGTTTGTCGATCTTTTCCATCACTGATGACTATAATCAATTCTGATGACTTTGTCATGCGCATCTTCCGCATTCTCGCAGGTCGTGCCCAGTGCTAAGCCCATGAAACAAGCCGGAGCCGCTATGCGCCACACCCCCCGCACTGTTGAATGGATCACCCTGTCGCTGCTGCTGATGACCTATGCGCTTTGGGCGCTGGGCACGACCTGGGCCTTTGATCTGTCGCCTGTGCTGGGGGTGGCGCTAACCGGAGTTGCCATCGCTCAGTTTTCCTCGCTGCAACACGAGATGCTGCATGGTCATCCCTTCCATTCGCGGATGGCCAACGAGGCGCTGGCCTTCCCGGCGCTGAACCTGTCCGTGCCCTATGGCCGCTTTCGCGACACCCATCTGGCGCACCACCACGACCCGGTCCTGACCGACCCCTACGACGACCCGGAATCGAACTATTTCGATCCGGCGGTCTGGGCGCGGCTGTCGCGCCCTGCACGCTGGCTGCTGGAGGTGAACAACACCCTCGCGGGGCGGGTGCTGCTGGGGCCGCTGATCGGCAATCTGCTGTGGCTGCGGACCGAGGCCGGGCTGGCATTGCGTGGCGACCGGGCGGTGATCCGCGACTGGCTGCTGCATCTGGCGGGGCTGGTGCCGGTGATCTGGTGGATCTGGGTCGCCCCGATGAGCGGCTGGGCCTATCTGATGGCGGCCTATATCGGCCATGCGCTGCTGAAGATCCGCACCTTTCTGGAACACCGCGCCCATGAGGCTGCGCGCGCGCGCACCGTGATCGTTGAAGATCGCGGCCCGCTGGCGCTGCTGTTTCTGAACAACAACCTGCATGTGGTGCATCACATGCACCCGAATGTGCCCTGGTATGCCCTGCCTGCGCTTTATCACGCGCATCGGGATCATTATCAGCGACGCAACGATGGCTATGTCTACCGCAGCTATGCCGAGGTGTTTCGCCGCTATCTGGTGACGGCAAAAGATCCGGTGCCGCACCCGCTCTGGCCGTTCCGGCGTTAGGTGATCCGCCGGAAGGTGGGCCGGGTGCCGGAATTGTCGAAGAACGGCACACCGGGTTGCTGGCCGCCGCGCATCAGAAGGGCGACTTCAGACAGGACGACCTCGGTGATGAAGGGCAGGTCCAGCCGCCGCACCTCGGCCAGAGAGATCCAGTGCAGATGCGAAAGCTCGTCACAGGCGGCCGAGAAATCCTCGACATCGCCCTGAACGGCGCTGGCATCGGCAAGGAAGAACCGCGCGTCAAAGCGGCGCGGCCGGCCCGGCGGCGTGATGGCGCGAAAGATGAAGCGGAAACCCGAGGCATCGGGGCGCAGACCGCGCGCGGCGAAGCTCTGCCAGTCTGCGGGCGGATCGGCCCAGGTGGCGGGCTGGCCCAAAGCCAGGCCGGTTTCCTCGAACAATTCGCGGATTGCGGCGGCGGCCAGCGTGTCGGGTGCGATGTCCGTTCCGGCCAGCCGACTGCGACAAGGCTCACCCAGCGGCGCGACCAGCGGAACGGCAGCATCGGCGCGGTCCACCGCACCGCCTGGAAAGACGTATTTCGAAGGCATGAAGGCCGCACCGGCGCCGCGCTGGCCCATCAGTACCTCGGGGCCACCGGCCCGCGCGCGGGTCAGCACCACGGTTGCTGCAGGCCTTACCGGCGTATCGGCTGGCCGCTCAGTCACTTGAGCCGAATCCATGCATGCGCCGTGACCATTGCAGCGCCACGAAGGCGCCTTTCACGCGCGGCAGAAGCCAGAGGGTCATCGCAACCGCGATCACCGAAAAGATCGACACCAGAATCAGCGGATCGGGCCGCCATTTCACAAAGGCCCACAGCAGCGCCGGTCCCATGATGTGCCCGACGATCAGAATGGTGATATAGGCCGGGCCATCATCTGCGCGCTGGTGGTGCAGTGCCTCATGACAGACGGGGCAGCTTTCGCGCACCGTCAGATAGCCGCGCAGCACCGGCCCCGCCCCGCAGTTCGGGCAGCGCCGCCGCCAGCCGCGCACGATAGCGGGCCACAGCGGGCGGTCGTCTTCGGTCTGCGCCAGTGCGGTCATCGGTCAACCTCGGATCAGGGGGGCATAGCGGTCTGGATCGGGCGCAGCATAGTCATGGCGGCAGGGCAGGAGCAAGGGGCGCGGAAAACATGCGCTGGAAAGTCGCATTTAGGTGCTCACGGGGCCGTGACCGAAAGTGAGCGGTGATTGCGACGGAAACCCAGCCGCCGGGCGTTTGTCTGGCATGACGGTGGCGCCATGCAGAGGCGGCCCACCCGACAGACAGGAGATTGAAGATGCAGAAACGCACCCTCGTTTACACCGCAGCGCTGGCCTCGATCCTGGCCGGTGGTCTGGGATCTGCCGCGCTTGCAGACCGGATGCGCGATCATGGCGGTATGGGGCCGATGGGCATGATGATGCAGGACGGCCCGATGTTCGATTTTGACAAGTTGGATGCCGACAAGGACGGCAAGATCACGCCCGAGGAATTCGCGTCAGCCCGCGCGGCGCGGGTGGCTGAACTTGATGCCGACAAGGATGGCAAGATCAGCGCCGACGAACTGGTGGCGATGCGGATGCGGGGTGCGGAAGAGCGTATCCGCGCGCAGGTCGATCAGATGATGCAGCGTCTGGATGCAGATGGCGACGGGATGCTGACGGCGGCCGAGGTTCTGGCGATGCCCGGACCGGGGCCGAAGATGCTGGCCCGCGTCGATACGGACGGCGATGGTGCGATCAGCAAGGCCGAGGCGGATGTCGCGCGCGAGAAGATGATGTCACGCATGGAGCGCCGGGGTCATGGCGAGCACGGCAAGGGCGGGCATGGCAAGGGCTGGCACGACAAGGACGGTCGCGGGGCCAAGGGGCAGGGCGGCAAGCCGGTGATGCCGCAGCCCGAAGAGGGTGCGGCGGAAGACGGCGCAGGGAATTGACGAGTGCCAGGGGCGCGGCGATTGTCGCGCCCCCGTTTCGCGGATAACACCCTTGCAGGATGTCCATGCCCCTTGACGTTTCCTCAGACCTGCCCGACGCGGTTCTGCTTGCCCGGTATGCGGCGGGTGACCGGGCGGCTGCGCGGGTTCTGACCTTGCGGTTCACGCCGCGCGTTCTGGGATATGCCACCCGTCTGCTGGGCGACCGTGCCGAGGCCGAGGATGTGGCGCAGGAAGCCATGTTGCGGCTCTGGCGCATTGCGCCGGACTGGCGCGCGGAAGAGGCGCAGGTCAGCACATGGCTGTATCGTGTGGTCACCAATCTGGTGACTGACCGGCAGCGCGCGCGGGCCAGGCGCCCTCTGGATCTGCCGGAGACGGCACCTGAGGTGGCGGATGATGCGCCTGGCGCGGCGGCGGCAATGATGCAACGCGACAGGATGGCCGCACTCGACACCGCCCTGACTGCCCTGCCGGAGCGGCAGCGTCAGGCGGTGGTGTTGCGCCACCTTGAGGGACTTGCGAACCCCGAGATCGCCGGGATCATGGGCATCGGGGTAGAGGCTGTGGAAAGCCTGACCGCACGGGGCAAACGCACCCTTGCTGCGGTCTTGTCGGGCCAGCGCGCGGCGCTGGGCTATGAGGATGAGGAGACCGGGACATGAGTGTCAGGCTTCGGGATGATGTGGGACTGACGGCCGAGGCGCTGGACAGCCTGTTTGATGAGGCGCGCGCCGCTGCGCCGCCCGAGGCTTCGGGGCTGATGGCGCGGGTGCTGGCAGATGCCTATGCCGCGCAGGATGCCCTGCCGCAGCATACGGCTCAGCGCCGGCCTGCCGCGCGCCGGGGCCGGCTGGCGGGGTTGTTTTCACCCGCGAACAACCGCGCGGCGGCGGGCCTGGTGGCTGCGACACTGGCAGGGGTCTGGATCGGCTTCGTGCAACCCGCGCCGGTCGCCGATGTATCGCAGGCCCTTGAACCCGCTGCGGTGGATGTGGTCGAACTGATCCCCGATCTTGAAATCTGGCTGGCGGAGGGATGAAGCCATGACGACGACCCCTGAACCACGCCCGGCCAGTCACCGCAGCCTGCGGCGCTGGAAGATCGCCTTCTTCGCCTCGCTGGCGGTCAACCTGATGGTTGCCGGTATCGTGGGCGGTGCCCTGCTGAAAGACCCCCATGACCGTGGGCGCGAAGTGCGGGATCTTGGTTTCGGTCCCTTCACCGAGGCGCTGAGCGAGGCGGATCGCGACGCCCTGCGCAAATCCTTCCGCGACCGTCGCCCCGATTTCCGGGCGGCGCGGGCGCAGATGCGGGCGGATATGGGCGAGATGCTGTCTGCCCTGCGGGCCGATCCTTTTGATGCCGGGCGGCTTTCTCGGGCTTTTGATACCCAGCAGGCGCGTCTGGCCGATCACTTGAAACTCGGGCAGGACCTGCTGCGCGAGCGGCTGGCCGGGATGAGCGATGCCGAACGCCACGCCTTTGCCGACCGGCTGGAACAGCGCATCACGCGCAAGCGCCCGCCGCCCGAGGACCGCAAGGGCGACAGGTAAGGCACCTCAGGCGGCGCTGCGGCTTTGGATCACCTGATTGCGGCCGCGCGATTTCGCGCAAAGCAAGGCCTGATCGGCCATGTCGACCAGATCAGCCGCCGGAATTGCGGCTTGTGCGCTGTCCTGCACGGCGAGGCCGATGGACACGGTAATCTGCAAGGTTTCCCCCCCCGGCAGGGCGACCGGGGGCTTTTCGATGGCATGGCGCAGCCGTTCGGCAATGTGACGGGCCTCGGAGGCACCGGATTCGGGCAGGATCACCAGAAATTCCTCGCCGCCGATGCGCGCAACCAGATCCGCCGGACGCAGGTTCAGGCTTAACCGCTGCGCGACCTCGACCAGAACCGCATCCCCTGTCGCGTGGCCCCAGCGGTCGTTCACCTGTTTGAAACGGTCGAGGTCGATTACCATGACCGCGAAAGCGCTGCCGCAGGCATGGGCGCGCTCGGCAATCGCGGCCAGTCGGGGCTGGGCATAGCGGCGGTTGTAAAGCCCGGTCAGCGGATCGGTCACAGCAAGGCGCAGCCCGTCCTGCACCGAATGGCGCAGCCGGTCGCCGGTGCGTTTGCGCCGCAGCAATGCCTGAAGCCGGAAGGCCATTTCCTCGGCCGGCAGATCGTCGGGCAGGGCGGCGCTGACTCCCATATCATAGGCCATGGCAAGATCGGCGGGCACTTGCCCCTGACCGATCAACACCATGGCGCTGTGCCGTGCGGTGCGGCGCGCGCGCAGGTCGGACATCAGCCGCAACCCGCCGCCCGGCCCGCTGATTTCGGCATCCAGCACAAAGATATCAGGGGCCAGCCCGGCGGCGGTGGCGTTCAGCGCCTCGTCCCGGCCCATGGTCCGCACCTCGATCCCCGCGCGCCCCGCAAGCTGGCGACGCAACAGCAATGCCTGCTCCGGTCGCTCCGCGACGACGACGACCAGCCCCTGCCGCTCAAACCCCGCAGGCGCCTCGGCCAGGCCCAGCACCTGCAGGGCCTGTTCGCGGTGACCCAGTTCGTCGGCGGTTTCGTGCAGCCGCAACAGATTGCGCAGCCGGGCCATGAGCAACTGGTCGTCCAGCGGCTTGGCCAGGCAATCCTCCGCCCCGGCCCGCAATGCGGCAAGCCGCAGCCCGGCATCCGGTGATGCCGCCAGCATCAGTACCGGGATATCAGCCGTGGCGGCATCGGCGCGCAATTGTTCCAGCACCGCAAGGCCCCTGCGGTTTCCCAGATCTGCGTCCAGCAGGATCGCATCAGGCTTTTCCGCCCGCGCCATGGCCAGACAGGTTTGCGCATCGCCCGCCAGCAGCGGATGATAGCAGGCCGCCGCCAGCTTTACCTTGAAGACGATGCGATTGGTGGCCACATCATCCGCAATGAGGATCTTGCCGACCATAACCAGCTCCGTCACCGTTCCCTGATCGACAGTGTTTCGCGAGATGGTTAAGAAATCATTGCCACCTGTTCACACTTTGCGGATCAAAGCCGAAATGTCGCATCCCAGATCAGAGTTTTCCCGGTGACTGCGCGGGAATCTGCCGAAACTCTGGCCCTTCGTGCGCTGGGCTGGCTGGTGACCCAGGAGGAACTGTTGCCGGGTTTTCTGGCGGCGACCGGCAGCGCGCCCGCCGATCTTCCCGCCCGCGCAACTGAGCCGGAGTTTCTGGCGGCGGTGATGGATTTTCTGCTGGCCGAGGATGCGCTGGTCATGGCTTTCTGCGATGCGGCTGGTCTGCCTTACGAGGCGCCGATGCAGGCGCGGGCCGGTCTGCCGGGCGGCGAGCTGCCACACTGGACATAACCACGCGCGGCGCGCGGGATAGGGATGAAATGATCGACGGGCTCATCTTCGACAAGGACGGTACGCTGTTCGACTTCCGGCAAAGCTGGGGTGGCTGGGCCGCGCGACTGCTGGCTGAGGTGGAACCGGATGCCGACCGGCGCGCTGTGCTGGCGCAGTCCATCGGGTTCGATGCGGCGCGGATGGATTTTGCCGCCGACAGCCCGGTGATCGCCGCCACCGCCCCGGAAATTGCCGAAGCGATGCTGCCGCATCTGGCGCCCGAAGCCGCGAGCAGCCTTGTGGACCGCATGAACCTGCTGGCCGCTGAGGCGCCCACGGTGGAGGCTGTGCCGCTGGTGCCACTGTTCACCGCGCTGAAGGCACGCGGGCTGAAAATCGGGCTTGCGACCAATGATACCGAAATCCCCGCCCGCACGCATCTGCGTAAGCATGGGGTGCTGGAGCTGTTCGATTTTGTGGCCGGTTACGACTCGGGCTATGGCGGCAAGCCCGCGCCGGGACAGCTTCTGGCCTTTGCGGGGCAGATGGGGCTGGATCCTTCGCGCATTGCGATGGTTGGTGACAGCCGGCACGACATGGAGGCCGGCCGCGCGGCCGGGATGACCTGTGTTGCCGTGCTGACTGGCATCGCCTTGCAGGACGAACTTGCGCCGCATGCCGATCTGGTGCTGGATCACATTGGTGCGTTGCCGGGCTGGCTGGACTCGCTCTCTGGCGCGGCCCTGACCGCCTAGATCAAAAACGACACAAACCTGTCGCGCTTGTTGTCCGCCTTGGCGGTTCCTTTCGGCCATTCTGGCGGAAAGCGGAATCCCAGGATGGAGAACGGGCATGAGCGACGATCAGGGCCGCAAACGCAGCCGCGCCGGTGGCCGGGCGGGTAATCAGGCCCGCGCCGGAACCGCCGTGATCGACCAGATGCCATGGCGCATCCCCGTGCTGCCCGACGCCCCGGTCGAGCCGCTGGATGCCGAAGGCGTGCAGCGCGTCCACCGCACCGCCATGCGCATCCTGAGGGAAATCGGCATCGAAATGCTGAATCCCGAAGCCTGCGAGATCCTGAAACAGGCGGGTTGCAAGGTTTCGGGCACCAATGTGAAGATGGACGAGGATTTCGTGATGGAGATGGTGCGCAAGGCACCGTCGCAATTCGCCATCACGCCGCGCAACCCGGAACGCGAGATCATTCTGGGCGGGCGGCATATGGTCTTCGTCAATGTCTCGTCGCCGCCGAATGCCTGGGATCTGGAACGCGGCAAACGTTCGGGCGATTTCGAGACGTTCAGGGAATTCCTGAAACTGACGCAGTATTTCAACTGCATCCATATCGCGGGCGGCTATCCGGTAGAACCGATCGACATTCACCCTTCGGTGCGCCATCTCGATTGCCTGTTCGAGAAGCTGACGCTCACCGACAAGGTGTGCCACGCCTACAGCCTTGGCGCCGAGCGGGTCGAGGATGTGATGGAGATGGTGCGTCTGGCGGGCGGGCTCAGCCATGACGAGTTCGAGGCGAAGCCGCGGATGTATACCAACATCAACTCGGTTTCGCCCTTGAAACACGACTATCCGATGCTGGATGGCGCGATGCGGCTGGCGCGGCGGCGGCAGCCGGTGGTGGTGACGCCCTTCACGCTGGCGGGCGCCATGGCGCCGGTCACCATGTCAGGCGCGGTGGCGCTGTCGCTGGCCGAGGCGCTGTCTGCCATTGCATTGCTGCAATACATCAGCTCCGGTTGCCCGGTGGCCATCGGCACTTTCACCTCCAACGTCGACATGAAATCCGGCGCCCCGGCCTTTGGCACGCCGGAATACATGCGGGCGACACAGATGACCGGGCAGCTTGTGCGGTTCTACGGCGTGCCGCAGCGGTCTTCCGGTGTCTGCGCAGCCAATGTGCCGGATGGTCAGAGCATGTGGGAGACCTGCAATTCGCTCTGGGCCGCCGTGCAGGCCGGGTCCAACATGGTCTATCATGCGGCGGGCTGGCTGGAGGGCGGGCTGATCGCCAGCCCCGAAAAATTCGTGATGGATTGCGAGGTGCTGCAAATGATTCAGCGCTATTGCGAACCGGAGACCTTTGGCACCACCGACGACGATCTGGCCTTTGACGCGATCCGCGAGGTGGGGGCAGGTGGCCACTATTTTGGTTGCCAGCATACGCAGGACCGCTACCAGACCGCCTTTTATTCGCCCTTCCTGGCGGACTGGCGCAATTACGAGGCTTGGCATCAGGATGGCGCGGTCTGGACGGCAGAGCGCGCGCACCGGATGTATAAACAGATCCTCACCGATTTCACTCCGCCCCCCATCGAGGGTGACCGGCTGGAGGCGCTGACCCGGTTCGTCGCGCAGCGCAAGCAGGAGGGCGGCGCCCCCACCGATTTCTGACCGCCTTTTCCTTGCCCCCGGCGCGGGATAACCTGCGCCGGAATGGCAGGAGGCAGGCATGGACCGGCAGATTTCGCAACGTATCGCCATGGCGGCGACCGGGGGGCTGGCGGGGCTGGCCTTCTTCGGGCTGGGTCAGATTCATGACTATAATCTGCTGCCCGAGCGCGCCGCACTCGCGCTGACCGGCTTCACCCTGGTGTTCTTTGTTGCGGTTCTGGGCATGGCGGGACCGCTGTCGCTGCGCCGGTCGGTGCTGACGGCCCTGCCGCTGGCGCTGGTGGTCGGGCTGGGGCTGGCCTGGGCCAGTCTTGGCTATGTCTCTGCCGATCAGATGTTTGACACTCCGGCGGTGATCCTTGCCGCTCTGGCCCTGACCTTCCTGCCGCAACCCTTTCTGGTCGCAGCGCAACTCAGCCATTGGCGGGATTACCGGCTGCTTTTCATCGAAGCCTGGACCATCGTCATCCGCTACGCGGCGGCCTGGCTGTTCGTCGGTATTGTCTGGGCGGTCTTGTTCCTGTCGGATGCTCTGCTGAAAACCGTGGGCATCGGCTTTCTGGGTGATCTGATCAGCACGCCATTCATCAGCCCTGTCATCACCGGCATCGCGCTGGGCCTTGGCATTGCCGTGGTGGACGAGATGGCCGATGTGATGTCGCCCTATCTGATCCTGCGGCTGCTGCGACTTCTGCTGCCGGTGTTGCTGCTTGTGGTGGTGCTGTTCCTCGTGGTGCTGCCGGTGCAGGGGCTGGATGGTCTGTTCGGCGCGCTGTCGGCGGCGGCGACGCTGCTGACTATTGCGGCCACCGGGGCGACGCTGGTCACATCGGCTGTCGACCAGTCGGATGAAGAGGCGGCGCGCGCCAGGCTGGTGCGCTGGGCCGCGCGGGCGATGGCGGTGCTGATCATCGCCCCCGCGGCGCTCGGAGCCTGGGCGGTCTGGTTGCGCGTGGCGCAATACGGCTGGACGCCCGAGCGCGTGCTGGGCGCCGTGATCGCCGGATTCGGGCTTGGCTATGGTGTGCTCTATGCCATTGCCGCGCTGCGTCCGGGTGGCTGGATGGCGCGTCTGCGGCAGGCCAATATCGTGATGGCGCTGCTGATCATCGCAGTTTCCGCCGCCCTGCTGACCCCGCTTCTGAACCCCGAAAGGATCGCGACGCGGAGCCAGCTTGCCCGGCTGGAGAATGGTCGGGTTCCGGTTGCACGTTTCGATCTCGACGCGCTGCGAGACTGGGGCCGGCCAGGACGCGATGCGGTCGAAATGCTGAGACTGCGCGCGGCGGAGCCGGGGCAGGAGGCGCTGGCAGAGCTGTTCCGCCGCAAGCCTGCGACAGTCCCCGCACTGCCCGAGGATGCCGCTGCACTGCGTGAGGAACTCGCGACCCTGCTGCCGGTGCGGCCCGCTACGGCCACGGCGCTGCGCGACCGGGTGCTGTCTGAACTGGTGGCGCCCGAGCTGGCAGACTGGCGCCAGACCTGCCTTCAGGACCTGCCGGGGGAGGGAGGCACCGCCTGTCTGATGATCGCCGGGGATTTCTGGCCGCATATCGCGGGGGACGAGGCGATGGTCCTGCTGTTGCGCGATGGCAGGCTGCTGGATGTCACCGGCTTCGGCTGGCCTGATGGCCTTTCGGAACGGCGCTATGTCACTCCTCTGCGCGGTGTCCTGCCGGAAGGGGCGGCAGCGGTGGCATTGATGCGGCAACTGGCGAAAGGCACACCCGAGTTTGTGCCGGTGCCGCTGAATGCCCTGCGCCTTGGCGAGGTTGAGCTGCCCCTGTTGCCCTAAGGGCTTTGTTAAGGCCCATGCCCTAGCCTCGTCGGAAATCTGAGGGGTTTTCGATGCACGGGCTGATCAACAGGGCAATCCAGTGCTTTTTGCGCGATACCTATGGGCACCCGCTGTGGTCGGCGGTGGCGCAGGCGGCTCAACCCGGTCTTGAAGGGTTTGAGCCGATGCTGCTTTATGAACCGGGCCTGACCGACCGGGTGATTGACGCCGCCGCGCGGCTGCTGGCACGGCCACGCGATACCGTGCTGGAGGATCTGGGCATCTATCTGGTGTCGCATCCCAACGTGCAGGGCCTGCGGCGCCTGCTGCGTTTCGGTGGAGCCACCTTCGTGGATTTCCTGCAATCGCTGGAGGAACTGCCCGGCCGCGCCCGCCTTGCCGTGCCCGATATCGACCTTCCGACGCTGGAATTGCAGGATCATTCCGCCACCGAATTCACCCTGATCTGCCGGTCTGCAATTCATGGGGCGGGGCATGTCGTGGTGGGGCTGTTGCGGGCCATGGCGGATGATTACGGGGCATTGTGTCTGGTTGATCACTGCGGCTCTGGCCCGGAGGGAGAGCGGATTTCCATTACGCTGGCCCAGGCCGGATTCAGCGCGGGTCGTCAGTTCGAGCTTGCCCGCGCGACGCCCGGGGTCACCCGATGACGGTCGCCTGTTTCGATGCAAGGGCCTTGGGTCTGCTCTTGCCACTGCACTTGCATCTTGGCCCTGATGGCAGGCTCCGGTCCTGCGGCCCGACGGCATTCAGGCTGTTGGGCGCGGCATCCGGCGCGGCGGATTTCTTCAGCCTGTTCGAAATACGGCGGCCTTCGGGCCTGACCAGCATGGGCCTCTTGCAGCAAGCCGCCGGGCAAAGGCTGTTCCTCGCCGCCCGGCATCTGCCGCAGACCCAGTTCCGCGCAATTGCTGTGCCGCTGGCGGGGGAGGGCGACATGCTGGTCAACCTGTCCTTCGGCATCGACATCATTGAGGCGGTGCGCCGTCACGCCCTGACCAGCGCCGATTTCGCACCGACCGAGCTGGCGATGGAACTTCTGTATGTGGTCGAGGCGAAATCGGCTGTCACGGATGAGCTGCGCGGCCTGACGCTGCGGCTTCAGGGCGCCAAATCGGTGGCAGAAGAGCAGGCCGCAACTGACATGCTGACAGGATTGCGCAACCGCCGCGCGTTCGAGCTGGCCTTGTCCCGGATGATAGATGCGGCGCAGCCCTTCGGTCTCATGCATCTGGATCTGGATTTCTTCAAACAGGTGAATGATAGCCTGGGCCATGCGGCGGGCGATCATGTACTGCGCGAGGTTGCGCGCATCCTTACGGTCGAAACCCGTCGCGGCGACACGCTGGCGCGGATCGGGGGGGATGAGTTCATGCTGCTTCTGCCCGGCGCGGCCGATCCGGCGCGGCTGACAGATATTGCGCAACGGATCATCGACCGCGTGTCCGAACCGATGATCTACGAGGGGGAGGTTTGCCGGATTGCTGCATCTGTGGGCATCACCATGTCGGGGTTCTACCAGACCCCCGAAGCGGCTGTGCTGATGCAGGATTCCGATTTGGCGCTTTATGCTGCGAAACATGCGGGCAGGGGATGCGCACGGATGCACCTGCCGCAAGGCATGGGGCAGGGCGCCGGTCAGGCGCCCTGACGCGCCAACTCAGGTCGGGGTGGAAGGGGCGCCCCCCTCAAAATGATTGGGGCGGCTGTAATCACAAGGCGCTTCCTGCATCTGGAGGTGCAACTGCGTGCCGGTGTAGGGATGGGCGCGGGCTACCGTCTCGTCAAAGTCGATCCCGAGGCCCGGCGCCTCTGGCGGCAGGATATAGCCATCTTCCCAGCGGATCGAATTGCGGATCAGCTTCTGGTGGAAAGCGCCACCCGTCTCGATGGTCTCGGCAATCAGCAGATTGGGGATCGAAGCCGCAAGGTGCACGTTCGCCGCCCATTCCACCGGCCCGGCATAAAGATGCGGGGCCATCTGGGCATTGAACACCTCGGCCATGGCGGCGATTTTCTTTGCTTCCCAGATACCGCCGACCCGTCCCAGCGCAGGTTGCAGGATCTTCACCCCAGCCGCACGCAGCAGGGTGCCGAATTCGGCCTTGGTCGTCATCCGCTCGCCCGTGGCCAGCGGCACGCGGACCGACTTGGCGACTTCGGCAAATTCCAGCAGATTGTCCGGGGGGATCGGCTCTTCATACCACAGCGGGTTGTAGGGCTCCAGCTCGCGTCCCAGACGGATCGCGCCGGGGGTGCTGAACTGACCATGCGTACCGAACAGCAGGTCGACCCGGTCCCCCACCGCCTCGCGGATGGCGCGGCAGAAGGCGACCGAACGGGTGATATCGGACATGGCGGGTTCGTGTCCGCCCCGGATCGTGTAGGGGCCGGCGGGGTCGAACTTCACCGCCGTGAAGCCCAGATTCATGAAGCGCACCGCTGCTTCGGCCGCCATCTCGGGCGAGACCCAGAATTCAGCGCTTTCGCGGCCCGGTTCCGGATAAAGATAGGTGTAAGACCGGATGCGGTCATTGATGCGCCCACCCAGCAGCGCCCAGACGGGTCTGTTGCGCGCCTTGCCGAGGATATCCCAGCAGGCGATTTCCAGCCCTGAAAAGGCCCCCATCACGGTGGGATCGGGACGTTGTGTGAAGCCCGAGGAATAGGCGCGGCGGAACATCAGCTCGATGTTTTCCGGGTTTTCGCCCTGCATGTGGCGTTCGAACACATCCTCGATCACCGCCTGCATGGCCTTTGGCCCCACGGTCGAGGCGTAGCATTCGCCATAGCCGGTGATGCCGTCATCGGTCGTCAGCTTCGGGAAAATCCAGTAGCGCCCACCCCAGCCGGGCGCCGGAGGCGCGACGATGAAGAGTTCCAGATCCTTCAGCTTCATGCGCTGTATCCCTGTCGCAGAGGGCGCGGGCCTGCGCTTCCCGTCGCCGGTTGCCCCTGTTTCACTGGGAAAGGCTAAGCCCGCAACGCGCGTGAGACCAGTGATTGTGCGACAAGGATGGCTCAGGCGCGACAATTTTCGTCGTAAATGTCAGGCGTGCGACCGGACGAAGTTCTGTGCCGGCAAACCGGCCCGAAAGTCGGGAAAGGTCAAGACATTTGCAGGACAAAGCAACAGGACATCAGGAATATCCCTCACAGAGCAGTGAGTCAGCGGGCTTCCTTCATCCGGGCCTTTTTGGCCGGATTGTTCGATTTATACATGGCCGATACGGCGCAGGAAGCCGGATAGCGCCTCGGAAAATGCCTCAGGGGCATCGACGGGCGGCAGATGGCCGGAACCGCGCAGCAGGCGGAACTCTGCCCCTGCGATCAATTCGGCGGTTTCGCGCACCAGATCGGGCGGAGTCGAGCCGTCCTCGCTGCCCGCAAGGGTCAGTGTCGGCAGCGTGAGGCTGGCGGTCGGCGTATAGAAATCCGTGCCGCCAATCGCGGCACAGGCGCCGATATAACCCTCGGGCGCACAGGCCAGCAGCCGTTCGCGCCACGGAAGATGGTGGCCCTCGGCGCGGAAGCGGCGGCTGAACCAGCGCTCCATCGTGGTGTCGGCCACGGCCTCCATGCCCTGATCAGACACCGATTGAGCGCGGGCCTGCCACTGGCTTTCGATCCCGATACGCGCGGCGGTGTTCGACAGTACCATACCGCGCACCAGATCCAGGCGCTTCACGGCCAGCCCCTGTGCCACCAGTCCCCCCATCGACAGGCCGACGAATACGCAGTCCTTTACCCCCAGATGATCCAGCAGGCGCTCTGCATCGCGCACCAGTGCACCCATCGTATAGGGTGGGGCAGGCACGTCTGACCCGCCGTGACCACGATGGTCATAGCGGATGAGGCGCAGGCCAGGCGGCAGCAGCGGCAGCACCGCGTCCCACATCGTCAGGTCAAGTCCAAGCGCATGGGAAAAGACCACCGGCGCGCCGGTGCCCTCGTCGCGGTAGTTCAGGCGCAGATCGGGCAGGAAGGCCAGCGGCATGGCTCAGCCCCCGAAGCGGGACAGGGCCGAAGTGAACAGGCCCGCGTCTATATTGCCGCCAGAGGCGATGACGATAACGTCATCCCCCTCGATCTCGTCGGGGCGGAACAGGGCGGCGGCAAGGGCCACCGCGCCGCCCGGCTCCAGCACAATCTTCAACCGCGTGAAGGCCAAAGCGACGGCGTGCAAGGCCTCGTCATCCGTTACGGCGAAGCCGGGGCCGCAGAGCCGGCGGTTGATCGGGAAGGTCAGTGCACCGGGGGCCGGGGTAACGATGGCATCGCAGAGCGACCCGGCCAGCCGGGCGTTACGACAAACCTCACCGCTGGCAAGGCTGCGGGCCGTATCGTCAAAGCCTTCGGGTTCGGCCGGGCGGGGGCGCAGGCCCGGCATCCGGCTTTCCAGTGCAAGACCCACACCGGCAGTCAATCCGCCGCCGCCGCAGGGGATGATGACATCGGCCTGCCGGATACGGTGTTCCGTCGCCTGTTCGGCGATTTCAAGGCCGCAGGTGCCTTGCCCGGCGATGACCTCCGGCTCGTCATAGGGCTTGATCAGGGTCAGCCCGCGCTCTGACGCGATCCGGGCGCCGATGGCATCACGGTTTTCCCGTTCACGATCATACAGCACAACTTCAGCCCCGAGGGCGCGGGTGTTGTCGATCTTCAGGCGCGGCGCGTCGCCGGGCATGACGATCACACAGGGCGCGTGATGGCGCTGAGCGGCCAGCGCCACCCCCTGCGCGTGATTGCCCGAGGAATAGGCGATGACACCGGCCTCGCGCTGTTCGGCGGACAGGGCAGAGACCGCTGACCAGCCGCCGCGAAACTTGAAAGAGCCGGTATGTTGCAGGCATTCGGCCTTTACCCAGACCCGGCGCCCGGCGATGTCGTTCAGGAAGGCAGATCCCAGCAGCGGCGTGCGCAGCGCATGCCCGGACAGCCGGGCGGCCGCGGCCTCGATATGGGTGATGTCGATCATGCCATGCTCCTGATCCAGCGATGCAGGGCATCGACGGCTTCGGTTTCGTCGAGGAAGGGGATATGGGCGCGGTCCGGCACATCGGCAAAGATCATGTCGGGGCGGCGGCGGCGCATCTCTGTCGCGGTGGCCTCGGACAACAGATCGGAATTGGCGCCCCGGATCAGCGCAACCGGCAGGTCTGCCAGCGCGTCGAACAGCGGCCAGGCTTCCGGCAGATCGCCCTTGAAGGCGGCAAGGAAAGCGTCGCGCAGCGCCGGGTCATAGGTGATGCCAAGCCCGCGTTCAGTGGGCTGATAATGCAGTCGTGCTTCCTCCAGCCAGCGGGTTGCGGGCACATTGGCGAAGCCCGGCATGTTGCGGGGCAGGGCCTCGGCCAGCGCTTCGTAACTTTTGGCGCGGGGATTGTGGCCGATGTAGTCGAAGATCCGCTCCAGCCCCGGACGTTCGATCACCGGGCCGATGTCGTTCAGCGCGACGCCGCGCAGACGATCCTTTGCGGTGGCGGCAAGGAACATGGCAATGAGCCCGCCGCGCGAAGTGCCCAGAACAGCGACTTTGTCGATTTCCAGATGATCCAGGAGGCGCAGCGCATCCTGCGCCTCCTGCGGCACGGTGTAGGTCTCGGCGCCGGTCCACTGGCTTTCTCCGCGTCCGCGATAATCCATGCGGATCAGCCGGACGGGCGGCAGATGCGGGATCATATAGGCGAAATCGCCCATGGTGCGGGTAAGGCCGGGCAGGCAAAGGACCGGAAGCCCCGCGCCTTCGTCCTTGTAGGCAAGGCGGGCGCCGTCCGTGGCGGTGAAGAAGGCGGTCATGGCAGAAGATCCGTCAATGAGGAAAGGTCGCGGGCGATATGGTCGGGCCGTCCGGGCAGGCGGTCGACCGGCGCGCCGATGCGGTTGACCCAGAGCGTGCGGAAGCCGAAGGCGCTGGCGCCCGCCACGTCCCAGCCGTTCGAGGAAACGAAGAGCACCTCGGGCGGGGGTACGTCAAAGTGTGCGGTCACCAGTGCATAGACCGACGGGTCCGGCTTGTAGATGCCCAGATCCTCGACCGAAAGCACGGCGTCCAGCAGGGGCGCGACACCGGCGGCACGGGTGGCAGAGGACAGCATGGCGGGCGTGCCGTTCGACAGGATCGCGCGGGGCAGGCCGCGCGTCTGCACCGCCTTCAGCATCGCGGGCACATCCGGATAGGCGGGCAGTTCGTCGTAAAGTGCCAGCAGACGGGCGCGCAGCGCCGCATCTTCCAGCCCTGCCGCCTCCATCGCCCAGTCCAGCGCCTCGGCGGTGACCGAGGCAAAATCGGCATGGTCGCGCATCAGGCTGCGGAGCCAGGTGTATTCAAGCTGTTTACGCCGCCAGTCATCGGCCAACCGGGGCCAGAGCCCAGCCAGCCGGGTATCGCTGGCCGCCGCCGCGCGTGCCGCGCCCGCCACGTCGAACAGCGTGCCGTAGGCATCGAAAACCACCACTGAAACCTGCATCACGCACCTCCGGGCGCCAAACTGGCACAGGGGCAGGGCAGACGAAAGGGGGCAGCGGCGGTTCGTCACGCTTGCCCCGCGCCGATCCAGCCCCTAAACCCGTCGGCGCGAGACAGGAGAAGCGCGATGGCCCGTGGCACTGAACCCCTTCCCGACCGCGCCGCATCGAAACGTGTGGGCGCGCTGGCCGGGCTGAAACCCTTCCTTGCGCCCTATCGGTTCATGGTGATCGGCGCGCTTGCCGCGCTGACGCTGACCGCCACGGTCAGCCTGATCCTGCCGCTGGCGGTGCGGCGTGTCGTCGACAATTTCAACTCTGCCGCCGGGCTGCTGGATCAGTATTTCGGGGCCGCGCTGCTGATCGCCGCTGCTTTGGCGCTGGGCACCGGGGCACGCTATTACCTTGTCACCCGGCTGGGCGAGCGGGTTGTGGCCGATATCCGCAGCGCGTTGTTCAACCGCGTTTCGAGCCTGTCGCCCGCCTTCTTCGAACGTATCCTGACCGGCGAGGTTCTGTCGCGGCTGACTACCGACACGACGCTGATCCTGTCGGTGATCGGCTCTTCCGTCTCGGTCGCGCTGCGAAATGTGCTGCTGCTGCTGGGGGGGCTCGGCTTCCTGTTCTGGACCTCGCCGAAACTGACCGGCCTTGTTCTGCTGGTGGTGCCGGTGGTGGTGGTGCCAATCGTGGTGATGGGGCGCAAGCTGCGCAGGCTCAGCCGCGACAATCAGGACTGGATCGCCGCTTCGTCGGGATCGGCCTCTGAAGCGTTGCAGGCGGTTCAGACCGTGCAGGCCTATACGCATGAGGGCCGCACCCGCGCCGCTTTCGCCGATGTGACCGAGAAATCCTATGCTTCGGCGCAGGCGCGGATCGGCACGCGGGCGGTAATGACGGTCATCGTGATCTTCCTCGTCTTTGCCGGGATCGTCGGTGTGCTGTGGATCGGTGCGCGCGACGTGCGCGAGGGCGCGATGACGGCGGGTGAGCTGGTGCAGTTCGTCATCTATGCCGTGATGGTGGCGGGCGCCGTGGGCGCGCTGTCGGAAATCTGGGGCGAGTTGCAGCGCGCGGCGGGCGCGACCGAGCGACTGGTGGAACTGCTGCATGCCGAGGACACGGTGCAAGACCCGCCCGCGCCCAGGGTGCTGCCGCGCCCGGTGCGGGGTGAAATCGCCTTTGAGGGCGTGCGTTTCCATTATCCGACGCGGCCCGAAAGCTCTGCCCTGAACGGGGTGGACCTGCATGTGCGGGCGGGCGAGACAGTGGCGCTGGTCGGCCCTTCCGGCGCGGGCAAGACCACGATCCTGCAACTGCTGCAACGGTTCTACGACCCTCAGGAGGGGCGCATCACGCTGGACGGGATCGACCTGCGCGACATGGCGCGCGGCGATTTCCGGCAGGTCATGGCGCTGGTGCCGCAAGACCCGGTGATCTTCGCCACCTCCGCACGCGACAATATCCGCTTCGGCCGCCCCGAGGCGAGTGATGCCGAGGTGGAGGCCGCCGCCCGCGCCGCCGCCGCGCATGATTTCCTGACCGCGCTTCCCGAAGGCTATGACACCTTCCTGGGCGAGCGCGGGGTGATGCTGTCGGGCGGGCAGAAACAGCGCGTGGCCATCGCCCGCGCCATCCTGCGCGACGCGCCGGTGCTGCTGCTGGACGAGGCGACCTCGGCGCTGGATGCGGAAAGCGAACGTGCGGTGCAGGCGGCGGTGGATCGTCTGGCCGAAGGGCGCACCACGCTTGTGGTGGCGCACCGTCTGGCCACCGTGAAACGCGCCGACCGTATCGTGGTGTTCGAGGGCGGCAAGATCGTCGCGCAGGGCAGCCATGACGCGCTGGTGGCCGAAGGCGGGCTTTATGCCCGTCTCGCGCGGCTGCAATTTACCGATGGTACGGCCTGATCCCGCTCAAGGGGGAAAATTGCCGCAGAATGTTCACTGGAACCCGGTGCCGATGCGGGGCATGCTTTTCCTGAAGGGGTCGCGCATGTCGCTGCGGCCGGTACAGGTGGGAGAATGTCATGGGTCTGTGGTCGTTCGTAAAGGATGCCGGGTCGTCGCTGTTTGGCTCGAAAGCTGAGGCTGCCGAGGCACCGGACGCTGCTGCCGCCAAGGAAGAGGCGCTGAAGAAAGAGGTTGAGAAGCTGGGCCTTGATGCCAGGGATGTGCAGATCAGGGTCGAGGGCGACAAGGTCAAGCTGACCGGCAAGGCCGCAACGCCGGAAGCGCAGGAAAAGATCATCCTCGCAGTGGGCAATGTCGATGGTGTGGCCGAGGTCGAGGCCGAAGATCACCCCGATGCCCCCGCGCCGGTGTTCCACACCGTCAGGAAGGGCGATACGCTGTCGGCCATCGCCAGGGCGACGCTGGGTAACGGCAACCGCTATATGGAAATCTTCGAGGCCAACAAGCCGATGCTGAGCCACCCGGACAAGATCTATCCGGGCCAGATGCTGCGTATCCCGCAGAAGTGATGCCGCGCGGGCGGCCCCTCCGCCGCCCGCTGTTTCTGACGCTGCGTCGGTCAGGGCGGGACGTAGCGTAGCCTCCAGACCGCTTTGCTTGCGGCAAGGCCCGGAAATCCGCATTCTGGCAGAGAGGAGACCGCCCGGTCGTCGCATCACGCGCGGAACCGGCGGCAGGGGAGGAATTGACGGATGGGAAGCTTTGCCAATGTCGCCGACATCAAGGCGATCGAGGCCGAAATGGGCTGGGCCGAACGTGACATGGCCCGTAGCATTCACGACTTCATCGGCCGCGCGGCCAAGGCTCACGGAGCCCGCCCCGCTGTAACCTACATGCTGACTTCCGGTCCTGCCGATCCTTCGGAAACCCTGACGTGGTCCGAACTTTTCGGCAAGGTCACCCAGGCCGCCAACCTGTTCCGCAGTCTGGGCGTTGGCGAAAAGGATGTGGTGGCCTTCGTGCTTCCCAACAGCTCGGAAACCGTGCAGGTGCTGCTGGGCGGCATGGTGGCGGGGATCGTCAACCCGATCAATCCGCTGCTGGAACCCGAACAGATCAGCGCGATCCTGCGCGAGACCAATGCCAGGGTCGTCGTCACCCTGCGCGCCTTCCCCAAGACCGACCTGTCGGCCAAGGTGGCCGAGGCGGTGAAATACGCGCCTTCGGTCAAGACGGTGCTGGAGGTCGACCTGCTGCGCTATCTTAAGCCGCCGAAGAAATGGATCGCGCATTTCCTGCGCCCCAGATCGCCGGTCGGACATCATGCAAATGTCAAAAGTTTCCATGCCGAGATACGCAAACATCCGGCTGACCGCCTGACCTTTGCCGATACGCGCGAGGATCGTGTGGCCGCCTATTTCCACACCGGCGGCACGACCGGCATGCCGAAGGTGGCGCAGCACAAAGTCTCCGGCATGGTCTATAACGGCTGGCTGGGGCACCGGCTGCTGTTCCGCGAAACCGATACGGTGATGTGCCCGCTGCCGCTGTTCCATGTCTTCGCGGTCTATCCGATCCTGATGTCCATGATCGCCTCGGGCGCACATGTGATCTTTCCGACCCCTGCCGGTTATCGCGGCGAGGGCGTGTTTGACAATCTGTGGAAGCTGATCGCGCGCTGGAAGGTGACATATCTGATCACCGTGCCCACCGCGCTGGCCGCGCTGATGCAGCGCCCGCTTGACGCCGATGTCAGCACGCTGCGCGGCGCCTTCTCCGGTTCGGCGCCCTTGCCCATTGAGCTGTTCAACCGCTTCGAAAAAGCGACCGGCGTGCAGATCATCGAAGGTTACGGCCTGACGGAATGCACCTGCCTTGTGTCCTGCAACCCGCCTTCGGGCGCCAAGAAGACCGGCTCTGTCGGCATCCCGTTCCCCTATACCCATGTCCGCATCCTGCATACCGACGGCAATGGCGGCTTCCGCGAATGCGGTGTCGATGAGGTGGGCGAGATCTGCGTGGCCAATCCCGGTGTCTTCGAGGGGTCAACCTATACCGAGGTCGACAAGAACCGCTCACTGTTTGCCGAAGGCCGCTATCTGCGCACCGGCGATCTGGGGCGGCTGGATGCCGAGGGCTATCTGTTCATTACCGGGCGGGCGAAGGATCTGATCATCCGGGGCGGCCATAACATCGACCCGGCGCTGATCGAGGAAACCCTGATGCGGCACGAGGCGGTGGCCTTTGTGGGTGCCATCGGTCAGCCCGATGCCCATGCGGGTGAACTGCCCTGCGCCTATGTCGAGTTGGTAAAGGGGGCAAGCGTGACCGAGGCGGAGCTTGCGGCTTTTGCCAGGGAGCATATCCCCGAACGCGCCGCCGTGCCGAAACACGTCGAAATCCTGCCCGAACTGCCCAAGACTGCCGTGGGCAAGGTGTTCAAACCCGATCTGCGCCGCATGGCAATCCGGCGGGTTCTGGATGCCGCGCTCGCCGCCGAAGGTCTGGAAGCGCGCGTGGTCGAGGTGGCCGAGGACAAGAAGCGTGGCCTCACCGCGAAACTCGCGCCGAAGGCCGAGGCGGATCGCGTGGCGCAGGTGCTGGGCAATTTCGCAACCGCCTGGGACTGGCAGGGCTGAGGGCTGTCAATTGTCGGTGTCGATCCAGATCGTCACCGGCCCCTGATTGACCAGTTCCACATCCATATCGGCGCCGAAGATGCCATTGGAGGTGGGTAGACCCTCCGCCTGCATCCGCGCAGTGAAGTACTCATAAAGCCGCTTCCCTTCAGACGGGGGGGCGGCGGTCGAAAATCCGGGGCGGTTGCCGCGCAGATCGGCGGCCAGCGTGAACTGGCTGACGATCAGACAGGCGCCGCCGATGTCGCGCACCGACAGGTTCATCTTGTCCTTGTCATCGCGGAAAATGCGCAGCCTGGCGATCTTCGTCGCCAGCTTATCCGCATCGGCTTCTGTATCGCCCTGCATGGCACAGATGAGGATCATCAGCCCGGCGCCGATCTCCCCTGTCACACTGCCGTCCACAGTGACCTTCGCGCGCGAAACGCGCTGGACGATGGCCCTCACAACTCGGACCGCCAGGGCGGATTGGCGCCCGCGCGCGAAACGGTCACGGCCGCCGCGCGCGTGCCTAGGCTCAGCGCCGCGTCCAGCACCGTATCGGGCAGGGTGACCAGAGCCTGCTTCGTCAGCACCCCCGCCTCGTCCAGCGCCGCCAGAACGCCCGCGTTGAACGTATCGCCCGCGCCTACCGTATCAGCCACAGTCACCTTGGTTGCCGCAACGAAGCGATCCTGCGTTGCCGTCACCGCCCGCGCACCCGCCGCGCCCTCGGTGATGAACACCAGCTTCGGCCCCTGCGCGACAATCCCCCGCGCCAGCGCCGAAACCTCGCCCGGACCCAGCAGCCAGTGCAGATCCTCGTCCGACAGTTTCACGATATCGGCCCGCGCGATCATCCGCTCGATCCGCGCGCGATATTCCGCCTCTTTGCCGGCAATGAAACCGGGCCGGATATTGGGGTCGATCATCGTCACCCGCATGCGGGCCTCGCGCGCCTGCAACGCCTCATAGGTGCTTGCGGCAGGGTCGTTCACCAGGCTGATACCGCCAAAGAACAACGCGGCCGCGTCGGTCGGCAATTCGGGCAGTTGATCGACCGACAGCATGCGCCCCGCCGTACCCTCGTCATAGAAGGCATAGGTCGCCTGACCGTTCACCAGCTTGACGAACGCCACCGTCGTCGGCCGTCCTGACCGCGCCAGAAATCGCGTATCCACTTTCGAGGCTTCCAGCGTCTCGGCCAGAATCTCGCCCAGCATGTCGGTCGAGACGCCTGAAAAGAAGGCTGAGGCCCCGCCCAGCCGCCCTAACGCGATGGCGGTATTGAACACCGCCCCCCCGGCATAGGGTGCGAAACAGGGCTCGCCCGCCGTGCTTTCGCGCGGCAACATATCGATCAGCGCCTCGCCACAGCTCAGAATCATCGCAACCTCCCGAAGTTTCGGCGCTTATATCCGAAAAAGCGATGTTAGCGCAAACATCGCCTTTGCTTCTTGCAAAATACTCCCGGAGGGGACGCCCGGAACGGGCGGGGGAGGCAGGCAGTAAACAAGGAACGACATAATTTCAATTCTCTAGATGTGTTCCCATGGATTTATACGCCAAATATACGCCGTGCCGCATTGGGCTTCAGGTGAGGTCGTCAAGGCGTCGGATTTTCGCAACCGGCTCAAGGATCGTGCTGTATTCCCCTTGGGCGTCGCGGGTCACGATCAGTTCGTAGAAGTCACCGCGATAGTCGCCGCAGTTCTTGATCTGGTCGTGACCCAGCTTCAAGAGGTCGGCTTGCGTCATATCCGCGCCGGGGATCACACCGATGACCATAGACGCCTCTGGCCGGTTGTTGGGCGTGAACCGGAACTTTCCACCGCCGAGGTCGTGGGCAAGCCGCACTTCGAGGGTGAGAAGGTGGCCGTTCACGATTGCGGTAAACTCGAACTCGGACGCGGGTTCGGTGTTCGTGGCGACATGCCCACCAGCGACTTGGATCATGCCGCTCACGAGGTTCACAGCCCCGTTCGCGGCGCGGAAGCGGCCACCCTTTTCAGCAGTCGGAATGTCGGGCTTGAGGCCGAGCGACAGCCAGCCTTCGTCAATGCCCAGAATGTCGGCCAAGGCCCGCATCGTTCGGGGATTGGGGCGCGTCTCGCCAGAGAACCACTTCCGAGCGGCTTCGGCCGACACGGAAATCCCGTGCCGCTCCGCAAGCGTGTCATACACCCACTTCTGCTTGCCGCGTGGCAAGTCGGTCGGGCAATGAGGGTTGGCTTGGCACGCTTCTTCAAGGCGGTGCGCAAAGGCGGCATCACGAATGACGCCCCGCTTGGTGTTCGGGGCATCGCGGGTTGTGGCAGTCGTTTTCATCGAGATACCTATGCAATTTCCAAGCCGGTAAGGCCACATTTCAACTTACTATTGAATGTGTGAATTACAAGGGTATCATTCAACTATCTGTGGATAGCGCCACTTTTGGGCTTGACTATCTCAAACGTGCGTTGCCTCGCCAAGCCACTTCAACCACTTAGACACATCACTGAACCGCATGAGATGCGGCGGCTTCAACGTAGCAACACCTTCGGGCACATCTCTGCCGAACGCAACGATGAATTTCGATCTGGTTGATCCGCTATAAATGAAGGTGTTCACAGCAGTATCTTCCAGCCAGTTCAGGGCAGATACCGACCAGGACAGTTCGGATTCAGCGGCGTCAAGTTTGGGGTTCTTGGACTCGCTTTGGTCAATACTGCGGACACTACCGTCCCGAATCCAAGCCATGAACAGCGTCCTCCCAAGGTCAAAAGCAATGACGTTAAGCTAGTCTCGATGGGCTGGCGTTTCAAGGCGTCGATGTTGAAATGTTCTCGTTTTGTTTCAGTGTTCGTGTATTGGATAAAATGCTGTAATTACTATGAAATTTCGATATATGTCGCTTCAAAAATCCGATGCTGAACCGCGTCCTTGTCACATAGAATAGGCAGAATACGTTCGTCGTGAGTGCCTTCCGCCACGATTCTGTGGCTGAACACCACTTCGTGCTTCTGGCCCGAACGCCACAGGCGCTTGTTGAACTGCTGGAACAGTTCGAGGTCGGAGTTCAGGCCATACCAGACCGAGATGTTCGAACCCTTTTGGATGTTCAGCCCGTGACCGGCCGATGCCGGGTGAGCCAAGATCATGTCAATCTCGGATCGGTTCCAGGCGTGCATCACCCCGCGAACGTCCTTCGCTTCGTTCAGCACAACGGCTTTGGGGAACCTCTTGCGAATCCGTTCCAGATCGAAGCGGAAGCTGTATGCCACGAGCAACGGCATACCGTTGGCCTCGGCGTGCAGCCCCTCCAAGGCGTCAATTTTGCAATCGTGAATCCAGACGTGGTTGCCGTCCTCCTGGTAGGCCGAGCCGTTGGCGAATTGCAGCAGCTTGTTGGTGAGAACCGCCGCGTTCACCGCGTCAATGTCGTATACGTCGCTGACCAGATTGCGCCGAAAGCGGTGGTATTCGTCCATCACCTTCGGAGGCAGCCTCACCCTGATTTCGTTCTCCACCAGCTTGGGCAGTTCAGCATAGTCCTTGGGGTTCAGGCTGAACATCACATCGCTGAGGCGCCGCATGATTTCCGCCTCAGCACCGGGTTTCGGCGTCACCTCATAGGTGTAGTTGTTTTGGTTGAACCAGCGGTCCATGAACTGCGTCTTGTTGCGACCCAGCCGTTCACCCTGATCCACGATATAGGACAACCCGTAGAGGTTTTGCAGGCCGTTCGGTGCAGGCGTCCCGGTGAGTTCGATCACGGCGCGGGTCTTTTTCCTGGCCTGCACCAAGACCCCGAACCGGGTTAAGGCACGCTTCGGGGTCCGCATTTTGGCGTTCTTCAGCATGGACGCTTCGTCAATGACGATGGTGTCATAGGGCCACCGCTTGCCATTACCGAAGTGCGCCCACAGCCAGGGCAGGTTTTCCTTGTTGACGATGTGGATTTCGGTCGCCTCGGCACAGCGCGCGGCGCGGCGCTTGGCGTCGCCCGTGATCACGGAATAGGTCGTTTCGCAGGTATGGCGCCAAGCCTCAATCTCGTCGGGCCATGTGGCTTCTGCAACGAACAGCGGAGCCACGATCAACACGCGCCGAACCACTCCGGCGTCCAGCATGTCGCGCAGCGCGGTCAGCGTCGAGACGGTCTTCCCGCTGCCCATGTCATAGGCCAGGATCAGACTCGGCGGGCCGTCTGGCGCCCAGATCGTCTTGATCAGGTCCACCGTGACATTCTGGTAGTGCCGCAGATCGTCGCGGCCCAGCTTGCGCGGTGCGTCGTCCAATGACGGCCCGCCGTTGTGGCCCAGCATGGCTGCGGGTGCCACAAGCGGGAAGCCGAGGCGCGCCAGAAGGTGATCGAGGGGCGCGGAACTCATCGGAACAGATCGAACGCCGCTTCGATGGAGTCGATCACATGCACCACGGTCCCGGCGCGGCGCAGCTTGGCGATTTCCCGAACCTGATCCGGCCGCAACGTCTCGCCGGGCGCCTTGTATTCCACGAGGAACGGCCCGGTATCGTCGCGGCTATAGAACTTATCTGGCGCGCCGCGCCGCCCGGTCCAAGCCAGCTTGCGGACAATGAAGCCCGCCGATTTGGCCCGCTTGTCGGCCTGCGCTTCGATGTAAGCCTCTTTCACGCCGCTCGACATTCCGCAGCGCCTCCTTGCAGTAGATCGTTGAAGTGGTGCAGCGGCTTGCCCCATGTGCGGGCCATGGCTGCGGAGATGCCGGGATATGTGACGCTGCGGGTCTTCCAGCGTTCATCGCTGGGCGACAGCGCGTTCTGGCCGCTGTCTGTCTGGTTCGCCCAGCGTTCCACGGTCTTGCCGCTGCCTCGGGGCCATTCCACGCGCCGACCCGCAACCCGCTGATCCGCAAACCGAAGCAGCGGGCGCAGGTTGTGCAGCCAAAGGCATGTCGCCTTGCTGGCGTCGTCACCGAAGTCGTAAGGCTGGATGATCTGATCCGGCTTGCGGATCGCGGTCGAAATCGCGCCAACGGGGTTTTCGATTGCGATGCGGGGCAGGGGCAGGGCCATGATGCGGCGAACCGTCGCCAAGGCTTCCCGACGCGCGCGCGCGCGGGCCTCGCCGGTCAGCGTGCCGGGCTTGACCCTCTGGTGATACCCAACACCGGGCCAGCGCGCGAAATCAGGTTCGTTGAACGCCCAGGCCGCGCTATTCGTCAGATAGGTGCAATCCGGGTGGAACACGCCGAGGTCAAAGGTAAGGCCCACGGCGGCAAAGCGCGCCAGGGTGTCGAACACGTCACCTTGGACGTGCCCGCCCGTCGCCGGGCGATAGATCGACCCATCCACCGCAGGAAGAATGTCGCACGACACGACGAAGTGGCCCCGCGCTTCGAAGGCCCGGCGCGTCATGCCGCTGGTTTCCATGCCGATGAACACCCTCATGCCGCAAGGCCCAGCACGGCTTCAGCAATGGCGATCAACGGGGCACGATAGACACGCGGCGCCGCCCCAATGTCACGAAGCATGTCATGGGCCGCGACGACATAGCGGTGCCGGTCCAGATCGTCGGGCACCTCCATGTCGTCGGGCAGCGTCATCATCGGCTGACAACCCTCGGTCTTCGGGACCATGGGGCGGTTGCCGGTCGTCGGGTGGCCCGCCCGCTTCAGGATCGGGTTGCCTTCCGTGGACCAGTAGTATCGGACCAGTTTGCCCAGATAGCGTTCACCGCCGTAGCCGATCAGCGGTCTGGAACGGATCGTCTTGCCCTTGGCGTCGATCCGTTCGTGAGTGCCATAGATCGGTTCGCCCGGACCCCATGTCGCGCCGACAGTGGCATTGATGATGCAAAGGAACTGGCGCAGATCGGTGCAGCCGAAGATCGTGTCTTCCAGCGGAATGCCATTGCGCAGATAGCCCAGCACGGCATCCGCAACGATGGTCATTTGCGGGTTCTTCTTCAGGCCGTCGCGGCTCGGGTCGTAGTCGGTGTTCGCTTCACCCCACGGCAGTTCCTTGGACCAGTGGTTCGCCAAGGTGCCTTTCCGCTTATACGAACCGTCCGGTTTCAGGGCGATATAGGCGTTGACGCTTTGGCTGTAGACCGAGGCGTATTCAGCGAACTCAAGGTTGAAAGAGGTAAGCCCTTCCCACCATTCAATAATGTCTTGGATCGGGCTGGGTTTCAGCCTGTCGGCGGGTTTGCCCTTGTCGTTGAGAACAAAACCGTCCCATTTCGTGCGGGGGCATTTGAAGATCACGCCGTCGGTGTTTGCGCTGACCACCGGAATACCGGCGAGGTGCGCAGCCTCGATCAGCATGAGCAGAGACAGTTGGCCGGTCAGGGTGACGGAAATCAGCAGGTGAGGCGCGAACAATACTGAGAACGCCGATCCCAATTTGCCGTAGGAACCGTTGATCGCAATTTTCAGGCCCTTGTCGGTAGTCTTGTCTTTCGCACGTTTCGCGGCAAGTCTGCGGTCGATAATCTGCTTGTAGACCGGCAAGAATTGCGGACCCATGGCCTTGGGATAAAGGCCGAGTTTCATAATGATCGACGGGTATTGCGACGCCACATCAGCGTAGATCAGAACCACTTCCTCATCGCTATGAACCGAGCGGTTCGACTCGGTGGAGTGCAACCCGCCAATGCCAAGGGTGTATTTCAGGCCGTCGAATTGAATGTCGAAATCTGAGAATGACTTCGGCAGGTCCACCTTGCAGTTCTTGCCGAGGCGAATATCTGTGTTTCGGATCGTTTCCAGAACTTCGCGCATGTATGGCGTTTGAAACTTGATCCATTCCGGCACTTCATAACGGAAGGCGTGGCCCTCGGAATACATCGCCTTTTGGATGCGCTGGCCCCGCTGTTCCTCGACGCGGCTTTTCAGGATGCCTTCACCGACCTGCGCGTCTGATTTGGAGCGCAGTTCGAGGCCATAGGTTTTCCCGAGTTCCACGCGCAGATCGAGCGGTTCAGCGAGGCGGCGAAACAGTTCCTCGGTGCCGTCAAGATCGCCGTATTGGCAATATTCAATAACGTCATCCATTTCCTTCGGGGAAAGGATGCGGTCATGCTCATATGGTAGTTCTTGCAGACGCTTCATCTGCATCCGACCAATCAGGGTCTTGAGGCCGTCCCTGACGGACGGATTAGGTTCGAACAGGTCAATGTGATCCAGGTTCTTCGGGATGACGATTTCAAGTTCCCGCTCGGCCCGCCAATGCGGCACGCGGTTCATAATGATGTGGTTCGCCGCGTCCTTCACATCATCCAATGACGCGCCACTCAGCATTTTGTAGATCACGGGCAAGTCGAAGTTCAGGCTGTTGAAGCCCACGGTCGTATTGCCGCGCAGAATTTTGCGGACCTTTGCGAAATCGAAATAGGTCCGTTCCGAAAACTCGAAATGCGCGCGAACCCCATCCTCGACCCGCTTGATGCCGAGGTAGAAGAAATTCCGGTAAATCTCGCTGTCGATGATGAGGGTTTTGCCCGGCATCAGCGCGACCCGGCACGGCATTGCGGCGGCTCAGGATCGTTCACATCCCAGGCCAAGTTGCACTTCGCGCACACCATTTGGTCACTGTATTGCCGAGCAACACATGCGGGCCGGGTGTCGGCGGCTTGCGCCGCAATGAACCGCTCATAGGCTTCCTTGATCCGCATGTCGCGCGCCTCACAAGCCCAAGAGGTCGTCAATATCGTTCGCCGGGGCGGTCGGAGCGGCTTGATCACGCTTCGGATCGCGCAGCATTTGCCAGTAGCGGGAAACCCATGCGGCCTGGTGCTTGGCGTCATCCAGGGCGTTGTGATGCACGCCGGAGCCAGCGATTTTCGGGGGGCGCATACCGGAGATTTCCGCGATGGTGCGGCAGCAGCGGATGTTCCAGAATTTCCAGATTGGGTTCAGGTCGAGGGCACGCCAGAAGCCGTATTCCAGAATGGTCATGTCGAAGCCGGGGCCATTGCCACAGACCTTGACTTGATCCCAATTGGTATAGAACCCGGACAGGTCAGCCAGTGCGATGCGCAACGGCGTTGTTCCTGCCACTACGGCTTTGCGTGCCGCCTCACTCTGGGTCAGCCACCATTTCAGCGTTTCGCCGTCAGGTGCGCCGTATTTCAGGGCGTCACTCACGTCGATTGCACGGTAAAACTCTTGACCCAGCGCGCCAGTTTCAGGGTCGAATTTCACCGCTCCGATGGTCAGGATCGGTGCGTTGGGCCGCGTTCCCATCGTTTCAATGTCGATCATCACATGCAGCATTTCGTTGCCCGATCCATAAAAGGTTGATTGGCGCCCCGCGTTTTACGGGGCGCCAGAATGTTGAATCAGATGCCCAAGTCGTCATCACCGCCGGAAGACGACCCGCTGCCCAGATCGTCTTCGTCGTCGCCATAGTCATCGAACTCGGAGTCGTCCACGTCGCCGCCAGCGAACACCTCGTCGCGCTTCCAGAATTGCAGAGCGTCACACGTCACGAAGATGCCGTTACCGCCCTTGTCCTGCGACTTGATCGGGAACAGGTGGAAATAGGCGATGGCCCAATGGCCGGAGCGGAACAGGTCCAGCAGGATTTCTTCGTCGTCAATCTCGTTGCCGCGCCGGTCGCGGTATTTGAACTTCCGGTCGTTGGTCAGCTTGAGATAGCGGGTGTCGGCATAGCCCGAGCGCACATCGCCGTCTTCCGTGAGGTATTTGTCGCCGTCGAACAGCGGCCAGCGGCCTTTCGGGCCGTCGTCCAGTGCGGTCTTGAATTTCGCCGGTTCCTTGCCGGGAAATTCCTTGCGCATGAAGTCGATGATCCCCTCATTGATCACCTTGATCGAAGCCTGCCCCTCGGGCGTGTTCTTGTAGATCAGGCCATTGGTCCGGTATTTCAGCGATCCGTTCTCGAAGCTGCGGGTCTTTTCGAAGCCCTTGAAGAAACTCAGGCGAACCAGGGCTTTGATGCGGCCGGTCTGGGGGTTGAAGCTAGGTTTGAAGGACATTTGGTTTCCTCGTTGGTTGGGTTGGTCGGTTTCAGGGTTAAAGCGTGCCCAGATCGTCGCCGTAGTCCTCGAAGTCATCGACAAGCGGCGCGATTGCGTCTCGCTTGTCCTCGATTGGTGCGATGGTGGGCTTGGGGTCGTCTTGGGTGATAAAACCGCTGGGCAGTTCGGCACCTTTACCCATGGCCTTCAGGGCTTGTGTTGGCGTGATCAGCTTTTTGTTGAACGCGGCGTCAAGGCCGATCCGCTGTTTCAGGAATGCCTCGGCCGCGCCTTCCATGGCCCACTTTCGCGGCGGCATCCGACCGTATACCGCCTTCTGACCAGCGGTCGGGCCGTTGTCCAAGAGGTGTTGCAGCGCCGCGCCGCCGATGAAGTTCAGCCATTGCTCAATCTCACGCTTCTTCGTCGCAAGCGCGATGATCCGCTCCGGCGTAAGGCCGTCGATCTGCGGCGGCGCCCATTGCTCCGGCGCGTCGAGGTCTTCGAACTCAAGGTCAAGCAGATCGAACATATCGGCGTTGTGCGCCGGGCAACCTCCCTTGCGGTTCGGCAGGTTCGCGGCGGGGCACCACGCGCAACCCTTCTGGGTCGGGATAAGCGGGGCGCTTGGGTCAGTTGTCGCCGCAGCCTTGACCCGCAGTTCCTCACCGAAGGCCAGAAGTTCATCCAGCGTCACTTCCCAATATCCGCCACCGGCGGGATGGCGGGGTTGGTCGATGATGATCAGGAACATGGTCGCGTCGGTGACGTGCCGCGCGAAATTGTCCCAGAAGCCCAGGGCGTAGATCATCTGCTGGGTGTTCTTCACCGCAGATACCGGGACGCCACGGCCATACTTCAGATCGGAAATGACAATGAGGTGGCGCCCGGCCACGCCAGAGTCGAGCGTCCCGAACTGACCCGGCATCCAGCGGCTCAGATTGATGCGCTTTTCAACGAACACCTCGCCATCGAACTGGCGGATTTCGTCAATGCCGGGCTGTAGGAAGTCAGCCATTTCGGCGTCGCATTCATAGAGCGCGCCGTTGACCCTGACCTTGGTTCCAATGAAGTCGTAAGCATCGAACCCAAGATCAAGGCATTGTTCCCTGATCCAGTGGGCCGCAGTCCCTTCATCCGCAAATGTGCTGGATTCATTGGGGTAGTTCTTGGTGAAGTTCACCGCGCCGGGGCACGACAGCCACCGGCTAGAATCCGATGGGCCGAGGCGTGCATGGGCGCTACCAGTGTTTCCAAATGGTGCAGACATTTCGCTTTCCAAGGCTTTCGCCGCGTGGGCCACTCGTTCGGCTCACAGGGGGAAAGCCTTGGCCCGGAGTTGGGCCAAGGCGCACCGGCTCACTCGACGGAAAGAAGTTCGTCGCCGTGGAACCAACGGTCTTCGGCACGGCCGTCGGCCGAGGTGTATTCCACGAGGTATTGCGGCACGTTGGACCGCAGATATTCGGCAAAGCCGGTGATCCGGCCCGTTTCGCCGCTGCGCGCGATTTTGACGTTCTGGCCCAGGTCGAAATTGGGGTTCATATCGTTTGCTCCGTTTGAGGGATTTTGCGGGTCGTGGACTGCGCCGCGCGTGCATCAGGTGGCACGCGCGGCGCAGCGGAACTTGCGGGCTTAGATGCCCAGATCGCCTTCGTCGGCCCCGCCTTCCGGCTCGGGATCGGCGGCAAGACGGCCCACGCCGAAGCCCTTGTCGGCCTTCTTCGCCTTGTCGTTCAGCCAGCCGTGCAGCTTGGTGATCTTGCCGTCATCGCCGTCCAGATCGGGCAGGGCCTTGGCGCCGAGTTGCTTCAGCACGTTGCGCAGCGCCTCTTTCCGGGCCGTCACCTCGGGGTGGATGCCATCGGGGTTTTCGGCGTCTTCCTCCTTGGCGAACTCGCCCAGCCAGTCACCGAGGTCGGACTTCAGCGCGGCGAAGGCCGACTTCTCCGGCTCAGCCTTCGGTTTGTCGGCAGCTTTCGGCTTGTCCGCAGCCTTCGGTTTGTCGGCGGCTTTCGGCTTGTCGCCGGAAGCGGAGGCGGGGGCGGCAGCCAGAACGGCTTCCAGTGCGGCGGTATTGCGGTTCAGGGCTTCGATCAGCGCGGTTCCGATGGCTTCGATGCTCATTCGCTTTGTCTCCAAGACTCAGGGTTGGGTTCGTCGTGCTGACCGTAGTAATGGCGTTCAATCCTCAGTGCAACAAAAAGTTGACTAGGCAACACATGACGGATAGGCACAGAGACACAACGAACTTCAAGAGGTGTATCCCATGGCCCAGAGCGACGAAGACTTGCTCGGCATTGCGGGCGGCAAATATCCCGCGCAACGCAAGGCGACGCGCAATTCCGGCGATCTGGGGCAGTTGCACGCCCTGCTTCGTCGCGGGCTGCCGGATTTTACGCATGACGGAATCTTTGAGGCGAAGCGATTCGCCCGCACCATCGGCGTCAGCTACCAGGCGATCTATAAATGGTTCGACCGGGAGCGGATTTCTCCAAATCGCGTGGCCCGGATCATTGAACTTTCGGAGGAAACGACGGAATGGCCCGAAGGCTTCGTGCCGCTGAAGCGCGATGACTTCTGGCCGTTCATGGGGAACGCCGACAGCCGCGCAATCTGAATCTCGCGCGGTGATCGAGCATGTTGGAACAGGCGGTCGGCCTATCGGAAATCGGCTTTGCGCTGCATTGGCTGCATCAGCGGTCAAAGCGGCCCATCGGCAAGGATTGGGCGAATAAGCCCGTAAACTCGCCGCAGAAATTGCGTGACACGTTCGACCCCAAGTTCAACCTTGGTGTCCGTCTCGGAAAATGGTCGAACCTCAGCGGGTTTTTCCTATACATCATCGACGTTGATATTCGGAAGCCAGAACTTGCCCAGGACGCGCTGGACAAGCTGGGCGACATGCTGCCCGAATTGAACACGCATGTCGCGCCCTGCGTCGTGTCGGGTTCAGGCGGCGCAAGCCGTCACTATTACCTGCTTTGCGACAAGCCTTTCCCGTCACGCAAGTTCGCCCATAGCCCCAGCTTCACGCTGGTATGGGATGACGACAAGGGCCGTGACGTGAAGAAGTGGGATTGGGAACTCCACTTGCTCGGCACTGGTTCGCAGGCCGTAATTCCACCCTCGATCCACCCCGATACCGGCAAGCGGTATAAGTGGATCAGGGAGTTTGACAGGTTCGACTTCGAGTTCGGCGCAATCGACCCGGTTCCGGCCGACGCCTTAGAGCGGCTTGTGGGCTATGAAAGCGTTGGGGAGATAAACCCTGAACGCCTGCGGCCCATGGGGCTGAGCCTGAGCGACATGCGGGACTACCTCGTTGACCTGCCGGTTGAAACGTGGGTCGAGGACCGTGACGGCTGGTATCGCCTCGGCATGGCGATTCACCACGAAACGGCGGGCAGCGTCGCGGGCTTCGACCTGTGGTGTGAGATTTCGCGCCAGTCGAAGAAGTTCGATGAGCGGGACTCCAAGCGGGTCTGGAAATCGTTCAAGGACCGCAGCGACCGGCTGCCGTTCCGCATGGCTTCCATCGTGGCCGTGGTCAACGACATGCGGATGGAAAGCGAGTTCGAGGACTACGGCGAGGATGATCTTGAGGCCGAGGTGGCTGCGGCCCGCGCCGAGGACGAAGCCACGGCGCCGGGCATGTTCGATGACCTCTTGGGCGACGCCAACGGGAATGTGCCGGGTCGCAAGCCCTCGAAGTCCCAAGTGGCTCTGGCGCGGCAGCAAGCCGAAGATGCGCTTGGTAAAGAGGTGCCGAAATGGATCAGGCGCATGAACCAGAAGCACGCCCTCCTTCGCAACGAGGGGCGGACTGTGGTGATGGATTTCAAGGCGAACGGTGATGTTGCTTTCGGCTCGGTGTCCGATCTTCACCAGCTATATGAAAACGACCGGCGCCCGAAAGACGATACCACGGTGCCAGTGTCGAAGCTGTGGATGCAGCACACCGGGCGAAGGACTTACCCCAATGGGGTGGTGTTCCTGCCCGGCAAAGACCTCGAAGGGACATACAACTATTGGCAGGGATTTTCCGTCGAGCCTGACGGCACGAAGTCGTGCGCCCTTTTCCTTCGCCATCTCCGTGAAGTCTATTGCCAGAACGACGAAGACCTTTTCAGTTACCTGATCCGGTATTTCGCCCATCTGGTCCAGCAGCCCGAGGACAAACCGGGGGTCGCGCTGGTGGTTCGCGGCGGCAAGGGTTGGGGTAAGGACACGCTGTTCGAATATATCGGGCGGTTGTGCATGAACCACTACGTCGGCGTGTCGCACAAGGATCATGTCGTCGGCAAGTTCAACCACCACGTTATGAAATGCCTCGTTCTGCACATGGAGGAAGCATTTTGGGCCGGGGATAAAGCCGCAGACGGCCAGCTAAAGAGCCTGATCACAAGGCCGACGATCCTCATCGAACCAAAGGGGCTGAACCCCTTCACAATGAACAGCGTGTTGCGCCTGTTCATCACGTCGAACGAAGATTGGGTCGTGCCAGCGACGCCGGGCGAACGCCGGTATTGCGTGCTGGACGCCAGTTCGAAATATAAGGGGAACCACGCCTATTTCCGCGCATTGCGGGCCGAAATGGACGGCGATGGTCCTGCGGCATTGTTGCATTACCTGCTTGGCATCGACCTCACCGGCTTCGAGGTAAGGGAAGTGCCGAATACCGCCGCCCTGGGTGAACAGAAACTTCAGGGCCTCAAGAACGTGGACCGTTGGTGGTTCGACGTTCTTCAGCAGGGATACATCGAAGGGTTCGGCCGCGAAGCGGACAATATCGACACGCTGTCATGGGCCAATGGCGATGTGAGAGTCGCGAAGGCCGAATTGCGAGAGGTATACGAGCGGTGGCTGAGAACCAGGCGCTATGACGGTGAGGCGCTTTCCCCGGTCCATTTCACGAGACGCCTGCGCTACCTGCTTCCCGGTATGGTATTGACCCGGTATCGCGGATCAGCGGGACTCACCTACGGGTTCGTAATTCCTGATTTGCAGCGCGCCAGAACCGAGTTCGAAACCGCCATTGGATCGGTGATCAATTGGGAAGGCGAAGGCGCCGTTGTCGATGAGACGGAGGACGACGATCTGAGCAACGACGAGGGGGTTTGAGGCGCGCCATGCCAGCGTATCGCTCAGACGCCGAGACGGAAATCCGCACCGCCGTTGTTGATGAACTGCGCCGCGTCATGCCCGGCGCCCGCATCATCCATGAGGTGAACGCTTTTTCGTTCGGCAACCGGATCGACGTGCTGGCCGTGGCGACGGATCGGATCGTTGCGGTAGAAATCAAGTCGGAGCGCGACAAGCTGGACCGGCTGGAACGCCAGATCGAGGCGATGCGCGGCGTGGCCCATGTCACCATTGCCGCGCTTCACCAGCGCTTCTTGCGGCGGTCCCATCTGGACGGCTTGACCGCGCCTGACGAGGCCCGTGGCGCGCTTGTGTGGGTCTATCCCAGGGCGGCGCGCCACGGCCATCCCGAGGTGGGCCAGAGATGGCTTATGCCGGGCCAATGGGGTGGTGCAGCGACGCACCGCGATATGCGGCTCAAGGATGGCTCCAAAGCCGTGACGATGCTTTGGCGCGACGAACTGATTTCGATCTGCCGCAGAGCCGGGATCGAGCGTGTTTCGGCGCTGCGCATGGAAGAACTGGCCGATTTGATCCGCTGGCGGCTGACCGGGGCGGATGTGACTCGTGCGGTGTGCCGCGAATTGAGGCAACGCCGCTGCGCCGAGGCCGATCCACCGATTTTTGATGATTGCGGCGCGGCGGTTCCGCGCGATCCATTCGAAGGGCTGTTGGGATGAGCGTTGTGGCACATTGCGAAGAAACGCGACGCCGCGTCAGGCTCACGCTCTGGGCCTACGCCTATGAGATGCGCCACGACAGCCTCGTGCCAGACGCGGTGTTCGATTCCGAGGCGCTGCGCGTCGATCTGAGCCGCAGCACGGGCAGGCCCGACCTGGATCAATGGTGGCGCGATAACTTCGATCCCAGCACCGGGGTATGGATCAGGCGCCACCCCGAACCGGCCGTTGTGGCGCGGCTCTATGACACGCTGAAGCGCGCCAAGCGGGCCTGGCTGATCCGCAGCCTGTTCCGCGACGTTCTGGGCGATTAGGGGCGGCGCGTGCCATGCGACTTCTGGTGTGCGGCGGGCGAGACTTCAACGACAAGGCCCGGCTTTGGGCCAGGCTCGACGCGATCCACGCTTCCACCCCGATTGAGATAGTGATCCACGGCGCGGCGCGCGGCGCTGTGGTGTCTCGCGCGCAAGGTGCGCCAGTGGGGCTTCGCCGCTGATTGGGACGGGCAGGGCCGGGGCGCCGGGATACGGCGGAACGCCGAGATGCTGGCCCAAGGCTGCCCCAGCGCCGTTCTGGCCTGCCCTGGGGGCCGGGGCACGGCCGACATGGTGGAACGGGCCGCGCTAAGCGGCCTGCCCGTGCTGCGGCTCACCGAGCCATGGCGTGACACGATGTTCCGCGACCTGTTGGGGGATTGAGCAATGACGAACACTGGTATGCCCACGATCATCGGGCCGAACCGCTATGCCGCGAAGTGCTTCCGCTGCGGCAGGCGCATCGAACCGGGCCAAGGCCAGGTCATTGTGCCGAGCGCCGCCATGGATGCGGTGTGGCACGCCAGTGGCACGGGCTGGCATACCGGCTACCCCCAGCGCGTGCTTGTGACGCAGCACGCCGATTGCGCCGCGATCTGGGGCAGCTCGACGCATCACCGCATCCACGGGCCTTGCCTCGCCCCGCCGCTGTGAAACGCCCGCGCTGCGGCCCTAGAAACGCCCTTCTCTGGCATTGTCGCAGAACTCGTCTAGCCGCTTGGTCCGGTTCAGATGGGTGATGATTTCCCTGGTCCGCGATTCAACCACTTCGGTGGCGGCCTCGGTGCTGATCATCATGTGCCGCGCCCCGGTGGCGACGTAATGGTTCCAGCCATGGGAACCCACCCCGCTGCTAATGTCGCACACCAGCAGCGCAGCCCCTACCACGGCGGCGCGTTCCAGATCGGCTTGGAGCGGAACGGCTTGGCCCGAGACAGGGATGAGCGCGGCGCAGACCAGCGCAAAACCTGTGACGCGCCACGGGGCGCATGATCCACCACGACCTCCGTTCTTCTTCGCCATGAACCACATTCTGCGCACCCCTTCCATGGATTCCATCGCCTCGATCCTATCGCATCGCGGTGCGCCGAAGCGATAGGATCGACGCGGGCCGAATTTGGGCCGTTCCGGGTTGTCACCCGGAACAGTGCGGGGTAAAAAAACGCTACCCGGAACGCCTAAGTCGATGATATTTATGATGAAAAGACTGGTGTTCCGGGTGTGCGGGGTAAAATTGGGGTAAATCGCCAGGAATCTGGGGAAAGCGGGTCAAAGTAGTTCAATGATTAAACTATATCAGATTTTCAGGAATCAGGATGAAAAAGCACCCGGAACACCCGGAACACCCGGAACAATACCATATATTCCAAGTAAAATATAATAAATATATATAGTTATGGTGTTCCGGGTAATGTTCCTGGTAAACCCATATGTTCCGGGTAAACCTTCCAGCGTTCGATCCTATATTATTTGAAGCTTAAATAGTTGCAAATGCAATGGAATAGGATCGAACGAGTGGGGTATTTTGATACCACTGAAAATGGGGGTAAAAATTTCGGGCCGCCCAGGTCCAAAATCCGTCGATACGTTCCATCCGTCGATAGGATCGAACGTAATTCCGTCGATAGGATCACAGCCCTGGCCCGATTGACGGTTGAGCGTGTCAGTTTCGAAATCGACGCGGATCGTCAGTAAGTCGTCGCTTTGGAAACGGCACGGCCGGAATGCCGGAATGCCGGAATGCCGCAGAGCCGGAATGCCGGAATGCCGGAATGCCGGAACGTCGCAGAGCCGGAATGCCTTCAGACACGGGGAATTGGGCGTTTCCATCGAAAAAATTGAAAAAGTGCCCATCGACCGGGCCTCGGAGCCTCCCCCCGGCAGGGCCTGGGCCGGGAAGGACCCAAAGCCAAGCCCTGCCGGGCCAGCGGATCGACGGGCCAGCGGATCGACGGGCCAGCGGATCGACGGGGGAACGGATCGACGGGCCAGCGGATCGACGGGCCAGCGGATCGA
>Ga0209369_1000413_pt1 | contig 62024 bp, 63 predicted proteins | sample EBPBio142010_DNA_FD_185865 | JGI IMG/M metagenome (GOLD analysis project Ga0209369, IMG submission 185865) | Wastewater treatment Type I Accumulibacter community from EBPR Bioreactor in Madison, WI, USA - Reactor 1_10/4/2010_ DNA (SPAdes)... | ecosystem: Engineered > Bioreactor > EBPR >...
CGATACCGCCCGGTCATGTGGCCGGGCGTTTGGATTCGAGGACGGTAGATCGATGGAAAATGTTGCGTTAGCGGCCCCCGCCGCCGATGTTACCCTCTGGGGCCTGTTCATGCAGGCGAACTGGGTCGTCAAGCTGGTTATGCTTGGCCTGCTGTTCGCCTCGATCTGGACTTGGGCTATCATCGTGGACAAGACGATTGCTTACGGACGGGCACGGCGCGCGATTGATCGCTTCGAGCAGACGTTCTGGTCCGGCCAGTCGCTGGAGGAGCTCTATCGCAATCTCGGCGAACGCCGTACCACCGGCATGGCGTCCATCTTCATGGCCGCGATGCGTGAGTGGAAGAAATCATTCGAGAAGGGCGCTCGCTCGCCCATTGGCCTGCAGATGCGTATCGACAAGGCCATGGATGTCGCGCTGGCGCGCGAAAGTGAAAAGCTCGACTCGCGTCTGGGCTTTCTGGCGACCATCGGCTCTGCAGCCCCCTTCATCGGTCTGTTCGGTACGGTTGTCGGTATCATGACCTCGTTCCAGGCAATCGCCGCTTCCAAGAACACCAGTCTTGCCGTTGTGGCGCCGGGTATCGCCGAAGCACTTCTGGCAACGGCAATCGGTCTTCTCGCCGCTATTCCTGCCGTTATTGCCTACAACAAGCTGTCGGCGGATGCGGGCAAGATCGGCGGACGGCTGGAAGGATTTGCGGATGAGTTTTCCGCCATACTGTCGCGCCAAATTGATGAGAAGCTGACGCCGCGTAATTAAGCGGCTTCAAGCATCGAGTGTAGTTTCAGCCTTCGGGAATCTTGCAATGGGCATGTCGGTAGGAAATCAGGGAATGCAGTCGGGCGGGCGCCGCAGGCGCGGCCGCAAGAAGGCATTGATGAGCGAAATCAACGTGACGCCGTTCGTCGACGTGATGCTCGTTCTCCTCATCATCTTTATGGTCTCCGCGCCGCTGCTGACGGTTGGCGTGCCGATTGACCTGCCCGATACGCAGGCCAAGGCGATGAATGCCGATACGCAGCCGATCACTGTTTCGGTCAACAGCGAAGGCAAGATCTTCCTGCAGGAAACCGAAATTCCGATCGATGAAGTGGTGCCGAAACTCCAGGCTATCGCCAAGACAGGCTATGAAGAGCGCATTTTCGTGCGTGGTGACAAGGCTGCCGATTACGGCACCGTCATGAAAGTCATGGCCCGCATTTCCGCCGCCGGTTTCAAGAATATCGGCCTTGTGACCCTCCAGGAGCAGGATAGCTGACGCCATCATGAAGGCTGGCCTGACATCTTCTGTTGCCTTGCATGCCGTTGCGGTCGCGCTGGCAGTGGTTTCGTTTTCCTCGCCGAAGGCTTTCGACGTGCAGGATTCGGAATCGTTCCCGGTTGATATCGTACCGATCGAGTCGATGACGCAAATCCAGCAGGGCGAAAAGACTGCGCCCATGAAGGAAAAGTCGGCTCCTGTGCCGACAACCAAACCGCAGACTGTTCCAAACGCCGAGAATTTTGGCGATCAGGATATCGATACCCAGACACCGCCAAAGCCCGATGCAAAGGCGAAGCCAATTGAGGCGGCGGAAGAACCCAAGGCGCAACCGGAACCGGTAAAAAAGCCGGAACCGAAGCCTGATCCGAAACCGGAACAGAAGCCCGAGACCAAGCCAACGCCGGTTCCGGCGACGGAAGTTCAGGCCAAGCCGGAAGAAAAGCAGGAAGTGAAGCCTGATCCGGTGGCTGAAGCCATCGAAAAACAGGCGGAAACCCCTGACGCTGAAACGCCGAAGCTGCCGGACAAGGTGCCAGCGCCCGACGCCAAGCCGAAGCCGCCGCAGGCGCAGACAGCAAAGACGCCGGACCGCAAACCGACGGAAGACAAGAAGCCGACGCAGAACGCCGCTCAGACTTCGAAATCGAAGAATGATGCGATTGCCGATGAGGTTGCTGCCCTTCTGAACAAGCAGAAGGCGGCAGGCGGCGGAGCCAAGCGTTCCACCGATCAGGCATCGCTGGGCGGCAAGAAGAATACTGGCGGCTCCAAGCTCAGCCAGAGCGAAATGGATGCGTTGCGCGGTGCGATTTCCAAATGCTGGAACGTGCCTGCCGGTGTGGCCGACGCGCCGGGACTGGTCGTGACCGTCAAGATGAAGCTGAATCAGGATGGCTCCATTCAGGGCTCTCCGGAAGTGACATCGGGTGGTGGCGGCGATGGTGTTGGTCGTGCAGCAGCCGAGAGCGCCAAGCGCGCTGTCGCACGCTGCGCGCCGTACAATCTGCCAGTCGACAAATATGATTCATGGTCGGAAGTGATCGTCAACTTCGACCCAAGCGAAATGTTCTGACCGGGTTTCCGGTCGCCAACCAACTTACTGCAAGGACAAAGAGGTCCCAGAAGACATGAAAATCGGCATCATCAATACAAAGATCCGGACGGTCTTTTCGGCTTTCGCGTGTATGATTGCCGCAAGCCTTGTCTGCACCATGCCGGCGCGCGCCGTCGTGGAAATCAACATCAACAAGGGGGTGATCGAGCCGTTGCCGATCGCCATCACCGATTTCCTTTCGGCTGATCAGCTCGGACCGAATATCACGTCGGTCATCGCGGCCGATCTTGAGCGGTCTGGTCTTTTTGCACCGATCGACAAAGGCGCCTTCATCGAGAAGATCTCCAATCCGGATGCGGCTCCGCGTTTCGAGGACTGGAAGGTCATCAATGCGCAGGCGCTTGTCACGGGCCGCATCACCAAACAGCCGGATGGCCGTCTCAAGGCTGAGTTCCGCCTGTGGGATACGTTCGGTGGCCAGCAGATGATCGGCCAGCAGTTCTTCACCACGCCGGACAACTGGCGCCGCGTCGCCCATATCATCGCTGACGCCATCTATGAACGCCTGACCGGTGAAAAGGGCTACTTCGATACGCGTGTTGTTTTCGTCGATGAATCCGGCCCGGCACAGAAGCGTGTGAAGCGTCTTGCCATCATGGATCAGGACGGCGCCAATGTGCGTTACATTTCCGACGGTCGCGCCATTTCGCTGACGCCGCGTTTCTCGCCGAACCGTCAGGAAGTCACCTATATGTCTTTCGAAGGCGGTTCGCCGAAGGTGTATCTGCTGCAGCTCGAAACCGGCCAGCGTGAACTCGTCGGCAATTTCCCCGGCATGACCATTGCTCCGCGTTTCTCGCCCGATGGCCAGAAGGTTGTGATGAGCCTGCTTCAGGACGACGGCAGCGCCAATATCTATACGATGGACCTGCGCAATCGTTCGACCACACGCCTGACCAACAGCCAGGCGATCGATACGAGCGCGTCCTATTCACCGGACGGATCGCAGATTGTTTTCTCCTCCGACCGTGGTGGACGTCCGCAGCTCTATGTCATGGGTGCTGATGGCTCCAATCCGCGCCGTATCTCGGCCGGTGACGGCAGCTATTCCACGCCGGTTTGGTCTCCGCGCGGTGATCTCATCGCCTTCACCAAGCAGTCGCAGGGCCAGTTCTCCATTGGTGTGATGAAAACTGACGGTTCGGGCGAACGCCTGCTGACCTCGGGCTTCCACAATGAAGGCCCGACCTGGGCTCCGAACGGTCGCGTGCTGATGTTCTTCCGCAAGGCGGCGGGTGCAGGCGGTCCGAAGCTCTTCACCATCGACCTGACTGGTCGCAACGAGCGCCAGATCCAGACGCCGAACTTCGCATCCGATCCGGCCTGGTCGCCGCTGCTCGAATAGCGGATTCGCGGATAGTTATGGAAAGTGAAGGCGCGAAACTCCAGTTTCGCGCCTTTTTCATGGATAGAACGGTTCCGGTTCAAGCGGAAACGGGAAACCGTTCTATCTCCTTGTTTTATCGCATTATCCTCACGCAAAACCGCTTCGCACTTTTGCAGGAAATGCTCAAATTGCCACAATCATTGCCAGGAAGCCGTGTTTCTGCCGTATTTTGCCCCCAAGGGCTAACACCAGAACTGCTGCCGGAAATCGCCGGTTGCATCTGGCCGCAAGAAAATATTAACCATACTTCTTGAGCCTGTCTTAACCTCAATATGATTATTGGATGGTTACGCAGGAACATCAAATCTTAAGGAGCTCCGGCCCATGCGCCGTATCCAGTCGATTGCACGTAGCCCGATCGCTATTGCCCTTTTCATGTCGCTCGCCGTTGCCGGTTGTGCGTCCAAGAAGAACCTTCCGAACAATGCCGGTGATCTGGGTCTCGGTGCAGGCGCTGCAACGCCGGGTTCCTCGCAGGACTTCACGGTCAATGTTGGCGACCGCATCTTCTTCGATCTCGATTCTTCGCTGATCCGCGCCGATGCACAGCAGACGCTTTCCAAGCAGGCCCAGTGGCTGCAGCGTTATCCGCAGTACTCGATCACGGTCGAAGGCCATGCCGACGAGCGCGGTACGCGTGAATATAACCTTGCTCTCGGCCAGCGCCGTGCAGCTGCCACCCGCGATTTCCTCGCTTCGCGTGGCGTCCCGACCAACCGTATGCGCACCATCTCCTACGGTAACGAACGTCCGGTCGCAGTTTGCGATGCCGACTCGTGCTGGTCGCAGAACCGTCGTGCCGTCACCGTTCTCAACGGTGCAGGCAGCTAATCTGCGGGCACCTGACAGTGTTACGGAAAAGCGGCTTTCGAGCCGCTTTTTTCGTTTTTGACCGCCTGTTTGGTCGTTTCGACAAACTTTGGCCGAAGTCGCACTTGTCATAGTGAGCGTCAAAAGGCCTTCGCTTTTCGCATTATCCGACGCAAAACCGCTTCGCACTTTTGCGGGAAATGCTCTAAAAGCGGAGCTGATCGTGCGGCAATCATGTTCAGCGTCTGTTCAGGCGCGGCACTCGATCATCGTGTTCGCCCCGAATTGGATGGGTGAATCGGATGGATGAATTAGCAGGGGCAAAAGGGAATGAGGAAACCAATGAGGAAAGTGACGCTGGCAATTGCCATGCTGCCGCTTTTGGTGAGTGCTCCGGTTCTGGCGGCATCTGTTTCTTCGCAAGGGGGGATTCAGCTCGCGCAGGCAGGTGCTCCCGGCGGCGATCAGTTTTCGCAGCAGGTCTGCAATCTGGCACATCAAAACGCCCAGTCCTATGCGCGCATCTTGCAGCTTCGCGACAAGATGCTGAAAATCCAGCGCGACAACGAAGCGCGTTTTCAGGCCTTGGAGAAGGGGCGTGGCGGCGCCCAGAATCCTGTCAGCATCGGTTCGACGGCAATTCTCGATGATGCCATGCGTGATAATGGCAGCGGCGGCGGTCAGGGCGGCGGCTATCAAAGCCCCGGCCTGCAGCAGGAACTGGTGCGCAACCTGACCGGAAAGGTCGAGGACGTGGACGCCCAGATTTCGTTCACCGATAATCAGTTGCAAAAGACGCAGGAAGACAATGAATTCCGGTTTGAAGAACTGGAAAAGAAGAACGGCGTAACCTCGCCTGCTTCCAGTGGTGCAGCTCAAGCGGCTCCCGCGGCAGCATCGCCGGGCGCCGATCTCTGCGCGCAGGGCATGGGCAACCCCGCTGCGATAGCAGATGCGCTGGGTGCGCGTGCGGAAGCCATGAACTTCCAGATCCTCGAAATGCAGGATCAGATGCAGAAGATGCAGGAAGCAAACGAAGGCCGCTTCCAGTTTCTGGAAACCGGCAAACGCGCCGATGCGGAAGTGCAGCAGGCTGGCGGCGACACGTCGCTCGCCGATGCCGGTTCCAGCCAAGGGACTAGTCAGGGCAATAACGGAAACCTCGATGGCGGGGTTTCCGGAAGCGCCCCCAAGAACGGTGGATACAACGCTTCTTCGCAGACTGCGGCCAACCAGTCTTCTGGCGCCGATTCCATGGCTATTGGTTCGAACGCACCCGCACAGGGTGGACCGGAACGTGGAGAGCCGCCGCAGTCGCTGGGTTCCATCCGGTTCGACGCCAATGGCAATGTAATCGGCGAAACGCTTGATGTCACACCGCGCACGGCACAGTCGGGTACGGCACCCGGCGCCACCTCGGGAGGAAATGCTGCAGGCGATACGGTCGCATCCCTTCCGACGGACGATAATCCCAGTTCGCTCTATCAGGCTTCCTATCAGTATCTGATGTCGGGCGATTACAAGGCAGCCGAAACCGGCTTCCGCGAGCATGTGAAGCGTTATCCGGCTGACCCCAATACGGCGGAAGCACGCTTCTGGCTCGGAGAATCGCTTTACGGTCAGGGCCGTTATCCGGAAGCGGCGACGGTATTCATTGATACGCAGCGCGATTATCCCGATTCGAAACGCGCGCCGGAAAACATGTTCAAGCTCGGCATGACGCTTGAAAAGATGGACAATCGCGATGTCGCCTGCGCCACCTTCGCGCAGATTCCAGAACGTTACCCCAAGGCAGCGCCCGCGATATTGAAGCGCGTTGCCGATGAGCGCAGCCGCGCAAAGTGCTGATTGCGGAGTTATTTCGTGGGGCTTAGCCCAAGCAATATTTCCAAATTATTCGAGCCATTCGGATTTGAGCAGGCCAAGGCCGTCATAGCCGCCGTTTCGGGCGGCAGCGATTCTCTCGGCCTGCTTTTCCTCCTCCGGGATTATATGGCCATGCTCCAGAACCCACCCCGGCTGATTGCTGTGACGGTGGATCATCAACTGCGCGCCGAATCGAAGGCCGAAGCCGAAAATGTCGGGCTGCTTTGCCGGCAATACGGGATTGAACACCGCATTCTCGTCTGGGACGAGGCCAAGCCTACAAGCGGGCTTGCCGCTGCTGCGCGGACGGCGCGCTATCGGCTGCTGGTGCAGGCCGCGCGGGATGTTGGCGGAGCCTTCATTGTCACCGGCCATACGCAGGACGACCAGATCGAGACCTTTCTGATGCGCAAGGAGCGTAGCGCCCATGCTGAGGCTCGCGGGCTTGCGGCCATGTCGTCGCGCTCGTTGCTGGACGGTCTTGGGCTCGAAGGCTCGGTTGAACTTGATCGTCCTCTGCTTTCTGTTTCCCGGCAGACACTGCGCGATGAATTGCGGGGCAGGGGTATCAATTGGGTGGATGATCCCAGCAATGCGAACACTGAATATGAACGACCGAGAATTCGTCTGGGCATTGCCGCCGAGGCTGACAGACAGGTGGTTCTCGATCAGATTGCCGAGGCTGGAGCGGCGCGTGAGCGGGACAATGCTGCCTTGATTGCTGCGCTGGGCGACCCGGCGAGCTTGCGTGTAGATGCTACCGGGGCCTTGCTTATCGATCCGCAGCTCTACGCCGTGCTTCCTGACAATGTGAGACGTCTCTTCGCAGGATTGCTTGCGGCCATCGCTGGCGGACGCCGTTTCCTGCCGGGTGATAGCGAGCGGTCGCGCATTGAACGGGTTCTGTCCGGAGATGATGACACGCATCGCTTGACTGTATTTGGCGCCCTCATCGAGCGGGGCGACAGCGGCTCACCGCATCGGTTTCTTCGTGAAAAACGCAATCTGCCAAAGCTCCATCTGGAGCCGGACAAGCCAATTGTCTGGGACGGTCGATTCCGTTTCTTGAACGAAGGCATGATGGATTTTGAGCTCGCTGCACCGGGACGGCAGGAACTTGCCGACTTCCTGAAGTCGCAGAATATCGAAATCGAATCTCGAAAACGTGAGGCCTTGCTGGTTTCGCCGGCTCTTTACAGAGATGGCAGGCTTTTCGCTCTACCTTTCCTATCCGACGGAAACTTTCTGCAAGACATTCATATCGAACGGCATTTTGCGATCTTCGATCACGTGTTGCCGGGGCATGATTTCGACCTTGCAAGGGCCATGGAAGCCCGCATCGGACGTATCTGCGCGGAAATGTCCTAATTTTTGTAAACCAGAGTGAGAAGAATCGAGGATGTGGGGTCGAACGCGCCTTGGCAAGGCCATCCTTCGATCCTATGTTAGACCGAAACATCGTTCCGTGCCCGCGGAATGGCCGTGGTATCGATTGGACCCGATATGAATCCGAACTATCGCAACTTCGCCCTTTGGGCGATCATTGCTCTTCTTTTGATCGCGCTGTTCAACCTGTTCCAAAGCCCAGGTCAGCGCTCCAATTCCCGTGAAGTTTCCTATTCGCAGTTTATTGACGACGTTTCCAACGGTCGCGTGAAATCGGTCACGATTACCGGCCAGCGGATCAGCGGTACGTTTGCTGATAATGGCTCGACCTTCCAGACCTATTCGCCGGGCGATACGGGTCTTGTTTCGCGCCTTGAAAGCAAGGATGTCGCGATTACTGCGCGCCCTGAAACCGACGGTTCCAGCTCGCTGATCGGCATTCTCCTGTCGTGGCTTCCGATGATCCTGATCCTCGGCGTATGGATTTTCTTCATGCGCCAGATGCAGGGTGGCTCGCGCGGTGCGATGGGCTTCGGCAAGTCCAAGGCCAAGCTTCTGACGGAAGCACATGGCCGCGTGACTTTCCAGGACGTCGCCGGTGTTGACGAAGCCAAGCAGGATCTTGAGGAAATCGTCGAATTCCTGCGCGATCCGCAGAAGTTCCAGCGCCTGGGCGGCAAGATTCCGCGTGGCGTGCTGCTCGTGGGCCCTCCCGGCACCGGTAAGACGCTTCTGGCGCGCTCCGTAGCAGGCGAAGCCAATGTGCCATTCTTCACCATTTCCGGTTCGGACTTCGTTGAAATGTTCGTCGGTGTTGGTGCAAGCCGTGTCCGCGACATGTTCGAACAGGCCAAGAAGAATGCGCCTTGCATCATCTTCATCGACGAAATCGATGCCGTCGGTCGTCATCGCGGCGCTGGTCTCGGCGGCGGTAATGATGAACGCGAACAGACGCTCAATCAGCTTCTGGTCGAGATGGACGGCTTTGAAGCCAACGAATCGATCATCCTGATCGCGGCGACCAACCGCCCCGACGTTCTCGATCCCGCGCTCTTGCGTCCGGGCCGTTTCGACCGTCAGGTTGTGGTTCCGAATCCGGATATTGTCGGTCGCGAACAGATTCTCAAAGTGCATGTGCGCAATGTGCCGCTTGCACCCAATGTCGATCTCAGGGTTGTCGCACGTGGCACGCCGGGCTTCTCCGGTGCCGATCTCGCCAACCTCGTCAACGAAGCTGCCCTCATGGCCGCGCGCCGCAACAAGCGCCTTGTGACCATGCAGGAATTCGAAGACGCCAAGGACAAGATCATGATGGGTGCGGAACGCCGCTCCGCCATGACGCAGGAAGAAAAGGCCAATACGGCCTATCATGAAGCCGGTCATGCCATCGTTGCGATCAACGTGCCGAAGGCTGATCCGGTCCACAAGGCAACGATCATTCCGCGCGGTCGTGCGCTCGGCATGGTGATGCAGCTTCCGGAAGGCGACCGTTATTCGGCGACCTATACCTGGATGGTATCGCGTCTTGCCATCATGATGGGCGGTCGTGTGGCCGAAGAGCTGAAGTTCGGCAAGGAAAACATCACTTCCGGTGCTTCCTCCGATATTCAGCAGGCCACCAAGCTTGCCCGCTCGATGGTGACCCAGTGGGGCTATTCCGACAAGCTTGGCCGTGTGGCCTATGGCGACAATCAGGAAGAAGTCTTCCTTGGCCATTCGGTGTCCCGCACGCAGAATATTTCGGAAGAAACCGCGCAGATCATCGACGCCGAAGTGCGTCGCCTGATCGACGAGGCCTATGCCGAGGCGACCCGCATCCTGACCAAGAAGAAGAAGGACTGGATCGCGCTTGCCGAGGGTCTGCTCGAATATGAAACGCTCTCCGGCGACGAGATCAAGGAACTGATTGCGGGCAACAAGCCGTCGCGCGATCAGGGCAACGATACGCCGTCGCGTGGTTCGGGTGTGCCGAAGGCTGGAAGCCCGCGCAAGCGCAAGGGCAGCGAGCCTGGCAACGAACCGGGTATGGAGCCGCAGCCGCAATAAGCTGCCTGAAAGCGAAACCAAGAAAGCCGGGCTTGTCCCGGCTTTCTTGTTATCTGGCTTTGTTTGGGCTTACCGCAAAGGCTCATTAAGGATTTCGGCGCATCATATTGCGTCAGATTACGACTTAGGACGTGGGAACGTTAAACCTGCCGCAAAAGGCGAAATTGCATTTGTGGGTGTTTTCGCGTTAAGAACAGCGAAAATCTGCTGTCCGGCAACCGGCAGCCATTGCTCGCCGATCAATTCAGGCGGCATATATTTGAAGACATAGAGAGCGGTTCATGGCTCAGCGCAAGGCGAAACAGATGACACGGAAATATTTTGGAACCGATGGCATTCGCGGACAGGCAAACAGCTTCCCGATGACACCGGAAGTTGCCATGAAAGTCGGTATGGCTGTCGGTCACATCTTCCGCCGCAAGGGCCAGACTTCGCGCGTTGTGATCGGCAAGGATACGCGCCGTTCGGGCTATATGCTTGAAAACGCGCTGGTGGCCGGTTTTACCGCTGCCGGTATGGATGTTTTCCTGCTTGGCCCGATCCCGACGCCTGCCGTTGCAATGCTCTGCCGCTCGCTGCGTGCCGATATCGGCGTCATGATTTCCGCATCGCACAATCCATTCTATGACAATGGCATCAAGCTTTTTGGTCCGGATGGTTTCAAGCTTTCTGACGAGATCGAGCTGAAGATCGAGGCGATGATCGATGGTGATCTGACCCCTTATCTGGCCAGCCACGGTGATGTCGGCCGCGCCAAGCGCGTCGACGGCGATATCTATCGCTATATCGAATTCGCGAAGCGTACACTGCCGCGCAATATCGACCTGAACGGCCTGCGCATTGTTGTCGATTGTGCCAATGGTGCGGGTTACAAGGTTGCCCCTGCCGCCCTGTGGGAGCTGGGTGCGGAAGTCATCACCATCAACAACGAGCCAAACGGCATCAACATCAACGAGGATTGCGGTTCGACGCATCCGATCGGCCTGATGAAGAAGGTTCACGAAGTGCGCGCCGATGTCGGCATCGCGCTGGATGGCGATGCGGACCGTGTGCTGTTGGTCGATGAAAACGGTACCGTCATCGATGGCGACCAGCTGATGGCCGTGATCGCTGAAAGCTGGGCTGCAAGTGATCGTCTCGAAGGCGGCGGCATCGTGGCAACCGTCATGTCCAACCTTGGACTGGAGCGCTTCCTTGCCGACCGTCATCTGACGCTGGCCCGCACCAAGGTGGGCGACCGCTATGTGGTCGAACATATGCGCGAACATGGCTTCAATGTCGGTGGCGAGCAGTCCGGCCATATCGTTCTGTCCGATTATGCGACGACTGGCGATGGTCTCATTTCGGCATTGCAGATCCTTGCTGTCGCGCAGGAGCAGGGCAAGCCAATCAGCGAAATCTGCCGCAAGTTTGATCCGGTGCCGCAGCTTTTGAAGAACGTTCGTACCTCGGGCGGCAAGCCGCTGGAGAACAAGCGCGTGAAGAGCGCAATTGACGAAGCTACCGAGCGTCTTGGCGTTCAGGGCCGTCTGGTTATCCGCCCATCCGGCACGGAGCCACTTATCCGCGTCATGGCAGAAGGTGATGATCGTGGTCTGGTGGAAAAGGTCGTCAACGATATCATCGACGTGATCTCGTCCGAGGGCAGCGCTGCGGCCTGATGCCTTTAAAGATAATGCGAGCAAAGGCGCGGGTTTTGTCCCGCGCCTTTTGCGTTTGGAATGCATTTTGTACATTAGCGAGTGTTAATGAACTTGGTAAAAAAACAAGGTTAAGTTGTATTTAACTTTTGCCGAATAGTCTCCCCTCAAACATCCGTACCCGTCGCTTTCAGCGGCGCGATTCTCCGATGGGGCAGACATATGAAAAGTTTTACGAAAGCTCTTTTTGCCGGTGTGGCGGCATCGGTTGCCCTGATGGCTGCAGCGCCCGTCGCTTCTGCGGCCGACATACTGGAGCCAGTTCCAGAAGTTCCGGAAGTCGTTGTCGCTCCGCCCGCCGTTGGTGGCTGGTATTTGCGCGGCGATATCGGTTACTCCAAGGCCAAGTTCAAGGACGCTGATTACGCGACCATCGATAATTGCGCGACCTGCGGCGGCGGCTCGCCGACCTTCGGCAGCAACACGCTTTATGGCGATCTCAAGGGGTCGTTCCTCGTGGGCGGCGGTGTCGGTTATCAGGTGACGGATTATTTCCGTACCGATCTGACGGTAGACTACATGACCCGCGCCAAGTTTGATGGCCACACTTATGGTTCGGCCTGTAACGGTGACATCAACTGCGCTTCCGACGAGCGCGGTCGCTTCTCGGCTCTCTCCATTCTGGCCAATGCCTATGTTGATCTCGGCAATTTTGCCGGCTTCACGCCTTATGTCGGCGCTGGCATTGGTGGAACGCGGGTGAAGTGGGGCGATCTGGACGATGTTCGCTATGGTGGTACGCAGGAAGGCGCTGCCAACTGGCGCTTTACCTACGCGCTCATGGCCGGTGCGTCGGTCGATCTCACACAGAACCTCAAGCTCGATGCGGGCTATCGCTATCGCCATATCAATGGCGGCAAGATGTTTGAAGGCAATCAGTGGATCGGTGACGGATACGACAACGGCATGAACGTGCATGATGTGCGCGTCGGCCTGCGCTATATGTTCGGCGGTGCAGGCCCGGCCTATGCTCCGCAGCAGGTTTCGACCATCGTAGACGGTCCCGTTTACAAGTAATTGCAAATCGCGCGATGAAAATAAGGCCCGGTCATCCGGGCCTTATTTGTTTAGAAGTACAGTAAACATATCCCTATATTTATGCGATCTTAACCATGTTCATTCATACATGATGATACATTCATAAGCGGGGATATCATCATGTCTATGCAATGGCGTGCTTTCTGTTCGTCGGCTGCTTTGCTGGCCGGATTATGCGTCGCATCGCAGTCTTTTGCCGCCGATCTCGATATGATCAGCTACGAACCGGGCGCTCCGGTGCAGCAGCCGGTCGAGGTCGGGTCCGGTTGGTATCTGCGCGGCGATATCGGCTACAATCTCTCCTCCAAGGTCAAGGTTCAGACAGAGACATCTTTCTGGAGCGCATCGCAAAGCTATGATCTGGACAAGAATGTCGTGCCGTCCGTCGGTGTCGGTTATCAGTTCACGGATAATCTGCGCGGCGACGTGACGCTCGGCTATTCCAAGCAGAGCTTCGACGACTTGGACGTCGATGTTCGTAGCTGGGACATGATGGCCAACGCCTATGTCGATCTCGGCAATTATTACGGCTTCACACCTTATCTCGGTGCAGGCCTTGGCTTCGCCAATGTGCGCTATTCCATTGATACGGCCTATGGTAACTACAAGACCGACGATGAATATCGTCTCGCCTGGGCGCTGATGGCGGGTGTGGGCATCGACGTGGCATCCAACATCAAGCTTGATATCGGCTATCGTTATGGGGTCATCGAGGGTGCTGATATTGCAAGTGCTGCAGGCCTCACGCTCAGCGACAAGGATATTCAGTCCCATCAGCTGCGCGCCGGTGTGCGCTTCACGACATGGTAATACCAAGTCTCATTGAGTTTGACTCATCGAGACCTGGTTAAGCCCGTGCGGTAATTGAGCATTTTCAGGGTGTGATGCGTTAGCATCTTAGCGCCCTGCTATAATTGCAGCGGGTCTTTCGGCCCGCTTTGCAGTTTATTGTTTTAGTTGTGTCGAATTTTTCGTTTTCATATGCGACCCGAATCCTTACAGGTGAAAGAACGCGTCGAGCGCGTTTCCTGAAAAGGGGAGGGTTATGAAAGCAATTGCAGCATTTTCAGATTTCGTAGGCCGGACTTTTGCCATCTGGGTCATTGTCTTTGCCATTCTCGGCTTTGTTCTGCCGTCTACGTTCAGCGTATTTGCGCCATGGATCGTGGTTCTGCTCGGCATCATCATGTTCGGGATGGGCCTGACCATTTCCGGCAAGGATTTTGCGGAAGTCGCCAAACGACCTTTCGAGGTCGCCATCGGTGTGCTGGCCCAGTTCATCATCATGCCGCTTCTCGCCGTGTTGCTGACGCGTATCATCCCGATGTCACCGGAAGTGGCTGCGGGCGTTATTCTGGTCGGTTGCTGCCCCGGTGGAACGGCCAGCAACGTCATGACCTATCTGTCGAAGGGCGACGTGGCACTAAGCGTGGCCTGCACGAGCGTCACGACCTTGCTGGCGCCTCTCGTGACGCCTTTCCTGGTCTGGTTCTTCGCCAGCCAATATCTGCCGGTCGATGCGATGAGCATGTTCATCAGCATCGTGAAGGTGATTCTCCTGCCTCTGGCGCTGGGTTTCATCCTGCAAAAGCTGGTGCCGGGTTTGGTCAAGGCGGCTGTGCCCATGTTGCCGCTCGTGTCAGTCATCGGCATTGTGCTCATCGTTTCCGCCGTCGTGGCTGTCAACAAGGCCGCTATCGCCCAGTCTGGCCTGCTGATCTTCGCGGTTGTCGTTCTGCATAACAGCTTCGGTCTGGTTCTAGGCTACTTCGCAGCGCGCTTCGCGGGTCTGTCGCTTGCCAAGCGCAAGGCGATCAGCATCGAGGTCGGGATGCAGAACAGCGGCCTTGGCGCGGCGCTCGCCAATGCGCATTTCTCGCCGCTGGCGGCTGTGCCGAGCGCCGTTTTCAGTGTCTGGCACAATATCTCCGGTGCGCTGATTGCGAGCTATTATGCGCGCATGGAAGAAGAGCTGTCTGAAACGAAGACAGCGACCCGATAACGAAATTCTACCCGCCCGAAGCAATTCGGGCGGGTTGGGTAAAAATATTCCCAGAAAGGCGTATTGATGAAAAATGCGCTTTCAGCTATCCCAGTAAGTGGGCCACGTCTCCCCAACGAGACGCGTGCTATCTGAGAGGATAGAAACAACATGACGACGATTGCGAAGCCGGCAGTTCGCCCGGCTAATCCTAATTTTTCATCCGGTCCCTGTGCAAAACGTCCCGGCTGGTCGCTGAATGCGCTGGTCGATGCGGCGCTTGGCCGTTCGCACCGTGCGAAAATCGGCAAGACAAAGCTCAAAGAGGCCATTGATCTTACCCGCGAAGTGCTGCAGGTGCCTGCCGATTACCGTATCGGTATCGTGCCTGCTTCCGACACCGGCGCTGTCGAGATGGCGCTGTGGTCCATGCTCGGCGCACGCGGCGTCGATATGGTCGCGTGGGAAAGCTTCGGTTCGGGCTGGGTCACGGATGTGACCAAACAGCTCAAGCTCGAAGATGTTCGCACCTTCGACGCGCCTTATGGTGAGATTGTCGATTTTTCGCAGGTCGATTTCGACCGCGATGTGGTCTTCACCTGGAACGGCACCACGTCCGGTGCGCGCGTCCCGAATGGCGATTTCATTCCGGCAGACCGCAAGGGCCTGACCTTCTGCGATGCAACATCTGCCGCTTTCGCGCAACGCCTCGATTTTCCGAAACTCGACGTCGTAACCTTCTCCTGGCAGAAGGTTCTGGGCGGTGAGGGTGCACACGGCATCCTGATCCTCAGCCCGCGTGCTGTCGAACGTCTGGAAAGCTACAAGCCTGCTTGGCCGTTGCCGAAGATTTTCCGCATGACCAAGGGCGGCAAGCTGATCGAAGGCATCTTCGTCGGCGAAACCATCAACACGCCGTCCATGCTCTGTGTGGAAGACTATCTCGATGCGCTGAAATGGGCGAAATCGCTCGGCGGTCTCGATGCGCTGGTTGCGCGTGCCGATGCGAATTTTGCAGTTCTCGACGGCTTTGTCGCAAAGACGCCGTGGATTGCCAATCTGGCGGTGAAGCCGGAAACGCGCTCGAACACCTCCGTCTGCCTTACGATTGTCGATCCGGAAGTGACGGCCTTGTCTGCCGACGAGCAGGCCGCTTTCGCCAAGGGCATTGTCACTGCGCTCGACAAGGAGGGCGTTGCCTATGACATCGGCGCTTATCGCGATGCACCTTCGGGTCTGCGCATCTGGGCCGGTGCCACGGTGGAAACTTCCGATCTGGAAGCGCTGACGCATTGGCTGGATTGGGCTTTTGCAACGCAAAAGGCTGCGCTGAAAGCTGCTGCCTGAGCATTTCGTGCATGACGCCGTGGTCCGCGTTGGGGCGGCCACGGTCCGCATCCCCCATTATTCATAGCATTTCCTGAAGCAGATCGGTCTGTGTTTACGGGAAATGTTTGGTCTGAAAATGTTTGAAGGAGGCCTCCATGGCACCTCGCGTTCTCGTATCCGATAAGCTTTCGCCCACTGCCGTCCAGATTTTCAAGGATCGCGGCGTGGAAGTCGATTACCTGCCTGATCTCGGCAAGGACAAGGAAAAGCTTCTCGAAGTCATCGGCGATTATGATGGTCTGGCGATCCGTTCGGCCACCAAGGTCACGGAAAAGCTGATTGCAGCTGCCAAGAAGCTCAAGGTCGTTGGTCGCGCCGGTATCGGCGTGGACAATGTCGATATTCCGGCGGCTTCGCGCCGCGGTATCATTGTCATGAATACGCCGTTCGGCAACTCGATCACCACTGCCGAACATGCCATTGCGCTGATGTTCGCCGTGGCGCGGCAATTGCCGGAGGCAGACACCTCCACCCGCGCAGGCAAGTGGGAAAAGAACCGCTTCATGGGCGTGGAAATCACCGGCAAGACGCTGGGTGTCGTCGGTTGCGGCAATATCGGTTCGATTGTCGCGACCCGGGCCATCGGCCTGAAGATGCATGTGGTGGCTTTCGATCCGTTCCTGTCCGAATCTCGTGCGCAGGAACTGGGCGTTGAAAAGGTTGAGCTTGACGAACTGCTTGCCCGCGCCGATTTCATCACGCTGCACACGCCATTGACCGACAAGACCCGCAATATCATCAATGCGGAAAACCTTGCCAAGACAAAGCCGGGTGTGCGTATCGTCAATTGCGCCCGCGGTGGCCTGATCGTGGAAAAGGATCTGGTGGCAGCGCTGAAATCCGGCCATGTGGCCGGTGCCGGTATAGACGTTTACGAAACGGAACCGGCGACGGAAAACGAACTTTTTTCGCTGCCCAATGTCGTCTGCACGCCGCATCTCGGTGCATCGACCTCGGAAGCGCAGGAAAATGTTGCGCTTCAGGTGGCCGAACAGATGTCGGACTATCTCGTGAAGGGCGCCGTTTCCAACGCGATCAACATGCCGTCGATCACGGCGGAAGAAGCGCCGCGCCTCAAGCCGTTCGTAAAACTTGCCGATGTGCTTGGCGCTTTCGTCGGTCAGGTCACGGATGAGCCGATCCAGGAAGTGGAAGTGCTGTTCGACGGTTCCACCGCCACGATGAACACGCGCGCATTGTTGAGTGCGGCTCTGGCCGGTCTCATCCGTCCGCAGGTCGCCGACGTCAACATGGTTTCCGCACCGATCATGGTGAAGGAACGCGGCATCATCGTTTCGGAAGTCAAGCGCGACAAGTCCGGTATCTTCGACGGTTATATCAAGCTGACGGTGAAGACCACCTTGCGTGAACGCTCCATCGCCGGAACCTGCTTCTCGGACGGCAAGGCGCGTTTCATCCAGATCAAGGGAATCAATCTCGATGCCGAGGTCGGCCCGCACATGCTTTACGTCACCAACAAGGACGTTCCGGGCATGATCGGCCTGCTTGGCACGATCTGCGGCAAGCACAATATCAACATCGCAAACTTCTCGCTCGGACGTGACCATCCGGGTGGCGATGCGATCGCCATGCTCTATGTGGATGAACAGATTCCACAGGCAGCACTTGACGAACTGACGGCTCAAGAGGCAATCAAGGCGGCAACACCGCTTGAGTTCAACGTCGGAGAAGTTTGAGAAAATGGTTGAAGAGATGGTACAGCCGGAATGGCGGCGCATGCACGAGCAGGATATTGCGGGCGTGACTGCGGTTGCTAATGTTGTCCATCTCGACTTCTTTGAAGATGAGGCGGTCTTCCGGGACCGCTTCAAACTCTATCCGGCGGGCTGCTTCGTGCTCGCCCGTGATACTGAAATCCTTGGTTATGGCATCAGCCATCCGTGGAAGCTCGATACGGTTCCGGCTCTCAACGCCGTTCTGGGCGAACTGCCGGATGATACCAACACCTACTATATCCACGATATCGCGCTTCTGCCTGATGCCCGTTCCAGCGGTGCTGCCACACGTGTCGTGGAACTGATGGCCACGCAAGCCGAACGCGACGGCTTCGTTACCATGTCTCTCGTTGCAGTCAACGGCTCGCAAGGCTTCTGGGAAAAGAAGGGCTTTGTCGTCCGCGATCTTCCGGCGCTTGAGGAAAAGCTCAAGAGCTATTCGGATGATGCACTCTATATGGTCCGCGCCGGCTAGGTCGCGGATATTCCGTTTCTGACGGTCTGCAAATGGCGTGATTTTTCGCTTCCGGTGCTCATGTACATCTCCTGGACGCATAGTCTTGTCCGAAAAATCTGCAACTTTTCGGGACTATGCTTGAATGTACATTCCGCTCCGGGTCTCAAATCCCACCATTTTCGCCACGCAATAAACGGAATCTCAAGCGACCTAAGCGCCCTCCGTTTCCGACGGCTGTTCAAAAATAGCAAATTCTTGCACGAAAGAGTCGCGCAATCCCGTTTCAATCTGTATAGAGACGAGGGATCAGCACCCTGTAGCCTCAACTGGCGATGACCGGGCCGCTTCGATCCTTGGATTTTCAAATAGAAGCCAAGGAGTTTCTTCAATGGCAAATGTGGTTGTCGTCGGATCGCAATGGGGCGATGAGGGCAAGGGTAAGATCGTTGACTGGCTGTCCGAACGCGCCGATGTCATCGTGCGCTACCAGGGTGGTCATAACGCAGGTCATACGCTTGTTATCGACGGCGTCAGCTACAAGCTTTCGCTGCTGCCATCCGGCCTCGTGCGCGGCAAGCTGAGCGTCATTGGCAACGGTGTCGTTGTCGATCCGCATCATTTCGTTGCTGAAACCGAGAAGCTGCGCGCACAAGGTATCGACATCAACCCGGATGTGCTGCGTATTGCTGAAAACGCTCCGCTCATCCTTTCCATCCATCGCGATCTCGACGCCATGCGCGAAGGCTCCAATTCGGGTCTCAAGATCGGCACGACCAAGCGCGGCATTGGCCCAGCCTACGAAGACAAGGTCGGCCGTCGCGCCATCCGCGTGATCGATCTGGCCGAGCCGGAAACGCTGCAGCCAAAGGTCGAACGTCTGCTGGCGCACCACAATCTGCTGCGTCGCGGCATGGGGCTTGAGGAAATTGCGGTCGAAACCATTTTGACCGAACTGACCTCGGTTGCCGATCAGATTCTGCCCTATATCGATCAGGTCTGGCGCGTTCTCGACGAACGTCGCAAGGCGGGCGACCGTATCCTGTTCGAAGGCGCGCAGGGCGCACTGCTCGACAACGACCACGGCACGTATCCGTTCGTGACGTCCTCCAACACGGTTGCCGGTCAGGCTGCCGCCGGTTCGGGCCTCGGCCCGACGGCCATCGGTTATGTGCTTGGCATCACCAAGGCCTATACGACCCGCGTTGGCGAAGGTCCGTTCCCGACCGAGCTGAACGACGAGATCGGCGAATTCCTCGGCACCAAGGGCCATGAATTCGGCGTGGTAACGGGTCGCAAGCGCCGCTGCGGCTGGTTCGATGCCGTCATTGTGCGCCAGACGGTTCGTACTTCCGGTATCACCGGCATTGCGCTCACCAAGCTCGATGTTCTCGATGGTCTGGACGAAATCAAGATCTGCGTCGCCTATGAACTCGACGGCAAGCGCATCGACTATCTGCCGTCCTCCATGGGCGCGCAGGCACGCGTCAAGCCGATCTATGAAACGCTGCCGGGCTGGTCCGAAACGACCGCCGGTGCGCGTTCGTGGAATGATCTTCCGGCGCAGGCTGTCAAATACGTCCGTCACATCGAAGAACTGATCGGTGCGCCGGTGGCGATGCTCTCCACCAGCCCGGAACGCGAGGACACGATCCTCGTCACTGATCCGTTCCACGACTGATTGTTTGCAGTCAATGAGCGATATGTTCGGAGCAGCTTTTCCGGAAGCTGCTCCGATTTTGTTTCGACCGTTGTACAAAGAACGCAATGGGCCGTACAAAGCTTCGCATCAGGGTGAATTTTGCCACTATTTCACCGCATCATTTTGAAAGTCTTCGCTAAATCGTAGCCAGAGACTTTGCTTTCCCTTGATTATTGTGATTATTGGGACATTTATTGCATCCTGTGCTTATTGTTCATCTGGACGGGCGGAAACCGGGTAAGACGGAATGGCGGATTTTGTAGCGGTACTGAAAAAGACGATCGATGCGCAGGCGGACAAATCGCCCGAATTGCGCCAGCGCGTTTACGCGAAAGCGCGCGCAACGATCGAGCAAAAGCTTGTTACGGCAAATGCCTCGCAGGCTGTAGCTGTCCGCCAGCGCAATATTCTCGAAGATGCCATTGCCGAGGTTGAAGCCTTTTATGCGCCGCCAGCCGCCGTACCGGAAGAGCCGGTTGAGGATGCGCTGGAAGATTTCCTGCAGGAGGCGAATCAGGACGCAGCAGAGCGCGCGCAGGCGCATGAAGATGATGACGAACCCGCATTCTCCAGTGCACCGCGCGACGAGCGTCGCGACAATTTCTCCAGTGAAGATGATGACGCACCGGCCTTTGCAGCCGAGCGCAGCGACGACTGGAAACTGGACCGCGCCAAGGAAAAGGCGCAGGCCCGCCGCAGCGAATATATCGAACGCACCTCCAAGAAGGAGCAGCGTTCCTATAAGGGGCTGATTGCAGCTCTGGTCGCCGTTCTGGTTCTCGGCGGTGCTGGCTATGCGGTCTGGGCCAACAAGGACAAGATTCAGGAACTGGCGTCGAGCCTTGGACGCAGCGATGCGCCTGTGACCGGTTCCGATACCGGGACGCATCCCGAAGATTCGACGACTCCGCCAGCCGACACCAACACGGCGACAACGGGTGGCGAGCAGACACCGGAACAGCCGCAGCAGCCTGCAGGCGAACCGAAAATGACGCAGCGGCTGATGCCGGATGGCAGCGAAACCGATAGTGGATCTGCCGGTGCTGCAAACGGAATCGGCGAGGGTACGTCGACCGCTGCTTCCACGCCTGCGCCCGCTGAAACGAATACGCAGAACGGAGCGCAGCCCGGACAGAACCAGACCGTTGCCGTCGGCCAGCAGGCGCTTCTTTATGAAGAACGCGGTGGCGCCGGTTCGGATTCGGTCGAGCGTGGCAATGTGGTCTGGTCGACGATCGAGGAAAGCCCGGAAGACGGCAAGCCTGCTGAACCGGCAGTCCGCGCGACCGTTACAATGCCGACCAGCAAGGTCGAGCTGAAGATGACCATCCGCAAGAATACGGATCAGTCCATCCCGGCGAGCCATCTGATCGAGCTGGTCTTCACCGTGCCAGAAGGGTTTACCGGTGGCGTCGTGGACAATGTACAGCGCATTACCTTCAAGGACACGGAACAGGCGGCAGGCAATCCGCTGATCGCCGTGCCGTCGAAGATCGGCGACAACTTCTTTATCGTGTGGCTGAACGACGCCCGCACGGCGCAGGACACCAATCTTTCACTGATGCGCCGCCTGCAGTGGATCGATATTCCGATCTCCTACCGCAACGGTCGCCGCGCCCTTATCAGCCTTGAAAAGGGCGTGCCGGGCGAGAAGGCGTTCAACGACGTGCTCGGCACGAACTAGTCTTACATATCGAAACAGAAAAAGGCCGCTTTGAGCGGCCTTTTTTATTTTGACGCGAGCCGAGATAGTGCCGGTTACTTCTTTTCAGCGAAAGCCTTGATGGCCTTGGCGATTTCGTTTCGGGCTGCTTCGGCGCTGTCGAAACCGCCCAGTTCAACGACCTTACGGCCTTCCGGCAACTGCTTGTAGACGCGGAAGAAAGCTTCGAGACGCTGCTGTTCGATCTTCGGCAGATCGGTGATTTCCTTGATGTTGTCATAGGTCGGATCGATGTCCGTGGTCGGGACGGCGACGATCTTGTCGTCCTGGTCGCCACCATCGATCATCTTCAGGACGCCGATGGGACGAACCTTGATAATCGCACCCGGAACAATCGGCTCACGCGTATAGATGAGCGCGTCGAGCGGATCGCCGTCGCCAGCAAGCGTGCTGGTGATCGAGCCGTAATTGGCCGGATAGATCACAGGCATGGACTGGTAGCGATCGACGACGATGTGACCGGTCTTGTCATCGATTTCGTATTTGGTGAAGCTGCCTTGCGGGATTTCGATGGCTGTGAAGAACTCCGTCCCGTCCTGTTCCTTCTGCGGATAATCGAGGAAGGAGACATATTCGGAAGCAGATGCGGCGGTGGCAGCGGTAAGCGCAAGAGCTGCGGCGAGCAGGAGCTTTTTCATGGGATGACCTTCGGGCTGGAGCATGTCTCCCGAAAGTGGGAACCGGTTTCGGGACAAGACATGCGTAAAAACAAAAGGCTGGAGCGGTTCCGACGAATCCGTTTCAACTGGCCCGCTCCAGGGTGAAACACACCCTCGTCCCTAAAGCCAATCCATTACAGTTGTTTGACGGTTTTATATTGCTTGGATGACAGTTTCCGTGAGGAACCGCCTGCGATATTCCGCCGGACTGATCCCGATCTTCTGACGGAAATGATGGCGAAGCGTGTGCGCGCTTCCAAAGCCGACTGAAGCAGCAACATCGTCAATACTTGCCTGTCCCTGAGAGAGCAATTCCCTGGCAGCCGCGATACGCTCCATGGTGAGCCAGTCGCCGGGCGTGGCGCCGGTTGCCTCAGTAAAGCGCCGCAGGAATGTGCGTGGGCTCATCCGGCACGCAGCCGCCATGCGCTCGATTGTCCATTCCGCGGCAAGATCGGCACGCATCCTGTCCAGAACCGGGCTGATTGTGGTGCCTTCGCGCCTTGTGACCGGACGTTCGAGAAACTGTGCCTGTCCACCCGTGCGGTGAGCGGGCATGACCAGCCGCCGGGCAACGGAATTTGCGGCGGCGGCTCCGAAATCCTGTCGAACGATTTCGATGAGGAGGTCTATTCCGGCTGCGCTGCCGGCCGAAGTGAAGATGCGATCATGTTCGCGATAGAGCGACGCATCATCGACATCTATTGCGGGATGTTTGTTACGCAGCGCGTCGGCATAGCGCCAGTGCGTGGTGGCGGTGCCACCGTCGAGCAGTCCCGTCGCAGCCAGGACGAAAGCCCCTGAACAGATGGAGGCGAGGCGCGCTCCGCGCTGGTGCGCGTGTCGCAGCCTTTCGCTGATGGCTTCCGGCACCGGAACGTCTGCACCTTTCCAGCCCGGAATAATGATGATGTCGGCCTCGTCAATGAGATCGGGACCGCCATCGGGCGTGATGACGAACCCGCCATGTGCACGCAACGGGCCGTCTTCAATCGGGCAACTGGCGAAGCGATACCATCCCGGTCCCATTTCCGGGCGGGGCAGGCCAAAGATTTCGGCGACTATGCCGAATTCAAAGGTGCAAAGCCGGTCATAGAGAAGCGCTACGACGAGTGGGCCTTTAAGGTCTGGTATCTGGTTTGTCATTATCTTTACGTATATTGTCAATCACGCCAATTGCAAGTGAATTGGAAAATGGGCGACAATCTTTCCGAAGACAAAGGAGATCGCCCATGGATAGTGTGACAAAGACCGACAGGAAATCAGCCGTAACTGCCATCCCGCCAGCGCCTAGCGCATTGGCGTGGGATCATTTCGCAGCCGAATTCACATTCGAGACGGATTGCTGGGACGTGCACGATGCCTTGTCCAAAGGAGCCGATTTCGTGCTTCTCGACGTGCGTAGCCCTGTGCATTTTGCAGAGGCGCATATTCCGGGCGCAATCAATCTGCCGCACGGCAAGATTATCGCGTCCAAGATGGCGGAATGGTCGCAGGAAACGATTTTCGTCACTTATTGTGCAGGACCGCATTGCAATGGCGCGGCGCGTGGCGCCTTGCGGCTCGCCAATCTCGACCGGCCGGTCAAGATCATGGCGGGCGGGCTGACAGGCTGGATAGATGAAGGATTTGAACTCGCCAAAGGCGAGGGGGCTCAGTAACGCCCAAATAATTCTGCCGCAGAACGGTTGTCCGTCTGCGGCAGAAAGAACTTGTCAGCGTCGGTTTGGTGCCTTGTGACTTTAGGCGTGCGCTTCCTCGACATGGTTCAGCGCCTTCTGCTGCTTGTAGGCAGCGGCCTTCACCGCAGCCTGCACCTTTTCAAACGCACGCACTTCGATCTGGCGCACGCGTTCGCGGCTGATACCGAACTCGCTGGAAAGGTCTTCCAGCGTCATCGGGTCGTCCGAGAGGCGGCGCGCCTCGAAAATGCGGCGTTCACGGTCATTCAGCGTATCCATCGCCTGTTCGAGCATGGAGCGGCGGTTTTCCAGCTCGTCCTGCTCGATCAGAACCTGCTCCTGGCTGCTGCTGTCATCGACCAGCCAGTCCTGCCATTCGCCGGATTCGCCTTCCGAAGCGCGTAGGGGCGCATTCAGCGACGCGTCACCGGACAGACGGCGGTTCATGGAAACCACTTCGTCTTCGCTGACCTTGAGCTTGGTCGCGATCTGCTTGACCTGATCCGGGTTAAGATCGCCATCATCGAGCGCCTGAATCTTGCTCTTCATCTTGCGCAGATTGAAGAACAGGCGCTTCTGATTGGCGGTCGTGCCCATCTTCACAAGGCTCCACGAGCGCAGGATATATTCCTGGATCGAGGCCTTGATCCACCACATGGCATAGGTGGCAAGACGGAAACCGCGTTCAGGTTCGAAACGCTTCACGGCCTGCATGAGGCCGACATTGCCTTCGGAAATTACTTCACCAATCGGCAGGCCGTAGCCGCGATAGCCCATGGCGATCTTGGCCACGAGACGCAGGTGGCTTGTCACCAGCCTGTGGGCGGCCTTGGGATCGGTATGTTCGTGGTAGCGCTTGGCCAGCATGTATTCTTCCTGCGGCTCAAGCATGGGAAAGCGACGAATTTCTTCCAGATAACGGGTAAGGCCACCGTCACCGGACGTGATGCTTGGGAGATTCATCTGGGCCATAGAGCACCCTCCTTTATAATTTCAGGTTCCCGTTTGGCGAACCTGTCGCGGGGGCTGCCTCCTGCACTTCCCTCTCGCGAGCCCTCATATATAGGCATGATTTTGGCGAAAACACGATCCTTTAACTCATGAAACAATCTGTCACTACAATGTGAACGCTGCTCGGGGCCAAAGGTTGCGTGGCTGGAGTATCTTCTGCATTTCCCGAAACACAGAAAATACCCTGTCTTTTTATTTTGCGCGCATCTTGTCCCGAAAACCGGTTCCCACTTTTCGGGATGCGCTTTGGTCTGAAATGAATTGTTTTTTGCGGCAAGAGAGCGGCTTTCACTGCAGCCGCGCCCCCGATCTTGATGATGGAAACAGCCTGTTGTTTATCAGCTATCCATCCTTTCGGCCAACCACGATAGTTGCCAGTATTATATAGAATGCTTCCGGAAATTTTCCAGAAGGTGCTCCATATCTTCCGGTACCGGCGCTTCGAAACGCATCAGTTCCTCCGTGGCCGGATGGGTGAAGGCGAGCAGCCAGGCATGCAGTGCCTGCCGGTGGAAACCGCGCACGGCCTCTTTCAACGGTTCCGGCAGCTTGTTGGCCTTGGTCTTGTAGGCGCTGCCATAGTCCATGTCGCCGACAAGCGGATGGCCGATATGCGCCATGTGCACGCGGATCTGGTGGGTGCGACCGGTCTCAAGGCGGCATTCGACGAGCGAGGCCAGTGCGGTTGCATCTTCAAGGGGGGCGAATTTTTCGACCGTCACATAATGGGTGATGGCGTGTCGGGCATCCTCGCGCTCTTCATTGACCACGGCCTGCTTGGTGCGGTCGCGATGCGAGCGTCCAAGATGTGCATCGATGAAGCCCTGCGGGCGCTCTGTCATGCCCCAGACGAGTGCGAGATAGGCGCGTTCCAGATCGCCGGTGCGGCCATGGTCGGCAAATTGTTCGCTCAAATGCCGATGCGAACGGTCATTCTTGGCCACGACCATGACGCCGCTCGTATCCTTGTCGAGACGATGAACGATGCCGGGGCGGCGAATTCCACCGATGCCCGACAAGCTATCGCCACAATGATATATAAGGGCATTGACGAGTGTTCCCGTCCAGTTGCCGTTGCCTGGGTGAACGACAAGCCCGGCGGGTTTGTTGATCACGATGAGATCATCATCCTCGTAAAGAATATCGAGCGGTATGTTCTCGGCGATCGGTTCGGCTGGTTCCGGCTCAGGCAGTACGATGGCGATTGTCATGCCTTCGCGCAGCTTCTGCTTGGTTTCACGGGCGGGCGCGCCGTCGATGGTCACATGGCCATCGGCAATAAGGGATTGAACGCGGCTGCGCGAGAGTTCCGGCCCCAATGCTGCGGCCAGCCACTGGTCGAGACGCTTGCCTGTGGCGTCGGAGTCGGTCGTAAGCTCTTTCAATCGTGTCTTTCCTTTAAGAGAATGGGCCTCTATGAGAGCGAGCCTGTTTTAACGAAATCGTCAGAACTGCTCTATCTCTTGGTTTTACCGCATTATGCGACGTCAAATGTTTCCATTTGGCTGCAAAATGCTCTATCACGCGCCACACGCCATAACATGGCGAAGTTCGAACCGGAGTCGTTGAATGCAGGATCCACACTATCCGAGATACCAGAATCATCAGGATTCAGGCTATCAGGACTATCAGCAGGGCTATTACCCGGATGAACAGGCTGAGCCCGCGCTTGATCCAGCCATGGAACGTGTGCGCCGCAAAATGATCCGGCTTCTGGCCGTCTCCATCGGTGTCATGCTGATCGGTCTTATGGCCGTGCTTGTCGCCGTTGTCTACAAGATCAATCGCGCGCCGGAAACCCCGCCAGCGGAAGAAGCCCGTTCCGATATTCCCGGACAGGCCGCTTCCGCTCCGGTAAAGCCGGAACCGCCGAAGCTGATCGAATCGCAGATCAACCTGACGCCGGGCACCCGTCTTCTCTCGCAAAGCCTTTCCGGCAATGAACTTTCGCTGGAAACCCTGCTGCCGGATGGCGGTACGGAACTCATCATCTATGACTATCGCGAGTCGCGCATCATCGGGCGCATCAAGCTCGGCAATGTCGAATAATACCAAGTCGCGTTGAGTTTGACTCACCGAGACTTGGTTAAGCCCGTGCGGCGATTGAGCATTTTCAGGGCGTGGATAGCGTTAGCATCTTAGCGCCCTGCTATGAAGCGGATAGAGGCTGATCAGGGCGGCATGATTGCCGCCTTGTTTGTTTCTCCCTTCGAGGATTGCACTTTTTCTCTTTGGCGATTATATCAGCGACATGGCTTAAGCGCCCATCGTCTAGCGGTCAGGACGGCGCCCTCTCACGGCGCAAACAGGGGTTCGATTCCCCTTGGGCGTACCATCACTTCTTCCGGAGACAGTATTTTACACTTTCGCGGATGCGCGTTAGGGTCGATCCCGACAAGAGATCAATCAGGCGCGGAGGAACGATGAGCGTTTCAATCAAGACCGGATCGGCGAACCTCATCTGTGATGGTATCGATAAAGGTGCGGTGGAATATAGCGTCGCTATTCCCGATGACGGCGTGGACCTCACAAAGCGCGGCAAGTTCTGGGGCAGCAAGGATGCAATATCCGATGCGATGGGGGCATCGACGGTCGGCCTCCAATCACATGAAGGCGACATCTATCCGGTAGCAGTCGAAGAGCTGGATCGCGACGGAGCAGCGCTCTTTACCGTGCTTGCTCCAGCCGACTGACAATCACTGGCAATGGCTCTGAATAAAGCGGGTACGCACCGATTAGTGCGCAAGCGGGACTGGTGTTTTTCTGCTGTGGTGTCGCTGGCTTTTGGTGCTGCGACGGCACTCATATTCTTCTATATCGTGCTTTTCGGCGTCGGCGATGATGGATATCTTGTCATATTCAGCATCTATACTGCGCCTGTGGCGATAGTCTTCGGCCTTTGGGGTCTGTTTTATCGGCGCAGTTTTGTTGCGTTCATCGCCCTCTTCCTCTGTCTGTCCCCGCTCATCTATCTGAGCATTTTCTGATTTTTCCATGCCCTTCATTCGTGGATTTGGGAGAAGAGTTCCGCAATGGCGGAACTCTAAACAGGGGATCACTTCTTGCGGGGAGGCGGATCAAATTTAGTACATGCGTAATAGCCATTCTTGCATTTCACACACATGCCCATGTCACATTGCTTTGTGCAGTCAGAACCGCTGGTATAATAGCATTGGCCGGACTGCCCGGGTGCTATCAGCAGACTTGCGGTCTTGTATGGTGTCGGCAATTTCGTTTGGTTTTGAGTGATACTGTCGTTGGATTGGGCCATCGCACCGAAAGACGTGAGAGCTGCAATTGCCATTCCAAAGAATAAGATTTTTGCTTTCATGAATTTCTCCATAGTTACCGGATAAGCGTATTTCACAATCCGAAACAGCGCATTCGCAATAGAACGGGAGACAAAAAGTAGCGCTAGATCACAGATGATTACATGAGCGTTTTGGCGGCGAAGTCTGGACGTTACATTCGAAAAATCTGCAATTATCCCGTGTTCGCGGGATATGAATGTTGCGTGTGCTGGTGATAAAGTTAATGCATGTGGAAAAATGGATCGAATATTTATCCTCAAATCCATAATGCTGTCCGGGTGAAAGGTATTCTTTCCGAACCTTTCTCGCCTAGAGATGTGCGCCGGGTTGCTCCAGGCTGGCCTTATTCCAGATACTTCTCGTTCCTTGCCGAAAACTGCACAGACAACCAACCGGAAGGCAACGCGCTTTTCGTGCGGGTGGGCAGGGGACAATACCATCTGAACGACAAGGCTGTCGGGTTCGATTTCGAACGGTTAGTGGATCTTAGTCACTAAAGTACATTCACAGGAATGGGTTGGGGAGATCGCGGTCGGTCCAGTTGCAAAAATTTGCAACTGGCGGTGCGACGGTGCATAATCGGGGCATGAGTGAATCATACAAGAAACCCGATTATGAACAGGAACTGCGCCAGGCAGGTGTCCGCATCACGCGACCACGCCGGATCATCCTGAACATATTGACCGAGACGGAAGATCATCCCGACGCGCTGGAGATTTTTCGCCGCGCGGTCGAGATCGACAGCAGCATCTCGCTTTCGACTGTCTATCGCACGATGAAGCTTCTCGAAGAGCGCGGTGCCATCCACCGGCACGCCTTCGCCGGAGGGCCTTCGCGTTTCGAACAGGCGAGTGGCGCGCATCATGATCACATCATCGATATGGATTCCGGCGATGTGGTGGAATTCCGCTCCGACAAGATCGAAAAACTGCAGGAAGAGATCGCCCGATCGCTCGGTTACGAGATTGTGCATCACCGGCTGGAACTTTATTGCAAAAAAATACGAAACTGACGGAACCAAGTTTCTTCTGCGGCGTTAAGCGCGCATGAAGGTCGTGACCCCGCCCCCACAACGCGGCCTTCAGAGTTCGCCTCAACCTCCCCGCACGAGGCGAGCGGCGAGAATGCCGCGCTAACCGTCAAACGTTATGCAGCTGGCGTTCCGCAAATTCAGAGCAAGCCGCCGTGGTTCAGGCTCAGGTCTGACCATGGCGGCTTTTTTTGTGGCTGTTGAGGAGCTACCGCCTGATCAGGCGTCGAACTGTTCGGTCGGGATGACGAGCGAATAAACGGCCCCGGTTCCGTCGATACGATAATCGGCGTGACCATTGACGGAGGCGGGGACGATGCGTTGCAGCACCGCGCTGCCGAAGCGCGGATCGTGCTCGAAAACCTCGGGCATCGCCGGATTGGTTTCTTCCCAGCGGAATTCCAGCCTGTCATCGCCGCTGGCGACATGGATGACCTTCGCCGAAATCTTTACCCGGCCATAAGGGATCGAAAGACCGCCGAAGGAGGTCGCATTGACCACCAGCTCATGCAGCGCAAGGCCGACATGCAGTGCGGCACCGGGGAAAAGATAGGGATTGTCGCCATCGATGCTCAGGCGTTCGTCGCTGACGTCGATATATTTTTCGACCTGTGAATGCACGAGATCGCGAAACAGTGCGCCGCGCCAGTTCGAATCGGTCACCAGATCCTGTGAATAGGATAGGGACTGGATGCGTCCGCGGAACTTCAACAGAAAGTCGTCGATGGAATCGGTGAAGCGTGCCGTCTGGCTGGCAATGCTTTGCACGATGGCCAGAAGGTTCTTGGAGCGATGACTGACTTCACGCAAGAGGGTTTTCAGCACCTGCTCGCGTCGCTTCAGTTCGCTGATTTCAATAGCCGTGGTGACAAGGCCCAGTATATTGCCGTTATCGTCACGATCGCAGTCGATGTGAAATTCGATCCAGCGCAGCTTGTCGCCATCATTGATGGCGATCTCCACATTCTGCGCTTCGCCGGTATCCAGCGCCGCGCGCTTCGCGCCGTCGAGTTTGTGCAAGGTGACGGAGAAAATGAAATCGCAGTCACTTCCACCGATTTTCCACTTTTCCTGCCAGTAGAGCGGAATGTTCTCCCCCCAGGAATAGATCAGATCGGGTGTCTGGTAGAGAACGCAGACATTGCTGTTGCGCACGGCCCTCAGCAAGGCTCGCAGCCGGGCTGCGTCAGGTTCCGTTTCTTGCAGGGTAACTTTTGCGCCAGCGGTCATGTCTGCCCCGATTATCCCGCAACCGAATTCAGAGCATTTCCAGCAAAAGTGCGAAGCGGTTTTGCGTAGGAGAATGCGACGAAACAAATATTTGGGTCGCGCATTGGCAAAGCGGCAAAAGCTCCGGAAAAGTTATGCGGAAATTTGCGTGCCATGGCATCCATTTCATCGACTGGTCGGCGGGTCTCGATCGAGTGATCGTCTTGTGATCCTTGAACTGGCCCGAATTCTGGAACCGATAAACCGCCGCATGACGTGATGCGGCGGCGAATTTCATTAAGAAGCAATATAGGCTGGTGAGTCAGAAGGTCAAAAACAGCCTTTGATTTTATATCTGTTACGCCTTGCGGATCGCCGAAGCGATGAGCGAAATAACGAGCAGAGCAAGGAACACGAAGAACAGAATCTGGGCTATACCGGCTGACGCACCAGCGATGCCGCCGAAACCGAGCGCACCTGCTACGAGTGCCACCACAAGAAATACGAGCGCATAATAAAGCATGTCCGGTCTCCTTTTTATTGTGTGAAGGAGAAACGACATCCAGGCCAGGTTGGTTCCGTGCTTCCGGGGAAATTAAGGCGCTCACAACTCTAAATACTCATGTCAGGACCTAAGGCGGTGTGATTTGGCGGTGTATTGAAGCGCCAACATTAAACTCCCGAAAGCTGTCGCTTTTCGGGAGTTTATGACCTTTGGATTTAAGCTGCGACCTGCGAGGCTTCTTCGAAGAAGAGTGCCTGGCTGATCAGCGCCTTCACCATATCCGGATTGAACGGCTTGGTGACGAGGAAGGTCGGTTCCGGGCGCTCGCCCGTCAGCAGACGTTCCGGGAAAGCGGTGATGAAAATGACCGGGATCGTGTCGTTCTGCAGGATTTCATTCACTGCATCGATGCCCGAGCTTCCATCGGCCAGCTGGATATCAGCCAGAACCATACGCGGCTTTTCCTGTTTGTAGAGCGCCAGGGCCTCATCCTTGGTGCGCGCAATGCCGACGACTTCATGGCCGAGACTTTCTACCATCTGCTCGATATCCATCGCGATCAGCGGTTCGTCCTCGATAATCATGATGCGCGTTGCCACCTGACGCGAAATCTCGGTCGATGCAGCCGAGAGAACACGGCTCAGTTCAACATCGTCCAGTTCGAGAATTTCGGCGGCTTCCTTGTCGGAAAAACCTTCCACCGCCACAAGCAGGAATGCCTGTCGCGGAAGGGGCGCGATATGCGAAAGATTTCTTGCAGCCTGCTGTTCCCATGCAAATTCCGATGCTGGTTCCGGTACGCGAACCGAGGCCGTCTTATAAAGATCGCAGAAAAGGCGATAGAGGCCGATCCGGTCGGACGAGGCGTCCGGAAAAATGCTCACATCGGCAATCAGGGCTTCAAGGGCAGCCGCAACATAAGCGTCGCCGGAAGCCTGGGAGCCGGTAAGAGCACGAGAAAAACGACGGAGATAGGGAAGATGCGGCGCGATACGCGTCGATAACGTCATGGTATTGGAACTCCTCAACTGCCGCTTTCGTTCATTGAATGCACATTGGCGGACACGGTTCTAGAACCCTCCCGCCCATGCTTTGAGCGCAGCATTATGGTACTCTAAACGGGGCGTTTTGAAAAAAGTTCCGAGATTGGGAGATATATTAGGGAACTTTTTGGTAAGCCGCGCATTTCCCGGACAAGCAGGGGCTTAGATTAATAGGGTAGGGCATTTAGCCCGGAACGATCAAGATATGGCAGAAAAAGAGAACCTTCACATGAACGGAGCCGGGGTCAGGTCGTCTCGTCGCGTTCAGAAGGATATACTAGGACCAAATTGTGAAGTCGGATTGAAACTAAAGGCACTGTACACCTCGATACAGGATGAGACGATCCCGGATCGCTTCCTCGATCTTCTCCAAAAACTCGATCAGGCTGAACAGGAGAGTATGCGTGAACACAGCACCCGGTCCGTCGGTTGAGAGTAATGCACAGTTCAAGCGAGAGCTTCTGTCATCGCTGCCGAGCCTGCGCGCCTTTGCGGTGTCGCTGATTGGACAGCACGACAAGGCGGATGATCTCGTACAAGATACGATCATGAAAGCATGGGCCAAGCAGGAGTCCTTTGAAATGGGGACCAATATGAAGGCTTGGCTTTTCACCATCCTGCGCAATGAATTCTACACGCAGATGCGCAAGCGTGGCCGCGAAGTGCAGGACACGGATGGCGTGTTCAGCGAACAGCTCGCCGTGCATCCTTCGCAATATGGCACGCTTGATCTGCAGGATTTCCGCGCAGCATTAGAGCAATTGCCCGACGATCAGCGCGAAGCGATCATTCTGATCGGCGCTTCGGGCTTTGCCTATGAGGAAGCTGCGGAAATCTGCGGCTGTGCTGTCGGCACGATCAAGAGCCGTGTCAGCCGTGCTCGCACGCGCTTGCAGGAAATCCTCAAGATCGAAGGCGAAGGCGACTACGGTCCGGATGCCGATTCATCGCGGGCGACCTTGAGAAGCTTTGCATAACACTTGATCAATTGCCCCTCTTTCCCATGAAAGGGGGGCTTATCACGCTAAAACCTCAAACCTTCGCCTGTTTTCGCCCACAACGATTGCTTTTTATCCTGCCACTTGTAGGTTAGCAGCTGCTGATATTTCCTGTCGGCAAAGTGATCGTTTGTTTGTGGGTTGCGTTCTTGCCATCAGCCTTGTTGCAAAAACTGCTTCAATCGTCATCGAAGCCGGTTGCGGTTATCGTTTCGCTCGGCCTTGTGCTGCTGTCGGCCATCATGACGTTGTTTCTGTCGTCCGGGGTCAATCATCAGGTCGTCGATATTTCCCGCAATTATGCCTTGCGCCAGCAGGTCGACAAGGTTGCGCGCCTTGCCAGCAATATCGAGATGAGCCGTCGCGGCTATCTTCTGACGCTGGATGAGACTTATCTTGATCTGTATCGCAACACGATTCTGAGCGTCGACAAGACGCTTGCCGACCTCGAAGCCCTGACAGACCAGAGCCCGCTGCAGGATGCGCGGGTTCAGCAGATCCGCGCGCTGGTCGAACGCGAACAGGAAGATGTGCGCGAGACGGTCAATCTTGCCCAGTCGGGTGATGTGGCGGCGGCGGTTGAAAAAGTGCGCGGCGATGAGGGCAAGGTGCTGATGGATCAGCTTGCCAATACAGTCACGCAATTCATCGATGCGGAAGAACAACAGCTTCTTGAACGCAACAAGCGGATCAACCGCATGCGCTACTGGATGACGGCGACGTCTATCGTGGCGCTGGCTTCCGCTGCCATGCTGGCGCTTCTGCTGTTCAGCCGGGTTCAGCGTTATGCGCGGTCGATGTTCGAGGGGCAAACGGCGCTGCGTTCGGAAAAGCAATTGCTGGAACAGCGTGTGCAGGAACGGACCGCCGAGCTTGAGCACGAGCGCCGCATCGCCGAGCGGGAGCGCCAGCGGGTCGAGCTTCTGCTGCAGGACACCAATCATCGCATCGGCAATTCATTGGCCACCGTTTCATCCCTGCTTGGCCTTCAGATGCGGCAGACGCGCAGCGAGGATGCTCGCGCGGCTCTCGCCGCCGCTCGCGATCGCGTCCAGACGGTATCGACAGCGCACCGGCGCTTGCGTCTCGGCGAGGATATGGAATCGGCCCGCGTCGACGATTTTCTCGGAACCGTCATCAACGATATCCGAACCGCTATCGGTCAGGATCGCAAGATCGAATTTTCGACCGATTTCGCGCCGCTTGATCTGAAGGCGCGCGATGTGACGACAATTGGCATCATTCTGGGCGAGCTTGTCACCAACGCGATCAAGCATGCTTTCAAGGGACGTCCGGAAGGGCATATCCGGATCAGCCTGAAGCCGGGTGAAGATGCTATCCCGGTGCTGGTCGTGGAAGATGACGGTGTGGGCTTCGACAAGGACCAGCAGAAATCCGGCGAGAAGAACGGTCTCGGTACGCTGGTGATCGAACAGCTTTGTATGCAGTTCGGCGAAAAGCCCGTCTACTGCAAGACCGATGATGGTGTCGGAACCAGAGTGATTGTCCGCTTGTCGTCGCTAGTGGATTGAATTTGACGTTTGATACCCGTCCGATACGAATCTCGTTTCAAACGTCAAATTCGAAAAATCCACCAGAATCATAAGATTACTAGTGGTCTTTTTGATTCCGACATTTGCTCAGCGCTCATATCCGAGGAATTCAAATGTCGGAATCAGACCACTAGCCGAAGAAGGCGAAATGCCGGTTGGCAAATAAAGCTGGCGGTGAAGGGGAAAACAAAACGCCGGCTTGAAAGCCGGCGTGTTTGCGTTTGCGTGAAGCTATCAGCTCTGCGGCGGGCGCTTTTTCTTGTCAGAAAGCAGCGAGACCAGAGCAATGCCTGCAAGCGGCAGGGCGGCGGCGAGTATGGGCCGTTTGAGGATGGCAGGCACGGTCGCGATTGCTGCCGCTGCTACCATCGCTGATTTGTCCGCCTCCATTTTCTGCTTGCGCTTTTTGGCCTCGGACGCAGCCTGAATTTTCAGGACTGCGAGAATGAGAAGCGCCGCGATCAGCGACAATGCAGCCAGAATGAGAGCCGCCAGCGGCCCGCCATAGTTCTGCGCCAGTGCCAGAAAGGCGGCGACGCAGAAAAAGGTGATCGCGATGATTGCGAAGACGGCGATGGCCGCACCGAAAATCGCTGCACGTTTCGTTTGACCCGCGACGAATTTCAGTTCTTCGCCTGCCATCGCAGACAATAGGGGCATGAGAGCTTTCAGCATGATCCGCCTCAGCGGCGCGAGAGCAGGGCCAGCAAATAGCCGACGCCGAGTGCAGTGGCGAGTGCGGCAATCGGGCGTTCGCGCACCGTTGCCGTCAGCTGGGCTTCAACATCCTGCGCCTTGTTGCGCAAATCGTCGATGGCGTCCTCGCCCTGAATATACGCGCTCTTGTAGGTTTCCTTCGCGCTGCGTTTTGCGTCGCGGACGGTCTGCGAACCGAGATTGGCAAGTGTTGCCGCAATGGCAGCGATATCTTCCTTCAGCTGCTCGACCTGGGCCTGCAGGTCTTCCGTGCTGGCATCGGTCAGCGCTTCCTCGATCTTTTCTTCGATCTTGCTCGTTTTCGCAGATGCACGCGCCATATCAGCTCTCCTGTTCAGTCTCTGGTTATCGTTTGGATAACGTGCGGCTGGCTTAATGGTTGCATGCCAAGCCATCAGCGGCAACAAGACCGGCCGGTTGTTGCAAGTCATGGTAAATGGCGGGGTAAATGGCGGGAAAGTGCGGAAGCACTACAGATAATGCCTCCGCAAATATCGTGAAGCCTTACTCCGCTTCGCCATGAAGGATCGTGCCTTCCGGGTCCTTCTTGTAGGCTTCGTCCGAATAGGCGGACTGTGCCTGCAGCTGTTCCTTGGTGAACTGCGTGAAGACGTTCAGCTTGTCGTCCTTGCCGGTCGCAACGTCGAGATTGGCGATGGAAACGGCCACCGGCTTGGAATTGATGCCAAGGAAACCGCCCACGTCGACAACGAATGCCTCTGTCTGCCCGTCGGCGGTCATCAGGACATCGCCGACCGTTCCGATCTTCGTTTCATCCGCACCGAAAACCGTGGCTCCGATGAGCTTGTCCGCACTTAGTCCCTCGGAGGGAACCGGCTTCATGCCATCAGGCATGATCCTGTCCGCCTTCTGCGTGGTAATGGTCTTTTCGGCGGCTGGCGGTTCGGCGCGCGGTACGCCATCTGCTTCGAAAGCTGCGCTGCGGTCGAATGCCGGTGCCTTTTCGAGCTGCTCCTTGGTGGCATCCACGATCAGCCAGCGCTTGCCGTCTTCGCGAACCACCCATGACACGTGATCGAAGCCGATTGCGACGTTCTTCTCCCCGACACCGAGAAAGCCGCCGACCCCGATCACCACCGCTTGCGGACTGCCATCGGCACCGAGGATCATGTCATTGACCGTCCCGATATTCGCGGCATCGTTGGATGGGCCGTTATAAACCGCCTGTCCGATGAAGCCCGACACCAGAAGCTGGCCGGGGGATGCCACGAAATATCCGTTCTCGCTGGCAATCGGCTTTTCCTGTTTCTCGTCGGAGAAGATCGGTGAACCACCCTGCGCGAAGGCGGGCAAGGCAATCAGCGCGGCAAGAGCCGTCGAGGCGAGAAGTCTTTTCATGGAAACTCCTGTCGGTAATTAAGGCAAACCGAAGGCGAGAGGCAATCTCACCGTCTACAGGAGAAAAAACGAGGGGAAACGGTTTCCGTTCCGCTCAAAATCTGTGTTATTCAAACGTCAAAATTGTGAAACCCGCGTCTTTTCAGTGGCAAAAATGGGGCAAACAACGCTTTTGAGTTGAAAATTTCTGGCTCAAGCAAGCATCAGGCCAGCATCAGGTAAGCAGCACCGGCCAGCATGATAAAGGCCAGTCCCACATGTGATGGCTTCAGCGAACGCTGTTGTACCGGCAGCGGATCATCATTTCCTGCCATGGCAGTACGGGCCGCATGTTCAAGTGTCTGGATATCCTTGAGCATCATAGGCATGTCCTCCGGATTCCGGCTTGGCCGGAATTGCATTTCCTCCCGAGCACCGGGAATTTGTTCTTAAATCCAATCCTCAAGCGCTGCGGTTAACCATATCAGGTCTGATTTGGCACGAATGTGCAACTGGCAAAAAGCCGAGAGACGAAAAATGTTCGCTAATCCTTGGATTGCAAGACGAAAATGCCCTTAAATTGAAAACATGACTTGCGCCATCATGTTATTGGGAGTTAAGAAGAGGCCCAACAAGCGGCGCGACGGCCTGCATGAGGGTTTAGTCATGTGCTCGCGGATTTGAACAATCAAAAGGCGATCAAAATGACTGGTTTCTGGCGAAAAGGCTTCATGGCTGCGGCGATGGGCATCGGCTTGCTGGGTGCGGCTTCTGCATTGGCCCAGGACGTAACCCCATCGACGAATGCCCCGGCCGCCCCCGCCGCAGAGGCGCCTTCCAGTTCTGCACCAGCCAATACAGCGCCTGTCGCTGCTCCGGCGCCTGCGAACGAACCGGGAGCGTCTGCCCCGGCCGCAACCACACCGGCTACGGCACCTTCGCCTGAATTGATCCAGTCCCAGACAGCTGCGCCTGCTGCTGCACCTGTCGAAAGCGAGAACGGTTTGATCCTCCCGCACGATCTTTCGCCATGGGGCATGTTCATGGCTGCCGACTGGGTCGTGAAGGCCGTGATGATTGGTCTCGCGATCGCTTCGCTTGCCACATGGACGGTCTGGGTCGCCAAGACGCTTGAACTGGCCGGTGCGCGCCGCCGTGCTACCAAGGCATTGAAAGTTATCGGTCATTCGGCAACGCTTGCCGAAGCAGTCCATGCGTTGGACGGTGCAAAGGGACCGGGTGCAGTTTTGGTCCGTGCTGCAGAAGATGAGGTGCGCTTGTCGGGTCCTGCGCTGGCGCGCGCCGGTGGCGAAGGCCTCAAGGAGCGTGTTTCCTCGCGCCTGTCGCGTATCGAGGCCAAGGCCGGACGCCGTCTTTCCAAGGGTACTGGCATTCTTGCGACCATCGGTTCGGTTGCGCCGTTTGTCGGTCTGTTCGGCACGGTCTGGGGCATCATGAATTCGTTCATCAATATCAGCCAGGCGCAGACGACGAACCTCGCCGTCGTGGCGCCGGGTATTGCCGAAGCCTTGCTTGCAACCGCCATCGGTCTCGTCGCAGCTATCCCTGCTGTGGTTATCTACAATGTGTTCGCCCGTTCCATCACCGGCTACCGGTCGCTGCTGGCCGATGCTTCGGCAGGGGTCGAGCGCCTTGTCAGCCGCGATCTCGATTTCAGAACGGCCGGTGTGCGTGAAGGCACGCTGCACGCAGCGGAGTAGGCACCATGGCTGGTAAAGTTCGCGAAGGCGGCGGTGACGATCTCGAGCTGAACCACGAGATCAATGTGACGCCATTCATCGACGTCATGTTGGTTCTGCTCATCATTTTCATGGTGGCAGCGCCTCTGGCGACTGTGGATGTGAAGGTGGATCTGCCTGCCTCGACGGCAGCGCCTGCACCCCGTCCCGACAAGCCGCTTTATGTGACCCTGAAGGACGATCTCAGCATCAGTGTCGGCAATGACACCGTTGCCCGCGAGCGCCTTGGTGTGGCGCTGGACGGTCTGTCCGAAAAAAACAAGGAAGCGCGTATCTTCCTGCGCGCCGACAAGAATGTCGGCTATGGCGAATTGATGCGTGTGATGAATCTTCTGCGGGAAGCCGGTTATCTGAAGATTGCACTGGTCGGTCTTGAAACCGTCGGTGCGGATCAGAGCGGAGCCGCACCTGCCAGTGTGCCTGCGCAACCGGCCCCCACCTCGCAAACTCCCGCAGCGCAGGGAGCAGCGCAATGAACGCACTTCCGCCCGACCATCCTCCTGTAAAGGTGGCTTCGGCTGACACTCATCATCATTCCTTTTGGCATGATGCGGGGCGCTGGCTCGGTGCGGGTATTCTCGTTCTGACCGTTCATGCTGCCGGTGCCTATGCCATCCATATGGCGCAGGAGCAGGATCAGCCTGACGGTTCGCAGGTTGCCGCCATGGTGGTGGAACTTGCGCCGGAGCCGGAAGCGCCGATGGAAGAACAGGTTGCGGAAGAAGCCCAGCCGGAAACGGCTGAAGCACCGCAGGAACAGGCAGAGCCGGAACCGGCCCCGCAGCCAGAACCGGTGCAGGAAGAACCGACACCACCTGAACCGGAAGAGGTGAAACCGCCCGAGCCTGAGCCGGAACCACAGGCCGTTCAGGAACCGGAAGAAGTCATTCCGGATGTGGTCGAGGCAGAAAAGCCCGAAGTGGCTGTTCCGTTGCCGGTCGAAAAGCCGGAAGTGAAACCGGAACCCAAGCCGGAGCCGAAGCCAGAACCGAAAAAGGTTGAGAAGCCGAAACCGGAAAAGCCGAAGCAACCCAAGGTCGAGAAGCCCAAGCCCAAGAAGGCCGAGAAGGCGCCAGAAACCCGTCAGGCTGCTGCGCCGCGCATGGATGCAGATGCGGGCGAGAAGGCTGCTGCGAATCGTCGTGGCGAGAATTCTGCGTCGGCGGGCGTCGCCTCCAACAAATGGCAGGCAAAGATGAATGCGCATATGGCGCGTAACACGCGTTTCATGCAGCGCAAGGCACGCAACGCCAAAGGACGCGTGGTCATCAACTTTGTGATTGATCCGTCTGGCAACGTGCTTTCGGTCAAGCTGGCCGGTTCGTCCGGTAATTCGGAGGTTGATCAGCTTGCACTTGAAGCAGCGCGTCGAGCTTCGCCTGTGCCTGCCCCGCCGGCAGCCATTGCCAAGGCGCGTATGCCAATCACCTTGCCGCTGCTGTTCAAGTAAGCAATGCAGAATGTGTTATCTGAAAGGCCGGTCTGAAAATCAGATCGGCCTTTGTTTTGTCCATGGCAAACTATGGATCGCATTGCCTTTGCCGCCCCACGGTCCTATCGATGGGACATGATGCATCCAGACCAACTTCATATTGATGCCGACCTCGTGCGTGTGCTGATCGCCGACCAGTTCCCACAATATGGTCGCGAGAAGGTGGAGAAGCTGGAGACGACGGGTACGGTCAACGCAATTTTCCGCGTCGGATCGAATATCGCTGCAAGATTTCCCCTACAGGCAACGAACCCGGCTGAATATGCAAAGATATTGCGGAACGAAGCTGCTGCCATGGCGGAATTTGCACAACATTCGCCCGTACCGGCGCCTCAGCCAATGGGCATCGGCCACCCCGCTCGCAACTATCCCATGCCCTGGATGATGCAGAGCTGGATTGAAGGGGATGTTGCCACGCCTGATGGGCTTTCCACTTCCAACAATTTTGCGCTGGATACTGCAAATCTCATTGCTTCACTTCGTCTGACTGATACCAAAGGCCGTTCTTTTTCAGGAACTGGCAGAGGCGGCGATCTGACGGATCATGATGAGTGGATCGAGACCTGTTTCAGGAACAGCGAAGACCTGCTGGATGTAGCGCGCCTTCGCTGGAAATGGGAGCAACTGCGCGCATTGCCATCCAGTGGTGCTGACGTAATGAGCCATTGCGATCTCATTCCGGGAAACCTCCTTGCGCGCGACGGACATTTGGTCGGTGTGCTCGATAACGGTGGCTTCGGACCCGCCGATCCGGCGCTGGACCTTGTCGCAGCCTGGCATCTTTTCGATAGGGAGCGACGCAATATTCTGCGCAGGCATCTTCAATCTGGTGATTTCGAATGGAAACGCGGCGCGGCCTGGGCGTTTCAACAGGCGATGGGGCTGGTCTGGTATTATCGTGTCAGCAATCCGGCCATGAGCATGCTCGGACGAAGCACGCTCTCCCGCATTCTTGATGATTCGGAAATTTGACCGCCCTCATTGAATCAACCCGAAGATCGGGCCGTAACCGCCGTGCCACGAGACATCATTCCGTCCCAGCGCTGGAACGTAGATGCCTGCACCGCCGCCGCCATCCAGAAACAGGGCATTGGGGCATTGGAGATGGTCTCGAAACAATTTTGCGAAATCGTGGAAATTGACCGCGTCTTCGCTGACCGCGAATCGGATCGCGCCGCCACTGCAAATGCCGACACCGCTGCGCCGGGTCTTGTCGGTTGAGCCGACGATGAAAATCGGATTGATCCGGTTGCGGATAACCAGCATCGGCCCGGACTGGGTGGCCAGTTGCGGCTTGATCTTTTGTTTCAGAAAACGGCCTGTCGGCAGGATTTCGGCACCCTTGTCGCCGAGGTAGAAGATGCCGTTCGGCTTCTTGTAAAAGTTCGGTACGGGCCCGGACCCACGAACAGGTGTCGTCTTGCTTGCCGGGCGAAGCTCACGGCCATTTTCGACGTAGAGACCCATCGGCGAAAAATCAGGCTGATACATTCCGGCATTGAGCGCGAAAACCAGTGTCTCACCGCGGCTTGCGGCAGCGTCGGCTATTTTCGAAAAATTGCGATAGGGCTCATCGTCGGAATTTTTCCAGAACAGATGCAAGCCTGTGCCGTCCGCCTTTGCATCGCAGATGATGTAGTTTGTACTTTCAAAGGTTTGGCGGTTGCAGGTCTCCGTGCGGCTGGGCTGCGTCAGTGCAGCTATAGCAGCAAGCGCTATGGCTGCGACGGAGAGGCCTCGCTTCAGGAGAATCATCGCTGCACTGCCTCCCAATCAGTGTTTTTCTATTCAGAAGACAGTGCCACAGCCGGGAGCAGGCGGGAAGCCTTGCGCGCAGGCAGGAAACCGAAGATCAGGCCAGTGGCGAAAGCACAGGCGAAGGCCAGCAGGACGGGTCCCAAGCTGTAGCCGACTGAGAGCCCGGCCCAGCCTGCGACGGCAGCAGCGCCCAGTCCGATCACGACGCCAAATGCACCGCCAATTGCCGAGACGGTCAGCGCTTCGGTAATGAACTGCAGCAGAATATCGCGCCGTCTTGCGCCGGTCGCCATCCGCACGCCGATCTCGCGGGTGCGCTCCGTCACGCTTACCAGCATGATGTTCATGACGCCGATGCCGCCGACCAGAAGCGAGATTGCTGCGACCGATCCCAGAAACAGCGTCATCGTATTGCCCATCGCCGTCGCATCCTCGCGGATGGAGGACATGTTGGTTATCATCGTGTCCTGCTTCTTGTGGCGCTGGTCGAGCAGGTCCTGAATCTGTTCCTGCGTCGTGTTGATGAGGTCGGAATCCTTCACCTGCACTGTGATGGTGCGCACGTATTTCTGGCCGAACAGCCGCAGATTGCCGGTGGAAAGCGGCGCGATCACCACGTCGTCCTGATCCGAGCCGCCAAAGCCTGCACCCTTTGGCTCCAGGGTTCCGATCACCTGAAATGGAATTTTCTGGATCAGGATATACTGCCCGATGGGATTACTGCCGTCGGGGAACAGGGTGTTGACGACCGTTTTACCCAGCACTGCGACCGGCGCATAGTTGTCCAGATCGCTCTGGCTGATGAAGTCGCCGGTGGCAACCTTCCACGATTTGGCTTCGGAAAAGGCAGGGACAGTGCCGTTTGCCTGTGACTGATAGTCGACATTGCCACGCCGCAGCGTCACGGTGCCGGTGACTTCGGGGACCGCGGTTCTGATGTTCGGCAGTTCCAGAATGGCAGTGGCATCTTCGGGAACCAGTGTCGCTATCGAGCCTGTTCCCCGGAAGCCCGCCATGGACGGACGTACCAGAATGAGATCGGTGCCCATCGCATTGATGCGGTCGAGAATCGAGTTTTGCGCACCGGTGCCGATGGCGAGCATCGTCACCACGGAACTGACGCCGATGATAATGCCGAGGAGGGTAAGGATCGTCCGGAAGATGTTGGCCCGCAAGGCGCGCATCGCCATCTTCACCGCTTCCGAAATATCGGCGATGCGGGCGGAACTGCCTTCAAGGCTCTCCCGCAACCGGAACGGCGCCTGCGTATCGGGAATAGCTCGTTTTACCGTATCCGAAAGGATCTGGCCGTCGCGGATTTCGATCAGCCGGTCGGCGCGTTCGGCCACTTCGCGGGCATGTGTGATGACGATGACGGTATGACCCTGCGCGTGCATGGAGCGCAGCAGTTCCATCACATCTTCGCCGCTCTGGCTGTCGAGTGCGCCTGTCGGCTCGTCGGCAAGAATGATGCGCCCGCCATTCATGAGTGCACGGGCGATGGAAACGCGCTGCTGCTGGCCGCCGGAAAGCTGGTTCGGGCGATGATCGAGGCGGTCACCGAGTTTCAGCGAGTTGAGCAGTTCGGCGGCACGCGCATGGCGCTCCGATGCGGGCAGGCCTGCATAGATCGCGGGCACTTCGACGTTTTCCTGCGCGGTCGAGGTCGAGATGAGGTTGTAGCTCTGGAAGACGAAGCCAAAGGTTCGGCGACGCAATGCTGCCAGCGCATCGGCATCCAGTGTCGAGACGTCTTCGCCGTCGAGCAGATATTGTCCGCCGCTCGGGCTGTCGAGACAGCCCAGAATGTTCATCAGCGTCGATTTACCGGAGCCCGACGCGCCCATGATCGCGACGAACTCTCCAGCCTGAATATCGAGCGTGATGCCGTGCAACACCTCAACAGCAAGGTCGCCATTGTGATAGGTCTTGCGGATATCATCCAGTCTGATGAGGGGCGTGTCAGTTACGGGATTTTCGTTCATGAGACGGCTCATCAGAACAGGCGCATGCCGGGCCTGCGACCACGCTGTCCTGCGGCGGCTTCAGCTCCGCTGGACGCGCTGGTGACGACGACCTTGTCACCTTCCTCGAGGCCGCTCTTGATCTCGGTCTGCACGCGATTGCGTACGCCGATCTGAACCTGACGTTCGGTGATCGAGCCGTTGTCGCTCACGACCTTGACCGAAATCTGCGGCTTGCCTCTCTGGTTCTGGGGGCCTTCGCGCTTGTAGTTCAGCGCCGACGAGGGGACGATCAACACGTCCTTCGCCTCATCGAGAATGAAATAGACCTGTGTGCTCATGTTGATCATCAGCTCGCCGGTCGGGTTCGGAACGTCGAACAGTGCATAATAGAGCACGACATTGTTCTCGGTCGCAGGCGTCGGCTTGATCTGGCGCAGCGTGCCGGTAAAGCGCTTCTCCGGCTGGCCAAGCAGGGTGAAATAGACCGGCATTCCGGGTTTCAGCCTGCCGATATCGGCTTCCGAAACCTGCGCTTCCACCGTCATGACCTTGAGATCGGCCACGGTAACAATGGTCGGCGCGCTCTGCACGGCATTCAGCGTTTCGCCTTCCTTGGCGGCCTGATCGACGACCGTGCCTTCCATGGGGCTGTAAATCTTGGTGTAGCCGAGATCGACCTTGTCGCTGGCAAGTTGGGCTTCCTGCTGGCGGATTTGCGCGCCGAGCGCCTTCACATCCGCATCGGCCATGGCGAGGTCGGCATCAGCCTGATCGACGGTGGATTGCGATACGCCGCGTGTGGCCAGAAGCGAGCGCTGGCGTGCCGCATTGGCCTTTTTCAGGGTAAGCTGAGCTTGCTTGCTGAGAAGCTGTGCCTTGAGATTGTCGAGCTGGGCGCTTGATATCTCCACCTTCTTCTCAAAGGGCGATGGATCGATTTCGGCGATAAGCTCGCCCTGCTTGACCTGATCGCCGACTTCGACTTTCACGCTTTTGAGCTGGCCCGAAACCTGCGCACCGACATTGATGCTGCGCAGCGCGCTGAGTGTGCCGACAGCGGTAATCGCGTTTTCGATATCGCCGCGCGTGACCGTTTCGGCGAGATAGCTCGTTTTCTGGCCTCCAGCTTCACCAGAGCCGTAAAAATACCAGCCCGCGCCGGCCACGATTGCCGCGACGGGAAGCCAGAGCCACCAGCGGCGCGCCTTGCTGCGCGCGCGCTTCTGCGAAGGTGCTGTTCGCTGCCCGGTTTTGGAAGAATCGGAAGATGTAAGCACCGTCAAACCCTCTAACTTTCAGAACCTCCGATCTCCGGAGATTTATCAATATGTCCCGCCAATTCTCTGTCGCATACAACCAAAGCGAGACAATACTTGCCCACTATGGATTGCTAACGGGATATCTATGCTTCTCCGCTCAGGATTTCATCTTAATTATTTGTCATGCAATAATTGTTGGTGACACAAAGGGATGGATGCCTCTGGTTCCTTCCGGTCATGGTGCGAAAGCAAGCGATGAAGAGAACCAAGTTGGCACCAATATACAACTTGCAGTTATTCTTTTGGAAGTCGCAAAATAAAAAAGGATTCTTAAAGTAATTAAGTGTTCTTAAATTATCTCCTGATTAAATAAGATCGGGAAATCACATCTGAAAGTAGATGGAAGAATTTAAAACGTGACCTGTCCGCAAAGGCGGATGGTCGGCGCATGCATGATGCATGTTGCTTCGAATTGACATGGGAATAAGGTTTCAATGCTCTTTGACGGGAGGGCAAATGGCTTACCTTATTATGGGGCGAAAAAGGTTTTTATTCATATCGGACAGGTTTTCAAACCTGCATCGAAGAATACCTTCATTGTTATTTTTCAAGCGAAATAAAAGCGGCACGGCAGCGGTCGAATTCGCAATATTGGCGCCGGTTTTTCTTCTGATCCTGATGGGTATGATCGCCTTCGGCCTTTATCTGGGCGTGGCGAATGCCGTCCAGCAGCTTGCGGCAGATGCCACGCGGACGGCGCTGGCGGGTATCGATCCCCCGGAGCGGTTGACGCTGGCGACAACCTACATCCAGAAAAACGCGGCAAAATATTCACTGATCGATCCAGCCAAGATGCAGGTGAGTGTCGACAATGCCCAGTCCGATCCGAACCAGTTCACGGTGACGATCCGCTACAATGCGCAAAACCTGCCGATCTGGAACCTGATGACGGGGCTGCCGCTTCCAGACACGACCATTACAAGGGCATCGACGATAAGGCTTGGCGGAATCTGACACAGGGTGGGGGTATTCGATATGCGGGGTCTGGTATCGCGTTTCCTGCGTGCGCGGGGCGGCAATCTGGCGACAATGGCGGCGCTGGTATCCCCCATATTTCTGGCGGTGGCGGCTTTCAGCGTGGACACAAGTTCGCTGTTTCTGGAGCGGCGCCAGCTGCAGAGCATGGCGGATTTTGCCGCCGTTGCCGGTGCGGCTTCCCTTTCGCAAGCTAATGATGCGGTACTGCGGCAATTACGGGCGAACGGTCTTGATCCGGTGCTGATGACCGGCGCTTACGATCCGTCCGTCGTCAACGGAAAGACCGACAACAAGACGCGTGTCTGGGTGGAGAAGGGCAATTATTTCCCCGATAAAAGTCGTGCGGTTGAGAAGCGTTTTGTCGCCGGCGGCACCAGTCCCGATGCGGTTCGCGTCCGGCTGGCGCGTCCGGGCAATCTCTATTTCGGACAGGCATTCATCAATCGGCCCGCACTTGGCGCGACCGGCATGGCGGCGACAAAGGCGGAGGCGGCATTTTCGATCGGTTCGCGACTGTTGAGCCTGAATACCGATCAGAGTGTGTTGAACGGACTTCTCGGTGGCTTGTTGGGGACCACCCTCAATCTGAAGCTTGTTGATTACAATGCACTCGCGGCAACCGATATCAATCTGCTCGGCTTTCTGGACAAGCTGGCTCCAAAGGTGGGATTGACGGCCGGGACCTATAACCAGCTGCTAAACACGGATGTTTCAGTCGGGATGCTGGCAAGCGTTATGGCGGAGGTCACAACGAGTAATCCAGCAGCAAAGGCTGCTCTGACCCTTCTCGGGAAGAACGCCGGTGCGCTTAACACGAAGCTACCGGTTGGAAAATTGCTAGGCCTTGGATCAATAGCCGACGCATCGCTCGGATCATCTAATAACTACAATATCACCGCTAACGTGCTGCAGATGATAACCGCAGCGGCAATGTTGGGGGGAAACAATCAAATCAAGCTTGGTCCTGGGCTAAGCTTGCCTGGTGTGCTTACGCTTAAACTGGACATTGCCGTTGGAGAGCCAGCACAAAAGACCCCGTTCTTCACTGTTGGAGGGGTAGGTGCTTTGGTCCGCACTGCACAGATACGCCTGCTTCTGGAACTTGAGGTCGGCAATAACGGTATTGTTTCCTATCTGGCCAATGTTCACGTGCCGATCTTTATTGACGTGGCGAGCGGTGAAGCCGAACTCAAAAGTATAAGCTGCCCGCAGGGACCCGGAAGTGCCACGGTAAAACTTGGTGTTAAACCGGGCGTGGCCGGTGTCTATCTTGGCGATACCGATATCGATTTGATGAAGAATTTCAGCAAAACGCCGACCGTCAAGAAGACGGCGATCGCCGTAGTGAAATTGGGACCTCTGGACATAGCCGAGCTTCGCGGACGTGTTGAATTGCCGCTTGGCAATCCTAAGCAGGAAATTGTGACCTTTACTCCTGCCGATATTGCCGCCAAACGGATCAAAACCGTGGGGACCAACCAGCTCGTGGGGTCGCTTTTTGTCGGGCTGGTAAAGGGGCTTGATCTCGAGGTCGTTTTGATAGGATTGCTGCCTTTGCCTCTGCCCTTGAGTGGGCTTACCCAGCTCCTAGGCACCTTGCTAACGCCTTTGGGCCCGGTGGTGGATGGCCTGCTTTTCGGGGTGCTGGATATGCTCGGGGTCAAGATTGGACAAGCCGACGTTCAGGTTACTGGCGTACTTTGCCAGCGCGCGGCTCTGACGCAATAAGAAATCGGCAATAAAAAAGCCCGGCTGAGCCGGGCTTTTTCGTGCGATTTGTCCGTTTATGCCGTGCCGGTCGAACCGAAGCCGCCAGCGCCGCGCGCCGTCTCGGTTACTTGGGCGCGCTCTTCAATCTTCGGCTGGACGACTGGTGCGAAAACAGCCTGTGCAATACGCATACCGCGTTCGATGCGGAAATCGTCATCGCCCAGATTGATGAGAAGAACCTTCACCTCGCCACGATAATCGGAATCGATGGTGCCGGGCGTATTGAGGCAGGTGATGCCGTTCTTGAAGGCAAGGCCCGAGCGCGGACGAATCTGCACTTCAAAACCTTCGGGAATTTCGAAGATCAGCCCTGTCGGCACCAGCGTGCGACGTCCCGGCAGGAGAACGATCTGGCGATCTTCGGCAACGGCTGCCCGCAGGTCCATGCCAGCCGAACCCGTTGTCTCATAGGCCGGGAGTTCGAGGCCTTTCGCATGTTCGAGGCGGATGATGCCGAGCGTTGGCGCTTGTGCGGATGCTACGGTCATGAGGGGGCCTTTCTTGCGGAACATTGTTTCATCGCGCATCTTGTCTGAAACCGTTTCACACTTTTCAGGATGCGCTCTAAATTGGCGACGCTCATACGTGAAAACCAATGAAAGGTGTACCGTCTATTTGCTGTTTTGCAATGATAGTGCGGCACAGGATCATGCTTTTACACGATGAGTTGCCCTCCGCGAGGGATTTAATCCCGCTCCAACGGCACGGCGGTCGTTTCCTTGATCTCTTCCATGACGAATGAAGCCGAAACATCTGACAGGGGAACGCTGGCAATCAGTCGCTGATAAAGCCGGTCATAGGCCTTGACGTCGGAAACACGCGCCTTCAGCACGTAGTCCAGATCGCCGGTCATGCGATAAACTCCGACGATCTCCGGAAAGCGCCCCATGGCACCGCGAAATTTCGTCAGCCAGTCGGGATCGTGGCTCGACGTGCGTACGAGAATGAAGACGGACAGGCCGCAACCGGCCATCTCGGCATCGACCAAAGCGACGCGCGCCTTGATGATCCCCTCATCCTCCATGCGCTTGACCCGGCGCCAGCAGGCATTGCGCGATAAGTGTACCCGCTCGGAGAGAGAATCAACGGACAGGGTGCCATCGATTTGCAGCTGATCCAGGATTCTTCGATCAATTTCGTCCAGTGATGGTTTCATGATGGGATGATTGTCCCAATAGATAGTAATTATCAAGGATATTTTGAGATTTCATCTCAGATGCATTTGCTAGAATGATTTTCCAGAAAGGCGCGATATGCGCCGTATAACGGGAACAACTTACTCATTGACGGGAGTATTTCCAATGACCACTCGCATCACGCGCCTCTTCACCGAACACCCTCAGTCGGTTGACGAGACCTATTTCGAACATATGGCCTTTGCCGGACGTTTTTCGTTCAAGCTTTTTTGTGCGGCCTTTGCGGCACTGATCCATGCAATTTTGCCATTTTTGTTCGAGAAGACGGCGAGCACAATCGTTCGCCAGCTTTATGAGCGGACGCATAACCGGGGCCGGTAAGTACCGGATCGCAAATGTGTCGTTGGGCCGCCTATCTCGGACCTGAAACCTATCTGGAAGACATCATATCGTCTCCCTGCCATTCGCTCGTGGCGCAAAGCCACGATGCGCATGAAGCCAAAACACGTACCAATGGCGACGGCTTCGGCGTTGCCTGGTATGGCAATCGCGATGAACCGGGCCTTTATCGGGATATTCTGCCCGCATGGTCCGACCAGAATCTTCGCAGCCTTGCGCGGCAAATTCAGTCGCGCCTTTTCCTTGCGCATGTGCGGGCCTCGACCGGCGGGCTGACCAGCCGTTCCAACTGCCATCCCTTCGTTTCCGGACGCTGGAGCTTCATGCATAACGGCCAGATCGGTCATTTCGACCGGCTGCGTCGCAGGCTGGAAAGCCATCTGAGCGACGACGTCTATGGCCAGAAGCATGGCGCAACCGATTCGGAACTGATCTTCCTGCTGATGCTGGAATTCGGCCTCGACACTGATCCAGTGCTGGCCATGAAGCGCATGGTGGCAACGGTTGTCGAGGAAGCAGTTCGCGGCGGTGTGCCGCCATTTCTGCGGCTGACTGCGGCGTTTTCCGACGGGAATCAGCTTTACGCGATCCGCTATGCCACCGATGCTTTCGCGCCGACGCTTTATACCGCGACACTTGGCGGATCGTCCGGCATATGCGTGGTGTCGGAGCCGCTGGACGGTGAAGCCGCCAACTGGATGGCGGTGCCGGCAAACAGTTTTGTCACCGTTTCCCGGCAAGGCCGCATTGCGATCGAGACTTTCGAAGAACCGATTTCCCGACCGCAGGATGCTGTGACGGTTTAGGCGTTCCCGATCAATATACCTGCCGCCAGCACGAGGCCACCGCCCAGAACCACTTGAAGCACAGAGCGGAGGAACGGTGTTTCCATATAGCGGTTCTGGATGAAGGCGATGGCCCAGAGTTCGAAGAAGACCAGAATCGCTGCGATGCTTGTGGCGGTCCAGAAATCCTTGATCAGATAGGGCAGGGTATGGCCAAGGCCGCCCAGCGTCGTCATGATGCCGCAGGACAGGCCGCGCTTGATCGGCGAGCCTCGGCCCGAGAGCTTGCCGTCATCGTGGATGGCTTCGGTGAAGCCCATCGAAATACCGGCACCGACCGAGGCGGACAGGCCGACCAGAAAGGTCTGCCAGGTATCCTGGGTCGCAAAGGCGGCGGCGAAGATCGGGGCAAGCGTTGAAACCGATCCGTCCATCAGGCCAGCAAGCCCGGGTTGGACATAGGTGAGGATGAACTGCTTGCGCTCGGCGGCGCGCTCCTCATCCTGCACATCGTCCGGCGTCAGTGTGTGTTCCAGTGACTCGGCCTTGGCTTCATGCTGCTTTTCCTGCTGGGCAAGGTCGCCCAGCAATTTGCGGGTGTCTGCATCGCTGACGCGCTTGGCCGCCTCGACATAGAATCGATAGGCCTGTTCCTCCATTTCCGATGCAGCTTCACGCACCTTGTCGATGCCAAGCGGACGCACCAGCCAGTCCGGCTTGCGATCGTAATAGCCGCTGACATGCTCGCGGCGGATCAGCGGAATCCGGTCGCCAAAGCGGGCTTTGTGGCGTTCGATCAGCGCATCGCGATGTCCGTGTTCTTCTGCCGCCATCTGTTCGAAGATTTTCGCCGATTGCGGAAACTCGTCACGCAAGCCGTCGGCATAGGCGAGATAGATGCGTGCATCGTCCTCTTCGGAAGATATGGCAAGCGCCAGAATTTCCTGTTCGGAAAGCGAATCGAAAGGGCGACGGTCGTTGCGGAAGAATCGGCTGAGCATTTCGGGAATCCAAAGTTTAGAATAGTTCTAAAATAGGCTTCGACATCTGGAAGTCAAGCCTTGCAGTGCATGCACAATTGGCGCATTAAAACCCACCCGAAAAGATCGGCCCCACTGCGTAAACCACCAGAAAAGAATCGAATCGATGGCATCGACGAATCTCCACGCAAGCAACAGTCCCCGTCCGCTTAACCGGCAGGATTTCCGCACGCTCGGCCTTTCGGCCCTTGGCGGTGCGCTGGAGTTTTATGATTTCATCATTTTCGTGTTCTTTGCGAGCGTCATCGGCCATCTGTTTTTTCCACCTGATATGCCCGACTGGCTGGTGCTGATCCAGACGTTCGGTATTTTCGCAGCCGGTTATCTGGTGCGGCCCATCGGTGGCATTGTACTGGCGCATTTCGGTGACAAGTTCGGCCGCAAGCGCGTCTTCGCCTTCTCGGTGTTTCTGATGTCGATCTCGACACTGGCCATGGCCTGCCTGCCGACCTATGCAACGCTGGGCGTTGGCGCGCCGATCCTGCTGATCGTCTTCCGCATGTTGCAGGGTGCCGCCATTGGCGGTGAAGTTCCGGGCGCATGGACCTTCGTGGCCGAGCATGTGCCTGCCAATCGTGTCGGCATGGCGTGCGGTTTCCTGTGCTCTGGCCTCACGCTTGGCATCATGATCGGCTCGCTTATTGCGACCGCCATCAACTGGATTTTCACGCCGGAAGAACTGGCGGCTTATGCATGGCGCATTCCGTTTTTCATTGGCGGTATCTTCGGCCTGTTTGCCGTTTATCTGCGCCGCTGGCTGGCTGAAACGCCGATCTTCACCGAGATGAAGAACAGCCATCTGCTCAAGGATAAGCTGCCGCTCGGCACTGTTCTGCGCAACCACATGCATGGCGTTATCATTTCGGTGCTGCTGACATGGATATTGTCGGCAGGCATCGTGGTCACCACGCTGATGACCGCAACTTTCCTGCAGAAACTTTATGGCTACACGCCTTTGCAGTCGCTTGCTGCCACAAGCTTCGGCACACTGTTCCTGATGTTTGGAACTGTGAGCGCAGGTGCGATTGTCGATCGCATTGGCAGCGGGCGCTTCTTTGCTGTTGCAGGCATTTTCTTCGGTGTTGCGACTTTCGTGTTCTACACCTATGCGGCGGTTTCCCTGCCGGTCCTGTTTGCACTTTACGCGGTGATGGGGCTTTCGGTCGGCATGGTTGGTGCAGTGCCTTATGTGATGGTACGCGCATTCCCGGCGCCGGTTCGCTTCTCGGGTCTGTCGTTTTCCTACAATGTTTCCTATGCGGTCTTTGGTGGTCTGACGCCGGTGATCGTGACGTCGCTTCTGGCGGTCAATCCGATGGCACACGCCTGGTATCTGGTGTTCATCGCTGCCCTGACCTGTGGCCTTGGTCTTTACCTGATGGCTCGCAGCGATCAGGTCGAAGGCGAAATCGGTCTGACGGAGCTGTCAGTCGGAAATGCCGTTCCACAGCCGAACTGATAAAAATGGCCGCGAAAGCGGCCCTTTTTCAATCAGAGTATCTTCTGCATGAAGGTAAGATCGAGCCAGCGTCCGAATTTCTGGCCGACCTGTTTCAGCGTGCCGCAATCCTCAAAGCCCTGCGATTTATGCAGCGCGATGGAAGCGGCATTGCCCGCTTCGATACCGGCAATCAGTACATGCACCTTTCGCTCGCGTGCTTCTTCCACAAGCTCGGTCAGGAGGGCGCGTCCGATGCCGCCGCCGCGTGCATCGCTTGCCACATAGATCGAAAGTTCGGAGGAATGGCGGAAACCCTCGAACGGGCGAAACGGGCCATAGCTCGCATAGCCGACGACCTGTCCCTCACGCTCGGCAACCAGCACCGGAAAGCCATCGCGATTACGGGCTTTGAGCCATTCACGACGGTTTTCCAGATCGACGAGCGTTTCATTCCAGATGGCGAGCGTGTTCTCTACAGCATCATTATAGATGGCGAGCAGGGCAGGGAGATCGGTTTCCGTCGCATGGCGGATGAGGAGGGTCATTTCAGAACCTTATTGAACAAGAAAACGGCGGGATTTCTCCCGCCGTCTTCGATCATTTGCAAGTGAAAAGAATCACCCTTGAGCTTTCAGTTCCAAACGGCGGCGATGCAGGACTGGTTCGGTGTAGCCGTTCGGCTGCTCGCGGCCCTTGAAGACCAGATCGCATGCGGCCTGGAAGGCAATCGACTTGTCGAAGTCAGCGGCCATCGGGCGATAGAGGGCATCGCCTTCGTTCTGCTTGTCGACGACGGCTGCCATGCGCTTCATGGTTTCCATCACTTGGGCTTCCGAAACGACGCCATGATAGAGCCAGTTGGCGATGTGCTGTGCGGAGATGCGCAGCGTTGCGCGGTCTTCCATCAGGCCGACATTGTTGATGTCCGGAACCTTCGAGCAGCCAACGCCCTGATCGACCCAGCGTACGACGTAACCCAGAATGCCCTGCGCGTTATTGTCGATTTCGTGCTGGATGTCTTCCGGCGTCCAGTTCGGGCGGGTTGCAACCGGCACCGACAGAATGTCGTCGAGCTTGGCGCGCGGACGGCTCTTCAGCTTTGCCTGAACGGCAGCAACATCCACCTGATGATAGTGGGTCGCGTGGAGGGTGGCAGCCGTCGGCGACGGCACCCATGCGGTATTCGCTCCGGCCTTCGGATGGGCGATTTTCTGTTCCAGCATGGCTGCCATCAGGTCCGGCATGGCCCACATGCCCTTGCCAATCTGCGCATGGCCGGAAAGGCCGCATTCGAGACCGATATCGACATTCCACTGTTCATAAGCGCCGATCCAGGCAGCCTGCTTCATATCGCCCTTGCGGATCATCGGGCCAGCTTCCATCGAGGTATGGATTTCGTCGCCGGTGCGATCAAGGAAGCCGGTATTGATGAAGACGACGCGTTCCTTGGCGGCGCGGATCGCTTCCTTGAGGTTAACCGTGGTGCGGCGTTCCTCATCCATGATGCCGATTTTGAGCGTGTTCGGCTTCATGCCAAGAAGCTCTTCGGTGCGGGTGAAGATTTCATTGGCGAATGCCACTTCTTCCGGCCCGTGCATCTTTGGCTTGACGATATAGACCGAACCTTCGCGCGAATTCATGTGGCGACCATTGGGGCCGATATCGTGCAGCGCGATCAGGCTGGTGAAGGCTGCATCCATGATACCTTCCGGCACTTCATGGCCGTCGGCATCAATGATCGCCGGGTTGGTCATGAGATGGCCGACATTGCGCACCAGCATCAGGGAGCGGCCCTTGAGCGACAGCGTGGAACCGTCCGCAGCCTTGTAGCTGCGGTCGCCATTGAGGCGGCGGGTCATCTGCTTGCCGTTCTTCTCGAACGTGTCTTCCAGCTTGCCGTTCATCAGGCCGAGCCAGTTGCGATAAACCGCAACCTTGTCTTCGGCATCGACGGCAGCAATCGAATCTTCGCAATCCTGAATCGTGCTGACGGCAGATTCCAGAACCACATCGGCAATATGGGCCGGATCGGTCTTGCCGATCGGATGGTCCGCATTGACGACGATGTCGACATGCATGTTGTTCTTGGCCAGCAGTACATTGGTCGGGGCGGCTGCGTCGCCATTATAACCCTTGAACTGGTTGGCATCCTTCAGCGCCGTTGCCGAACCGTCGGTCAGCTTGATTTCAAGTTTGCCGTCCTTGACGGCGAGACCGGCGACATTGGCCCAGTTGCCGGTGGCAAGCGGTGCGCTTTCATCGAGGAAGTTTTTCGCCCAGGCGATGACCTTTTCGCCACGCTTCGGATTGTAGCCCTTGCCCTTTTCCGCGCCGTCGGCATCGGAAATCGCGTCGGTGCCGTAGAGCGCATCATAGAGCGAACCCCAGCGCGCATTAGCGGCGTTGAGCGCGTAGCGGGCATTCATCACCGGAACGACAAGCTGCGGGCCAGCGATATGGGTGATTTCCGGATCGACATTGGTGGTCGAAACCGAGAACTCTCCGCCTTCCGGCAGGAGATAGTCAATATCCTTCAGGAACTGCTGGTAATCGGCCTGGCTGTAGCCCTTGTCGCGGTTCTGCTTGTACCAGGCATCGATCTTGGCCTGCAGGTCGTCACGCTTGGCAAGGAGGGCGCGGTTCTTCGGTGCGAGATCGCGGATGATGGCGGCAAAGCCCTTCCAGAACTTTTCCGGCTCCACACCGGTTCCGGGAGCAGCTTCCTTGGCCAGAAATTCCACCAGTTCAGGGGCAACGCGCAAGCCTTCTATCTCAACGTAATTACCGGCTTTCTGAGAAACCATGGCTATGCCTCCTTCAAAATAAACAAATCTACCGCCGGCACTCTTCAGTGCCAGCTATCATGTTGCCTTTGAACCGCTTTGGTGTGCTTTCGTCAATCGGTGCGTGGGCACATCATCTGTGACGCTGCGGCGAAAATAGCTTTTATAGGGACAACTTGGCGCGAATATCGTCGGGCGTAAAGCCTTGTTCGCGCAATGATGCGAGCGCTGTATCCTGGCGGCTTTTCGACAGTTTCATCCCGTCGTCGCCCAGCACCAGATCGTGATGGTGATAAAGAGGCTCGGGCAGGCCGAGCAGCTTCTGCAGCAGCCGGTGCACGGATGTCGCGTGAAACAGATCGTGCCCGCGCACAACGTGGGTGATGCCCTGCAAGGCATCGTCCACGACAACGGAGAGGTGATAGCTGGTTGGCGTGTCCTTGCGGGCAATCACCACGTCGCCCCATTGCGCTGGATCGGCGTTCACGCGTCCGGTCTCGCCATCCGGCCCCGCGCCGCTTTCGTTCCAGAACAATGATTCACCTGCGGCGACAAGCGCCCCAAGCGCTTTCTCCATATTGAGCCGCCAGGCATAGGACATGCCCGAGGCGATACGCTCCATTTGTTCCTTTTCGGTCAGATCGCGCTCGCTTTGCGGATAGAGCGGTGTTCCATCCGGGTCGGAAGGCCAGTCCTTGCCCTTGGCGAAAGCTTCGCCGATCCGCTCGCGAACTTCGCCCCGGCTGAGGAAGGCCGGATAGACAAGGCCCTTGTCGGCAAGTTTGGTCAGGGCGTTGCGATATTCGCCGAAATGTTCCGACTGGCGGCGCACAGGGGTTTCCCATGTCAGGCCAAGCCAGCGGAGATCGTCGTAAATGCCTTGTTCCAGCGCAGGCGTACAGCGTGCTGTGTCGATATCTTCCATGCGCAGCAGGAAGCGCCCGTTGCTCTTTTTGGCCATATCTGCGTTCAGAAGAGCGGAATAGGCATGGCCAAGGTGAAGCTGGCCATTGGGACTCGGAGCAAAGCGGAACACAGGTGCGGTCATGGTGTTTTCAATGTCAGTTGCCGGTGTCAGTTGAATGTCATCTGATTCCATTGGTACGTTGTGCGCCGAGAGAATGAAAGGCTGTGCGATGCGGCGGATCGATACATTGAGCGATATTGAGGCGGGGCTGGAGGCTCTGGTTCTCGCTGATATTCGGCTGGCCGATATTCGCAGCCGGTCCCATGCGGTGCCGCTGCGCCGGTCCGAACCCGGATTTGAAAGCCTGGCATCCATCATTGTCGCACAACAGGTTTCGACGGCCAGTGCCGCCGCGATCTGGGCCCGGCTGAAACAGGCCATCGATCCGCTGACGCCCGAAACCTACATTGCGGGCGGAGAGGAGGCTTGGCGTTTTGCTGGTCTCTCGCGTCCCAAGCAGAGAACGCTGTTTGCCTTGAGTGAAGCTTTGGCAGAAGGGGCAATCGACCTGCATGGGCTTTGCGATCTGCCTGCCGAAGAGGCGATCGCGGCACTGACGGCCATCAAGGGCATCGGCCCGTGGACGGCGGAGGTCTATCTTCTGTTTGCTGCCGGTCATCCAGACGTGTTTCCGGCGGGTGATGTGGCGTTGCAGACGGCTGTTGGCCACGCCTTTGCCCATGAGATCCGGCCCGATGCTGTTGCCCTTCGCAAGCTGGCGGAAGACTGGGCGCCATGGCGCGGCGTGGCAGCGCGATTGTTCTGGGCTTATTATGCGGCGATCAAGGGACGTGAAGCGGCGCCACTTTTATAGATGCTGCTGTAAAACTTGCGTGTTTCCCGAAGCATAAATGCGTTTCCGCTTCACAATCCTGTCACGTCGGGCTTACATTATCCGCATCGGCTGATGACGGAATTTCGATTCGCGGAAGCTTGATTTTCTGCTGATTGCAGTCCCGTCCTTAGAGCGCCGTGCGCCCTATGGGGCGCACAAAGGTGCTCTAATTATTTGAGAATACGCATCGGGCTTTTCAAAAATCGATTTCGATTTTTGGACCGATGCGTGGAAGGTTGGAGCGTCGTTGTTGCGCCCAAATGGACGCGCGGCGCTTCGATGAAAGCGCAATTCCGCATGGAGAGCCATTTCGCCCTTTTTCGGAGTTGCTCTGAAGGAGGTGCGCCCTTGACTGTTGCCGTCTCGCCCAGAACCGTCTCGACCAGTGGCTTGCCCGCGCTGGTTCTGAACGCTGATTACCGTCCGCTCAGCTATTATCCCCTGTCGCTCTGGTCTTGGCAGGATGCGATCAAGGCGGTGTTTCTCGAACGCGTGAACATTGTGGCGGAATACGATCACATCGTTTCCTCACCATCGTTCTCCATGCGCGTTCCGAGCGTGATTTGCCTGAAGGATTATGTGAAGCCGCCGCGCTATCCTGCGTTCACGCGCTTCAACGTCTTTTTGCGTGATCGTTTCGAGTGCCAGTATTGCGGCTCGCCGCATGACCTGACTTTCGATCACGTTACCCCGCGTTGCCATGGCGGCGAGACGACGTGGGAAAATGTGGTCGCCGCCTGTTCACCATGCAATCTGCGCAAGGGCGGCATGATGCCTGCCGTCGCGCATATGTGGCCGCGCCAGAAGCCAGCCATGCCGACTGTGCAGGACCTGCACAATAACGGCCGCCTTTTCCCACCCAACCATCTGCACGATAGCTGGCTCGATTTTCTGTACTGGGATGTCGAACTGGAGCCCTAATCCCTATAGTTTCCCGCTTTTACTTCCCACTTTTCGCAAAAGCGCCGTAGTAGCCGATAGCTGCAAAGAGCAGGCTTGCGACGACGTTCCATCCGGCAAAGGACAGGCCGAGGAAGTGGCCCGGCGCGCTGTCGCATGCGGGCGGACGCGTCGAATTGAGGTCGCTCAGGAGATTGCCTGCATCCAGCGTGACTTTCATTGTCGCGGCACTGCAATCAATCGGTCCCGGCCAGTATTTCAGTTCAACGCCGGTATGATAGATGGCAAGCGCCAGCCCGAAGGTCATCAAGAGTGCGCTGATCAGGATAAGACCGCGCGTCAGGATCGGGGGCCATTTCAGGCCGTAGGAGACCCAAGCTGCAGCCAGAACCGGAACGCCGATATAGTAAGGCGTGCGCTGTTCGAGACAGAGCTTGCAGGGCATGAAGCCAGCCAGATGCTCGAAGCCCAGTGCCGTGCCGACAGTAGCGGCAAGACCGATGGTCATGATGCCTGCGGTCCATGCCTGTGTTTTGCCGACCGGATTATTGAGTGCAAACGCCATATGGGATTCCCTGAAAAGGCTCTCTTATTCTTAAGGCAAACTGCTTGCTTGTCTCCAAGCAATTTATTTTGACCGAGTTTGGGCGAACCGCTCAGGCGTGAAGATATTTCACAGCAAAAAAGAGCGCGATCAGGACGACAGCCACGAGACTTGCGATCAGGCCAAGGCGCTTTTCGATGAAATCGCGGATTGGTTCGCCATAACGGCGCAGCAGCCAGGCGAGGAAATAGAAACGCGCACCGCGCGCAACGATGGCCGATGCGATGAAGAGCCAGATATTGATGCCAGCTGCACCGGACAGGATCGTCACCACCTTGATCGGCGGCAGATGTGCAAGGCCGGAGGTGATCAGCATCAATAGAATGGTGTCGGCGCTGGTTGTACCGCGCAATTGCTCGAATGTGTCGAGCTTGCCGTACATCTCGAGTACCGGTTTGGCGATCTGCTCATAGGCATGATAGCCGAGATACCAGCCCGCAATGCCGCCAAGGACGGAAGCCACTGTTGCGATGAAGGCATAACGCCAGGCGCGTTCGGGGCGGGCAAGCGCCATGGGCAGAAACAGGACGTCGGCGGGGACAAGAAAGACCGAGCTTTCTACAAAGGCGATGATGGCGAGCCACCATTCGGCGGATTTTCTTGCGGCAAGCGAAATCGTCCAGTCGTAAAGGCGGCGCAGCATATATTTTCCGGATTATCTTTGGCGGAAGCCATATTAGTAGTTGCACCGTCTATAAATAAAAAAGATGGCGCGAACAATGCGCGCCATCTTTTTTGACACTGCTTTCCAGGGAACGGTATGGAAAACAGCGGTTTTTAACGCTTGTAGGCGCTGCAGATATATTTGGTCTCGAGATATTCCTCGATGCCGTATTTGGAGCCTTCACGACCGAGGCCTGACTGCTTCACGCCGCCAAAGGGCGCGACTTCGTTGGAAATGAGCCCGGTATTGTGACCAACCATGCCGTATTCCAGTCCTTCGCTGACGCGGATCGCGCGGCTGAAATTCTCCGTATAGAAATAAGCCGCCAGACCGAAGATCGTATCATTGGCCATGGCGATGACTTCTTCTTCCGTGTCGAAGGCGAAGAGGGGGGCCAGCGGGCCGAAAGTTTCTTCCTTGGCTACGATCATGTCAGGCGTTACGCCCGTCAGCACGCCTGGTTCGAAGAACAGGCCGCCCAGTTCTTTACCGCCGGTGATGAGCTTCGCGCCCTTGGATACGGCATCGTCAATATGTGCCTTGACCTTGGTGATGGCCTTCGGTTCGATCATTGGGCCGATGACGACGCCTGGTTCTGTGCCATTGCCGACCTTGAGTTCCTTGACCTCGGCCGCGAGCTTCTCAGCGAACTTGTCGTAGATCCCGCGCTGCACATAGATGCGGTTGGCGCAGACACAGGTCTGGCCCGCATTGCGGTATTTGGAAATCATGGCACCGTCGACGGCGGCGTCCAGATCAGCATCGTCGAACACGATGAACGGCGCATTGCCGCCAAGTTCCAGCGAGATGCGCTTGATGGTCGGGGCGCATTGCGCCATCAGCAGGCGTCCGACTTCCGTCGAGCCGGTGAAGGAGAGCTTGCGCACAATATCATTGCTTGTCAGTTCGGCACCAATTTCACGCGCCTTGCCGGTAACGATCTGGAGAACGCCAGCCGGAATGCCTGCCTTTTCGGCAAGAACGCCAAGCGCCAGTGCCGTCAGCGGCGTGAGGTCGGCGGGGCGCACGATCATGGTGCAACCGGCCGCAAGGGCAGGGGCTGCCTTGCGGGTAATCATCGCTGCCGGGAAGTTCCATGGCGTGATTGCAGCGGTGACGCCGACCGGCTGGCGGATGACCGTCAGGCGCTGTCCCGCCTGCGGGGCAGGGATAGTGTCTCCATAGACGCGCTTTGCCTCTTCGGCGAACCATTCGATGAATGATGCCGCATAGAGAACTTCGCCGCGTGCCTCAGCAAGCGGCTTGCCCTGTTCCGACGTCATGATAAGAGCGATATCGTCGGCATTGGCAACGATGAGATCGAACCATTTACGCAGGATCGCTGTGCGCTCCTTGGCGGTCTTGGCGGCCCATGCCGGGAAAGCCTTTGCGGAAGCGTCGATAGCTTCCTTGATGGTCGCGACAGAAAGAGAGGGAACTGTGCCGATGACCGAACCGTCTGCCGGATTGGTCACGTCGATCTTGGTGCCGTCCGTGGCGTCTATCCAGCGCCCGTCAACAAGGCATTGCGATTTGAGCAGCGAGGGGTCTTTCAAAGCGAGCATATTGATGTTCCATCCCAGTCTTGCAGAGAAAGCTCGTTCAGTATATTGAACGGCTTACGATATTTTGAATTAAACAGCCCGTAATAACCAAAGTCAAACGGTTAATCAGGCGTCGATCAGGTGAACGCAAAGCTATGACGAAAACGGTGAGCGACGAAGAGAGTTCCCAGAAACTGGTGCCGGCAGTTATGCGTGCGGCACAAATTCTGGATCAGATCGCGAAATCCACGCAGGAAGGCGGCAAGGGGTCTGCGGACGGGCTCAAGCTTTCCGATCTGGCCCGTCGGACTGGCTTGCCGAAGAGCAGTGTGCACGGGCTTTGCCAGACACTGGTTCATCTCAAGCTGCTGAAGCTCAACAGTGACGGAAGCTTCACAATGGGATCGCAATCGGTACGCTGGGCCAATGTGTTCATGGCTGGCAGCGACATTGTCGATGCATTTCATGAGGCGGTTGCGGATGCCGATGGGCTTGGCGCGCATACATTGACGCTTTCGCATCTGGAAGGACCAGATGTCATTTATCTTTCGTGCCGCAACTCGACCGCGCCATTGGGAATCACATTCCGCATCGGTATGCGCGTTCCCGCTGTCTTTACCGCGACTGGCAAGGCCATGCTGGCAGCGATGTCGCCGCAGGAGTTGGTCCGTCACCTGCCGCCCGAATGGCCCGAGCTGATCACGCCGACCAGCGCGCCTTCGCTCAAGGCGTTGGAGGCCGAGATGGCAGAGGCGAAAGCAAGAGGCTATTCGCTGGATAACGGCCAGTTGCGCGAAGGCATGTTCTGCATCGGCGCTGCGATCTGTGACCGGCCTTTCCACCCAACGGCCGGTATCGCTCTGTCCATGATGGCGGCTGAGGCTCGTCCTGACATTATAGAAGATATGGGCAAGCGTGTGCGCGCCCTTGCGAATGATGTGGCGGATCGCATGGGATGGCTCTCTGCCTAGGGCGGAATAGTCCTTTATATAAAGGGCCGCTTTGAGCGGGCTTATTTTCAAGTTGGCCTGTGGAAAGAAAATTCCTTCTTTTTTACGAAACTGCGTTGACAGTTTGGAATGATGGGGTCTATATGGCGCCACAACGAGGGCGGCGACGCTGCTAGCGGCAGGTTGGTTCGTCCCTTTGGTTGGTTGAAAGTGTTTGACGGCGACGTTGGGTGTGAGTAGATCGGCGATGTTAGCGGGATGAGAATTCTGTTAATG
>Ga0209369_1000417_pt1 | contig 61287 bp, 55 predicted proteins | sample EBPBio142010_DNA_FD_185865 | JGI IMG/M metagenome (GOLD analysis project Ga0209369, IMG submission 185865) | Wastewater treatment Type I Accumulibacter community from EBPR Bioreactor in Madison, WI, USA - Reactor 1_10/4/2010_ DNA (SPAdes)... | ecosystem: Engineered > Bioreactor > EBPR >...
CCCGCAGCCGGCCGCCACCGTTTAGCGCTGCGATCCCCGTCCCTGGCCGCACGCCCCGTCCCGGCTGTGATGGCATGATCATTTTCCGCCGCGCATCGGCCCAGTCCCTGACCAGACGGCTGACCAGTTCATCCCGGGTTTCCGCCTCGACCAGATGCCCGCGTCTGGCGTAGATCTCCAGTCCGGTCGCGGTGTCGCCACGGGCGAGGAGTTTTGAGGCATCGCGTGCCCATTGGTCCTGTTGCCGGCGCACACCGGCAAGTTCGGCCGAACCGATCCGTTCCGCGATTGCCCGGAAAGCCGCACCGGCCCCGATTGGCTGAAGCTGCATGGCATCGCCGACCAGAACAACCTTTGCGCAAACCTTCTCTGCAGTATCCAGCACATGTGCCATTTGCAACGAGGAGACCATGCCTGCCTCGTCAATGACGAGGACGTCACCGCGCATCAGCTGGTCACGCCCGTTATTCCAGGCATGCTCCCACGCGGCAAGCGTTCGCGACCTGATACCGGAACTCTCCTCCAGCCCCTCGGCAGCCTTGCCGGAAAGTGCCGCGCCAAGGACACGGTGATGCCCGCGCTCCCAGGCAAAGCGTGCAGCTGCAAGCAATGTCGACTTGCCCGTACCGGCAAGACCGACGACAGCAGCGATGCCGCTGTCGCCCGTCACATGCCGAATGGCTTCAATCTGCTCAATATCCAGCCTGAACGGCTTCAGCGAATTGTTCCCTTCGACGAAACGCACTGCGCCAGCGCGTCCTGCATCGGAAATCCCGAACCCCTTCCTCCCCGACAGGATATCGGCTGAACGCATCATGTCATGTTCGGTGCGCAGGATCTGGCGGGTGGTGAAGATTGCCGGTTCCATTGCCTCGCCAGTCGCCAGGCCATTCATCGGGCCAGTCACACGACCAGTCATCGGGTCAGCCTGCTGCGGTTTCAGGAGCACCAGATCAGGAGAGGCCATCAGTCGTGCACGGATGTTGGCAAAGTCTGCCGGATCATCGACGTAGCGGTGGATGACCCTTGCGATATCTTTCTCATCAAAGGTGGAGCGCTCATTGCCAAGCTGCCTGAGGAGAGGTCCCGGATCGGCAAGCAGCCGGGCGGTCATTTTCTGCCGGCGTGCCAGATCGGCGGGTGCAAAATACATCTCGGCGCCCTTCCGCATCATCGCCGACTTCCCGGGGCCTAGATGCCTCTGGGCAATCCCCTCAAGCCCCTGTTCGGCACGAGAACGACCGTCAAGGCGGATGTCACAGCCAGCGAGCGCCAGATACCGGCTTGCTGTTTGCGCCCAGGCGATCTTCCACGCCTTCATCGTCTCCCTGTTACCCGCCCAACACGTATAAACAATATCTCCGTTATGGCGATTTGATTTTACCTCACGTAGTGGTTTCCCGTCGGGTCGGCGAACCGGCATATATTTGGGACCAAACCCTTCTTCAGTCAGCGGCCTCAATGCGGTCATCAGGTGGATATGGGGATTGCCGCCCTTATCGTGATAGACCCAGTCAGCGATCATATTCCTCGAAGTCAGATTGTCCCGGACGAACTCCTGCACCAAACCGATATTCTCCGCCCGTGTCAGTTCCTCCGGCAGAGCAATAATCAACTCACGGGCAAGTTGTGCATCCACCCGCGTCTCAAATGCATCGACAGCATTCCACAGCGCCTCACTTGCTTCAGCGACAGTCTTGCCTTCGATTGCCGACCTCAGCCACGCTGGAATATCTTCCGGCAACGCCAGTTCTTCATGGACCAAATCATCGTCGCCGCCGCGATAGTTAAAAAAGGTTCCGGTCTGTTCGTCTCTCATCCGGGTGCGATGACGATAAGAGGCAGCCGAGATGATGTTGCGTCCCACGCCCCTGCTGATCATCTGCGCCCGCACGAACATGATCGCCACAATGTTCTCCTGTCCATCTGACAATACCAACGAGTGCCCCCGACAACCGTCCGTCGAAAGTCGCATAGGATAAACGTCACTCAGCGTTGACCGTTGAGGTGATTAAACTATAATTGTTTTATATAGTCAAATTTGAGTTGAGGTAGCTTTCTGCTGGAGCACGCATCGTCAGTACCGAACGAAAATGCATGAACTTACAAATCAGCCAAATACGCAAACATGGATATATTCATACAGTTAAGCTCAACCATAGAGTTTCTCTATGTATGAACAGGCAGGTAGAGATCTCATCTCGCAGATCTAATCGTGCGGAATCCAGATAAGCGGCTTCAAGTGAAGGCAAACATATCCCTGTTCAATACCGCTCGCGGAAAACTCAATTTCGAATAGCAATTGTAGCTCGCCCCCAGCCATCGACTGTTAATCAAAAGTTTCTTCAAGCTGATAAAACTGGCGAGACCACAGGCAACATCGACGAGCATTAACGCTTGCGCGACAGCGGCAAAACGATGTTAGAAGCACTGGATTAACGGTACGAGAAAATTAGTCTTGTTCCTTTGCCTTGACAAAACCGATAACCTTCCGCCAGATTTGAACAAATGGTGAACACGAAGGGTAAATGCAATGCGTATCACAGGAAAGCTCGACTATCTGGAAATGCCCGCGGCAAACGGATCGCTTGATGCAACGAAGAGTTTCTATGCACGAGCCTTTGGCTGGTCTTTCACAGATTATGGCCCGACCTATTCAGCATTTTCGGAAGGGCTGGATGGCGGATTTGACGCCGATGGGCAAGCTACGGCAAAGCCTTTGCCCGTACTCTTCGCTGCGCGGCTGGAAAGTGCGCTGGAAGCGGTTACCGAGGCGGGCGGCACTATCGTAAAGCCCATATTCTCTTTCCCCGGCGGGCGGCGTTTTCATTTCACCGATCCGGCCGGAAATGAACTGGCTGTCTGGAGCGACCGGTAATTCCGTTTGCGGCGGCAGTATATCGAGCGTCAGTGAATATGCTCGACGGAAGCGCGATCTACCGTTTCCATCTGCAAGGTGGTGTGGTGGAGATCAAACTTTTGCTGCAATACCTGCTCAACCGCGCGACGCACGATCTCGCTGTCTGCCCCATTGGCCAGCACGATATGCGCAGTCAGGGATTTCTGGTTCTTGGTCAGCGACCAGACATGCAGATCGTGGAGGTTCCCCACACCGGGAACCGCCAGAACGGCTTTCTGCAGATCATCGAGGTCCAGTCCAGCCGGAACCCCTTCCAGCAGAATATTGATGCACTCCTTGAGTAAAACCCATGTGCGCGGAAATACCATGAAGCCGATACCGATGGCGATCAGGGAATCCACCCATTCCCATCCGGTCAGATAAATGACCACAGCGCCGATAATCACGCCGATGGAGCCGAGCATGTCCGCCCAAACCTCCAGATAAGCGCCCTTGACGTTGAGGCTTTCGTCCTTGTGCCCCATCAAGACCCGCATGGATATCAGGTTGACGATCAGGCCAAGCACGGCAACGACCATCATGCCCACGGACTGCACATCGGCAGGACGCGAAACACGTTCATAGGCTTCATAGAGGATATAGAAAGCCACACCCAGCAACAGTAGCGCATTGACCGTTGCCGCTAGAATTTCAAAGCGGGCATAACCGTAGGTGCGAAGAATATCGGCTGGCCGTCGACCCAAATAGATGGCGATCAGGGCAAGGAGAAGCGCAAAACTGTCCGTTGCCATGTGCATGGCATCGGATAAAAGCGCGAGACTGCCGGTGACGAAACTGCCGACGATCTCGGCAATCATGAAAAGACTGGTCAGCGCAAAGGCGATCCATAGTCTCGGAAGCGGGGTATCGCTGACGTCTCCATGGTCATGATCGCCGCTCATACCGTCCTCCGTACAGATTATGTTTTAGAGCATTTCCTATTTCTCATGAACCATTGGGAAAGCTCTACCTTTTTGTTTTTACGCATGTCTTTACCCCAAAACCGGTTCCCACTTTTGGGAGACATGTTCTAGCTTGCTTCGCGCAACTGTTCCGCAGTCTGCAAGTCCACGGAAACGAGCTGGCTCACGCCCTGCTCGCCCATCGTCACACCGAAGAGACGGTTCATGCGAGCCATGGTAATCGGGTTATGCGTGATCACCACGAAGCGCGTTTCGGTCGAAGTCGCCATTTCATCCATCAGATTGCAGTAGCGCTCGACATTATGGTCATCGAGCGGCGCATCCACTTCGTCGAGCACACAGATTGGTGCCGGATTGGTGAGAAACACTGCAAAAATGAGCGCCATAGCTGTCAGTGCCTGCTCACCGCCTGAAAGCAGCGTCATGGTCTGCGGCTTCTTACCGGGCGGACGGGCGAGAATTTCCAGACCGGCTTCCAGTGGATCATCGCTTTCGATCAGCTGCAATTCAGCCGTTCCGCCGCCAAAGAGATGCGTGAACAGACGCTGGAACTGCACATTTACCACGTCGAATGCAGCCAGCAGGCGCTCGCGTCCCTCGCGGTTGAGGCTCTGGATTGCCTGGCGCAGCTTCTTGATTGCCTCAATCACATCTTCACGCTCGGATACAATAGTATCGAGACGTCCTGACAGTTCTTCCTGTTCCTCATCGGCGCGCAGATTGACAGCACCGAGCCGCTCGCGCTCAATCTTCAACCGCTCCAGCTGGCGTTCCAGCTGATCGGGATCAGGCAAAGCTTCGTCCGGCCTTAAACCTGTCTGGCGAATAGCCTCATGCGGTAGGCAGTTCAAAGCTTCGGCAATACGGGCTTCGGCATCCTTGCGCCGCTCTTCTGCCGCCGCGAGACGTTCTTCGGCACGCGCCCTGTGTTCGCGGCTTGCCGCCAATTGCTGGATGGCAAGAGTTGCCATCTTGTCGAGTTCCGCTTGCGCGGCCTCGGCCTCAGCTAGAACATCGCCAGCCTGTTTTCGAAGGGTATCCGCCTGCGAAAGTTCGTTCAAAAGCGCCCGGCGGCGGTTCTCGATCTCGTCGGGCGCTTCCGCAAGAGCCTCGGCCTCATCTGCCGTTTCCGCACGACGATCATTCAGCGCAGCAATATGACGGTCAGCATTTTCAGCGCGGGATTTCCAGTTACGGCGTTCCAGCGCAATCATTTCCAGTCGCCGTTTGCGGGCGTCGGCCTCGCGCCGCAGCCCTTCATAGGCAGCGCGCGCTTCTGCCAGAGCAGTGCGGTCGGACATGACTTCGCTGCCCAATGCAGCAAGACGTTCCCCAATCACATCCATATCCGGCATTTCGCCGAGTCGGTCTTCAGCTTCCGTGACCCGGATCTGCACTTCTTCGAGGTTTTCTTTCAGATGCGCCTTGCTGTCTTCAAGACCCGCACGGCGTGTCGCCAACTGACCTGCTGCACGCTCCGCAGCCGCCAGAGCCTCCCGCGCTTCGTCAAGCTTGCGCTGGTTTGCGCGCCATTGATCGCGTGCGACGCGCTCCTGCTCGACGGACTCCCGGACGCCTGCCTCGGTGCGTTGCACATCCTGCTCAGCCTGCTCGGCACGCTTGCGCGCGGCAATCGCTTCCTGTTCGAGCTCCGCCAGCCGGTTTTTTTGTGCCAGTCGCTGGGCTGCCGGGGTCGGCGCATCGGCGCTTGCCGTATAGCCATCCCATCGCCAGAGCGCACCGGCTTGGCTCACCAGCCGCTGACCGGGCCGCAACATGGCCCGCAAGCGCTTGCCTTCACTCTCCGAAACAACGCCGACCTGTGCCAGCCTCCGGCGCAATTGCTGTGGTCCCTCCACCAGCCGATCCAGCGGCGTCACGCCTTCCGGCAAGGCGGGATCGGCGTTGGCAGCAGGATTGTAAGCCCAATAGACCGGCGCATGTTCATCGCTGGCAGCATCAAGATCTTCGCCAAGTGCGGCACCGAGTGCAACTTCAAAGCCCTTCTCGACACGCAACTCTTCCACCACTGGCGGGAATTGCCCCGTTTCACCAGCATTCAGAATGCGGGCCAGCGTTTGCGCTTCCGTTTCGATGCGGTTCAGTTCGGTACGCGCCTCGCTCAAAGGCTGACGGCTGGCGGCTTCCGCTTCGCGCGCGCTTGCAACAAGCTCTTCCGCGCTTGCGACCATTTCCTCGGCCGAAGCCAGTGCTTCCGCACAGCGGTCGACCACGATGCGCTTTTCCGCCGGATCGAACAACCCGCCGATCTGCTCCGCGACAGCAGCGATGTCGCGCGCTATCGTTTCCATCTGGGCAGAAAGCCGGTCACGACGGTCACGTGCTTCCTTCAGTGCCCGTTCAATCTGCGCACGCTCTGCGGCGGCTTCGGCACGCTCAGCCGTCACGCGGGACAATGCGTTTTCGCTATCCTGCAAGCGAATTTCCGCTTCCTCAAACAGCGCGTGCAGTTCCTGATCACGCTCGCCGGATTCTTCGGCAGAAGCGATCAACTCCTGCTCCTCGTCGTCGAGCCGCGCCAGAATGTCAGCATTCTCGCGCATCATTTCTTCTTCGCGCGCAATGTCGGCAGAAAGCTGCTCAAGACGCTTTATCAGCTCTGCCCGGCGGGCACGAAGACGTTCGCCTTCCTCGTCAAGCTGGGTTCTGGCAATGGAAAGACGCTGCAATGCGGCGGCGGCTTTCGCTTCGGCCTCGCGCAGTTCGGGTAGTTTGTGCGCGCCGACCGCCTGTGCCTTTGCCGCGTTCATCTGCGCTTGCGCCATGTCACCGACAGCGGAGGTTGCCTGCGCCAAGGCGCTTTGCGCTTCGCCTTCCTGTACCTTCGCCTGTGACCAGCGCAAATGCAGAAGTGCAGCTTCCGCCCGGCGAATATCTGCAGAAAGTGCCTTGAAGCGGTTTGCCTGGCGTGCCTGACGCTTCAGACTTTCGATCTGGCTACCCAGCTCGCCTACAACGTCATCCAGCCGCTCCAGATTGGTTTCGGCAGCACGCAGGCGCAACTCGGCCTCATGACGGCGCGTGTGCAAGCCGGAAATGCCAGCCGCTTCTTCCAGAAGCGCGCGGCGGGCCTGCGGCTTCGCCTGAATAAGCTCGCCGATACGCCCCTGCCCGACCATGGACGGCGAACGTGCGCCGGTGGACTGGTCCGCAAAAAGAAGCTGCACATCTTTGGCGCGCGCTTCCTTGCCATTGATGCGATAGACCGACCCGGACTCCCGTTCGATGCGGCGAGAGACTTGCAATTCGTCCGCATCATTATAAGCGGCGGGCGCAGTTCGATCGGAATTATCGAGAAAAAGCGTGACTTCCGCAGTATTGCGCGCGGGCCGCGTGGCCGAGCCTGAAAAGATCACATCGTCCATGCCGGAGGCGCGCATGTTTTTGTATGAGTTTTCACCCATCACCCAGCGCAGCGCTTCAACCAGATTGGACTTGCCGCAGCCATTCGGGCCGACGACGCCGGTCAGTCCGCCTTCGATGACGAACTCCATGGGCTCGACGAAGGATTTGAAACCGACAAGGCGCAGCTTGGAGAAGCGCATCAGAATGCCCCTCCCATTGTGACTTCAGAAACGTAAAAAGCGGGCGCAGAGGAGCGCCCGCTTATCGATCTGAAAAACGGATTAGAGAAGCTTGTCGATGATTGCCGACATTTCGTCAACCGAAAGCGCTCCAGCGTATTTTTGTCCGTTAATGAAGAAAGTCGGCGTTGCACTCACACCGAAATCCTTCGATCCACGCTCCATCGTTGCTCTCACATCATCGAGAACTTGCTGGTTCGTCAAGCAAGCCTTGAAGGACTCCTGTGTAAAACCGGCAAGTTTTGCAATTTGCAGGAGAGCTGCTTCACCATCTTCAGCGGTCGCCCACTGCTGCTGCTGCTTGAAGAAAACGTCGACCATAGGGAAGTAACGGTCTTCCGGTGCGCAGCGTGCGAGCATGAAAGCGGCGGTCGCGCGCGGATCGAACGGAAACTCACGGAAGATGAGCCGTGCTTTGCCCGTATCGATATATTTTTCCTTGATTTTCGGGAATGTATTGATCGTGAAATCTGCGCAATGCGGGCAGGTCAGCGATGCATATTCAACGATGGTGACCGGCGCATCAGCCTTGCCGTAGACCATGTCCTTGAGCTTGCCGGGTTCGGCAATCTTGGCCGCATCGACAGTGCCTTCAGGATCGCGCTGCTGCGCATTCGCGCCACCGGCAAAAGCCAGCCCGGCAGCGGCCGCTCCAGCAAGAGAAATAACGTGTCTGCGATTAAACGCTGCAGGCATCCGAATCATCCAGTCCTGTTTCAATAGTTGACTTCGACATACAATCTAAAGCGGCAGGTCGCTCTACGCTAGACCCACAGCGTTCACATGAAAGTCAGCACCTTGGATTATTTGTCTTCAAATTTGCGACAATAAACCAGGATGCCAAACACAAACTGCTGAAAGCTTGCATCAAATTTATGGCAGCGGGCCAAATTCAACTATCTTTGTCTTTTCGACCCGCTGTCCGCTTCTCTGCGAGAATGTTCTTGCCAAGGCGCGCAAGAGCTGCGCGAAGCGCATCGTCTTCGATACCGTCCGTAGCTTTGTCGATGCGACGCTCTTCGGCAGGCCCAAGCGGCGCCAGCCGCTTTACGCGGCGTTTGGCCGGGATGATCGGCGGCTTCTGCTCGATGCGAATGCGCCCAACTGCCGAGAAGCCGAGAAAGCCATTGATGCGGCTGATGATCTCGCCTGTTTCATGCTGAACCTGCAGGGCTGCGAACCCTTCGCAGGCTATAACCAGCGTTGCAGGTGAAAACGGATCATCCTCGCGCAGACGACGCGGCCAGATAATGCGCAAAGGGCGCGAGGTTGCGCCGATGGCGGGACCGACAATATCTTCCCATGACTGAAGCAAGGCGAGATTGATACCGGCACGCTTTTGCAGCATCGGATCCACCAGTCCCGAAGCCATGTCTGCCAGCGGCCTGAAACCGCGTCTGGATGTTGGTTCGCTCATCGCGCTCCATTATAGCCGCGAAACCATTCCACAAACAAAGGAATACCCTGATCGAGCGTGGTTTTCGGGCTAAAGCCAAGGTCACGTGCAGCAAGTGCTATGTCGGCATAGGTGCGAGGCACATCAGCAGCAGGCATCGGCTCCAGCTTGCGTATCGCTTCCTTGCCGGTCGCTTTTTCAATCGCGGCAATAAAATCGTTGAGCATGACCGGCCGATTGTTGCCGAGATTATAAACAGGCGCTGTATCTTCAGGCTTGGCGAGAATACGTCTCACCGCGCCAATCACACCACTGACGATATCCTCCACGAACGTGAAGTCCCGCTGCATCTCACCATTATTGAACACGCGGATCGGCTCGCCTTTAAGGATCGCGGATGTGAACAGCCACGGCGCCATGTCAGGCCGCCCATAGGGACCGTAGACCGTAAAGAAACGCAAACCGGTGGAGTAGAGTTTGTGCACGTGACGGTATGAGTAGGCCAGTAATTCGCCGGAGCGCTTTGTTGCAGCATAGATCGAAACAGGGTGATCGACAGGATCGCTTTCGGAGAAAGGTACCTTTTCATTTGCACCATAGACCGATGATGAGCTGGCATAAACGACAGGCGGACGCTTCTCCATTCTCAATGCGGTTTCGAAAACGGTTATCTGCCCCTGCACATTGGCAGAAATATAGGCCGTTGGATTCTCGATGGAATATCGCACACCTGCCTGTGCTGCGAGGTGCACAATGACATCCGCATCTCGATCAGAGTCGATTGCCGTGTTGAACGCTTCTGCATCGGAGATATCTGCCTTCGCAAACCGGAAGCTGTCACGCATATGAAGCTTGGAAAGGCGAGTTTCTTTCAATGCGACCGGATAGTAGTCGTTCACATTGTCGATGCCGATGACCTGCCAGCCTTCATCCAGCAGACGCTGTGCCGTATGAAACCCGATAAATCCGGCTGCACCCGTTACAATCGCTTTCATGCCGGTGACTTCTTTCCAAAAATATACGAAGTGAGTCCTGTACGCCTTGCCGCCATGATCCGCCGAGATGCAGCAGCGTTCAACGCTGCGAGGAAGAACATGGTCGAGGATATGGTGACCTCGTGTAAAAGCGGATTGTGCAACATGCCGTAGCTGCCGCACACCACAGCAAAGTAGAGCAAGGCTCGCCGCATCGCCCAGCTATCGGCAGTCCGCCACAAATAAACAAAGATCGAGATAAAAGCGCCAGCCATGAAGATGAGACCGACAATGCCATCGTTCAGCAATTCATCAAGAACCGTATTGTGGACATGGCGGAAACCGTCCAGCATCGCAGCCTTGTCTCCCGCCTCAGCCCGTACATAGTCCATTTTCGAATAGGAACCGACGCCTGTTAACGGGTGCGCCACGATAACACTGGACGCGCTTTTCCACATTGCCTCCTCGCGGATATCAGCAGAAACCTTATCTTCCCAGTTGGATGCACGCCCGGTGTCGTAATATTCAACCATTCCGGAAAACCGTTTGGAGATTATATCGCCGACGGGACCGACAACGACAAGAGCCGCGATTGCTGCAAACAGTACAGCGTAAGCCGCTCCCTGTTGCCTGATGCTGAACCGCCTCAGGAAAATAAGGATTTCTACGGCTGCAAATATCGGCAACACCACGATGACCGCTCGTGTTTCAGAGGTCAAAACTGCGGTGAACCCCAGAACCAGCCAATGTGGACCGTTCGGCAAATAGCGCGGGGCCTTGCGCAACGGAATTGCAGCTGAGATCGCGGCCACTGCTGCAACAAATGCAAAAACTGCCTGATTGCCACCAACGCCAATACGCCCGCCATTGGTAACGGCAAGATAAAGCGCGACGATAACAGCAAGCAAAGTACCCACACGTGAACCAAGAACATAGGCTCGCAATGGATCGCGAACGAGCACCATTCCTGACCCGGCAAAAGCGAATATTGTGATCAGCAGAGTATAGCCGATCTGTCGATTGTCCTGGAAAGGCTCACCGCGAAACAGGATCAAACCCAATGACCAGACGGCATATAAAATTATAAAGAGATAGAATTTCTTGGCGAACATACGCGTCGTTGCGTGACGTCCGCAGGCAAGATAAATACCGATGCATGAAAAGATGAAAAGTATCAGTGGTCCAAGCCCGATGCGAACGGGCATGGCTGCCGACGCAGCCCCGATGACCCAGGAGTCCACTCGGCGACGCATCAGAAAAGACTTTTTAAAATAACTCAACCCTGGCCCTCTCTTAAGCTCTTCTTATGAAGAGCGTAGGCGATTCGTCTGGCATAGTCAGTTGCTCGAAACAAAAGGGTGCTTATCCTTTTGTATGCCGGTAGTCGCTTCTTGGCGTAGGTAGCGCGTCCCTGAGCAATCGTAGAAATCGCGATATCGGAAAACTCGACGACCGGCTTGTCGGTCGTAAAAATTTGATACGCGCCAGCCCACCCTCTTTCCAATGCGACATCATAAGGCAGCCGCATGGGACGGAGTGCCTTTAGCATTTTCGACGCACCTTCACGGGTTACGACATATGCCGCTGAACTACCCAGCGGACCATGCAGGCAGCGACCTATGGAGAACTGATCATCAACTCTTTGAAAGGATCGAAACGCAGCTACTCTGTGATTAACAAGCTTCATCGCATCCCAACCCGTCACCTTCGTCAAATGCGTCAGGAACGGTTGAAATGCAGAGGTAAAAACGACGTCGTCTTCCACGATAACAGCGAACGGTTCTGGCGCGATGGCTATGGTTTCCAATGCCCCTATATGGCTGAAATAGCAGCCGATTTCCGCAGGCAACGCCACTTTACCATGCCAACGGCGGAATCCTGCATCATCAAAATCCGTCAGTTCTTCCGGAGACAACAGCTTGCCCTCGACGGCTTCCACGCGCCGGAGTTCGATCGAAAGCGCATCCGCATTGGATTTCAACCTGTCCCAGCGATCCCGTGACCGCGCAAGATTGATGACATAGACAGGTACAGAATGGTCCACTTATTCTCTTTCCAATGGGGCACATCAGGAGACTCATGCGAGACTTCTAAGCTCTAGGCTCCGATATGCACAGCATTGTTTCTATCAATTGTAAAAATAAGGCATTAATCAGAATGCAGCCCAACTGTTAACCGATGCCTTTTTCATGCTAAATTCTGTCCCTTCCGATCAAAGCACAAAGCTCCTGCGCTGGTATGACCGGCACCATCGTGTTTTGCCATGGCGCGTGAGTCCGGCCGAACAGGTTTCCGGCGTCAAGCCCGATCCCTATCGCGTCTGGCTCTCCGAAATCATGCTTCAGCAGACAACAGTGGAGGCGGTCAAGTCTTACTTCATGAAGTTCGTTGAACGCTGGCCTTCCGTTCAGGCCATGGCACAGGCAAGCGAAGACGATATTCTGCGGTCATGGGCCGGGCTCGGTTATTATTCGCGTGCGCGCAATCTGAAGAAATGTGCCGACGCCGTAGCCTTGCAGCACAACGGCAGATTTCCGGACAACGCCATTGCATTGAAGGATCTGCCCGGCATCGGGGATTACACTTCCGCCGCGATTGCAGCAATTGCCTTTGGCGAAGCGGTTGCCGTCGTCGACGGCAATGTGGAGCGCGTCATTTCGCGACTTTACACAATCGACACGCCCCTGCCCGCAGCGAAGGCGGAAATCCGCGCACTCATGGGGCAATTGACCCCGAACGACCGGCCGGGAGATTTCGCTCAGGCTATGATGGATCTGGGTGCAACCATTTGCACGCCGCGACGCCCCGCCTGTGCGATCTGCCCCCTCAATGATGACTGCATGGCTCTCAAATCGCGCGATCCGGAAGAATTTCCGGTTAAAGCTCCCAAAGCGGTAAAGCCAATTCGCACCGGTGCGGCATTCATCGCCATTGCCGGAGATGGTTCAATCCTCCTGCGCAAGCGAAAGGGTGAAGGACTGCTTGCCGGGATGACCGAGGTTCCGGGCAGTCACTGGACCGCGCGTATAGACGGAGATGCAACAATCGATGCAGCACCGTTCCCGGCACAATGGACCGCTGCCGGTTCAATCACGCATGTTTTTACGCATTTTGAACTGCGATTGTCGGTCTATCGCTCTGAGAATGTAAGTAAGGCTTTGTCCACCGAGGGGTGGTGGTCCCAACCAGATGAGCTTTCGGACGAAGCACTGCCAACCGTCATGAAAAAGGCGATCACCGCTGCCATACCAGAAGCTTTCAAACAAGGGAGGAGAAACCATTGAGTAGTCCCGTCAAGCACGTTGTCTTCGATATCGGTAAGGTCCTGATCCACTATGATCCTGAGCTGGCCTATCTGGATGTCATTCCCGATGCTTCGGAACGGCGTTGGTTTCTGGAAAACATTTGCACCAGTGCATGGAATATCGAGCAGGATCGCGGCAGAACCTGGCAGGAAGCGGAAAAATTCCTGATCAATACATATCCGGAGAAAAGCGATCATATCCGTGCCTTCAGGCAAAACTGGAACCACATGGTTCCCCATGCGTACGAGGACAGTGTCGAAATTCTGCACGGCCTGATCGACAATGGTAATGACGTCACCATGCTGACGAATTTTGCTTCAGACACTTTCCGCGAAGCGCAAACACGCTTTCCATTTCTGACCGAAAGCCGAGGCGTTACCGTATCGGGCGACGTCCGCATGCTGAAGCCTGACCGGGAAATCTACGATTATCACGTTGCATCGTTCGACCTCGATCCTGCGGCAACGCTTTTCATCGATGACACGATGCACAATGTGGATGGCGCCAGACAGGCCGGATGGCAGGCCCTGCATTTTACGGATGCGGACAAGCTGAGCGCCGATTTGAAAGCATTGGGCCTCACTTTCTAAACCTAAAATAGCGAAGGCGCCCGAAGCCGATGCTTCGAGCGCCTCACTATCAGACTATGCTGGAGGCCGTCCGATAACTTGTCGTTTGCGCATCTTATCCGAAAACCGCTTCGCACCTTTCGGGATGTGCTTTATGCGCCTGCAATTGCCATCTGGTCGCGAATGACCTTGCGCAAGGCATCAATTGGCTTCAGCGCGCCGTTTTCCTCGTAGTGCCAGAAAGTCCATCCATTGCAGGCATCAAAGCCCTGAACCTTTGCACCGATACGATGGATCGAACCCGCTTCACCGTTGGCAGCCAGCGTTCCATCGGCGCGAACAATGGCAGCAAAACGGCGACGTTCATCACAAAGCACCGTGCCGGGGCGAAGAAGGCCAGCTTCGAGAACGCTGGTGAACGCCACGCGCGGTTCGGCCCGCTTGCCGGTCATCACCGTCAGTTCGGCCTTGCCGAGTGGTTCTACAGCATCAATGCGCGCTGTTGCTGCATCGATATAGCTCTGCTCGCGTTCGATACCGACGAAGTGGCGTCCGAGGCGCTTGGCAACCGCACCCGTTGTCCCGGAACCGAAGAACGGATCGAGAATGACGTCGCCTGGCTTGCTAGAGGCCATCATGATGCGGGCAAGCAATGCTTCCGGCTTCTGGGTTGGATGAACCTTGTCGCCATTTTCGTCTTTCAGGCGTTCGGAACCGGTGCAGATCGGGAAGAGCCAGTCCGAGCGCATCTGTACGTCGTCATTGGCGGCCTTCATCGCTTCATAATTGAAGGTATAGCCTTTGCCCTTCTGATCGCGCGAAGCCCAGATCAGCGTTTCATGGGCGTTCTGGAAGCGCCGGCCGCGGAAATTCGGCATCGGGTTCGTCTTGCGCCAGATGACGTCATTCAGGAGCCAGAAGCCGAGATCCTGCAACTGCGAACCGACCCGGAAGATGTTGTGGTAGGAACCGATGACCCAGATGGTGCCATTCGGCTTCAGGACACGACGGCAGGCCATAAGCCATGCACGCGTGAAGGCATCATAAGCCTGAAAGCTCTCGAACTGATCCCAGTGATCGTCAACTGCGCTGACCATCGACTGATCGGGGCGATGCAAATCGCCACCCAGCTGGAGGTTATAGGGAGGATCGGCAAAAATGACGTCCACGGAATGATCCGGCAGGCGTTCCAGAGCCGCTACGCAATCACCTTTGATGATGGAGTCAAGCCACGCGGTACGCGGAGCCTCGATGGGCAACTCATGTGCAAGACGTACAAGAGACATGGGATACTCGATTACCTGTGGACGCAAAAAACTTGTCCTTATGGTTACCGGGCAGGGTAAATATGCAGTTAACGCCAAGTGATTGAAATCGTAAATCTTTTCTTAATCGAGGAGGAAAGTCCGCAGTTCCGGGCTTTTCAAGGTTAATTGACATTCGACATTTTGCCGCCCGTCATCTTAACGCCGTGATCGCTATGCAATTGTAACTTTAACTTCTGGCCCTTGATAAGGCTTGGTTATTCCTTTTTGCCTATAATCGGCAGTCAACTTCTGAATTTGCGTGGCGGGCATGCGGGCCGCCCGCGTGCCCGGTGTATTTTATGATGAATATCGCTGAACTGCGACATAACCGGTATTTGCGGGTTCTCTTTGTACCCTTTCGCATGCGTGCACTGGTTCGCGGCAGCGAAATAGGTCTCGTTATAGCTGGTACCGTCATCGGCATTATTTCAGGGCTGATGGTTGCAGCGATTGGCAGCATTTCCCAATGGATGCATCAGGCAATCTTCGCGCTTGAACCCGGCGAGAAACTGAGCTCGGCGGCATCACTGCAACCCAGCGCCTATATCGCGCCACTCGCAGGCGGCATTTTGATGGGGATCGTGATCTGGGTTCTCGCACGCTGGCGCAAACGCCCCATCGTCGATCCTATCGAGGCGAATGCGCTCCATGGCGGACGTCTATCGCTGACAGACAGCTTCATTCTCGTCGGACAAAACCTGATTTCCAATGGATTTGGCGCATCGGTCGGGCTTGAAGCTGCCTATACGCAGCTTGCGAGCGGTTTCGCATCCCGTATCGGCCGGGCGCTCAAGCTTCGTCGCGCAGATTTGCGAACACTCGTCGGCTGTGGTGCTGCCGCTGCCATTGCAAGCGCCTTCAACGCCCCGCTGACTGGTGCATTCTACGCATTCGAACTCATCATCGGCGTCTATTCGATTGCCACGCTGGCGCCCGTCGTCGTGGCAGCCATAGTTGGTGCACTGGTGACCCAGGCAATCGGTGGGGCGCCGTTCATCATCGATATCGGTCAGATAAACGACATCACGCCGCGCGACTACGTGCCAGCACTCGTTCTGGGTTTCTTTTCGGCAGGTATTGCAATTCTCATCATGCGTGGAGTCACTTTTGTTGAAACGGCCGCGCGACGCAGCGTAGTGCCCAATGTTTTGGCGCCAGCAATCGGTGGTGCCGTTGTCGGTATGATCGCATTCTTTTCTCCGCAGGTTCTGGCATCGGGCCACGGAGCGTTGCACCTCGATCTGAATGCAAACATTACAATACCGGCATTGTTGCTGCTGATCTTCACCAAGTCTCTCGCTTCCGCCGTCTCCATCGGTGCTGGCTTTCGTGGGGGCTTGTTCTTCGCATCGCTATTTCTGGGGGCACTGACGGGCAAGCTGTTTGCAGCCGTGGCCGGAGCAGTTTTACCTGCCGGTTTGGCACTTGCGCCTGAAGTATATGCAGTTATCGGCATGAGCTCACTTGCCGTCGCCGTCGTTGGCGGTCCGATGACCATGACCTTCCTTGCATTGGAACTTACCGGCGATTTTCCAATCGCAATGCTAGTCCTCGGAGCTGTCGTCTCGTCCTCGCTGATGGTGCGGAAGACCTTCGGTTACTCCTTCGCAACATGGCGCTTCCACCTCCGTGGCGAGGCCATCCGGTCCGCCCACGATATCGGCTGGATACGCAATCTAACCGTAAACCGGATGATGCGTCACGATGTCCGGACCGTCCTGATAGATACCGACATCGAAACATTCCGGCATGATTTCCCGCTAGGATCGACCCAACGCGTGATCGCGGTCGATGCTGAAGGACGCTATGTCGGCATGATCCCTGTTCCGGAAGTCTATTCCGACAGCTTCGACACATCCGACGGAGAGCACAATATCAGCGAGCTTCTCAAATATCAGGATGAGTTCCTGTTGCCGCAGATGAATGCCAAGGAGGCCGTCGCGCGTTTCGACCGGGCAGAAAGCGAAGCGCTGGCCGTGGTAAACAATGCGCAGGAGCGCAAAGTGCTCGGTCTTCTCAGTGAAGCGCACACGCTGCGTCGCTACAGCGAAGAACTGGACCGGCGACGCCGTGAAGTTTCCGGTGAGGTCTGAATTCGAACCAGCCGCGATTTGACGGCTTCGCCATAAAGGTGTAGCTCAATCGCGGTGTTACCGGCTGCTGCCGGTGCCCACTCCTCCCAATAAAAAGGCTATGATCATGGCGGCACCGTCCCTCATCATTTTCGATTGCGATGGCGTTTTGGTGGATTCCGAAATCATCGCGGCAGAAGTCGAATCCGCCCTCCTCACCGAAGCTGGTTATCAGATCGCAGCTGATGAAATGGCCGAGCGTTTTGCCGGTCTGACGTGGCAGGATATTCTTCTGACGGTAGAGCGCGAAGCCGGAATTCCACTTTCAGCATCGCTTCTCGACAAGTCTGAAAAGATTCTGGACGAGAAACTCGAGAACGAAGTTCAGGCGGTTGAGGATATCGTGGAAGTGGTCTCGGCGCTAAAGCTGCCGAAGTGCATCTGCTCTAACTCGACCAGCCATCGGCTGGAAAGCATGCTGAAACGTGTCGGCCTTTACGAACTATTTGTGCCGAACATCTTTTCGGCCAAGGAAGTCGGCACTAAAAAGACCAAGCCTGCGCCAGACGTGTTCCTTTATGCGGCCAAGCAATTCGGAGTCGATCCGAAAGATGTCATCGTGATTGAAGATTCTGCACATGGCATTCAGGGCGCTCGCGCCGCTGGCATGCGTGTGATCGGCTTTACGGGTGGTGCTCACACCTATCCGGGGCATGCCGACAAGCTGACCGATGCCGGTGCGGAAACCGTCATCCATCGCCACAAGGACCTGCCGAGCGTTATCGAGGCCCTGGCCGTCTGGACCGATGCCTGAGTGAATTAATCCGACGCCTGGCTTTTGTCAGGCGGCGGATTGCTTGTTGCGCCCCTTGGGCGGAGCATTGAGAATTGCTAGAAGCTCTTCGGCTTCGCTCTCCGAGAGGCCGATCAGCATACGGGTTCCCATGATGACGGGTTCGCCAGTGGACGTATCGAAGATCGCCCAGGTGTCCGTCGGCTCGAGAATGCGTTCATATTTGTGTTTCATGAGAACACACTAGCGTAAACCTGTTGCCATTCATTTCACGCAGGCAGTCGCATTTAATTAGAATTTTATCGATCCGCATTTTTCTACAGACCATTTCATTCAAACAGATCTCGATACAGCTTTCCTACGCTTTTGCCTGGCTTTGGGCGAACCGGTGGTTACCAGCGTCACGGCGTCATCGGCACGCATAGGTTTGCCATAAAACCAGCCTTGCGCAGTCATCGGCGTTTTCATCTTGCGGAAATAATCAGCCTGGGCTTCTGTCTCGATCCCTTCAATGACAAGGTCAAGATTATGCTGCCGCGCCATCGATATGATCTGCGGAACGATAGACACCGTCTGACTATCAGTACAGACGGTGCGCGTGAATGCCTTGTCAATTTTGATCGCATCAATCTGTAACTCGCCAAGATAGGCAAGGCTTGAATAACCCGTTCCGAAATCGTCGATATAGACCCTGTGGCCCTGTTCACGAAGCCGTCTGATTCCTTCCGACGCTTTCGAGAAATCCACCGCTGTACGTTCTGTAAGCTCAAGACCGATCTGGCTGGGATCGATACCTGCATCGCGCAGTTTCGGCTGGATACTGTTCTGGAAGAACGACGCCTGGACGTCACTCGCAGTAATATTGATATTGATCTGAATGTTCCGGTTGCGACGGAGCAAATCCCCCATCTCCTCGATAACACGTTCGACGACATAGGCTGTTACCCGGCCGGCCATGCCTCTCTCTTCTGCTTCCGCGATAAATACGTCAGGCGGAATCAGATCACCGGTTTGCAGTTGCCAACGCACCAAGGCCTCAAAGCCTGTCACTTTAGCATCTGCCACATTGACCACCGGCTGGTAGACCATCTCAAGCTGCTGGGCATTCAGCGCTTTGTTGAGCATGGAAGCCAGAGGACGCTCGCGATTACGATAAGCAAACCAGCTCAAGCCAAGAGAAGCACTGATAATCAGACCAAAACTGATTGCTATGAAGGATTTCCATCGGGCTGACGCACTGGAATTGTCCAGCCGCACTTCGAGAGCAATGCAGATGCCGGTGTTGTCATCGCAACGATATTCCGTGATGATTTTTCTCAAAACATCGTATTTTCGCCCGAGGTCAGTGAAATTCGGGGCTGGCAGATTGCCTGAGGGATAGCCGTAAAGGCGTGCGAAATGTTTCAGATCCGCGTCGCGCATATAAACAGCGAAGCCGTATTGCGGCGTGTGGAGTAGATCGAATGCAACAGAACTTAATACAACATTGGCCCCGCCATTACCGATCACCGAACCAAGGCTGCCCGGTGTAATCAGAGATCTCTCGCCATAAACATAGGTGCCATCGCTCAAATGAATGTCGGCAGGCGATCGGCTTGGCTGCTCTGGAATATCGCTAAGAAGCGTCGAACAGATCAGGCGATCTCCACGGAACCTGCCAATATCTTTGATATGATATCCCGAAAAAACCAGCTTGCGCAGATAGGTCATTTCTTCCGCGGAGCACATTTTATAGGGGGAACGATTGGCTGCGTCGATTGTTTCGTGGGCCGAAATGGCCAGACGATTAGCATGAGCAACCAACGCGGCCATGTAAATATTCATGTGCCGCTCTTCATCGACTATTCGAAATCTGTTACCTACCCACTGCCCGAAAGCTGCACCTAGAAACAGCATAAAAAGCAAAATAAGCGGAACAGGCTGTAGAAGTTTACTGTGATCAAATCGCATATGATCCGTGCCCCTAAAATATATCACAGTATGCCCGGGTATTAACGTCTCCAGCTATCGCTGCCGCCTAATGATGCCACTAAAAACCCGACATTAAAAATCATAACACGGAACAGATCGATCGCATGATTACCATTCAAACTGTCATTAATGCAGGATTAAAATAAGAGAACTCAGCAGACCCATCGACAGTTCACCCAAAAATAAAATATCAATAATTAATGCGCGGGATAAAATCTCCGCGCATTACTCAAAAGAATTATACTGTCAGTAAATACCTATCGGAAATTCCTTACTTGGTATTGTACGGACCTTCGTCAAAACCAACAAAAATCTGGATATTGTTTTTGTCCGCCGTCGGCACGGTGATTGCCTTGTCATTGAAGACAAACTGCGTTGCGGTATCTCCATTGGCTATCGTAACCGCCTGCTTGTGCAGCTTGGAATAGATGACTTGATCGCCCTGGCGGACGGCAACACGGATTGGCATAGTGATGGTGCCGCTCTTGTATTTTGGTCCGGGTACGACCTTACCGGCAGCAGCGACATCAATCGTCATGGTCCCTGCGCCATGTTGGCAGGCGCGGGTCGTATCGGTCAGGGCGGCTTGATAGATCACACGCGCGGGATCCTTGTCACCGCCCTTCTCATATGTATTGAAGAAGGCCGTGCCGTCACGCAGCGAAACCGAAGGACAGAAGGCGCGCAACTCGGATTCCTTGATGCGCTGGTCGCCAGTGGCGGCGGGAGTGGTCAAGGAAGAACCTGGACCTCCGTCGGTGGCCTTATCAGTGCCACTGGTTGTGCAGCCTGCAAGGGCTGCGAGCAAAACCGTTGCAAAGACTGGAAACAACGATGAACGATTCTGTGGTGCTGTTTGCATAAACCCGGCTTCCCTGCACTGATCGACCTGTCTTTTACATCACGCATGTGTGTAGCGCGATGACGTTTTCCCGTTTTTTGCTCCCGAGAGCAACCCCCATCCACGTCAACATGCTTTAAAACCTTGCGGCTTTTTTAGGGACGCTCTATTGCATTACCCGGCTCAAAACCGCGCCGATCCGAAATGAAGGCCCAAGAAATGAAATATGTAAGCACGCGTGGGGAAGCGCCGGTCCTGGGGTTCAGCGACGCATTGCTCGCCGGTCTAGCCCGGGACGGCGGTCTCTATCTGCCACAGGATTATCCTCAGTTTTCGCCAGAACAGATCCGCGACCTGCGCGGAAAATCCTATGTGGATATCGCACTGGCCGTGCTCACTCCATTTGTCGACGGCGAAATTCCGCATTCAGATTTTCGCCATATGGTGCATGAAGCCTACGGGACTTTCCGCCATGATGCGGTTTGCCCACTGGTTCAAACCGGCGCGAATGAATTCGTGCTCGAGCTTTTCCACGGCCCGACGCTTGCCTTCAAGGATGTCGCCATGCAGCTTCTCGCTCGCATGATGGACTATGTTCTGGCGCAACGCGGCGAACGTGCAACCATTGTCGGCGCCACATCGGGCGACACGGGCGGTGCGGCAATCGAAGCCTTCGGCGGTCGTGAAAATACCGACATCTTCATCCTGTTCCCGAACGGGCGCGTTTCGCCGGTGCAGCAGCGCCAGATGACATCGTCCGGCTTCTCCAATGTTCATGCCCTTTCCATTGAAGGCAATTTTGACGATTGCCAGAATCTTGTGAAAGGCATGTTCAATGACCTTCAGTTTCGCGATGCGCTGTCGCTTTCGGGTGTAAACTCGATCAACTGGGCGCGCATCATGCCGCAGGTCGTCTATTACTTTACGGCGGCGCTGAGCCTCGGCGCGCCGGATCGCGCTGTATCTTTCACCGTACCAACGGGCAATTTCGGCGATATTTTCGCGGGCTACGTCGCCAAGCGCATGGGTCTCCCCATCGACCAGCTGATTATCGCCACCAACGATAACGACATTCTCTCACGCACGCTGGAAACCGGCGCGTATGAAATGCGCGGCGTTGCACAGACGACATCGCCTTCGATGGACATCCAGATTTCCTCGAACTTCGAGCGTCTCCTGTTCGAAGCACATGGACGCGATGCAGCAGCACTGCGCGGCCTGATGGACAGCCTGAAACAGTCGGGCGGCTTCTCGATCTCCGAAAAGCCGCTCTCGGCGATCCGCAGCGAATTTTCTGCGGGCCGCTCGACCGTCGATGAGACCGCGGAAACGATCAAATCCGTGCTTGAGGCGGACGGCTATCTGCTTGATCCGCATTCGGCAATTGGCCTGAAGGTCGCTCGCGAAAATGTGTCCAATGCAGCGCCGATGGTTGTCCTAGCAACCGCACATCCGGCCAAATTCCCTGATGCTGTAAAGGCTGCAAGCGGTGTCGAACCGCAGCTTCCGGCATGGCTTTCGGACTTGATGGAACGAAAAGAAAGCTTCACAGTTCTTCACAACGACCTGAAAATCGTGGAAGAATACGTTCGCCGCCATTCGAGAGCTTAAAAATACCGGCTCCGAGACGAGAACCAGAGCGGGAATGCAGGGAGCAGTTTGCTTATGGGTGTTGAAGTAACGCGTCTTTCCAATGGATTGACGATAGCCACCGATACGATGTCCCACGTGGAAAGCGTGGCGCTTGGAATTTGGGTCAAGGCCGGTGCGCGAAACGAAGCTGCCGACAGGCATGGCATTGCTCATCTTCTTGAGCATATGGCATTCAAGGGAACTGAAAACCGTACTGCCTGGCAAATAGCATCGGATATCGAAAATGTCGGCGGCGAAATCAATGCGGCCACCAGCGTCGAGACCACGTCCTATTATGCGCGCGTTCTACGCAATGACGTGCCGTTGGCCATCGATATCCTCTCCGATATCCTGACCGCCTCCAAATTCGACGAAGCTGAACTGGAGCGCGAGAAGCAGGTCATCATGCAGGAAATCGGCGCGGCACACGACACGCCCGACGATATTGTTTTCGACCGTTTCACCGAAACAGCTTACCGCCATCAGCCGATCGGGCGCGCCATTCTCGGCGAACCTGAGACGGTGATGTCTTTCACCTCCGCCGATCTGCGCCAATATATGGACGAGCAATACAGCGCCGACCGCATGGTCGTGACGGCTGCAGGCGGCGTCGATCACGACGCCTTCGTGAAGGAAGTCGAAAAACGCCTCGGAGGCTTCCGCGCCCACAATACAGCCCCCACGCTCGACCTTGCTCACTATGTCGGTGGCGATTTTCGAGAAAATCGCGAACTCATGGATGCGCAAGTTCTGATCGGCTTCGAAGGACGCGCTTATCACGTACGCGACTTCTATGCCTCGCAGCTTCTCTCCATGGTCCTTGGCGGCGGCATGTCTTCACGCCTCTTCCAGGAAGTACGCGAGAAACGTGGCCTCTGCTATTCCGTCTATGCCTTCCATTGGGGCTTCTCGGATACCGGCTTGTTCGGCATCCACGCTGCAACGGGTCGCGACGAGCTGGTCGAACTGGTTCCCGTCCTGATCGATGAACTGCATAAGGCAGCCGACTCCATCAGCCTGGAAGAAGTGGACCGCGCCCGCGCGCAATATCGTGCAAGCCTTCTTATGTCACAGGAAAGCGCTGCGAGCCGTGCGGGACAGGTTGCGCGCCAGTTCCTGCTCTATGGGCGTCCTGTCGAGAATAGCGAGCTGATGGACCGCCTTTCGCTCATTACGCCTGAACGGTTGACGGATCTGGCCGGACGACTGTTCCTTGACAGCAAGCCCACCATCGCCGGTGTCGGCCCGATTGGACGACTGATGAGCTTCGATGGGCTGTCGGATGCTCTTTCCACCAGCGCACATGCGAGAAAGATCGCTGTTTAAGGGAATATGTAATTAGGGGAATAGGGGAGTATGTGACGTTGAACATTTTGTCTTTGCTACTCCCTTCTCCCTCCACTCCCTTTCTCCCCTGAATGTCATGATCGGCCTGCCTTTCCGTAGAAGCAATCCGACCGTCCTGCGTGGGCAGCGCATCTATCTGCGCGAGCCGATGATGAGTGATTTTGCGAGCTGGGCCAGCTTGCGGGAACAGAGCCGCGCGTTTCTGGCACCATGGGAGCCGACATGGCCCGCTGACGACCTTACCAAAAGCGCCTTCCGCCATCGGATGCGGCGTTTTCAAGATGAAATATCGGCTGGAACCGGCTACCCGTTTTTTGTGTTCCGCAACAGTGACGACAAACTTGTCGGCGGCATTACGCTCGGTAATATCCGGCGTGGTGTCGGCCAGAATGGCATGATCGGCTACTGGAGCGGCGAGCCTTACGCCGGCAAGGGCTATATGACCGAAGCCCTATCGCTGGTTATCCCCTTCGCATTCGATCAACTCCGGTTGCACCGGATTGAAGCAGCCTGTATCCCTCATAATGAGCGTTCGATACGGCTTCTCGAAAAAGCCGGATTTGAGAGAGAAGGACTGCTGCGTTCCTATCTCAAGATAAACGGCTTCTGGCAGGACCACCTGCTTTTCGCCCTTATAGAAAGCGACAAACGTATGACGGATAACCGCATGATCAATGGCAAGGTTGGACGCTCGTGACGGGTTTTGCGGATAAGTGGTTTGTTGCTGGTGTGCGATTTCTCGCGCTCATGGTTTTTCTGACCGTTTCGGTCGTCCAGGCATCGGCCATTGAACCGATCAAGATTTCCAAGGAAGATACTGCCCTCGACCTGTCTCGCGCTGTCGAACTTCTGCGCAACAAGGGTGAAAGCGTGCAGGTATCGACTGCTCCGGGCCCTGACGGCATTGTCCGCCGCATCGAAGTGCAGGCCGATCAGAACAGTAAGGCATCCGGCGACTGGGCCGCTTTCTCGATTGCAAATCCCACCGACGAGCAGATCGACCGCCTGATTGTGGCTCCGCATTTCCGTCTTGTCGGCTCCGGCGTCATTTGGCCCGATCTTGGCTCCCCGCGTATTGCATCGATCACACCAAGCGAGGGCTTTGCCCTCGACCGCCAGCCAAGCGCCGATGCAGACGTTTTCCGCATTACGCTCAATCCGGGCAGCGTTGTCACCTTCGTGGCCGAACTGTCTTCGCACAACTTGCCCCAGCTCTATCTCTGGGAGCCGGAAGCCTACAAGGACGCGGTTAACTCCTACACGCTTTATCGCGGTATTCTGCTTGGCATTTCCGGACTGCTGGCGCTGTTTCTGACCATCCTTTTCGTCGTCAAGGGCACTTCGCTGTTCCCTGCAACCGCCGCACTTGCGTGGGCGGTTCTGGCCTACATCTGCGTCGATTTCGGCTTCTGGAACAAGTTGATGGAGATAACGCCGGGCAATGAGCAAATCTGGCGCGCGGGCACCGAAGTGGCACTTGCCGCCTCACTTGTGATTTTCCTGTTCACCTATCTCAATCTCAACCGCTGGCACGATCATTTCAGCTACGGCGCGGTAACATGGGTTCTGGGTCTGCTGGCACTTGCAGGGGTTGCCGTCTTCGATCCGCCCGTGGCTTCCGGTATTGCGCGTATTTCGCTGGCACTTACCGTTGTGTCTGGTGTCGCTATTATCGGCTATCTGGCGGTCAAAGGGTATGATCGCGCCGTCATGCTGATACCAGCCTGGCTTCTTACCCTCATATGGCTTTTGGGTGCCTGGATGACGGTTTCGGGCAGGCTCGATAATGATATCGTGCAACCTGCCCTTGGCGGTGGTCTTGTCCTGATCGTTCTTCTGATCGGCTTTACCGTCATGCAGCACGCCTTCGCTGGCGGGGCGCTGCAACAGGGCCTTCTGTCCGACATGGAGCGACAGGCTCTCGCCGTCATCGGTGCGGGGGATATCGTATGGGATTGGGACGTACCGCGCGACCGCGTGGTGACCACGCCCGACATAGCCAATTATCTTGGCAATACGGCCAACAGCCTGCAAGGTCCGGTGCGCAACTGGCTTCCCGCCATGCACGCCGACGACCGCGACCGCTTCCGCTCGACGCTTGATGCCATTTTGGAAAACCGGCGTGGACGTATCGGTCAGATTTTCCGGCTCCGTGCCAATGATGGCCACTATCACTGGTATGCGCTTCGTGCACGCCCCGTCATTGGTTCAGATGGCGAAGTGGTGCGTTGTGTCGGCACGCTGGTCAATGTAACGGAACAGAAAAAGGCCGAAGAACGCCTGTTGCACGATGCGGTGCACGACAATCTGACCGGGCTTCCAAACCGCGAACTGTTCCTCGATCGTCTCAGCAATGTCATGAACATGGCGCGTGGTGAAAGCAATCTGCATCCAACGGTATTCATCATCGACATAGACCGCTTCAAGCAGGTCAACGACAGCCTTGGTATGTCAGCGGGCGATACGATCCTCCTGACGATTTCGCGCCGTCTGGCGCGCCTCATGAAGCCGCAGGATACACTCTCGCGCCTGTCTTCCGACCAGTTCGGCCTGCTGCTCGCCTCTGAAAGCGATCCGGGGCGCATCGCCTCCTTTGCCGAGGCTCTGCGTCAAGCCGTTCGTGCACCGATTGCCTATGCAAAGCGCGAAATTGTTCTGACAGCGTCCGTCGGCCTGATTACCTGGACGAAGACAGCAACAACCGCCGAAGACTTCGTGAAAGACGCCGAACTTGCCATGTATCAGGCGAAGCGCTTCAGCGGTGACCGCATCGAGCCATTCCGTCCAGCCTTCAGGGCCATCGGCAGCGACAAACTCCAGCTTGAATCCGATCTGCGACGCGCGCTGGAACGCGACGAGATCAGCCTCGTCTATCAGCCCATCGTCAAGCTCGACGAGGGCACGATTGCCGGTTTCGAAGCGCTCATGCGCTGGGAGCACCCACGGCGCGGCGCCATTTCGCCCTCGGAATTCATTCCGATTGCCGAGAATTCCGGCCTTATCATCCAGCTTGGCCTGTTTGCGATGCAACGGGCTGCAGAAGATCTGTTCGCATGGCAGGAACAATTCCCGAAGCTCGAACTTTTCGTTTCGGTCAATCTGTCATCCACACAACTCATCCGTCAGGACCTCATCAACGATGTCCGCTCGGTGCTTTCGCGCATTCATCTCAATCCGGGCAGCCTCAAGCTTGAACTGACTGAATCCGTCCTCATGGAGAACCCGGAGCAATCCACACACGTGCTCGCACGGCTTAAAACGATGGGTATTGGCTTATCGCTTGACGATTTCGGAACCGGATATTCTTCACTGGCTTATCTCACGCGCTTCCCGTTCGACATCATCAAGATCGACCGATCCTTCGTGAAGGGCGACCAGCCGCAGAAAGCCACCCTGCTGCGTTCAATTGTGAGCATGGCGCATGATCTTGGTCTTGCTGTCGTGACCGAAGGTGTGGAGAGCGAAAGCGATGCGCTTCAGCTTCGTCAGATGGGTTGCGAATATGTGCAGAGCTTCATGTTCGGCCAGCCGACGAGCCGCGACGAAGCAACCCGCATGATCCGTGAACAGCTCAACGCTGCGGCGGCCTGATTAGGGCAGTAGGAAAATATGGCCGTTTCGGCCATACGCAATTCAAACATATTGCCTTACTGCCCTATTGCCTTAATCCTGCTCTCAGGCATGCCCTGCATCGGAAACAAGCCGGGACATATCGATGCCCATATGGAGCATCAGGCGCGAATATTTGCCCTCGATGTCGCTGTCGAACAGCATATCGAGCGGCGCGTCGCAGGTTAGCCAGCCATTCTCGGCAAGTTCCACCTCGATCTGGCCCGGCGCCCAGCCGGAATAGCCTAGCGCCATCAGCGCGCGTGACGGCCCCCTGCCCCCGTAAATGGCGCGCAGAATATCGACCGTTGCTGTGAGGCAGACTTCCTCCGAAACCGGCATGGTGGAATCAACCATGTAATCATCGGAATGCAACACGAAGCCGCGCGTGCGGTCCACAGGCCCGCCATTGCGTACCATCATATGCTGCGCGCGATCCGGCAGAATAATCAGCTCATCCTCATCGATGACCCCGATTTGACGCAGAAGGTCTGGAAATTCGACCGGCTGAAGCTGATTGATGATGAAGCCCATCGCGCCTTCATCGGAATGCGCACAAATATAGACCACCGACCGGGCAAAACGCTCGTCGCTCATTCCGGGCATGGCAAGCAGGAACTGCCCGTTCAGAAAACCCTGCTCCTTGTTTGGCGCCTTGAGAATGGTCATGAATATGAAGGTAGCAAGACTACGCAAAATAACAATGGTCATTTATTTCCCGCCTCGGATTCGACGTGAAAACTCGTTCGGATAACCAACTAGGCTTCCTCAGCACAAGCAACCGATGGACGTCGCAGCTCGACATTATTGGACTTGAAGCGACCATCTTTTCATTCCATCTTTTGCCCATGAACATCCGAACTCTTGCACTCGCACCGTTTCTGTTGGCCTCGCTGGTACTTCCGGCATTGGCCTCGACCTCTGACTGGACCGAGACGCCCGGTGGGCGTGTTCGCGTCATCATTGAAGACAACAGCCCGAACAACGCGACCAGCAACGAACGGCGCGGTGCCTTGCAAGTTGAGTTGCAGCCAGGCTGGAAAACCTATTGGCGTAATCCCGGCGATGCAGGAGTTCCGCCGCAGATCAACATCGAAGGTGAGGCGAAAGCACAGATCGATTTTCCTGCACCTGTCCGGTTTGGCGGAGAAGATGAAGGCGGGATTGGATATAAACAGCCCGTTTCACTGCCGATAGTCTTTCACCTCACAGCCGCCGACACGCGGCTGAAAGGCCATGTTTTCCTTGGTGTCTGTGAAAAAATATGCATTCCGGTGCAGGCTACGTTCGAATTCCCACTCAATGAAGATGGACAACAGGATTCGCCACAAGCGATAGCGGCCCGCACGATCATTGAGACTGCGTTCGACCGGCTACCGACGGCGGCAACCTCAACGTTCGGCATAAGCGATGTGAAGCGGGAAGGAGACCAAGCCGTCTTCGATCTTGCTGTTCCCGACCCCGCCGCCCCTGTGGAGCTGTTTGTCGCCAGCGACAAGATCAGGATTTCCGATGCCGTCGCAATTGAAAGTAGTCAGCCCGGCCACCGTTTCACTGCAAAGGTGCACGGGGAGGCAGATAATGCCGTCGTTGACTATACCATCGTGCAGAACGGGAAAGCCGTCTCCGGTCAGGTGACGCTGGATTAGTTTTTCCTGCTTCTATCCTTGTTTTAAAATTGTCCAGCGACCTGTTATCGGTTTAACTGTGCCGCCCGCGCTTCGCGGTGCGATTAGAGTTTGACAGTAGGCAGCGGAGCAGACGGCCCCCTGCCCCGAGGAGAAATTAGATGACGATCAAAGTTGGCGACAAGTTGCCTGCAGCGACTTTCAAGGTGAAGACCGCAGACGGCGTCAAGGAAATGACGACCGACGAAGTCTTCAAGGGCAAGAAAGTCGTTCTCTTTGCCGTTCCAGGCGCCTTTACGCCGACCTGCAGCCTCAATCACCTGCCGGGCTATCTCGATAATCGCGACGCGATCCTTGCCAAGGGTGTCGACCAGATCGCGGTTGTTGCGGTGAACGATGCTTTTGTCATGGGCGCTTGGGCACAGAGCACGGGCGGCGAAGGCAAGATCCTCTATCTGGCCGATGGTTCAGCAGTGTTCACAAAAGCGGCAGGCCTTGAGCTCGACGCAACGGCTGGCGGCCTTGGCATTCGTTCTAAGCGTTATTCGGCAATCGTGGAAGACGGTGTGGTCACAACGCTCAACATCGAAGAGCAGGCCGGACAGGCGGTTACATCGGCTGCGTCGGGCATTCTCGAACAGCTTTGATCTAGAGCATTTCCAACGATTTCATTAGAGCGCGTTTCGATCTGACTGGATCAGATCGGCGCTCTAACAAAAAAGGGCGGCAATGCCGCCCTTTTTCAAAAAAATTATTGCACTTTCAGTGACTTACGCCCACCATACTTGAATGGCTCCATACCCTCCCGGGCAAGTTCGTCGGCGCGTTCATTTTCCGGATGTCCGGCATGGCCCTTGACCCAATGCCAGTTGACCTTGTGCGGCTTGCGCGCTTCATCAAGCGCCTGCCAAAGCTCAGCATTCTTGACCGGCTTTTTGGCTGCAGTCTTCCAGCCATTGCGTTTCCAGCCTTCGATCCAGCCGGAAATGCCGTCACGCACATAGACCGAGTCCGTATAAAGATCGACTTCGCACGGTTCTTTGAGTGCCGAAAGCGCCGAAATAGCCGCCATCAACTCCATGCGGTTGTTGGTCGTGTCGGCTTCGCCGCCCTTCAGTTCCTTGACATTATCATTCCAGCGCAGGATTGCGCCCCAGCCGCCGGGGCCGGGATTGCCCGAGCAGGCACCGTCCGTATAAGCCTCAATCCGCTTCACGCAATTGCTCCCTGCTGCTCAAGACCATATTCGGCAGCAGTTTCGATCTGGCGATGGAAGCGGATCTTGCGCACATACTCCATTGGGTCTTTCTTGACCACGAAACTGCCTTCGGGAACATTCAGCCAGTCATAAAGCCGGGTGAGCATGAAGCGGATGGCGGCCCCACGCGCCAGAACCGGCAGTGCATCGGCTTCCGCCGCAGAGAGCGGACGAACCGAAGTATAGCCGCGCAGCAGTGATGCACCTTTGGTGCGATTGTAGGAGAAGTCTTTCTCAAAGCACCATGCGTTCAGGCAGACGGCAACGTCGTAGGCCAGAGTGTCCGTGCAAGCGAAATAGAAATCGATGAAGCCCGAAAGCCTGTCACCAAGGAAGAAGACATTATCCGGAAAAAGATCAGCATGGATCACGCCCTGCGGCAGGTCGGCAGGCCAGTTCTTTTCCAGAAAGGCAAGGTCAGCTTCCGCCTCGCGGACGAGGCCCGGTTCCACCGTATCCGCGCGCTCACGCGACAGGTTCCACAACGGGCGCCAGTCGGCCAGCGTCAGGCCATTGCGGCGGCGCAGCGAAAAATCAGCTCCTGCCAGATGCATATGTGCCAGCCCTTCGCCGACCGCTTCGCAATGCTCCACCGTCGGGCGGCGCATCCACATGCCTTCAAGGAAAGTGACGATTGCAGCAGGCCGTCCGGCAAGCTCGCCAATTGTCGTGCCATCACGGCGAACCACAGGCTGCGGGCATTCCAGCCCACGGCTAGCCAGATGCTGCATCAGGCCGAGAAAGAACGGCAGATCTTCGCGATTGGTGCGCTTTTCGTAAAGCGTCAGGATAAATGAACCAGAAGTCGTATGCAGAAGATAGTTGGAGTTCTCCACTCCCTCCGCGATACCTTTGTAAGATGTCAGTGTGCCGATATCGTACTGCTGCAGGAAAGCGCCAAGTTCGATTTCATTGATATCCGTATAGACGGCCATGCCGCTTATTTCCCTTGTATGATCTTGGGCATCAATTTCGGAATACCGACCACCCGGTGTTCCCCGTTGACGAATGCCATATCCTGCACCGTCAGTTCCACGTCGCGAATCTCGCGATTCACAAGGAAATTCTCGGTTTCGACCGTAGTTTCGGCCAGTTCAATCTTCACGTTGAAGCGTGCCTTAAAGGCATCGATGATTTCATCGACGATGATTTCAGGCGCGGAAGCACCTGCCGATAACCCCACAACCGATATATCACCGATGCGGTCCCACTCGATATCAGCCGCGCGTTGAACCAGCATCGACATCCGTGCGCCCGCCTTCTCCGCCACTTCAACCAGTCGCTTGGAGTTGGAGGAATTGGGCGCACCGACGATCAGAAAAAGATCGCATCCGGGAGCGGCGGAACGCACTGCATCCTGCCGGTTGGTCGTGGCATAGCAGATCGATTCCGCAGCAGGCGCGGAAAGGTTTGGAAAGCGTGCTTGTAATTCTTCGATAATGCCTGCTGTGTCATCCACCGAAAGCGTCGTCTGCGTCACGAAGCCGAGATTGTTCTCATCATCGAAATGGCAGCTGCGCGCATCCTCAACCGTTTCGATCAGTGTCACCGCACCGTCCGGCAATTGCCCCATCGTGCCAATCACTTCCGGATGACCGGAATGGCCTATCAGAATGACATGGCGACCGAGGCGCTGATGACGCATGGCCTGCTTATGAACCTTGGAAACCAGCGGACAGGTTGCGTCGAGATAGAACAGGTTCTTGGCTTCCGCATCGGCAGGCACCGATTTCGGCACACCGTGGGCGGAGAATACTACCGGCTGATCACAGTGTTCGGCGGGTATTTCGTGCAGTTCCTCGACAAAGATCGCGCCACGGGACTGCAAACCCTCAACTACATATCGGTTGTGCACGATCTCATGACGAACATAAACCGGCGCGCCATATTTCTTCAGCGCCAGCACAACAATCTGGATCGCCCGGTCCACTCCGGCACAAAAGCCGCGCGGCCCGCAAAGACGAATTTCCAGTGATGGTCGCTGATTGGTCATGAAGCGTGCTCGTAAGGTTCGGCGTGTCTTGAAACTTTAAGCGCGTAACGCGTTTAAGTTTTTGTTTCACACATGTCTTTGTCCCCAAAACTGGTGCGCTCTTTTGGGAAACATGCACTCGTCTCGGAGTTGGGCTGCAACGAGGCCGTTGTCAACCCCTCACCGCTCTTCGTCTTTATTCTCGCTGTCTCGGACGGAAAACCGGTCTCCACTTTTCCTAAGACAGCGATAGCGCCACAACCACGTCCCGACAACCCCTATCAGGGCCAGAGCGAGGCCGTACCATGTCATTGCATACTGCAAATGGTTGTTGGGAAAATCGATAATCGTCACGCCACCGATAGGCAGACCACCTGGATTAGATTTGTTATCTGCATCGACGAAGAACGGCACGACCTCATCCAGATTTGGCAGATCGGCGCTTTCGGCCATCGCCGTCCAGTCTTTCCAATAGAAGATATTCTTGGCGATATCGTTGTCTGGAAGGAAAAACCCGGGCTTAACCGACAAGGGGTCGCGTGCCAGACCGGTCACACTCACCGGGCCATCAACCTGTCCTTCAACACGTGTTGAAGGATCTTTTTTTTCGTAGGGAACGAAGCCGCGATTAACCAGCACGAAACGCCCATCTTCAAGCATCAACGGCGTATAGACATTATATCCGGCGGCTCCTTCATAGGTGGCCAGAAAATGCCGCTCTCCCTGATGCATGAAAGTGCCCGAGACCGTCACCGGGCGATATTCGACCGATCCCTCCTGCTTGTAGATTTTTTCCATTTCGGAAAGCGGCAAAGGCGCTTCATGAACGCGCTGTTCGGTCGATTCGATCAGCGCTTCCTTCCATTGCAGGCGTTCCACCTGCCAGGTGCCAAGCGCCAGCAAAATGACGAGCGCTATGGCGGATGCGATCACCACACCCCACGGAAAGCGATGCGACTGCTGTGCTGTCGTCATTTACTGTCATCCCGTCGGCTGTCTATCCGCCCCAGCGCTGCCTTGTTGCGATATTGAATATTGATAAGGATGCCTTTGGCCCATCGCATGGCGACGAGGCTGAGGATAATGGCGAGCGGCACCCACAGGATGAAGTGTACCCAGAGCGGCGGCCCCACATTCACTTCCATCCAGAGCGCAAGACCAACGACGATGAAGCCGATAATCAAAATGACAAACGCCGCCGGACCATCGCCGGAATCAGCAAACGCGTAATCCAGTCCGCAAGCCGAGCAGCGTGGAGCGACTTTCAGGAAGCCGTCGAACAGCTTCCCCTCGCCGCAACGCGGGCAGTGTCCGGCAATGCCACTCTTTATGGGATCGACCGGCGGATAAATGTTCTGATCCGGCATTACGCTTCCCTTCTCAATATCTTTTCACAAACAAAAGGCGGCCATGTTGCCAGGGCCGCCTCGGAATTTTTACCCGCTAATGATCAGCCGGCGTGCATCGGCGCGCCCCATCCACCCCATACATAGATGGCGAAGAACAGGAACAGCCAGACCACGTCAACGAAGTGCCAATACCAGGCAGCGGCTTCGAAACCGAAATGCTGCTTTGGCGTGAAATCACCACCGATTGCGCGGAAGAGGCAGACCAAAAGGAAGATCGTGCCGACGATAACGTGGAAACCATGGAAACCGGTCGCCATGAAGAAGGTCGCGCCGTAGATCGAATCCTTGAACGCAAACGGTGCGTGGATATATTCGTATGCCTGCACAAAGGAGAACAGGACACCCAGAGCCACGGTGATTGCAAGGCCGGTGATCATGCCCTTGCGGTCATTGTGCAGCAGCGCATGGTGCGCCCAGGTCAGCGTCGTGCCCGACAGAAGCAGGATTACGGTGTTGTAGAGCGGCAGGTGCAGCGGATCGAGAACCTCGATGCCCTTCGGAGGCCAGACGCCGCCTGTGAACGTGGCGCGCGCTACCTGATGCACTTCATTCGGGAAGAGGCTTGCATCGAAGAACGCCCAGAACCACGCCACGAAGAACATAACTTCCGAGGCGATGAACATGATCATGCCGTAGCGCAGATGCAGCGACACGACGCGGGTATGGTGGCCCTCATGCCCTTCCTTGATCGTATCAGCCCACCAGCCATACATGCAGTAAAGCACAATCGCGAGGCCGATGAAGAAGATCCACGGCGTCACAATGTTGAGGCCGAAGAACGGCAGCTCACCGGCATTGATGTAACGCATCCAGGCAATACCGCCGACGGCAAGCACGAATGCACCCACCGAGCTCAGGAACGGCCAAGGACTGGGCGCGATAATATGATAGTCGTGATTTTTCTGATGAACGTCGGCCATGTCTCTCCCCGTAAATCCCCTTAGGGGCTCCTCTCTCGTACCTTCCTGCTTAAACCCCTAACGCGGTGCCAAGCAAGTCTGTCTGTAACAAGCGGTATTTCTTGTCAGAATAAAACCGCTTCATTGTTTTGTCTTTGCGGCATTATGCGCCGCTAGAACATTTCGTGATTCCCTGGATCATTGGAAATGCTCAATCTTCTTGTTTTATGCGCATGTCTCCTGAAACCGGTTCCCGTTTTGGGAGGCATGCGCTAGGCATCAGCTTCCGTTGGTTGGCGTATCGGCCTTGGCATTTGCGACCGGCTTCGGCTTTTCAATCGGAAAGAATGTATAGGACAGCGTGATCGTCTTGACGTCTTTCAGATCGGGATCGTTGACGATCTCCGGATCAACAAAGAACACCACCGGCATTTCCATGTCTTCGCCCGGCTGTAGGGTCGTATCCGTGAAACAGAAGCATTCAACCTTGTTGAAGTAAGCTCCTGCCCGACCTGGCGCGACGTTGAAGCTTGCGCGACCATAGGTCGGCTGATCGAACAGGTTACGCGCTTCATACTTGATCATCGTCGTTTCGCCGATGCGAACCGTGACCTCGCGCTGTACAGGCTTGAAATCCCATGCCAGTCCATTGGCCGTATTCGCGTCGAAACGCACCTTGATGGTCTTGTCGAGGATAGTATCCGAATATTGCTCCACCCGCTGCGTCGTGCCGCCATAGCCCGTCACCTGACAGAAAATGCGGTAGAGCGGAACGGAAGCGTAGGCTGCACCGATCATGCAGACAAAGAAAGACAGGCACGCAAAAGCAATCGTCGCATTGGAGCGCTGTTGCTTCTTCAGCTTTTGATCCTTTTCCTGCTGATCCGCCATTTTCTCCTCCCAGATTAAGTTTAAAGCGTATCGCGTATTATCTACTTCATACGACAGGCTTTAAACCGTTGTATGTATGCAGTCTTTATCCCAAGATCGGCTCCCGTGTTTGGGAGACAAGCTAGATCGGCCGCACCAAAACGTTCACACCCAGTTTCGCAATTGTGCCGATGTAAACAAGCAGCACGAACAGCGCCAGAGCGATTGCCAATCCCCAAGAGCGATTGCGCTGGGCTCGCTTCTGCTGTTCCGTCGGAACAATCAGCTCCAGCTCGTTGTCCGTCGGCTTCTGTACGGTTTTATCCATTAGAACCCTCCAAAGGCGACCAACGCCTTCATTACCAGCGCCTCGACAAGCAGCACCGCAAACAATCCCGACAGGTATAGCAGCGAGAAACGGAACAACTTGCGGGCGGCGGCCAGCATTTCAGGCTGTGATCCGGCAACCCACATGCGCCATGCATAGTAAACGAAGGCCAGTCCAAGCAGCGTGGCAATCGCGCCATAGACCGGACCCGCAAAGCCAAGCACCCACGGCAGAACGCCAACCGGCGCCATGATGATCGAGTAGAAGAGTGCCTGACGCCGGGTCGAAAGCTCGCCCTTGACGTTCGGCATCATCGGAATACGCGCCGCTTCATAATCATTGGCTGAAAAGAGCGACAACGCCCAGAAATGCGGAGGGGTCCACAGGAAGATAATCATGAACAGAACGACGCTGTCCCAGGTGATTTCGCCTGTTGCAGCCGCCCAGCCAATCATCGGAGGGAATGCACCTGCCGCACCGCCGATGACGATGTTCTGTGGTGTCGAGCGCTTCAGCCACATCGTATAAACGACCGCATAAAAGAAAATCGTAAAGGCAAGCAGTGCGGCCGACAGCCAGTTGACCATCAGGCCAAGCGTGACGACTGAAAAGGCTGAAAGCGTCAGGCCGAAGGCCAGAACCTGATTGGGCGCAATGATGCCAGCTGGAATAGGCCGGTTGCGCGTGCGCTTCATCACTGCGTCAATATCAGCATCATACCACATGTTCAGCGCACCAGACGCGCCAGCGCCGACCGCTACGCACAAGATGCTGATGGCAGCGAGCACAGGATTCATATGTCCCGGTGCGACCACGAGACCGACCAGCCCGGTAAAGACCACAAGGGACATCACCCGGGGCTTCAAAAGAACAAGGTAATCCCGCGCAGTCGCTTCGGAGAGAGCGAGCGCGTCGTCGGTACCTGCGTTTTTTTCCACCAGAGACATTTTGACTTTAAAAACCTCAAATTCACCGGTCCGAACACCGCGCCCCTACAGCACGGATCGGCACAATCACAACAATGTCCTCCCGGAAACCGTTCTGTTCCCGCCGGAAATGCCGTGGCCGACTTTTTCGTCTACCGGCGACGGGCGGAACAGAATGCCGCCCGCCCATAGCACATTTTGTAAAGAAGGGCGAAGTCTTTTCCGGACTCCGCCCATCGCACGATTACTTGATGCGCGGCAGCTGTTCCCACTGGTGGAACGGCGGTGGCGACGAGAGCTGCCATTCCAGCGTGGTTGCGCCTTCACCCCATGGGTTTGCACCGGCTTCACGCTTCTTCGCAAATGCCTCGAAGACATTGTAGAGGAAGATCAGGACTGCGAAGCCCGAAATATAGGAGCCGTAGGACGACACCATGTTCCAGCCTGCATAGGCATCCGGATAGTCGATGTAACGGCGCGGCATGCCAGCAAGACCGAGGAAGTGCTGCGGGAAGAAGACCAGGTTCACGCCAACGAAGGTGACCCAGAAATGCAGCTTGGCCGTAAACTCATTGTACATGTAGCCGCTCATCTTCGGGAACCAGTAGTACCAGCCCGCGAAGATCGCAAACACCGCACCCAGCGACAGAACGTAGTGGAAGTGCGCCACAACGTAGTAGGTGTCGTGCAGTGCGCGGTCGAGACCGGCATTGGCGAGCTGAACGCCCGTCACACCACCGACCGTGAACAGGAAGATAAAGCCGATTGCCCACAGCATCGGTGCGCGGAACGTGATCGAACCGCCCCACATCGTCGCGATCCACGAGAAGATCTTGATACCCGTCGGAACAGCGATGACCATCGTGGCGAACACGAAGTAACGCTGCGTGTCGAGTGACAGGCCAACCGTATACATGTGGTGAGCCCAGACGACGAAGCCCACGACACCGATTGCCACCATGGCGTAAGCCATGCCGAGGTAACCGAAGATCGGCTTGCGCGAGAAGGTCGACACGATGTGGCTGACAATGCCGAAGCCCGGCAGGATCAGAATGTACACTTCCGGATGCCCGAAGAACCAGAACAGATGCTGGTAAAGGATCGGATCACCACCACCGTCCGGCGTGAAGAAGGTCGTTCCGAAATTGCGATCGGTCAGCAGCATGGTGATGCCGCCTGCCAGAACCGGCAGCGAAAGCAGCAGCAGGAATGCCGTCACCAGAACAGCCCAGGCGAAGAGCGGCATCTTGTGCAGCGTCATGCCCGGAGCGCGCATATTCAGGATCGTGGTGATGAAATTGATCGCGCCGAGAATCGACGAAGCACCGGAAATGTGCAGCGCCAGAATGGCGAAATCGATTGCCGGACCAGGCTGGCCGGTCGTCGATAGCGGCGGATACAGTGTCCAGCCGCCACCAGGGCCCCAACCACCGGGTGCCGAAGGCATGAACAGCGAAATCATCAGCAGCAACAGCGCAGGCGGCAGAAGCCAGAACGAGATGTTGTTCATGCGCGGGAAAGCCATGTCCGGCGCGCCGATCATCAGCGGCACCATCCAGTTGGCAAAACCACCGATCAGCGCGGGCATGACCATGAAGAAGATCATGACCAGAGCATGCGCGGAGGTGAACACATTGAACATCTGCTTGCCGGCATCAAGCGCGGCATCGCCCTCAACACCGTAAACCATGGACGCCAAGCCATGGAAAATCTGGATGCCCGGTTCCTGGAGTTCGGCGCGCATCGCGATTGACAGGGCGCCGCCGATAATACCGGCGATGATTGCAAAAATCAGGTACAGGGTACCGATGTCTTTATGATTGGTCGAGTATACCCAACGAACCCAGCCGTGCGGCTTGTGGTCGTCGTGAGCACCATGCTCGTGAGCTGCTGTGCCAGCCATGGAATTCGCTCCCGTTTTTCAACAGTCTTGGCGTTCGGGATCAGAGACCCGCCGCAGCCACTTTATCGTTTGCGCCACCTTCAACAGCGGCCTGAAGCGCCTTGTTCGCGCCGTTCAAATCCGATCCCGCAGCGGCGATCCAGGTCTGATACTGCTCTTTCGAGACAACGCGCACGGCGATCGGCATGAAGCCATGATCCTTGCCGCAAAGCTCAGAGCACTGACCGTAGTAGAGGCCTTCCTTGTCTGCTTTGAACCAGGCTTCGTTGATACGACCCGGAACAGCGTCCATCTTCACGCCGAAAGCCGGAATGGTCCACGAATGAATCACATCGGCAGCAGTGACGAGAAGGCGAACCGTTTCGCCGACCGGAACCACGACTTCATTGTCGACGGCCAGAAGACGCGGATAACGCGCGCGATCTTCCTTGCCGGCAGCGGCGCGATCGCCATCCTTCAGAAGAAGGGCATCAAAGCTGACCGGATTATCGACCTGATATTCGTAACCCCAATACCACTGATAACCCGTTGCCTTGACCGTCAGCGTCGGATCTTCCGGCGAATACTGCGCCGTCAGAAGCTGGAAAGACGGAACCGCCAAAAACAGAAGAATGATCACAGGCCCGATGGTCCAGACCACTTCAATAGCGGTATTGTGACTGGTTTTGGACGGCTCCGGATTCGCGCTCGCACGAAAGCGAAACACCACCCAAAGCAACAAAAACAGAACCAGCAAGGTAATTGGAATGATGAACCAGAGCGTATAGCGCTCAAACCAATGAATCTGTTCGGCAATTCCAGTCGCTGCGTCCTGAAATCTCCATTCCCAGGGACGGGGCTGGTCCGCAAAAGCGGCACCAGTCGTCCACAGCACTGCAAGAGCGCCGCCGAAGGCGCCCTTCGTTGTGGCAACAATCTTATCCACCAGAACTCTCTCCCTTTTCGCCCTTTCGAGCTGGACGCCGGACGCTAAAGACGGCCGCATCCCCCGTCGGCGTTCAAACCACACCTTAGCGCACACCGCAAGGAAGGCGAATATGTTCCTGTGCGGCATTTTTGCGCGCAGTCCATGTGGGAAAGAGCCGATGTCCGAGTTTAATCAATGCGCCGGAGCTGCTCGTTTTCACCGTGAAAACTTGGGAAAACCGTACGAAACCCATAATGAAGCCATGATTTGACAAGACGTTTCCTTTAACGTGCCGCGTGACAATCGACGCAACAGACGGTATCACCGTTGCTATGATGGCCAGGACTGATAATCGCCAATCACGGCGCTTTTCATGGCCAATGCAGCGCGTTAACGTCCCGGTGATTCGATCTGGAGATTTCATGACTTTTCGCATGCTTGCCCGCCGCACGATCAGCCAGCGCCTCGCAACACTTGCAACAGGCGTCAGCTTGGCGCTTGCCGTTGCAGCGCTTCCTTCGGTTGCTCAGGAAACACCGGCGCAGTTACAAACCCCACAAGAGGCCCCCGCTGCCCAGTCGCAGGCGGCTCCGAGCAGCCCGCAGCAGAGCGGCAAGCTCAAGTCGCAGCATGGCGCATGGTCCGTTCTGTGTGATACGCCCGCGGGCGCCAAGACTGAGCAATGCGCGCTGATCCAGAATGTGGTCGCCGCAAAGCGCCCCGAACTGGGGCTTTCGGTCGTCGTTCTCAAGACCGCAGACAACAAGGCGCGCATTCTTCGTGTTCTGGCGCCACTAGGCGTTCTGTTGCCCAACGGTCTCGGCCTCAATGTCGACGGCAAGGATATCGGTCGCGCCTATTTCGTCCGCTGCTTCGAAGACGGCTGCTACGCCGAAGTGATCCTTGAGGATGAACTTCTCAAGACATTGCGTTCCGGCAAGGCTGCGACCTTCATCGTCTTCCAGACGCCGGAAGAAGGCGTGGGCATTCCTGTCGATCTCAAGGGGTTCGGTGAAGGCTTCGACGCTTTGCCTTGATCACAACTGAGATGACCGGTTGTTCTCAACCGATTTAAGGCTTACATCCTGCAGCAAACACATGCTGCAGGATGTATTTTATGAAAAGCCTGATCGACAGTTTCGACGCCAGCCGCGACGATATCGAGCGTCTTGTCGCCCAAAGCCTGAAGGGCAGCGACGACGGAGAGCTCTTCGTGGAATATCGCGAGGCGGAGGCGCTTGTTTTCGACAATGGTCGTCTCAAGACCGGCTCCTTCAATCAGGATCAGGGATTCGGCCTGCGCTCGGTCGCAGGCGAAGCCATCGGCTATGCCCATGCGGGCGATCTTTCGCTTGCGGCCTTGAAGCGCGCTTCCGATGCGGTTTCTGCAACCCTTAAGGGCTATGGCGGAAGCTATTCGGCGGCACCTGCCGGCACGAACCGTCACCTTTACACGGATGAAAACCCCATCGGTTCGCCGACATTCGATTCCAAGGTGCAGCTTTTGCAGCAAATAGACGCCTATCTGCGTGCCAAGGACCCGAAAGTACGTCAGGTTTCCGTTTCGCTCGCAGGCTCGTGGCAGCAGGTCGAAATTCTGCGCGCCGACGGTCATTTCGTACGCGATATACGGCCCATGGTGCGCCTGAGCGTTGCGGTAGTTGCAGGCGATGGCGACCGTCAGGAATCAGGTTCGCATACGGTTGGCGGACGCAAGGGGTTTGGCGAGTTCATCACCACTGAAAGCTGGCAGCATGCCGCCGATGAGGCATTGCGGCAGGCACTCGTCAATCTGGAAGCTATCCCCGCCCCGGCAGGCACATTCGACATCGTTCTTGCCAATGGTTGGCCAGGCGTCATGCTGCATGAAGCCGTCGGGCACGGGTTGGAAGGTGACTTCAATCGAAAGAAGACCTCTGCCTTTGCCGGTCTGCTTGGACAGCAGGTTGCCTCCAAGGGTGTCACGGTCATCGATGACGGCACGATTGCCGAGCGCCGGGGTTCGCTGACCATCGATGACGAAGGCACCCCGACTAATCGCACCGTGCTGATCGAAGACGGTAAACTCGTCAATTATATGCAGGATCGCCAGAACGCCCGCCTGATGGGCATGGAAGCTACCGGCAATGGACGCCGCGAATCCTATGCTCACGCACCTATGCCGCGCATGACGAACACCTACATGCTTTCCGGCGACAAGACGCCGGAAGAGATCATCGCCTCCATGAAAAAGGGCATCTATGCCGTTTCCTTTGGCGGTGGTCAGGTCGACATCACCTCCGGCAAGTTCGTATTCGGCTGTACGGAAGCCTACATGATCGAGGACGGCAAGGTCGGCGCGCCGATCAAGGGAGCGATGCTGATTGGCAATGGTCCGGATGCGATGCAGCGGATTTCGATGATCGGCAACGATATGAAGCTTGATACGGGTAGCGGCAATTGCGGCAAGGGTGGTCAGTGGGTACCTGTCGGCGTCGGCCAGCCGCATCTGCGCATGGATCAGGTAACGGTGGGAGGCACGGCTGTATAAGAGCCCTGCCGTCTTCCGCGCTTTCGCTCAGATGCCTGCTTTTTGTGTCATCTAACTTGCAGATATCACCGGTAAAGTGCAGGCTGTCAGGGTAACAGCCTGCATAGCGATATTCGATGTCAGGCCGATCTGGAGAGAGGAATGCCTGAATCGCCTTACGACTGGACGGGCAAGCGAACGGAAAAACGTGACCGGCAAAAGCGTATGCTGGTCGTGACAGCCATCACGATGGGCGCACTCATTCTTGTCCTCGGCATGGTGGACGGCCTGCTGATCCTGCTGGACTGATATGCTGCCGATTTACGAAATCGATTGTGCCGGGATAGAAAACCCTGACGATCTTTGGCGGCGGTATCTTTCCGCTGTTCCAGCCCAAGACTCGGAATCATTCGGTTACACACTCGACTCATTCTGGGACGCTGTGCAATGGCAAGGTCCAGGCTGGCCCGGTGAATGCGAACTCGTTTTCAGGAACTCCGAAGCTCTGGGCAAATTGAAAACACGCGGCGGCAAGCCGTTTCTAGAAGCGTTCAAACGCCTCGTGAGCGAAACAGATCGGATAGTCGTTAGATTCGCGTAAAAGCCGGGTCTATATTTATATGCCCGGATTTTCTTCCAGCAAACCGGTCACGAAATCGAACAGACCCGGGCGGCGGTCACGGCGAAGACGTTCAGCTTCAATGATCGACTTGATAGCCGCAAAGGAGCGATCAAGATCCTCATTGATGACGATATAATCGTACTTTACCCATTTCTGGATTTCAAAACGCGCATTCTGCAAACGGGTCTCAATGACATCCGCCGTATCTTCCGCGCGGCGGTTCAGGCGCTGCTGCAATTCGCGCATTGTGGGCGGAAGAATAAAGATCGACACCACATCGGCTGGCATCTTTGCTTGCAACTGGTCTGCACCCTGCCAGTCAATGTCAAACAGCATATCCTGACCGTCGGCCAGCGCGATCTCAGCCGTTTCGCGCAGCGTGCCATAGAAATTGCCATGGACCTCGGCCCATTCAATCAGCTCATCATTGTCACGAAGGCGTTCAAACTCGCGGATCGTCTTGAAATGGTAGTGAACCCCTTCGATCTCGCTCGGGCGGCGCTGGCGCGTCGTCACGCTGATCGACAGCGAGAGGTTCATCTTCTTGTCTTCCAGCAACAGCCGGGCAATGGTGGACTTACCGGCTCCGGATGGCGACGAGATCACCACCATCAAGCCTCTACGTGCGACGCCATTTTCAACCGAAGAGATGGCCATGATACCTGTTACTCCAGATTTTGTACTTGTTCGCGAAACTGGTCCACGACTGCCTTCAGTTCCAGACCGATGGCTGTGATCGACGCTGCATTCGATTTGGAACACAGTGTATTAGCTTCACGATTAAATTCCTGTGAAAGAAAATCGAGCTTGCGCCCGACGGGGCCACCATCCGCCAGAAGCTTGCGGGCGGATGCCACATGGGTCTCCAACCGGTCAAGCTCTTCCTGAATATCGGCCTTGGTCGCCAGAAACGCCGCTTCCTGATAGAGCCGCGTCTCATCAAGCTCGCGTGCGGAATCCATCAGCAGCGCTACCTGCCCAGCGAGACGGGCCTTGATCGCATCTGTGCTCCGCGACGGGTCGCGACGGGCATTCACCGTCAGGCGCTCGATACTGTCGACATGCGCGGACAGAATAGTGAAAAGAGCCTTGCCCTCCTGCTTGCGGGCATCGGCGATTGCTTTCAGCGTTTCCTCAAAACCTGAGACGACGGCAGCTTCCAGTCCGCCGCGTTCGTCTTCGTCATCAGCCATCTGTGCCTGATCGATGATACCGCGCAACGAAAGAATGCCGTCTACGCTGGCGGGGGCCAGTCCGTGCTTTGCCTGCAAATCCGCACCGAGTTTCAGGATCTCGGCGAGCATGGCCTGATTGATACTGAAACCGGCCTGTGCCTCGCTGCGTTCCACGCTGAGGCTTGCCTGAAAATTGCCACGCGAAAAATGACGCGCCAGCATGGAGCGTACGGGATGTTCGGCGGCTTCAAGGCCTTGCGGCAAACGCAGCCGAAGGTCGAGCCCCTTACCATTGACGGAACGCACTTCCCAGACGATGCGCGCTTCTCCGCCTTCCATGGCATGTTGCACGGCATGGCGTGCAAAACCGGTCATGCTTTGGAGCGCCATGCGTTCCATCCCCTCAACTCACGCCCGCGACAGTGCGGACTTACTCTAAAAACCAATCCGAAGCCGGTGACAAACACCGGCTTCGGTTACTCATTCTCAAACTCACCAAAGCCGTAGCGAAAAGCTACTGCCCCGCGCTTTGGTTTGTATTGCTGCCACTATTGTTCTGTTGCTCGATATTCTTTTGCTGCTCCACGGAGCGCCATTTACGGACGTTGGCGTTGTGTTCCTGCAGCGTCTTCGAGAACACATGGCCACCCGTGCCATCGGCAACGAAATAGAGGTCTTCCGTATCCAGCGGATTAGCGACAGCTTCCAGCGCAGCCTTGCCCGGATTGGCAATCGGCGTCGGCGGAAGACCGTTGATCACATAGGTATTGTAAGGTGTCGGCTTTTCGATGTCCGACTTGAAGATCGGCCGATCAGAAGGTTTGCCAGCTCCGCCGAACAGGCCATAAATAATGGTCGGATCGGACTGGATGCGCATGCCCTTCTTCAAGCGATTGACGAAGACCGACGCCACATGCGGGCGTTCCGACGCGATACCGGTTTCCTTTTCAACGATGGAAGCCAGCGTCACAAATTCGTTCTTGTCCTTGATCGGCAGGTCGGAACCACGCTTTGCCCAGGCGTCGTCCACGAGCTTCTTCTGGGAGGCGACCATACGATCGATGATTTCCGAACGCGTCGTGCCACGCGTGAAATTCAGCGTATCGGTGAAGAGCGAACCTTCCGGCGGCATGTCCTTCGGCATGTCACCAACCAGTGTCGGATCAGCCGAGATACGATCGAAAATCTGCTTGACCGTCAGACCTTCCGGAATGGTCAGCGGATACATGATGGATTTGCCGCTGATGAGGATATTCATCACATCGCGCATCGAAGCGCCCGCCGGGATGGCGTATTCGCCCGCCTTCAGATCATTTTCATGACCGAGCGTCCGCATCCCATAGCGGAAAATACGCGCGTCACTGACGATTTCACGATTTTCCAGGCTGTTGGAAACTTCGGCGATACCAGCGCCGCGCTTGACGAGAAACGTCGTTTCGGCAGTGAGAGGACCTTGCCCGTCAAACTGCATCTTGCCGAAATAGAACAATGCCGACGCGCCGAGCAGAACAAGCACGACCAGCGACAGCATGAAATTCATGAAAACCACGATCTGGCTGCGCGCATGGCGCGAACGCTTGCGCGGCGGCGGCGTTCCCGGCTCGGGACGCAGTGCTTCAGACGCGGATTTCGGCACGAACGGCTTTGAAGTCGCGTTCGTTTCCTGCGTCGCGCCCTTGGGCTGCTCGTCTGCAGGGGGTGTTCCGGATGGCGCCTCTGAATTCACTCAATCACCTCGGTCCAGAGTATTTCGTTGGTTCAAACCAAACCACGAGAACGGCTCTGTCTATCTATTTTGGCGAACCACCCGACACATTGTGCCGAATGCCCGCCCAGAACGGCTTTTTGCACTTATTTCGTCAGAGTGGACAAAACTCTTCGGAGTCGTGACCACACTAACCGCTGTTCGCGATTTTAAACATCGCATCCGGTTTTATTTTGGCAAAAACGCGGAGAAATCCCCGCGTTTTTTTAAATTCGATATTCTATTTTCAGCGATACCGATCAGGAGTATCGGCGCAGGACCAGCGAAGCGTTGGTTCCGCCAAATCCGAAGGAGTTCGACAGAGCCACATCGATCTTGCGTTCACGCGCCTTGTGCGGAACCAGATCGATCTTCGTCGAGACAGCCGGATTATCGAGATTGAGCGTCGCCGGCGCGATATTGTCGCGGATGGCAAGCGTCGAGAAAATCGCTTCGGCTGCTCCGGCAGCACCAAGCAGATGGCCGATAGCCGACTTGGTCGAGGACATCGAAATCTTCGACGCAGCATCGCCGACCACCCGCTCGACAGCGCCGAGTTCGATGGTGTCAGCCATGGTCGACGTGCCATGGGCGTTGATGTAGTCGATCTGGTCCGGCGTGATTTCAGCGCGCTTCAGGGCAGCGACCATGCAACGTTCGGCACCTTCGCCGCTCTCGGTCGGAGCAGTGATGTGGTAAGCATCGCCCGAAAGACCGTAGCCGATAACTTCCGCATAGATTTTCGCGCCGCGCGCCAGTGCGTGTTCCAGCTCTTCGAGAACCACAACGCCCGCACCTTCGCCCATCACGAAACCGTCACGGTCTTCGTCATAGGGACGGGAAGCTGCGGTCGGATCGTCGTTACGCTTGGTGGACAGCGCCTTGCACGCGGCAAAACCGGCCAGCGAAATGCGACTTACCGGCGATTCCGTTCCACCGGCAACCATGACATCTGCATCGCCGAAAGCGATCAGACGGGCAGCGTCGCCGATAGCATGTGTGCCGGTTGCACAAGCCGTCACAACCGAATGGTTTGGACCGCGCAGCCCGTGCTTGATGGAAACATGGCCGGAAGCCAGATTGATCAGGCGGCCAGGAATAAAGAACGGAGAAATGCGGCGCGGGCCCTTGTCGCGCAGCGTGTAGCCGGCCTCGACAATACCTTCGATGCCGCCAATGCCGGAACCGATAAGAACACCGGTACGGACCTGATCTTCGTCGCTTTCAGGATGCCAGTCGGCATCGTCCAACGCCTGATCGGCAGCGCCGACAGCATAAACGATGAAAGGATCAACTTTACGCTGTTCCTTGGGCTCCATATGGAGGTCGGCGTTGAAGGTGCCATTGGTGCCATCGCCAACCGGAATGCGGCAGGCTATCTGGCAGGCCAGATCGTCAACTTCAAATTCCGTGATGCGGCGAGCACCGCTTTCACCGGCAATAAGACGCTTCCAGGTCTCTTCAACACCGCTGGCAAGCGGCGACACCAGACCAAGACCGGTGATGACGACACGCCTCATATCCACCCCTTAAAACTTTGTTATGTCACGAACACCGCCCCGCAGGCTTTAACCGGCAGAACATATGTCCGGGCCTGATTGGAAGGGATGGTGCTCCAATTGTTGAAACCGGAGCCTGCCATTGCGAACACGATCTTCGATCAGCGTTCCAGCAGATTCACAAACAGGCCGCTGAACGGCCATTTTGCATGTGCGTCCCGATCGTGAAGACGAAAGAAACGACTTAAAATAAGCAGGGCTGGGATTCGCGAGAACCCCAGCCCAATGCCCAAGTTCAGATTAGGCGGAAGCCTTGTCGATGAACTTCACAGCGTCGCCGACCGTAAGGATCGTTTCGGCAGCGTCGTCAGGAATTTCAACGCCGAATTCTTCTTCGAAAGCCATGACCAGCTCGACCGTGTCGAGGCTGTCTGCGCCGAGGTCATCGATGAAGCTTGCGCCTTCCGTGACCTTGTCGGCATCTACGCCCAGATGTTCAACAACGATTTTCTTGACGCGCTCTGCGGTATCGCTCATGTCGGAACCTCGACCTGTGTGTTTGTTGCTCTGCCTTGGTTAGCGGCATGCAGGATTGTAATCAAGTTATAAGATGTCTGCCAAGTTTCGAGCGAAGCCGCCCGGACAGTCATCCTGTGGATATTCCTTTCGGAACAGGATCGCGGCACTTCTACTCAGAATGCCGCAATTCTCGATGGGCGCATTACCATGCTTCTTGAGCAAGGCAAAGCGCCTTTTCCTTCTTCAGCCCCCGTATTAAGGCATTTTATACCATAATAGGGAGAAGAAGGAGGGTTAGATCATGGCCATGCCGCCATTGATGTGCAGGGTCTGGCCCGTCACATAGGCAGCCTGGTCGCTTGCCAGATAGACAACTGCCGCTGCAATATCACCACCAACGCCCATGCGCTTCATGGGGATACTGCTCATAATCGCTTCCTTCTGCTTTTCGTTCAGCTTGTCGGTCATGGCCGATTCGATGAAGCCCGGAGCGATGCAGTTAACCGTTACATTGCGGCTGGCGATTTCCTGCGCCAACGACTTGGAGAAACCAATGAGGCCTGCCTTCGACGCGCAATAGTTTGCCTGACCCGGATTGCCGGTCACGCCAACAATCGACGTGATGTTAATGATACGACCATTGCGGCGACGCATCATCGGATGGGTCAGCTCACGCGTCAGATTGAATACCGACGTCAGGTTGACGTTGAGAACCGCATCCCAGTCTTCGTCGCTCATGCGCACGAACAGGCCGTCGCGGGTAATGCCGGCATTGTTGACGAGAATGTCGACGCCGCCCATTTCCTCTTCCGCCTTTTGGCCGAGAGCCTTGACGGCTTCACGGTCAGAAAGATTGGCCGAAAAGATGAAGGTGCGGTCACCAAGTTCAGCGGCAAGCTCTTTCAGCTTTTCTTCGCGTGTGCCGTGCAGGCCGACGATTGCGCCCTGCGCATGAAGAGCGCGGGCAATCGCTTCGCCAAGACCGCCGGTTGCGCCGGTTACCAGAGCCTTGCGGCCCGTCAGATCAAACATGCGAAATCCCTTTTAGCTTCTCAATTTCCATCGCATGATCTTATCCGAAAAGTCTGCAACTTTTCGGGATCAAGCGCCGAGAACAGCAAGCGCTGCTTCGATTTCTTCAGCCGAACCAACGGCGGCGCCAGTCACATCCTTCGAGATGCGGCGCGCCAGACCAGTCAGAACCTTGCCTGAACCTACTTCATAAAGCGTGGTGACGCCATTGGCCGCAAACCATTCGACCGTTTCGCGCCAGCGCACCTGACCTGTAACCTGCTCAACCAGCAGATCGGCAATCTCGTTGGCGTCGGTAACCGGCGCTGCGCGCACATTGGCGATGAGCGGCACGATCGGATTGTGCTTTTCAACCGAAGCAAGCGCTTCACGCATTGCGTCAGCAGCGGGGCTCATCAAAGTTGAATGGAAGGGAGCGGATACGGGCAGCATGATGGCCCGCTTGGCGCCCTTTTCGGATGCAAGCTTTGCAGCCAGTTCGACCGCAGCCTTGGAACCGGAAATAACGAGCTGTCCACCACCGTTATCATTGGCGATCTGGACCGAGCCGGATGCCTTGGCTTCAGCGCAGACAGCTTCTACGTCGCCATGCTCCAGGCCGATGATCGCAGCCATCGCGCCTTCGCCAACGGGAACAGCCTTCTGCATCGCATTGCCGCGAATGCGCAGGAGGCGCGCCGTATCGGCAAGCGAGAATGTTCCGGCTGCGCAAAGTGCTGAATATTCACCAAGCGAATGTCCGGCAACGTAGGAAACCTTGTCTTTCAACGAAAAGCCGCGCGCTTCCATAACGCGCAGCACGGCCATCGAGACGGCCATCAGCGCAGGCTGGGCATTGGCGGTCAGCGTCAGCACGTCTTCCGGCCCTTCGAACATGGTAGCGGAAAGCTTTTCGCCCAGTGCAGCGTCGACTTCATCGAAAACGGCGCGCGCTTCAGCGAACTGTTCGGCCAGAGCCTTGCCCATACCCACAGCCTGGCTGCCTTGTCCGGGGAAAGTAAATGCTACCGCCATTGATGCCTCGTTCTGGTTTTAAGCATATGATAACGTCGAAACCGATATCCGTTTTCGCCAACATGCCCTGCAATTAAATGCACAATTTGGCGGGATGTGCCTCAGTGAGGGCAGCAAAGTCAAGTATTTCCCGGTTTTTGTGCGGTTTGCGCCTTGCAAAGCCGGGGAAAAACACGTAATAGCCGCCCGTTCATTGCTCGGCACCAGCTGGGGGCTGAACGGAGGGCCGGTTGTTTGTGCAGTTAAATTCACGAACATCCGTAGAAGTCACAAGCGCTTCTGCCTCCCGTGTCTCCGCTCTCGATCGTCTCAGTGAGCGTCCTTTCTTCACCGGTTTTCCGGCAAAAGAGAAGTCGCAGAGGCTTAGCCGTTGGTGTCGGCATGTTGTAACAGAAGAAAGGCAAAGCCAATGGCTCTTTATGAACATGTGCTTCTTGCCCGCCAGGACATTTCCCAGCAGCAGGTCGACGCTCTCGTCGAACAGTACAAGGGTGTCCTCGAAGCTAATGGCGGCAAGGTCGGTAAGGTCGAAAGCTGGGGTCTGCGTCCCCTCACCTACCGTATCAAGAAGAATCGCAAGGCGTATTACACGCTCGTAAACATTGACGCTCCGGCTGCAGCCGTTGCCGAAATGGAACGCCAGATGCGCATCAACGAAGACGTTCTTCGTTTCCTCACCGTTCGCGTTGAAGAACACGAAGAAGGCCAGTCGGCCATGCTCACCCGCCGTGACGACCGTCGCGAACGCGATGGTGATGATCGTCCGCGTCGTCGTGAAGGCGGTTTCGACCGTGGTGATCGCGGTGACCGTGGTGATCGCGGCCCACGTCGCCCACGCGACAACGAAGCTGGTGAAGGAGCATAATCATGGTTGATATCAATCAGATCCCGACCCGTCGTCCTTTCCATCGCCGTCGCAAGACGTGCCCGTTCTCCGGCGCAAACGCACCGAAGATCGACTACAAGGACATCAAGCTTCTGCAGCGTTACATTTCCGAACGCGGCAAGATCGTTCCTTCCCGTATTACGGCTGTCAGCCAGAAGAAGCAGCGTGAACTCGCCAAGGCGATCAAGCGCGCTCGTTTCCTCGGCCTGCTGCCTTACGTTGTGAAGTAAGAACAAGATTCTGGGAGGCGTTCTCGCAGAGATTGCCTCCCAACCCCCCTTTCCTTCATTGCGATGGGCGCAACGAAGCGTAATAAAAACCCAAGTTGGGGCAGCGGCCTCTAACTGCACGAACCGGCAAGACCGGAGCAGGACAGCGAAACTGATGAAATTCAATGGAACCATTATCGGTATCGGCATATTGGCGGGGCTTGCCTCGGCCTTGATGTCGTCCGGCGTCATCGCCCAGGGTGGCGCGATGGCTGCTATGGCCATGGTTCTCTACTTCCTGACACCACTTCCCATCTTCGTTGTTGCCCTTGGCTGGGGTTCGAGCGCCGGTATCGTTGCCGCCGCCACAGCTACGGTTGCCGTCGGCGTTGTCGCCGTCCCGCTTGCAGCACTTCTGATGGCATTGACGAGCTTCATTCCCGCAGCAACCGGCGCCTATCTGTCCGGCCTCGCGCGGCCAGCCGAAGAACTCGGCGGACCGAAGGATGTTCTGGTCTGGTATCCGCTTTCAGACATTGTGTTCCGGCTTGCCATGATGGTGGCGCTCAGCTTCATCGTCATCGGTGCGATCCTGGGCTTTGGCCCGGACATGGCGCGCGAACTCGCAAATACGCTTATCGACCGGGTTGCTGAAGCCGATCCGCAGTTCACGGCCAGCGATGACATTCGCAACAATGTAACGTCGCTGCTGATGGTCGCCTTGCCTGCAATCCAGCCGGCAACCTGCCTCGCGATTCTCGTTGGCAATCTTTATCTGGCACAGCGCCTGATCTCCATGTCGGGTCGCCTGCGCCGTCCGCGTGATGACTGGCCCGCAACGCTGCGTATGCCGCGCCCGGCCCTGCTCGTCTTCGCGGTCGCTCTTGCGGTTGCATTTCTTCCCGGCGGCGCCGGATTGATCGCAACCGTCGTTGCCGGCGCGCTTAGCGCTGGTTTCATGATGTCAGGTCTTGCCATCATGCATTTCCGCACACGCGGCAAGGTATGGCGTCCGGTAGCGCTATGGCTCGCTTACTTTGCGATCATACTCTTCGCATTCCTGCTTTTCATCTTCATGGTTCTCGGACTTTTCGACACTTCGCGCGGCGCGCCGGTCTCGAAAATGCCGGGCGCTGACAGTCAGTAACCGAATCAGAAACTCGAAAGGAAACTCCAATGGAAGTCATTCTTCTGGAACGCATTGGCCGCCTCGGCCAGATGGGCGAAACCGTCAAGGTCAAGGACGGCTATGCCCGTAACTTCCTGCTCCCGCAGGGCAAGGCTCTTCGTGCCAACGAAGCCAACAAGAAGAAGTTCGAAGGCCAGCGCGCTCAGCTCGAAGCCCAGAACCTGGAGCGCAAGAACGAAGCTCAGGCCGTTGCTGAAAAGCTCAATGGCGAAAGCTTCATCGTTGTACGTTCGGCTGGTGAAACCGGCCAGCTCTACGGTTCCGTTTCGACCCGTGACATCGCCGACATCATCTCGGCCAATGGCTTCACCCTGCACCGCAACCAGGTTGAACTGAACCATCCGATCAAGACGATCGGCCTGCACGAAGTCTCGATTTCGCTGCATCCGGAAGTTCAGGTTCAGGTTACGGTCAACATCGCACGTTCGACCGAAGAAGCCGAACGTCAGGCAAAGGGTGAAGACCTGACCTCGATCGAAGCCATCTACGGCATCGAAGAACAGCCTCTGTCGGAAGAAGTTTTCGATGAAGAGGACGAAGCTGAAGATCAGGCTTAATTTAGCCACCTATTATCTATGGGAATGCAAAGCCAGACAGCACGCATTCCCATCGTGGTAAACTTTATATGATCGTGCCCGGCGGCCTCCGCCGGGCATTTTCTCTTTTCAGATCGGCAAAACTCCTTATTCTACATATTAGTATTGGATTGGAGAGGTGCTGACGGAAACGTCCGCGTTGCTTGGGCATTACTCCCGAGGCCGATTGACCGAGGGGATATTGCCTGAAAATCTGATGACAGAGCGGCTCTGATACTTATGCACCGCCGCCTGCCATGCAAACGCATGGACGTAAGCCTGCTTCGATCCCCAAGAGGAGATGGGGCCGATGTATGGAATGATGCGTACTGTTCTTTCGCATATGATTAAAACCGGCGACCTGACGGTCACCGATTCTAGTGGTGCGCTTACCCGGTACGGCGACAGGACTGGCGAACCAGTTCATATACACTTCAAGACGAAGCACGCCGAGCGGGCCGTAGCCCTCGACCCGGAGTTGAAACTCGCCGAGTGTTTCATGGATGGCGAGATCGATTTTTTGAAGGGCGGCATCTACACGCTCCTTCAGGTGGTATTCGAAAATACCGGGCCGACTGCGGCGACCGAACCGTGGATGAAAGTTCTGGCGAAGCTGCGCATTTTTTTCCGTCGCTTCCAGCAGATGAACACGATTTCGCGGTCTTCAAACAATATCAAAAGTCATTATGACCTTTCCGGTGAGCTCTACGATCTGTTTCTCGATCCCGACAAGCAATATTCCTGCGCCTATTTCGATCCGCCAAACGCTACACTCGCCGAGGCGCAGCTTGCCAAAAAGCGCCATATCGCGGCGAAATTGCTGGTGAAGGAAGGCGACAAGGTGCTCGATATCGGCTGCGGCTGGGGTGGTATGGGGCTCTATTTGGCTCGTTATCTCAAGGCCAATGTCACCGGCGTAACCTTATCCGAAGAGCAGCATGCCATTGCCAATCAGCGAGCGCAGGATGAAGGACTGGCCGACCGTGCGAAGTTCGAATTGACCGACTATCGCAACATCGACGACAAGTTTGACCGGCTGGTATCGGTTGGTATGTTCGAGCATGTTGGTGTCGGGCATTTCGCCGAGTATTTCCAGCACGTCGCTCGCCTGATGAAACAGGATGGCGTTTTCCTTCTGCATGCCATCGGACGCGCCGATGGGCCGGGAGCGACCAATCCGTTCATCCGCAAGTACATCTTTCCGGGCGGGTATATTCCGGCACTTTCTGAGGTTCTGCCGCATATCGAAAAGGCCGGGCTCTATGTCACCGACGTAGAAATCCTGCGGCTTCATTATGCGGAAACGCTGAAGGCTTGGCGGGAAGCATTCATGGCCAATCGCGACAAGGCCAAGGCGCTTTATGACGAGCGTTTCTGCCGCATGTGGGAGTTTTATCTGGCGGCGTCTGAAAGCGCTTTCCGCTGGCAGAACATGATGGTGTTCCACATTCAGATCGCCCACAAACAGGAATCCGTTCCGCTGACCCGCAACTATATTGAGGCCGAGGAAAAGCGTCTCAAGCGCCTCGACAGCGCCCCCAAAGGTGCCAACAGCGAGGGTCGAGCGGTCAAGAAAAGCATGAACGCCTGAGGTGAAGCCGATCTGCTATAAATAAGGCGGGCTGTTCCGTTGGAGCAGCCCGCTTTCTCTGATCTTATTCCGGCTTTGGCACGCCTGCTTCCCATTTGTCCCAATGGGTGACGATGTCGTTCACGACCGGAGCGCCGACGAGGTAGATGTTTTCGACCGTTTCCGCAAAACCACCTGCCGTTTCGCCCGGCGCTGGATCCAGATGCTGCAGCGTGGTTTCTTTCGGATTCCCCTGATCGAAGTTCACCGAACCGCGTAGGCTGAGGATGCGGTCTGTACCGTGCTGCCGCTTGATAACGAGCGCAAGCGCTGCGGCTTCCATTTCGGTGGCGAGATAGTCGTCGGCACCATAAAGCTTGGCGATATACTGAGCCTCTTTCGACAATCCGGGACCGTGGAAGAATGTATCCCCGGTCATATGCGTGCCCGTCTTCAATGCCGGTTTCGCCTGCGCAGCCTTGTCGGGATAACGCATGCGATACGCCTGGGCCTCGGGCGAATCGCGAAGCTCCACATTGGAGCCCAAACGCATTGCCGCCGCGACCAAATCAGGATTAAGCCTGAAAACACGATACTCTTCATATCCCTTTCGTGGGATGAAGACCGGTTCGCCCGGCTTGCCTTCTTCCGGTGCCCAGCGATGGCCCAGATCGTAATCGACGAGCCACGTCGCCCAGCTGACATCACCTATTGTACCGCGTGAAGGTGGCGTGCCTGCCACACCGGACAGGATATAATAAGCTTTGGAGAAGTCGAAGGCTGGGTCGAGCATGATTGCCTGCATGCTGGCCGAGGAGTTCACCTTGCCCATGCCGAGAACTGAGCCGCACACACCGTCATCGTTGCAATAAACGGGTTTCAGCGCTCCTTTAACTTCGATGGGCTTCGCATCCTTCCAGTAATGCTCATACCACCGTTGAAACTCACCGGCCCGGTCGCCCCTGTTCTGACCGATCTCGAACATGGCGGCGATAAACACTTTGACCTTGATCGGTTCCGAGGCTGCCGACGAAGCCGTTGATGAAGAAAAGAGAGCCAATGCTGTCAGAAGCCAGGCTGCAATGGTGCGGTGTCGCATGAATATTCCTCGTGAATGTAAGCCGGGCTTTGCTTTGAATGCCCGCACAGATCAGGGAGCTTTGGGTTGGGAGAAGATTAATATCGCCGATTGCTCCCCGCAATCTCCGTCAATAGGAAGTGCATAAAGGCAACGCCTGAACTGTGGATCAGTGTGAATCATGGTATAGGTTTTTTCTTCCAGCAGGAATCATCCGAAGCTGCGTTGCGTTTGGCATCGCTTGAGGGCTAGCTGGGTGCATCAGGGACAGGAATAAGAATCATGGCGGAAGCGGCGGTACGCAAACTCGACGATGCGCGGGATCAGAAAGACGCGCTTTATCGGGAAGCACCCCATAATATTGAAGCGGAACAGGCGCTGCTGGGCGCGATCCTGATCAATAACGATGCCTTTTACCGGGTATCGGACTTCCTCAAGTCAACCCATTTCTTCGAGCCTCTGCACCGTCGCATCTATGAGATCACGACTGACCTCATTCGCGTCGGCAAGATGGCCAATCCCGTAACGATGAAGACCTTCCTGCCGACCGAAGGCAAGGTGGGCGATCTCACGATCTTCCAATATGTGACCCGTCTCGCAACCGAAGCCGTCACCATTATCAATGCGGAGGATTACGGCCGCGCGATTTACGATCTGGCGACGCGTCGCGCGCTGATTGGCATTGGCGAGGACATGGTGAACGTTGCCTATGATGCGCCTGTCGACATGGCACCGCAGGAGCAGATTGAAGACGCCGAACGCCGCTTGTTCGAACTTGCCGAAACCGGTCGCTATGACGGCGGCTTTCAGGCATTCAAGGACGCGGTTACAACCGCTGTCGACATGGCCAATGCCGCCTTCATGCGTGACGGGCATCTTTCCGGTGTTTCCACCGGCATCCATACGCTTGATGGCAAGATGGGCGGCTTGCAGCCTTCCGACTTGATTATCCTCGCCGGTCGTCCGGGTATGGGCAAGACCTCGCTTGCCACCAACATCGCGTTCAACATCGCGAATGCCTATGAAAGCGAACAGCAGGCCGATGGTAGCATAAAAGCCATAAATGGTGGCGTCGTTGGCTTCTTCTCGCTCGAAATGTCGGCCGAACAGCTCGCAACCCGTATTATTTCCGAGCAGACAGAAGTGTCTTCCTCGAAGATCCGTCGTGGTGACATCACCGAAACCGATTTCGAAAAGCTCGTCGCCTGCTCGCAGGTAATGCAGAAAATCCCGCTCTATATCGACCAGACCGGTGGCATCTCGATTGCGCAGCTTGCAGCGCGTGCACGCCGCCTGAAGCGCCAGCGTGGCCTTGACGTTCTGGTGATCGACTACGTACAGTTGATGACCGGTTCGTCGAAGGCCTCAGCGCAGAACCGCGTGCAGGAAATCACCGAAATCACTACCGGCCTCAAGGCACTCGGCAAGGAACTCAACGTTCCGATCATTGCGCTTTCACAGCTCTCCCGTCAGGTTGAAAGCCGCGACGATAAGCGCCCACAACTCTCCGACCTTCGTGAATCGGGCTCCATCGAGCAGGACGCCGACGTGGTGCTTTTCGTGTTCCGCGAGGAATATTACGTCAAGAACCTCGAACCGCGTGATGAATTCGATCCGAAATATGAAGAATGGAAGCAGCACTTTGAAAAAGTGCGCGGCACTGCTGACGTCATCATCGCCAAGCAGCGTCACGGACCGACCGGCACCGTCAAGCTCGCCTTCCAGTCTGAGTTTACGCGATTTGCAGATCTGGCCGAGGGTTCCTATCTGCCGGATCAGTATGAATAGTAAGATCACGATCAAGATGGAGCGCGTCTGATGGCGAAAGCGCGCGTTCAATTCATCTGCCAGAATTGCGGCGCGGTTCATTCGCGCTGGGCGGGTAAGTGCGATTCCTGCGGTGAGTGGAACACGCTTGTCGAGGAAGGCACCAATAGCGGCATCGGGTCTGGTCCCGGCGCCATATTGTCCAAGCGCAAAGGTCGCGCCGTTGCCCTCACCTCCCTGTCTGGCGACATCGAAGATGCGCCACGCATCATTTCTGGTATTAGCGAGCTTGACCGGGTTACCGGCGGCGGTTTTGTGCGCGGTTCAGCCCTTCTGATCGGTGGCGATCCCGGGATCGGCAAATCCACGCTGTTGACGCAGGCTGCAGCCGCCCTTTCCAATCGTGGCCATCGCATTGTTTATGTTTCAGGCGAAGAAGCCGTCGCGCAGATACGTCTGCGTGCGCAGCGTCTCGGTGTGGCATCGTCAGCGGTGGAACTTGCTGCCGAAACCAACGTCGAAGACATCATCGCTACCATTTCTGATACCAAGCGACCCGATCTCGTCATCATCGATTCGATCCAGACGCTCTGGACCGATATGGCAGATTCTGCTCCCGGCACGGTCACGCAGGTGCGTTCGTCGGCACAAGCCATGATCCGCTATGCCAAGCAGACTGGTTCCGCAGTCGTGCTGGTGGGACATGTTACCAAAGACGGCCAGATTGCAGGCCCTCGCGTGGTCGAACATATGGTCGATGGTGTCCTCTATTTCGAAGGTGAAGGCGGACATCACTATCGCATCCTGCGCACGGTGAAGAACCGTTTCGGCCCCACCGACGAGATCGGTGTCTTCGAGATGTCCGATGGTGGGCTGCGTGAGGTTTCCAACCCGTCCGAGCTTTTCCTTGGAGAGCGTAACGCCAAGGCTCCAGGTGCAGCTGTCTTCGCCGGCATGGAAGGCACGCGCCCGGTGCTGGTGGAGATACAGGCGCTTGTCGCCCCCTCCTCGCTCGGCACCCCGCGTCGTGCGGTCGTCGGCTGGGACGGCGGACGACTTGCCATGATCCTCGCCGTGCTCGAATCGCATTGCGGCGTTCGTTTCGGCCAGCACGATGTCTACCTGAATGTCGCGGGCGGTTATCGTATCAGCGAGCCTGCCGCCGATATAGCTGTGGCTGCTGCACTGGTTTCATCCATGGCCGGTATTGCCCTTCCGCCAGATTGTGTTTATTTCGGCGAAATCAGCCTTTCCGGTGCTGTTCGCGCGGTGACGCATGCAGTACAGAGGCTCAAGGAAGCCGAGAAACTCGGTTTCCGGCAGGCAGAAGTGCCCGGCGGCAGTGGCGAACTTTGGAAAGATCGCAACTTCCGGCTTATGGAAACTTCGGCTCTGCCCGACCTTGTTGCGCGCATCGCGGCTTCGGGCTCCGGAAAGAAGCAATAAATCTGGAATTTTATGACTGGAAGAATCTGTCAACCTTCCGGTGATAAGCTCCAGCATCTTTGACTGCCCTGCGTATTAAAGTGATTGCGCATAATAACTGAGGACAGGCAGAATGCCGATAACCATGCTTGATGGAATTCTACTCGGGATAACGCTGGTTTCAGCCGTTTTGGCGATGGTGCGCGGTTTTTCCCGCGAGGTGCTGTCGCTGGTATCGTGGGCGGCAGCGGCCGCTGCGGCCTACCTTTTCTACCAGCCGGTTCTGCCTTTCGTGCAGCCCTATATTAACAACGAAACCATCGCGAAGATTGCCGCCGCTGGCGCCGTCTTCCTCGTCGTGCTGATCGTCGTTTCGCTGATCACCATGAAGATCGCCGATTTCATCATCGACAGCCGTATCGGCGCGCTTGACCGCACGCTCGGCTTCCTGTTCGGCGGAGTGCGCGGTGTGCTTCTCGTTGTCGTTGCTATGCTGTTCTTCAACTGGCTCGTCCCGACGAACCAGCCAACCTGGGTGACGAACGCGAAATCGAAGCCAATGCTCGATTCGTTCGGCCAGCAGCTGATCGACCTTCTGCCAGCTAATCCCGACCAGATGATCGACAAGTTCAAGCCGCAGCAGAACGCTCCAGCGTCCGGCGAGCAGGAAGAAGCGCCGGTTCCCGACGATACGCCTGCACAGCAATAAGCTGTTCCGAGATATCGAGAAGCCGTCGGCCCCGCTGGCGGCTTTTTCAATTCTGGAGACAAAAGCCGACTGATGTGAAATGCCAAAATGACGTTCACACATTGTCATTTCGGTTTCGCGATCATATTTCAGGCGGGAATTTGCGAGATTATTCGCCGGCATCGTGCGATACTAATGTTCATGAGACTATATCGACGCAGCGGTGAACTCTTCGCTTTTAACAAAAAGCTATCTTGTGATAGAGAGGCGCTTGAAGTCTTTACGCATGTCGTTATCGGAAAACCGGTCTCCACTTTTCCGCGACATGCTTTAGTTGCCTCTGCAATCGAAAGGCCTTGCGGCAATGACCAGCCATTCTTCTGAAAATGCCTCCTTTATGCTGGACGAAGACACCCTGCATGAAGAATGCGGCGTATTTGGCATACTTGGCCATGAAGACGCAGCCGCGCTGACCGCATTGGGCCTGCATGCCCTCCAGCATCGCGGGCAGGAAGCCGCCGGTATCGTTTCCTATCACAATCGCCGTTTTCATTCCGAACGCCATATGGGCCTCGTCGGCGATCATTTCACCGATGCAGCAACGCTGAACCGCCTGCCCGGCGACCGTGCCATCGGTCATGTGCGCTACTCCACCACCGGCGAGACGATCCTGCGCAATGTGCAGCCATTGTTCGCGGAACTGGAAGTCGGCGGCATTGCCATTGCCCATAACGGCAATTTCACCAACGGCATAACGCTGCGCAAACAACTGATTGCTTCCGGCGCGATCTTCCAGGCGACGTCCGATACCGAAGTCGTGCTGCATATGATCGCCCGTTCGCGCCATGCATCCTCGTCCGACCGTTTCGTCGATGCCATTCGTCAGGTCGAAGGCGGTTACGCCATGCTGGCGCTGACCCGCACCAAGCTGATTGCCGCGCGTGACGTAATCGGCATCCGCCCGCTTGTCATGGGTGAGCTCGACGGCAAGCCTATCTTCTGCTCGGAAACCTGTGCCCTCGACATTATCGGCGCGAAATATGTTCGCGACGTCGAAAATGGCGAAGTGATCATCTGCGAGATCCAGAAGGACGGCTCCATCACCATCGAATCCATCAAGGCCGAAAATCCACAGCCGGAACGGCTCTGCCTGTTCGAATATGTCTATTTCGCCCGCCCCGACTCCGTCGTCGGCGGTCGCAGCGTGTATGTCGCGCGCAAGAATATGGGCATGGAGCTTGCCAAGGAAGCCGGTATCGAAGCTGATGTTGTCGTGCCGGTGCCTGATGGCGGCACGCCTGCCGCTCTCGGCTTCGCGCAGGCAAGCGGCATTCCGTTCGAATATGGCATCATCCGCAACCATTATGTGGGCCGTACCTTTATCGAGCCGACTCAGCAAATTCGTGCACTGGGCGTCAAGCTGAAGCATTCAGCCAATCGCGCCATGATCGAAGGCAAGCGCGTCGTGCTGGTGGATGATTCCATTGTGCGCGGCACCACATCGGTCAAGATCGTTCAGATGATCCGCGATGCGGGCGCAAAGGAAGTGCATATCCGCGTGGCAAGTCCAATGATTTACCATCCGGATTTCTACGGTATCGACACCCCCCATGCCGATAAGCTGCTGGCCAACCAGCACAAAGACCTGGAATCCATGTGCCGCTACATCGGCGCGGATTCTCTGGCATTTCTTTCCATCGACGGGCTCTACAAGGCCGTTGGCGGGAAGCCACGAGATCCGAAAGCACCGGCTTTCACCGATCATTACTTCACGGGCGAATATCCGACCCGCCTCCTCGATCAGGAAGGCGAGAGCAATGTGCATACGCTGTCGCTGCTCGCAAGCAACGGCTGATCGCCCGATTCTTCACGCAGGCGGCCCAAAAGGCCGCCTGTTTCATGTTTTTGCATCATATGGGGACTAGATGAGCATCGACCTTACGGGCCGCATCGCACTGGTAACAGGCGCATCGCGCGGTATTGGCTATTTTCTTTCACTTGAACTGGCAAAACGCGGCGCACATGTAATCGCAGTCGCTCGCACCGTCGGCGGACTTGAAGAGCTGGACGACGATATCCGCAAACTGGGTGGCAATGCGACGCTGGTGCCTCTCGATATTACCGATATGGAAGCTATTGATCGCCTCGGCGGCTCCATTCATGAGCGCTGGGGTAAGCTAGATATCATGGTTGCCAATGCGGGTGTCCTCGGCACGATCTCGCCGATCGGCCATGTCGAGGCCAAGACGTTCGAGAAGCTCATGAACGTCAATGTCACCAGCGTATGGCGTCTTATTCGGTCCACCGATCCGCTGCTTCGGGCTTCCGACGCGGGACGTGCCATTCTGCTCTCCTCCGGTGTGGCACATACCTGCCGCGCCTTCTGGGGGCCGTATGCTGCCTCGAAAGCTGCTGTCGAAGTCATGGCGCGCAGCTGGGCCGA
>Ga0209369_1000418_pt1 | contig 61065 bp, 55 predicted proteins | sample EBPBio142010_DNA_FD_185865 | JGI IMG/M metagenome (GOLD analysis project Ga0209369, IMG submission 185865) | Wastewater treatment Type I Accumulibacter community from EBPR Bioreactor in Madison, WI, USA - Reactor 1_10/4/2010_ DNA (SPAdes)... | ecosystem: Engineered > Bioreactor > EBPR >...
GGTCGGCGAAGCGGCCGCGATAGCCGGTCTCGATCCGGTTGGTCAGGTCGCCGCCCGCGATCGCGGACAAGGCCCCGGCGAACTCCGTCGTCGCCCCGTCAACGACCGCGTTGATCTCGTTGATGCCCTCGACGAGCTCCTTGAGCGGGCCTTCCATGCCGCCGACCTGTGCCTTGCCGGAGAAATTACCGTTACGGGCATCGGCGACGATGGCGGCGACTTCGCCGAGCAGCTTCTGGACATGGGCGGCCTGCTCGGCATCGGCGAGCATGGCGAGCTCGCGGTCGCGCCGGTTCTGCTCGAGCGCGAGCGCGTTCTCGCGATAGATCTCGAGGGCGCCGCTCAGCGCGCCGATCTCGTCCGGCGAGGGGGCGGCGGGAATGGCCTGGGCGAAATTGCCCTGCTGCATCTCGTCCAGCGCGGATTTCAGCGAAACCAGCGGCCGCGCGATCCGGCGCTGCACGCCGCGCAGGCTCGTCACGCAAATCGCGAGCAGGGTGGCCAGCAGCGCGCCGACGATGCCGAGCTTGATCCAGGCGGCGTCAAGCTTCCTGTCGGTCCGCACGACCATGTCGTCGAGCGACTGGGTGACGGCCGAGACGATGGCCGTGAACGGACCATTGCATTGCTTCGTCCACTCTTCCGCCGCGATGATGGGGCCGGCGCCCTGGCCGAGCTTGCCGATCAGTTCGTCCATCTTGCGGTTCGAGGCCTCGACCTCGGCGGACATGACGCCGACCTTCCGGGCCAGCTCGCTGCCGACGCCGGGGCGGGCGGCGAGCTGCTTCAGCGTCTCGCCTGACGTGTTGGAGACGCCGCGCAATTCGCCGAGCTTGCGGATCTGCGCGGTTTCCAGCGCCTTGCCCGAGCCGAAGGCCGGGCGGAGAACCGAGCACTGCGTGCCGTAATTCGAACGGACATCCCAGCCGGCCGATTTGAAGCCCTGCAGGTCGGCGAGGATCGGGTCGGCGAGACGGGCGGCATTGGAGGTCTCGTCCGAGGCCTTGACGATCGCGGCCTCGATCGCGCCGATGCCGTTATACCAGGGCATGGTGGCGGCGAGGCTGCGCTGCGCCTTCGGCTTCGCCGCCTCGGCATGGAGATCAGCCATCCTGGCGTCGGTCAGCTTCTGCTGCTGCAGGATACCGGCGATCAGCTCCTTGCGACCCGGCAGGCCGGTCTTGTCGAGCTGGGCGACCGCCTCAGCGATGCGGCTGCGATTGCTCTCCTCGACCTGCTTCAGCGTCGCGACCGGATCGTCAGCGACCTGGAGGCTGGTCTGGGCCTGTCCGCGCGCGGTGCGGATCGCGTTGCCGGCGAGCAGCAGGGCCTTGTCGGCCTGGACCAGCTCGCCCAGCTCCATGTTGGTGCGCACATCCGAGATGGATTGATACGCCATGTAGCCCAGCGCTCCGATGCCGGGCACGCACAGGCAGGCCATGGTGGCGACGAGATAGTTCTGGATCGACGAGGGGAAGAATTTCACGGCGGGACTCGGGGCGTGACAGGCGGCGATAAGGCGGTGATGAAGGCCGGGAGGCAGGCGACAGCCGACCTCGTCCTGCCGTCCTATTGCCGAGTTGATTAAGATTGCGCTTCGCCCGTTCCGCGGCTTGCCTTCCGGCTTCGCCACGGGCACGAAAGGGCGATGCACCGTCGTCTCGTCTTCGAGGAACCGGTTTCGCGCGCCGCCGTCTGGAGCCGGCGGCTGGCGTGGTTTTCCTGCGCGGTGCTGCTGCTGTCGCTGCTGCTGGTGCGCTTGCGGGAGCCGAGCATCGAGGGGCTGGCGCCGGTTCTCGGCGCCTATGCGCTCGTGCTCGCGGCGCTCGGCCTCGCCATCCTCGCCTTCATCCGCATCTGGTATTCCGGCCATCGCGGCGTCGGCATGGCGGCCGGCGCGATGCTGCTTTCGCTCATCCTGCTGGCGCCCGCCGGTTACATCGCCTTCAGGCTTGCGACCAGGCCGGCATTGGCCGATGTCTCGACCGATATCGACGATCCTCCCGCGTTCAGCCGCTCGCAGGCCGCGCTGACGGCCCGGGCCGGGCGGGTGCCGCCCGATATCCCTGCAGAGCGCCGGCGCCTGCAGCGGCAGGCCTATCCCAAGGCTGTGCCGATTCTGCTCGAACTGCCGGCGGATGCCGCTTTCGACCTCGCCAGACGGGCGGCACTTGGCCTCGGCTGGCAGGTTCTGGAGACGGCGCGGCCCGGCGGGCGCAGCGGCGCGGGGCGGGTCGAGGCCGTCGCGCGTGGGCGCATCCTGCGTTTCTCCGAGGACATCACCATCCGCGTCAGGCCCCGGGTCGACGGCAGCCGCATCGATATCCGCTCGGCCTCGCGCCTCGGCAGCCACGATCTCGGCGCGAATGCAGCGCGCGTCGCGGCCTTCGCCGGCGAGATCGAATTGCTGATGGACAGCCGCTGAGCGGCCAGCGTCAGGCGAGCCTGTAGCGGCTGGTGAGGGCCGGAATGGCGTCGCTGGACTGGACGGCGCCGCGCAGCACGAGGTCCTCGAGCTGGGCCAGCACCGAGAGCGCGGCCGCGCCATGCAGGGCTGGGGCCAGGCCCTGATAGATCACCGGCACCATCGCGGCGATGGTCTCGTCGCCGGCTCCGAGCCGATTCAGGATCGCCGCTTCGCGCTGGCGGCGGTGCTGGACGAGGCCACGCAGAAAACGCTGCGGCTCGGTCACCGGGCCGCCATGGCCCGGCCAGTAGCGGGCATGCTCCAGCCCGCGCAGCTTCTCGATCGAGGCCATGTAGGCGGCCATCGAACCATCCGGTGGGGCGACCACCGAGGTCGACCAGGCCATGACATGGTCGCCGGAGAACAGGGTCGCTTCCTCGGCCAGCGTGAAGGCGAGATGGTTGGCGGTGTGGCCGGGCGTCGCGACCGCGGCCAGGCTCCAACCGGGCCCGGAGACGGTATCGCCGTCGCTCATCTCCTGGTCCGCTACGAAATCGGTGTCGGCTGCGGCGTCGAGCACGCGGCCTTCGCCCGGTCCGAGCTCCCGCGACGGGCGATGCGGCCCGCAGCCGACCACCGTCGCGCCGGTCGCGGCTTTCAAGGCCGGCACCGCAGGCGAGTGGTCGCGATGGGTATGCGTGACGACGATATGGCTGACCGTCTCGCCGCGAACCGCCGCCAGCAGGCGCTCGACATGGCCGGGGTCGTCCGGGCCGGGGTCGATGATCGCGACCGTGCCGCGGCCGACGATATAGGAGCAGGTGCCGGTGAAGGTCATCGGCCCGCCATTGCCGGCGATGATCCGGCGCACCAGCGGGGACAGGCTCGCGACCGTGCCGGCTTCCGTCGTCGCGCTGCGGTCGAACTCGATCTCGTCGCTCATGTCCGGCGATGCGGCTAGCTGGTCGACTGGCCGCCACAGCTCTTGGTGGGCCCGAACAGCGGATTGAAATTGCCGCATTTGTCGCAGCCGGACAGAAACACGGCCAATCCGAGGATGCCGGCAAGGAGGGTGATGCGCTTCATGGCCCCGACCGTTCGATTCGATGAGGACGCACTTTAGAGACTGTCTGGGCACGGCGACAGAGGCGGCGGGCCGGGGATCGTGTTCAAAGGCCGAGGTCGGCGAGCCAGCCCAGGATGCAGATCGCCGAAAGGGCGATCAGGGCGAGCGTGGCTTTCGCATCGGTCGGGCAGTCGCGCAGCATGGTCGTCTCCGTTTCGGAGGCGAGGCAATAGACATGCCATTTGACGGGTGCATGACGGTGTCAGGCTGGGGGGAAGGCGAGAGCGACAAGAAAAAGGCCCCGAAGGGCCATCGTCTTAACTGCTTGAAATATCTCGGGAAATTTTGGTCGGAGTGGCAGGATTTGAACCTGCGACCCCCTCGTCCCGAACGAGGTGCTCTACCAGGCTGAGCCACACTCCGATCCGCTGGTGGGCGGCTTATAGCCAGCACGCGGCTCCGGCGCAACAGGCTCTTTGCAGGTTGTGGAGGAATTCTTGCGGCACGGGCAAAGGATGCGGTGGCTTGACGGTTGCGCGCCGCGCCGCCGCGTTCTAGAAGGCGCCGCACATTGGGGCGTCGCCAAGTGGTAAGGCAGCGGTTTTTGGTACCGCCATTCCCAGGTTCGAATCCTGGCGCCCCAGCCATGCATTCAGCTGAACCGTGCCCCTCTGGGCGGCTGAGCAATTTTGCGACGGTATTGTAGCCCGGCGCGATCCTTTGGCGGAATCGCCAGCGCCGGCAGCCTCGGCTCATGGCACCCTTTGCTTCGCCGCTGCGGATACAGTCATGCCGCAGAGCGGGCTGAAGGTCGGGAGCAGCGAGCGCGCCGCAGGATTGTGCATGCGTCAGAGTCCGCGACAATGGCCCGTTGCTATGGCCCCTCGAAGGCCCCGAGGCTGACAACCTCCCCGTTCGAGGGCACGGTGGGTGGCAGCCCGAGCGAGCTTCCCGCGCCAACCAGCCTGCTCCCCTTCGCCAGTCTCAAAAAGCCCGAGACTGGCAGGGAACCGTCCGCCTGCCGGGGACCGCGCGCAATCGCATCGTCGATGGACTGAAAGTCGTTCAAAGACACTTTGAAATTCGTTGGCGAGAAGGACCTTAAGGCCGCACCGTTGCTTGCATTGTGCGACTGAGACGCAAGCTCGATGTCGAAGTCGTGCCTTCCGCCTTTTATGAAGGCTATATTGTTCCGAAGCACCGTGCTCGCATTATGCTCAAGGATGAAGGCGTAACCTTCCTCACCGCGCGCATCGTTGAAGGAGACATTGTTGAAGATGGCCATCGGCAGCATCCCGCCGTTATAGCTGTTGTCATCAAAACCGCTTGTCCTGTTGCTCCAGGCAAGGCACCGGGTCACCGTGTGGCCGCCATAGAGGCCGGTGGCGCCTGGGCGCCGCCCTCCCAGCTTGAAACCGCAGCCGTCGCCAGCCTCGGTAAGGTTGATCGAGTCGTCGGAGCTGTATCCGTTCTCGAAGGCCCAGTTCTGATCGATAAGGCATGGTGAGGTGCTGAGGCTGTCCTTGGCCCTCGAGGTGTTGTAGAAGTCGAATCCGTCGTCCGTGTTGCGCCAGGCGCGGTTACCGGTGACGACGGTGCCGGTGCTGTCGTTGAGCGAAACCGAGATTCCATCGGCATTTCCGCCCGTTGCGCCCGGCCCTCCGCCGTGATTGCCGAAGGAGTCGCAATTGCGCACGATGTTGTGATCGCCTTTCCCGAGAATTCCCAGGCCGGTGCCATACTCGTCGTTGAGCCAGCCATTGTCGCGAAAGACGCAGCGCTCGATCAACAAGTTGTGATGTGTGCCGTTGACGAAGCACCCGCCCATCGGGCCATGGCGAACGGTAAGTCCGCGCAGGGTCAGGTGGGAGGCATCCATGATAACAAGCGCAAACCCGCCGGCTGAATTGCGCGAAGGCCACGCCTGATATCGTTGTGTCGGGGGCCTCATTGCGGCTCCGTCGATCACGGGAGACTCGCCGGGGTAGTTCTCGATGACGATCGAACGTCCCGGCTCTCCGCTGCGACCAGCGAGAAGCCATCCTTCGGCGGCGCCGCCGAAACCGTATTCTCCCCCCCGCAGCAGGATCGTATCGCCGCCGTAGGCGTGGGCGAAGGCGCGGGGAAGCGTGGCGAACGGACGCTGGACGGTGCCCCGCTCCGGGGCGTCGTCGTCCTCGCCGGTGGGTGCGACATAGAACGTACGGCCGGTTCCTGGCGCCTCGCTCTGGGTCGGTGCGCTTGAAGCCTTGCGGCTCAATGCCGATTCTTGGCCGAATGCCTCCAATCCATGAAGCCCTGAGGCCGCGAGGCTACCGGCGGCGAGGAGAAAATTGCGGCGAGACGCCATTGGGACATCCTCCAGGGTCCAAAGCCGGGATCCACCGGCGTCGGCGCGTCAGGTTCCGCGTGGAACCAACCGCGCAGCAGCGGGTTAACCTAACTGGCTCTTAGAATTGTTTTATTGACAGAAATCAGTTATCGTTGATTGCGGCGACGTCCATCAGTCGGTGATTTCGCATGGGTTCAGGTTCATCTCGAATTAATTCGAAGTCTGCAATAATAAAGAAGCAGGCGCCATTAAGGGTTCGCTCGAAGTTTTCGGGCTTGAATACAAATGTGTTACGATCAAATCGGGTTTTTAATTCATTCTCTATGTTGTGTCAGGTTATCTCTAATTTTAATGGGGAATTAATTAATTCTCATCCAAATTCTGTTGAAGATCTTATTGATAAATAATATCTCCTTAGTCTCGATAATAAAGAGCTTCGACATCGGATCGATAATTTCGTGCCTCTGGTGCTGTCTATCATCAAGTTGACGGCGGAGAGTAGCGCGACAGTGACGGAGTTGTGCGATGCGTTGGAAGGGCGCCTTCGCGCTATAGCAAACGCTGACGTATCCACGCGAAAGGGCGTGGATCATTGCTCGTTGGAGGAGCTCGTCCGCCTTGAACTGTCTCCATATTGCCGCTCCAATCAGTTCGACTTGATCGGGCCGTCGGTTGGGCTCCGTAGTGAGCTTGCGCAGTCGTTCTCGATTATCATTCACGAACTTACGACAAATGCCGTCAAGTATGGAGCATTGAGCTGCCCAGCAGGCAGGGTGCTGGTCCGTTGGAGCATTCAACCCGTTGACAGAACCTGCGCGAGCCTGTGCCTGCAATGGCTTGAACGGAATGGACCTCAGGCGACGCGAAGCTGCAAACGCGGGTTCGGCACATCAATTCTATGTGATAACGGCAAAGCGATCACCGGCGGGACCTCGACGCTGGGACTCTCGCCGGAAGGCTTGGAGTATGTCCTCACCACAACGCTGGAGCTGTAGGCTCACTATTCCGTCGGAATAGGGGCTACCGGTCACGATCCTCACTCCTTTCTTTCAAGCCACTGCTGAGCATACAGCGCCGCGGAAGCCCTGTTCGTGGCTCCAAGCACACGGATGACCGCCGCCGCATGGATCTTGACAGTCGCCTCCGCGATGGCGAGTTCGCGTGCAATCTCCTTGTTGGACTTACCCCGCGCCAGGAGGGCGAGGACATCCCGTTGGCGGTTCGTCAGGCGGATAACTTGCGAGCGGCTGGATTCGGTCGCCTTTACCATCTCGCGCCATGAGGCAAGTCCCTTTGTAAGGGCCAAGCGCGGCGTGACATAGATTTTCCCGGCAAGGACGTCCTCTATGCCCGCAATGATTTCCTCGTCAGTCTGAAGTTTCGAAATATAGCCGTGAAATCCGCAAGCAAGGCATTCCAGGATGTCAGTAGCGGCTTCGGACGCGGACAGTGCGACCAGATGGATGTTCCGGCAGTTTGCGCAGAGGTCGCAGAGGCCCTCGATCGGAATGCGGTGCGGCATATGCAGGTCGATGATCAGAAGATCGAGATTCGGATTTTCCTCGACTGTGGACAGGATTGTCGGAAGCGAGTCCGCTGTCAGGAGATCGGCATCGGGAAATGCGCGCTGAAGGGCCAAGTGAAGGCCCTTGCGATAAATCCCATGGTCATCGGCTAACAGGATACGCCACATCGTCGTGCCCGGCTCCCTGGCGTCTACTGCGCCGTCGGATCAGCACATGCTCCTCGACCTATTATGCCGCTCATATATCACAAAATTTGGGAACTATCGCAAGCGGATGGCCGTTGCCTTCAGGCTTCGGCATCTTCCCATTTGGGTGACTGAGCGACCCGAGCGAGCTGCGCCATGTCTCGGTAGCAAATGGTTTTCCGGGTCGGGAGATCGATCAAACCGCGCGCCCTGAATGCCGCCAGTGTTCGGCACGCGGTTTCCATCGACATACCCAGGTAGTCAGCGACGTCATTGCGGGGGATTGTGAAACGGAGCGCGTTTGCACGCCTGGGATCCTGCGGAAGGTGTTCGTAGATCTGAAGCAGGAACCACGCCATTCGGCTCGTGGCGCTCTTCTTGCCGGTGGCGGCAAGGAGGCAGATGGACGCCTGAAGCGCCTGGTCGGTGCCCGACGTCTCGAAAGTGCCGACTTCCTCATGACTGCGCGGCCTCAGCACACAGCGCGTGACCGCCTCCGCAGTATAGCGCTGCAGAGCCGCAGCCTGGATAATGTCGCCAGGCCAAAAGAATGCCAGGATTTGACGCGAACCATCGCTCCAGAGGCGCGCGGCCCGGACGGTGCCCTCGACAATCTCGATGGCTTGCGACTGTCGTTCATCCTGCCAGAAGAGGACGGCGTTGCGAGCAAGCACTCTGTGCCGGACATCCCTCGCGCTTGGCGAGCGTTCCTCCAGCAGCGAATGAGAACCTGTAGCGATCTGAAGCATGGTGCGACCCCTCGATCGCAACCACGGTATTCGTTCTCTCAACCCTGCCAATCGTGCAGAGGAACTACACCCAACGGTCTAGGCGTAAGCCTTCGGTCTAAGGCAAACGTCGTAGTTCGCCACTGGCGCGTTGATGAAGGGATCGCTGCCGGCCGCTACCACGAATCATGCAGGTGAAATCTTAACACAGTGTTAAACGGGGCAAACTCGCCTGAAGAGTGCGATCAAGGGGTCCCAAACAAGGGCCCGGAGGGAACCAAGCCCATAACTGAGGTGAAGCGTAGCCAGCGCTACCGGGAGGAGCAGCAAATACGCGCCGCGTTCTTGTCCAGCCGCGAGAAGGGTCGCGAAAGCCAGGATGCCCAGGTAGGCCAGCACAGAAGTCAGGCCAAGAAGCCCCCCTGGCCACGCAATTGTGATCAGGGCGGAGCAGCCCAGTGCAAGGACTAGTGCCAGCGGAGCGAAATGCCGCCAGCTAACGGCGTCCGGCCTCTCCCGCGCGGCTCTGACCACCCCGATACCGTTGGCGAAATACTGCCTCCAGAGCGATCCCAGCGTCTGCCGCGGCAGGTACCAGGCCCGGATTGCCGGCGACAGGTAGAGGCCGTACCCCAAACCCTGAATGCGCGCGTTGAAGTCGTTATCTTCCGCGCGATGCAGATCTTCCCGCAGCAGCCCCACGCGATCCACGATGTGCTTCCAATAGCAGCCGTTCCAGATCGCGTCGGTCCAGCCTTCGGCGCCGTCTCGGCGGAATTTCGCGACACCTACTCCGAAAGGGCTCTTATGCGCGGCGACGATGGCACGGCCGATCAATGTCCTGCCGGCGGAAGGGCGTGCGATGGCGCCCACGCCTGCGGCGCCCGTTGCCAGCAGCGCCTCTACGCTGTTCGTCACGACATCGGGTTCATAGCGCGCATGCGCATCGAGCCGGTTCACGATGTCACCTGTCGCCCGCTCCAGGGCCAAGTTTATGCCGGCCGCCGGTCCGCGTTTCGGGTTCCTGATCACACGGATCCTGTCATCCACGTCGCTGAGCCGCAGCAGAGCCTCGTAGGTTCCGTCTTGCGAGTAACCGTCCGCGAACCAGAATTCGACAATCCGTTCGTAATCCTGGGCGAGCAAGTCTGCCACGAGCCGGTCAAGGCAATCGATCTCGTTGTAGACGGGCACGATAACGCTGACCGTCGGGCGACACGGCGGAGGTGTGGTCGGAAGGTCGCCGATTGCGCAGCGGTAGTTATGCTCGGCGGCGAGCGATCTCGTCATGAACACCCCCGAGAACACGGGCCCGATTCACTTCAAGGATGTTATCCTGCATCAGCGCTCGCCCATTTCGCCGCAGGTGCTCGCGAAGGGCGGGCGAGCCCACCAGCCTCTCGATCGCCCCCGCCAATGAAGGCACGTCGCGCGGAGGCACCATCAGAGCGGTTTTTCCGTCCGTCAGGAAGGATGGAATTCCCCCCACTGTTGTCGCCACCATGGGAAGACCGACCGACAGAGCCTCGTTGATGACCTGCGGCAAGCCCTCGGTTGTCGAGGACAGGACCATGACGCCCGCCTTCTCGTAGAGCTCGAACAACGGTCGGCCGTAATGGACATAGCCGTGAAATGTCACTTGCGACGCCAGGCCGAGCTCCGAAGCCAGCGCCCGCAATTCCTGCTCCATGGGACCGGTGCCGACGAGATCGAGATGACAGCCCAGGCCGCGCTGGTTGAGCTGCGCCAGCGCCTCGAACAGGAAACGGAGGCCCTTCTCCGGTGACAGCCGGCCTACGTTGATGAGGCGTTTGGGATCGGCTCCGGCGCTGATCTTCGAGTACATCTCGAACTGCGCCCGGTCGACGAGGCAAGGAAAATGGCTGTGCACCCGGCTGCTGGATTGGCCGTAGACCTCTGTCATTTCCTTGCCGACGGTAAAGACCGTTCGGTCGCGGGCAATCCGCTTGAAGTCCCATTCGAGGACGCGGGCCGCGAGCATCGCGGCCTGACGCTTCAGCCCGCGATGGGTGCCCATCTGCTCGATGAAGTTCTGGCGTACCATCGGGAGCACCGGGATGCCTAAAGCGATACACTCGCGGGCGATGAGCTGGCCGATGGGGTGAGGCCCGCTGATCACGATCGCATCCCAATTGGCCGCCTCCCGACGCACCGCGGCGCGGATTCGACGATACAGGCGCGGATGCGCCCGCCAGAGGTTGTACAGGTCAGGGTAGAACGGCATTGCACAGAGCGAGATGGCCGATCCGTCCAGGACATAAGGCGCACGCCCGGGGACGGGCGCCTCCCGCCCAATGAAAATGATCTGGTCGACGTGCCCGGCAAAGCTGGCCGGGAACAGGATATACGACTCGTCGGTCGACAGCACGGAGCCGTCTCGCCAGAATACCTGGTCGACAAAGAAGGCTAAGCGCATCGGTTCCGCCCCCTCAGTTGCTTCACTCGCAGAGTGACCAAAGCCTGCGAGCGATCTCGATCGGACTTCGCGTGCGCCCGACGGCCCGCCGGGCCGCTGCGCCCACGCGGCGGCGCAGATCCGGATCGGCGACGAGACGGGAAACGTGCTGCGCCAGCTCCGACGCGTCCGGTGCCGCGGTGAAACCGGTTGCGCCGTCCTCGATCAGCTCACCGACTCCGTTGACACGGGTCGCCACACAAGGCCGCCCGGCGGCCATCGCCTCGAGGATGACATTGGGCGTGCCCTCGTGATCGGACGTGAGCAGAAAGATGTCGGCGGCGCAGATCAGCTCGCGAGCGTCCGGCACCGTGCCGATGAGCCGTACGATGTTATCAAGGCCCAGACCTTCGATCTGGCGTTCGAGATCGCAACGGCAGCCGAGATCCGCGCCGGCGATGACGGCCTGCACCGGACCATCCGTTTTGACTTTGTCGATGATATCGAGAAAGCGGTCGAAGCGCTTCTGGCTCGCGAGCCGACCTACCCCCATGATGAGGACGGTGTCCTCCTGAAGACCAAGCCGGCTCCGCCACTGCGCTCGCGACGCAGCAACCTCGCTCGGGCTTGGCGCCTCGACCCCGTTCGGCACGTAAGTCGCTTTCGGCCTCAAAGCTCTCCGGCTCGAAAGCTGCTCGAAGGTGTCGCGCGAATTGCAGACGGCCGCGGATATGCCCGCAAGGCTCGCCCAGGCCCAGACCGACCGCAAACGGGTCGGAAGATCCGCGAACATCGCATTGCGGTAGGATCCAACGCGCCGAATGCCAGTCCCTAGCAGGGCCAGACCGAAGGGGTTCGTGTAGGAAGACCAGGAGAAGAGGCAGGTCGCGCCCTGCGCCGCGCACGCGGCGCGCAGCTGCCGCATCTTGGCCATCCGACGCCCGACCAGCAGCACGACGGGAATGCCCAGGGCCCGGATGGGTCCTTCCCAGAAACCCAGTTGTCCGGAGACATAGACGGTCGGCGCCCAGCGGGTGCGATCACAATGGGCAAGGAACATGTAAAGCTGTCTTTCGCTGCCGCCTTGCGCAAGCTGCCCGATGAGGACCGCGACCGCCCTCGGGACGCCGGGGCGTGCGGCAGCAGCGGCGCCGGTGAGGTCTGCAGCGTTGAGAAGGCTTCCCTGCATCATGAGAGGGCTTCCCTGGAATGTTCAGGGCGATCGGCGCCGGCTGTGACGGAGGACCCGAAGATCGCCGGTGAGAGCGCGGCACAAACAGCTTCGAGGCTGTGCCGGCCCCTGACATAGGCGAGCGCGCGGACGCCGATCTGATCATTCAGCGACGCACCGTGCGTCAGCAACCGCACGTCGTTACGCAGTTTGAGATCGCTTCCGCTGAGGAAACCAATACCTTGCCGCTCGATGATGCCACCAGGATCCACTGAAAGCGAAACGACCGGCACTCCCAGACTCCACGCCTCCAGCATCGAATTCGGGAAACCTTCTCCACTCGAGGTGTTCACGAGGACCTTGCTGCGAGCGAGCAGCGACATCACGACATCCGCCGGCTGCGATCCCCAATAGGTGACGTTGCTCAACGACTGGATCCGTTGCTCGAACTCGACACGGGCGGCTGCGGGCAGCGTCGGATCGAACCCGCCGACGACGCTGCATGAGAGATCCGGCGCCGATGCCGCGAGGTCGAGGAAACTCTCGAGACGTTTCTCCGGACGGATCTGAGCGACCCAAATGGCGTCGATCGACGTGCTCTCGAAATTTCTCGGCGCAGAGGCGAAGGACCGCACCAAGTTCGGCACACAAATCGTCCGGCCCTGCAAGCGACGGGAAAGTCGGACCCGCTGTCCCTCGTGCTGCGCCAGGATCGCCTCGGCACTCTGAAGGCCCAAGGCGTAAAGCGGGGCGTGCAGCCAACGCTTGTAGGAATAGGCCTGCCACGGCCGGCAGTGGTCATCGTGAGCGAGCGCGTAAATGAAGCGCGCTCGCCCGTCGAAACGGCCAAGCAGCCCTTGCAACGCCAGAAAGTCGCTCGGCAGCCGCGCATAGATCACATCTGGTGAAACGTCTCTCAGAGCGCGCCAGAACGCCGCGATGCTCGAAGGTTTCCGCCATTGCGGCGCGGCGTCGATGCAGGTGACGGAGGCCAGTTCCCTTGGTGGGCAACGCTGGTTTCCGTCACCGTAGATCAGGCTCACCTTATGACCGAGCCCTGCCATCGCCGCGGCGAGATGGGCCACCTGGGCCTCGGCCCCGCCGGAGTTCCGCGAATCGCCACCGAGCACGTCGATCGAACGGCGGCCGGGCGAGAAGAAGCACCACCGCAGGCTCTGACCCTTTAACGAAGGTTGCATCGAGCACGTCTCCCGACCACATCCCGGACCCGGGTCCACTTCCCCGGCGCCATGCAGGAAGTTGTCCTCAGGCCCAAGCATGCTTCTTCATGCACCCCTGCTGTCCGTTGCTTCGGAGCGCTCCGCTCCGTGATTGCGAGGCGGCTATCTGCGCGGGTCAGTTGATAGAGGAAGTATCTCTGAACCGAGTTGACGCGCGTCATATTCAGTTTGCTGCCGATGGCGCCTACTCGGTTGACGCTAGGCATGCCTGACCCGCTCAGGTCTGTGGCTGGCGTCGATGCGCTTCCATCCCGGCAGCGTGCAGGCGAGCAAGGCGAAGCAGAAACGATGTGCGGCATTTGCGGCTGGTTTGGACCGGCACAAGCGGCAGGCCCCGAGCTGACCGCCGCAATGACTGTGCCCCTGCAGCATCGCGGCCCGGACGATCTTGGCATCGAGGGAGGAGACGGCTGGAGCCTCGGCTTCCGCCGCCTCAGCATCCTGGATCTCAGCCCCCTTGGGCATCAGCCGATGCGAAGCCCTGACGGAAGCTGCTGGCTGGCGTTCAACGGCGAAATCTACAACTATCTCGAGCTGCGCCGGGAGCTCGAGCGCGCAGGCGAGGCGTTCCAGAGCGGATCCGACACGGAGGTGCTGCTGCGATTGCTCATGCGCCTCGGGACGGGCGCGCTGCCGCTTCTGAACGGCATGTTCGCGCTGGCCTTCGTCGACACGAAGCAGCGGAGCTTCCTGCTTGCCCGTGACCGGCTGGGCGTAAAGCCTCTCTACTACAGCGACCAGGACGGCCACCTGCGGTTTGCCTCGGAATTGAAGGGCTTGCTGGCTTGCCCTGACGCCCCCCGGGAGATCGACCGCTCCGCGGTGGCGCAGTACCTGGCGCTCGGCTACCTGCCGGGCGAAACCTGCATTTTCGAGGGATACCGGAAGTTGCCGCCGGGCCATGTCCTCGCAGGCTCGCTCGACCGGCCCCATGCGGCGTCGCCGGCACCGTACTGGGACCTGACTCTCAACGACGATCCCGTTCGGCGATCCGCCAGCCCCGCCGAACTGGATGAGCTCGAGAGCTTGCTCTTCGACGCGGTCCGCATTCGGCTCCGCAGCGACGTTCCCGTCGGTGTTTTCCTGTCGGGCGGAATCGATAGCGGCCTGGTCGCAGCCATGGCGGCGAAGACGGGACAGGCTCCGCTGGCGCTGACGGTCGGCTTCGCGGAAGAGAACTGGGACGAAAGCGCGCTCGCGCGCACAACCGCCGCCCATGCCGGGCTCGAGCACCGCGTGATCCCGCAACGCGCCGGCGGGCTCAGTGATATCGATCGGCTGGCCTGGCTCTTCGACGAACCCTTCGGCGATCCGTCCGCCTTGCCGAGCTTCACGCTCTGCGAGGCGGCGGCGAGCCATGCGACGGTGTTTCTCTCCGGAGACGGCGGCGACGAGGCGTTCGGCGGTTATCGCCGCTATGTCGAGAGCGCCCGCTGGGAAGGCTTGATCCGGGCAGCCGGCCGTTTCGGCCCTGCGCTGGGTGCGGCGAGCCGCCTTTTGCCGCGGGCGTCGCTCGCCCGCTACCAGCTTTCCAAGCTCAGCCTGCCGGACTGGGGGGGTGCGGCGGTTTTCGACGAGTTGCCTGACGATCCGGTGATGGACCATTATGTTCACCCGGATCTGCGGCCGCTTCTGCGGAACGCCAGCAGCCCGATATGGGAGAGATGGCGGATGGGCCGCGGCGCTCCGCTGACGGCGCGCCAGCAGAAGCTCGACTATAGCCTCTATCTTCCCGACGATGTGCTGGTGAAGGTCGATCGGGCATCGATGGCCCATTCGATCGAGGTTCGGTCGCCGCTGCTCGATGTCCGCATCGTCGAATGGGCCGCACGCCTGCCCCGCGCATGCCTGCTGGATAACTCCCAGGGGAAGCTGCCTCTAAGGGCTCTCGCCGCCCGATTTCTCCCGGAGGTTACTGGCCAGAGCCCGAAGCGAGGCTTCGGTGTTCCCCTGGGCGACTGGTTTCGTGAACCGGCCGGCCGCGCCATGGTCAGGGAAAGGCTTCTCGACCGCGGCAGCGAAGAGCTGGGGTTCTGGAGCCTGAGTGGGGTGGAGCGGATCCTTGATCTGCACAGCTCGGGGCGGGGCAGGGATTTTGGTCTGCTGCTGTGGCGCCTGCTCATGCTGGAAGCCTGGTGCCGTCATTATGCGGCAGCTCCAACTCAGCCTTGGCGAGCGCAGTCTCCTTTGCAGGGGGCTATCGCGTAAGGGCACCAAGGCATTACCCGTGCTCCGACATCGCAATAGCCGACCGTTGTCCCATGAAACCGCCTGCCCAGTGCGCTGCCGGGCAAGTGAAACACGATCTCGCTGACCACGGCAGCTTCTTGCCGATAACCAACTGGCCGGCCCCCCCCACCGCGATCGGGATCAAGAGAGCCGCGCGAGGACTGGCTTTTTCAACGGCCCCAAATACAAATCTGCACCATCTGGATTGTCCAGGCGATCGCCTTCTAGGGTCGATTGACGAGTGAGACGACGTAGTTGCTCTTTCCGGATTTCAGAGTGGGAATATCATGCAGCGTCTCGAAACTGATGTTGCACGACTGGCCCACCAAAATCCGAAGCGAGGCGGCGATCTCGTCCAAAGCGGATTGCACCGGAGCCGTCTTCACGACCATGTTGATGAGAACGTCGTCGTAGTCGCGCTGGACGATCTGCACCTTACGAATCCAGCCTTTCTCGTGAACGACTGTGAGAAAGTAAACGAAGAACATCCCCGGTACGGTCGAGCCATCCCTCATGATAAACGCGTCCGTACAGCGTCCCGATATCGTCTCCAATCGTTCCACGAACGTTGGGGGGCCGTCCAAGGATTTGCCGACCACGGCGCGATCCCCGATTCTGTACCTGATGAGCGGCATCGCAAAATTCGTGAGATTGGTGACGAGGACGTCGCCCTCTTCCCCTTCCTGGCAGGGCTGGCCGTCAGCCTTCACGACCTCGACGAGGTTGCAGTAGTCAAACACCTCCAGGCCACCGTTCGCTGTCCGCTCCCCGGCAATGTCGCCAACTTCGCGACACCCGTATCTGTTGAGCGTCGGACAGCCGAATGCGCGCGAAATTTCCTCCCTCATGAACGGGTGCAGTGTGCCCGCGCTGGTAATGACGTGTCTCACGCCGGAGACCTTGGTCTCGCGGGCATTCACGAGCCGCGCAAGTTCGAAGGCACTGTCCGCATAGGCCTCGATAAGAACGGGACGACGTTGCCGAATCCAGTCCAGGTAACGCAACATCGCCGCCTCGCTCATCTTGAAAGAGTTCGCCCATTTCTGATTGCGAACGAAGCCGCTGAGCTTGTTACGCCATCCCAGAGTACCGGACACAACGTCCCGATCTGATCCCCAGAGCTTGATCACGGACTCTCCGGAGCCCCTTCCGGCCCAGCCGTGATACGTCTCGGTCATGGCGATACCCATCGCGTTGTAATCCTGGTCCTGGATCACGGCGACGGGCTCTCCCGAACTTCCCCCGGAACTGTTCTTGTACCAATCTCGCGAGCTCAAGTCGTCGCTCTTCAAACTCTCAGGGGAGTTCTGCAGGAAGCTCCTGGTGAGAGGCGGAACCTTCCCGAATTTCGTGAGATCGATGGCGTCACCACGCGCGATCTCTTGCTCGACCAGCAACTTTCGGTAATGCGGCACGTGTCGCGCCGCGTGCCTGAGCAGTTGCGTCAGACGTTGATCCCGCAGGTTTCGCCGCGCTTCACGGGGCAGGGCATAAAAGTCCGAGATCTGGGCGCGGCATCGCGGGATCGGACGGTTCATGACGCGCTCGTCGTAGAACTTCAGCACGGGTTGACGCCAATTAATCATGTGCCCTCCGAAGTATAAGCCGCGAGATCAGCCTGCGATCGTCGGGGCGGATGATGAGGCCTATGAGTATGACCAGGTATAGTGCCGATATCGCGCCAGCCATTGCCGCGAGACCGATCCAATCGCGCGGTGGCCATAGGGTGGCAAGTGCTCTGCCAGCCAGCGCTATCCCGAGCACCGCCGCGGCTCCTCCCGCGAGCCGGGGCAGGAACGCCCACCAGTCCAATCCGAGCACGCGTGCGGCGTATACCGGAAGGATGAGCGTGTTCTTCGAGGTCCAAACGATCGCCGCCGCCGCCGCGATGCCGAGCACGCCCCAGTTGGCCCAGAGGGCGAGCGCGACCGCCAGCACAATGTTCACGACGCCGAGCACCAGCGTCATCAAGCCCTGCTGCTTCACCTTGTTGTGCGCGGTGAGGAGGTAACCGATCGGCCGGCCCGCCAGATTCACCGCGAGGTGAGCCACGAGGACGATGAGGAGCGTGTCAAGTTCGGCGAAGTCCGGCCCGAGCCACAACGACAGGAGCGGCCGGCCGAGTCCGCAGAGGAGCCCGACCGGCAGGGCCAGCCCGAAGGCGAGAAACCCGATGGCGGTTTCCAGCAGTCCGCGCAGACCCGTGGAATCGCCGGTGGCGTAGCGGGCCATGATCATCGGGCTGAAAATCGGTATGATCACCTCGGCCAGCGTGTGCATGAGCACTGCGAAAGCCAGCAATGCACCGTAACGACCGGTCATGGTCGAGCCGAACAATGCGTTCACGATGATCAGGTCGACCTGCATGAGCAGCAGCATTCCGGCTGTGTTCACCGCCGACCAGGCGCCGATGTTCAAGAGTGGCCGGAAGTGGTGGGAATCCGCATCAGCGAGGCGTAGGCGCAACTGCGGCGTCAGCCGCCGCCACGCGATCACGCACCCGCCCAGGCCGAGGAGGGCGGAGGCGATCAGGCCGAGTCCGACGTGCATGAGGCTCGCCGGCCAGACATGGAAGCATAGGGCCACGATCCCGACTCTGCTCAGGGCGACCGCGGACCGAATGGCGTTGCGGATGTCGAACCGGTGAGTGATCAGGCTCGATGCGTCGAAAGGGCTGCCGATGAGGAATGTCAGGGCGGTGAAGAAGGAGCCCGCGAGCAGGAACCGCGCCGCGCCCTCGAGGTCCGGCGGTACCGCGAAGAGCTGGGGAAAGAGCCAGACCGCTGGGGCCATCGGGACCAGCAGGAAGCAACTGACCGCGATCGTCAGCATCACGGCACTGTTGAACGTTCTTTGCGCGGCGATCAGCTCTCCACGGTTCAGATCGATCGCCAGGTTGCGGTAGATCGCACCGTTCACGCCCTCGCAGACGATCATCGCGAACATGACCAGGGAGGACGACAGGGGGACCATCCCGTAGGCCGCAACCCCGAGATGCTTCAGCAGGAAGGGGATGTACCAGAACATGATGCCGGTGTTCAGCACGACGTAAACGAGGCTGCTGCCGACATTGACGACGAACCGCCCGCTGGCCTCGTCACGCGGCAGGGCGGCTGCGCGCGCGTTCATCGTCCCCTCGCTAGCCGCGGTCATGACGACGCTTCGACGGCCAGGCGCCGCCCTCCCGTGCGCTTCGATCGTCGGCCTCCTGCACCAAAGACGGGATCAGGAGCAGGGCGAACATCACGATGAGGCTGGTGTGGTTTTCCAACCCTCCCCCCTTGATCCATGTGGCCCCGTACGCGGCCGTCGCCCCAATCACGGTCAGATAGTATCCGTCCGGACAGGAAGGAGAGAGCAACCAGCAGGAGCGGGATTGCACGAAACTCCATATCGCTGATCCGATCACGCAGACGTAGATGATCAATCCGACCAGACCTGTATCCACGCCGACTTCGAGAAACGGCTGGTGGCTGGGCAGATCTATTCGATGGTTGGTCGTGCTCGTCAGCGACGCGATATAGGGGTGCAGCCTGAAGGGGCCGTTTCCGATGCCGGCGCCCAGCAGGTGGTCGCGCATGAACAGAAGGCTCGCTTCCCACAGGATGGGACGTCCGCCGAGCTCGCCGCCCTCTCCTCCGACAGCCCTTTGAATGAGTGTGTCGAAGAGGAACGGGGCGATGAGGAACAGGCAAAGAATGACCGCGACGCCGCCGACGGCCCATTTTCGCGCGGGTCTGAAGAATAGCAGCGTCAGCAACAGGAGACCGACGGAAATGGCGCCTCCTCGCGATCCGCTGAGTGCGATCAAGGCCACGGCGCACAGCATGTAGGTTATCGCGAGGATGAGCATGGATCTCCGCCGAGGCCCGACGCTCCGCATGACCGGCCAAATGACCCCGGGGAGCGCCACAATCAGCATGACGCCCAGGGTGTTCTCATTCATGCCGAAGCTTTTCAGGCGGGTTCCAAACACGAAACCGGTGAAGAGGAGTGTGTATGTCCCGCACAAGATCATGAGCCAGCCCATCAAGCCCAACATCCGCATGAAGCGGTCGACGGCCGGCAGCGACCTCACCTGGTTGCAGATCAAAAGCAGCAGGATAAAGTTGAAAGTCCAGGCGATCAGCTTACGGCGTCCTTCGACCAGATCTGGCGCCCAGAGCAGCGTCACGACCCCCCATGCGATGTAGAGCGCGAAGAGAAGGCAGGTGGGGTTCCATTTGATCGTTTCGTTCCCGCTCAGCACCCGGACGAGCCAGACCCCAAGAGCGGCCACGATCGCGCCGTTGCTGGCGGCCATGTAGATCCCCGGCACCTGAAGGTCCCCCGGCGGCAGCAGGAGCACGAACACGGCGAGCAGGGTTGCGCCGAGTGGGTTTCGCAGCAGCAGCAGGCCGATCGTCGCCACGCCGGCCAAGCCGATGAGCATGACGGGGATGGATGGGTTCTTCAGGATCAGGATCGCGAGAGCAACGAGCGACAGGAGACCGGCACCGCCGATCCAGAGCGCGACATGCACGAGCGATTGCCGCGCCGCTCGGGCCGTCACGGCGCAACCTCCCGAGGTGGCTCGCTGGTTCCGCGCTGTGTCCGACGGTGGGGCATGCCCATGGCGACGGACAGGCTGTCGAGGGGAACCGCCAAGTCATGGTGGCGGGTCACAAGGACGGGCGCGCGCTTGCCCGCTTTCCGGCTCATGGCGTTTCCGGCAGATGCTCGCAGGTCGCGCGCCAGTCGTGCTTCAGAGCCATTTGCGAGGTCCAGCCCATGCCGCTCGGTCACGCCAGGATCGACCGTCAGCGATGCGACGGGCACGCCGACACTCCAGGCTTCGAGCATAGAGGTCGGAAGGCCTTCCGTATCCGAGCTTTTGACCAGGATCTCGTCGCCACGGAACATCGCTGACGCGTCGTCCGATCGGTGGAGATCAGTCAGGACGTCGCGGTTCAGCATTAGAAGCGTGCCTTCGAGCTGGTCGCGCGGGAGTGACAGCGGACCGGGACGCCAAGTGGCTCCAGCTCCTGCGTATGGATCATGGTACCCCATCGGCGGCCGTCGCTGCCGAAGCTGCGAATGAGATGACCGAGATCGCGAGCCGTGATGGAGGCAGCCTCGACGTTGCATCGTCGTAGCCAGCGCAGCAGGAGCTCCAGTACAGGCTTGGCGCTGATCGGCATCGGCCGCTTGCGCCGGGCACCTGCTTGGATGACAGCTTTCATCGCCGGCCTCCTCTTGCTGCGATCGGAACCCTACGTCGGTCGGGCCTGGCGGTCTTGATGAGGGTCAATTCGCAGAAACGTTCTGCCAATAGTGTCCGGGTGTGGGGCCGGGCTTTCGTTCGTCAGGGGGGCGAAGCTCGGGAACGCCGTGGGCAGTCGCCTCCCAGCTGCATACCCCAATCGGGGGACAGCGGGGGCATTCGGGGGGAGGTCATCAAACTCGGATCAGGCGTGCCGCGCGTCCCATTGCCCCGAGCAGATGACTTGGTCGAGCGTATCGTCGCGTTGAAGGCGGATGCTGAAGCGCGTGGCTTTGGCGCGCTGGCCTACTTCCTGGAAATGCCCCGCATCGAAACACAGATCGAAGCCGACCGCATTGCCGAAGAGCACGAGACCGGAAAGCCTATCTCTGACGCAGTGTGGCGCACCACGACGGTACGGGACCAATGGCGAGGAAGCCGATATTGTTGCCCGAGATCGACCTTGACGTCGTCGATGTCCAGGCGGTCGCGATAACCGCCGCCCCTGAAGGCGAGACGATGGTCAGCCTTGAGATGGCCGGCGGCCATATCATGAACTTGATCTTCTCGCCAGCGACGCTCGCCCAGCTTGAGGCAATGCTTGCCATGGCGAACGAGGCCCACGCCAGGGAACGCCCGATCCAGTAAAGGCAGACGCCCATATGCGTGCCGCCGGTCCAGCCACGCATATCTCTGGCAGGAGATCGTCGCGTTCAGCCAGCCGCTGGTGAACAAGCTGCCGGCTGAGACGGGCAATCTGCAGCCGCCGCACAGTTGCTTGGCCTCAAACCCGGATGCGGCAAAGCCCCGTTCCTGAGACCCGCGATCAGTCTCAGATCACCTGACGACTGACACTCCTCGGGCGGCGTCCCAGAACGGCCGGGGGTATCGTGTTCAGCCGGCCGAGTGCGCCGGCGATTTCGTGCTCAGGCTCGCTGACAATGCGCCGATGGCCGTCCCCGACTGCGACTGGCTCCGGCTTTGCCTTGCCGCACCAATGGATCGGTACGGCTGAGGCCATATCGCTGGGCCTCCGGAGTGGCTCACTGCACCGCTGCCGTCGAAGCATCTTCACGCCGGAATACGACTTCGACGGTGTCGCCCGGCATCAGCTCTGTGTCCTCGGACGCGGGAATACGATCCCAGTTCGCTTGAGCTTTGCGGATGATCGTGACGCCCGGCCGCACGGCGTTGCCGCTCGACTCGAGGACGACCATCTGCCCAAGCACACGAAGCTTCTCTGTCGCGCCGTCGAGACGCGCTCTCAGTTCGGTCATGCGCAGCTGAGATTCTCTGCTTTCGCGGAGCACGTCGAGGCGCCTCTGGGTGTCGACCTTGTCCAGGCGCCAAAGGAATTCATCCCGCTGTTGTTTGACCAGGGTTAGGTTGGCAATCGTCTGAAGGCGCCGCGTCGATGAAAGCAGGACGGCTCGGCGACTGTCCGTGACGCGCGGGCTCGGCAAGCTGCCGGTGCCGAAGAGCTTGTTCACGCGATCAAGCTCTTCCATGTCGGCCTGGAGGCCGCTTTGCTCCCCCTGCACTTGAAGGGTAAGAGTCGCGATCTGCTCGCCGGCCTGTCGCACCATGCTCTCCAAATAGGCCCGCTCGCTCTTGGCTTCCTTCAGGCGAACCTGCAGGTAACGGGTCTCGACGCGCAGAAAGTCGGCGAGCGAAGCGGCCGATATGGACAGGTACGCGAGGGTCTGTTCCTTGATCGTTTCGGATCCATCGAGTTCCGCGGCAAGCCGCCAGGAGACGACATGTTCTTTGGCCAGCGCGCTTGTGGCCGTTCGGTATTCGCGCTCCGCCTCCGCAGTGTCGACACCTGACTGCCCGGGACGGCCCCGTACCGTGCTCGGGCCACCTGAGAGGGCAATGGCATGGCGCGCCGTCATCTGTGGCCGGTAGGCGTACTGCCCCGGATTGAGTACGTCGCCGCTCACATAGATGGGCCGGTACTCGACGACGGCCGTGGTGACATCGCCAGGCTGAATCAACACGACCCGCTCGCGCCCGTCGGGCATGCGCTGGCGGAGGATTTTCGCTGCGAAGGCTGTCTCGACCCGGTCCTGGAGCGCCAGTGGGGTCGATCCTGCCGCCATCACTGCCCCTAGCATTGGGATGATGATGGTCCCATCGGGCTGCACTGGTATGCGCTGCCGCAGCTCCGGCATTGGCACGACGGCGATTTCGACCACGTCGCCGGGAGCGAGCCGATATTCGGCTCGGCAAGCTCCATGCGCCCAGAGCAAGGTCATGCCGGCCATGAGCAGTGTCGCTGCCCAGCTCCTGCGCGCAGATGGATGTCCCATCGAGAGCCTCGTATCATCGGTTCTGGAGCCGGCGCCACGCGACGGTCCAGGCAGGGCGGTGAATCAGGTCATGAAATTGCTCTGCGAGCGCACCCTGCCCATCGCAAGGCGAGCCCGCCACCATTCGGTTGTGCGCCCGATGCCCTCGCGGAGGCCGGTCCGCGGCCGCCAGCCCGTAACTGCCGCGAAACGGCTGCAGTCGGCCAGAAGCGCACGCACTTCCGAGTTGGCGGGTCGCATCCGGACGACCTCTTGGACCACCGGTTTGGAAGTGCCGGAGAGTTCGAGCACCAGGTCGATCAGGTCGGCCACTGTCACGCCCTGCTGACTGCCGGCATTGTAAGCGCGGCCGAACTCCAGATCCGGGCACGACCCTGCCATCATGAAGGCAGCTACGGTGTCTTCCACGAAGGTGAGGTCGCGCACCGGCGTCGTGTCGCCGACCCGTATGGCGTCGCAGTTCGGATCCAGAGCCTGTCGGATGAGCGTCGGAATGATCGCCCGCTCGCTCTGCCGGGGACCAAATGTATTGAAGGGACGGAGCGTCACGACAGGTAACCCGAAGGACCGGGCAAAAGCTTCCGCCATCATGTCGGCGCCGATTTTGGACGCCGAATAGGGAGATTGGCCCTGCAACGGGTGCTCTTCCGAGATCGGCATCTTCAACGCCGTTCCGTACACCTCGCTCGTCGAGGTGTGGACGATCCGATCCGTCCCGCTCTGACGGGCAGCCTCGAGGATGTTCAGGGTCCCGAGGATATTCGTTTCGACATAGGTCTGCGCGGCGGCGTAGGAGTGCGGGATCGCGATCAGCGCTGCGAGGTGGAAGACGATGTCCTGCCCCGGCACGACGCGCGAGATGAAGGCCGCGTCGCGGACATCGCCGCGGACGAGATCGAGCCGGCCTTTGGTCGCCTCCGGGATTTCGTCCAGCCAGCCATGGCTGTCGAAGGAGTTGTAGAGGGTTAAAGCCGTGACCCTGGCGCCAGCATTGACGAGCGCCTCGGTGAGATGCGAGCCGATGAAGCCGTCGGCGCCGGTCACAAGCACCTTTGCACCATCATAGGACATGGCATGACCTCCTGGACTTGATATTGCAGGCTTGCACAGGCTCAGGCGCGGCGTTCGACTTGCCTGAGGCCGGCGCTCGCGGCTGAAGCCCAGCCGCAGATCGCCAGGAAGCTCCTGATCATGATCACGACATCCGATGCGAGGCTTCTGCTGCGGAAGTAATCAAGGTCGATGCGCGCCTTCAGCGGAAACACGACGGTGCGATAGAACTCGTCGACGTCGACGCCTTTCGGGAAGATGGCGGCCTCGTTCCGGAAGATGATCTGGCACGGGCCGACCAGGCCTGGCTTGTATCTGAGCAACTCTTCCCAGCCGTTATGGAAGCAATCCGCAAAAGCAAGGCTCTCCGGCCGTGGTCCGACGATCGCCATGTCGCCTTTGATCACGTTCCAGAACTGCGGCAGCTCGTCGAGCTTCGTCTTCATCAGCAGGCGCCCGACCTGGGTCATCCGGGGGTCCTGTTCGAGCGTCAATGGGCAGCCCGTCTGGCCCGCGTCGACATGGAACTTCCTGAACTTGTACATGCGAAAACGCCTGCCATCCTGTCCAAGTCGCGTTTGACAGAAGAGCGTCGGCTGCCCGGATTCCAGCCATATGGCGATCGATATGAGCAGCATCAGCGGGGTCAGCAAAAACAAGGCAATGCCGGCGAGCAGAATATCGGCGGCTCGTCTGAGCCACGTTTGCGCCGCTTCGGATACTGGCAGTCCCAGGAGGCCTCGTCCGTTCATGTGAAGGAACTCCTCAGCCACTTGCGAGGTTGGCGTGCTTGCTTTCGTCTCGCATTACGAACGCCGCGGGCGGAACGCGCTCGCCAAGCGCGTCGGCAAGTTCCGATACAACTCTTTCGACATCATCGAGCCCCATGCGCGGATGCAGCGGCAGCGTCAGCTCGTGATCGGTGAAGGCCTCGGTCCGGGGAAGATCTACGTCCGGATAGAGGCCGCGGTAGAAGGAAAGACGATGGATCGGCGGATAGTGGATCGTGGTCTGGATGCCCTTCGCACGTAAGTGATCGATCACGTCCTGACGGTCGCAGGAAGCCGGCAGCACCACTGGCATGATGTGATGGACGGAAGGTCGCCGCGCTTCGAAGGGGACGACGACGCTCGGGCAATGCTCACCAATGCGACGCCGATAGAGCTCCGCCAGGACCTTCCGTTTCGCATTCCACTCTTTAAGATGGCCGAGCTGAACGAGGCCGATGGCGGCCCTCAACTCGTCGAGCCGATAGTTGAAGCCGAGCATCGTCACATCGTAGATCGGCGTCCGGCTGGAGCGCCGCTGGAAGGTGCCGCTCGTCAGCCCATGACCGCGCGCACGCCGGATGGTGTCGAGCAGGGAGGCATCGCGGGCGAGGACCACGCCACCCTCCGCCGTCGTCATGTTCTTGTTCCCGTAGAAGCTGAACGCCGCGGCGTCGCCGATTGCGCCTGCGCCCGGAAGCCCGGAGGCATGAGCTGCGTCCTCGATCAGCATCAGGCCCCGCTCGCGTGCGAAGGCCTGCCACGGCTCGGGATCGACCATGTAACCTGCGAAATGAACGAGGATGACGGCTTTCGTCCGGGAGGTGCATTTGGCGGCAGCGTCCTGGATGGACATCAGCGGCTGCGCCGAAGACTCGATGTCCACGAAAATCGGCGTGCCACCGACATAGAGCACGCAATTCGCCGTCGCTACGAAGGAGAGGGCCGGCACCAGCACCTCGTCGCCCGGGCCGATCCCGAGAGCATGCAGGATGAGATGCAGCCCGGCTGTGCAGGAACTCACTGAAACAGCATCGTCGGCTGTGTGCGCCTCGGCGAAAGCGCGCTCGAAACTGCTCACCCGCTCACCCATTGTGATCCAGCCGCTGTCGATGACGTCGGCGAGAGCCGCCTTTTCTTGCGGTCCGAGGATAGGCTCCGAGACGAGAAGCATGGGCTCAGCTTTCATGTCCTCTGCTTTCCTGACGAGTGTTTCGGGCGTCGTACGGAGGTGGAGTGCTAGCCGGCCACTGCGAGCAGCGAAGGCGCGCGCTCTTCCCACTTGATGTCCTGCGCGTTGTGGAAGTCCTCGACGCGTCCGATGTCGAGCCAAAGCCCCTGATGCTTGAAGACGTGGATGGGAACGTCTTTCTCGAGCAAGCAAAGCGCCAGGTCATCGAGGCCGAAGGGGATGCCGGCCGGGATGTACTTGATGACATCGGGCTCCATGCAATAGACGCCCATGCTCACGCTGTTGGAGAGCGTGGGCTTCTCCGTGAAGCTCGTGATGCGGTTGTCCCGATCTTCGATGATTCCGAAATCCATACGGGTGGATCGAACCGTCGTGGCGATCGTCAGCGGGCCGCCATGCTTGCGGTGCGCCAACCCGAAGGCTGGAAGGTTGAGGTCGGTCAGCACGTCACCGTTCAACATCAGAAAGGTGCCGTCCAGATGCTCCCGCAGCAGCGTCAGCGACCCGACGGTGCCCAGCGGTTCGACCTCTTGCGAGTAGGTGATCTTGAGGCCCCACTGCTGACCGTCGCCGCAGAAGCTGCGGATCAGGTGACCGAGGTAGCCCGTCGTGATGTAGACGTCCTCGATGTTGCTGCGGCGAAGCCACCGAAGCAGGAGCTCAAGAACCGGCCGCGCCCCGATCGGCATCAGCGGCTTCGGAAGAACGGATGTGTAGGGCATCAAGCGCGTGCCCTTGCCACCTGCCTGAATGACTGCCTTCATGCCAGCCTCCCTCGATGCTGCATGAAGGCTAAGCGCGCTGCCACAACTCGTCTTGATTTCGGTCAACTTGCAAATGACGTTGCCGCAATAGCGTTCGATCGACAGCTAGCCCGCTTTGCGGCGTCAGTTCGATGAACGAAAGCAGAGTCGATCAGCATGAGCCAGAACCCAGGCGAGTTCATCCCAATCGCGAGGTTGTCCAGTCGTGCAGCCCTTAGGGCCGACCCGGATTCGTCTGTACAGCCAGAGCATATGGTCCACGAGATCATCAATCTCGTTCGTCGACGCAGGTTTTTCATCGCGAAGTTTGTTCTGGCCGGCACGCTTCTGACCGGCGTCGCTGCCTTCGTCGTTCCCCCTGTTTATACGGCCACCGCGCAGTTCATGTTTGAGCCCACCCAAGCTCAGATGGCGGCCGGCCTGCTCGATTCCGTCGTGGACACGCACATCGCGACGATTACATCGGACGCCCGCCTGCGCGACGTGTTGAAGGCATTGCCTGACCTGCCGCAGTACAAGGAGGTGTCAGCGCGTGCCTTGTTCGAGATGACGCACCCGACGCTGGGGGATCGGCTACGGGGCTCGCTTGTCGCGATCGGGAAAGGCCTCAAGAACGTCGTTCTTCCGAGTTCAAGTCCTCCGGAGCCCGCGCAGGCTCCCAACGGACTGCCTAGCCTGGACAAGATGAAGGGCTCCCTGCTTGTGCGGCAGGAACGGCGCTCCAATGTAATCACCATCAGCTACAATGACGTCGATCCCGAAAGAGCATCGATCATCGTCAATCAGGTCGTGCAGACGCATGTCGAGCGCTTGACAGATAGGATGCAGCAGCAGGCGGACGCGCTTCGGACATGGCTCGATAATCGCCTGATCCAATCGCAGGCCGAACTCGAAGCCGCGGACGAGGCGCTCCGAGCGCATGTCTCGGCGCACGGAACGCCAAGTGCGGACGCAGCAGCGGGTGAGCTGACCGCTGAGACGTCCCGTCAGTTGGAGTTGGTGCGATCCGAGTTGCTGCGCCGGCAGGAACGCCTCGAGCGGGTTCGACAGCTGCAGCTTTCGGGGGCGCCGCCGGAAACGATCGATGCGCTACTGCGTGAACCCTGGACCGGCACTCAATTCCCGCGCCCCGCCGCGCCGATCACGACGCCCGAAGGCCAGGCCGATGTGAACTCCGGAACGATCGCGGCCAAGCCGACGGTGCCTCGCGCGGACTTCGAGCAGCGCCTGCAGCGCCTGGAGCATGATGTCGACGTCTTCCGCTTGCAGGAGCACTCCCTCGCCGAGCGCATCGCTTCGTTGCAGACCGCATCCGGCGCCGTCCTCGCTCAGCGCCGCGAGCGGCAGGCTCTCGAGCGGCGTGCTGCGACGGCCGCCGATGCCGTCCGGGATCTCCTTCGTCAGCAACAGCAGGTGAAAGATCCGACCTCGACGGGAGTTCAGATCCTGGCTCAAGCTTCGGTGCCGCAGCGCCCGAGCTCGGTCAGTCCTTACCTCTACATCTCGGCCGCGATGATCGCGTTCGCGGCGCTCGGAGGGGGCGCGGCTTCTGCTTTGGAGCGCCTGGATCGCAGCTTGCGAAGCGAGCGTGAGCTCGCGAGCACCCTGGGGGTCGGCTGCATCGGCCTGGTCCCGGAGCCCCCGAAGGGGCGCTACAGTGGCCGCTGGCGGCTGCCCGAATGCCCGTCTCCGCCCTATGGCCAGGCGATAGAGGCTGTCGCCGCGGTGGCGCTCGAGGTCATTCAGCATCGGGGCGATGGAAAGATCCTGGCCGTCACGTCCAGTGGACCGGACGAGGGAAAAACGGCGTTGGCGGTCGGCATCGCGACATACGCTGCCCGCTTCCAACGACGGGTACTGCTGATATGTGCTGACGCTCCGCGCCAGGACGTGAAACTGGCCGGCCTCGGCTGCGAAACGAACCTGGATGGCGACGTTTCGGCCCAACGCGCTACCTTGGAAATTCGTCGTGACCCGGCTCTCGGGTTCGACTGCCTCGCCCTCGATGAGATCGGAGATGCCAACACGGCTTCCCTTGTCGGCAGTCAGCTCGCAAACAGCCTCGACAAACTGCGTGACCGCTACGATTACATGATCATCGTCGCGCCGGGCGTTTTTGAATCCGCTGGTATCCGCATTCTCGCGGCACGGGTGGACGGCGTTCTCTTTGCCGTCCGTTGGGGCAGCACCCGCCGCGATGTTGCTGCAAACGCACTCGAACTGCTGATGAAGCCCGCGCTGCTGAGCGGGGGGCCACGACCTAACGTCTTCGCCGTACTCACGCGTGTGAACCTGAAGGCTCATGCCGACTACCAACGGGGCGACACAGGAGAGTTCCTCGGGAAACGCCCGCAGCGCTCCGGCGGCTCACGCCTGCAGGTCTGATAAATGAGGTCTTCGTGATGTGCCGGCCTCGGTGAACGCATGTTTCATGTCATGTCCCAGATAGGCGGGCTGCTCGCACCCTCGAACGTAATAGCGATGATGGGGCTTCTGGGCCTGATCGTCTTGGTGGCGACTCCTTGGCGACGGATGGGGCTGGCGCTTGCGGGGGGCGGCATTTGCGGGATCCTGGTGGCTGGCCTCCTGCCCGTCGGCAACTGGGCGATCTTTCCACTGGAGCAACGGTTCCCTGCTTTCGTCGACGACGGCCGCCCCGTCACCGGCATTATCGTGCTGTCGGGCGCGCTCGAGTTGACGCGGACCGCGGCGCGACGCCAGTTCGCGGTCAACGGCGCTGCGGAGCGCCTTTTCGCCTTTATGGATCTCGCCCGGCGTTATCCGGGTGCGCGGCTGGTCTACTCCGGTGGCAATTCCAGGATCGGATCGAGGTTGCCGCCGGAAGCATGGACGGCAACCGAGTACCTGAAGACTCTCGGACTGCCGGGAAGCCGTCTCACCATCGAGACTCGGTCCCATAACACCTGGGAGAATGCTCGCGAGACCCGGAATCTCGTGCGGCCTGGCCCAGGCGAGCGTTGGCTGCTGGTGACGTCCGCCTGGCATATGCCGCGAGCGATGGGCAGCTTCGAGCAGGCAGGTTTCCACGTGATCCCCTATCCCGTCGACTTTCAGACAAATGGAGCTCGGGATCTTTGGCAACCGCTCACCGTCGTCGGTCAGGGCCTTGAGCGTCTGGATCTCGCCGCGAGGGAATGGCTGGGGCTGATCGGATATCGTCTAAGCGGTCGGACCGGCGCCTTGTTCCCTGGTCCTAGTGCCGAACCGAAGTCCGGCGACGCGAAACTCGCGATAGCGAAGTGATGAAACCTGTCTCATTGACAGCCAGCCATTGTTCGGCGCGAGAATATCCGGACGGGAACCAGATCCCGCCTCCCGCCGGGGCGCAAAATCGCGGCCGAGGGGAAAATTCCGCCGCGTGAACCGGAGGCGGCGGGGATCCCGATGCGTCATTCGGTTTGACGAACGCTTCATCGCCGAGCCCCTCGCGACTTGATGCCGGTCAAGTGTTCCACGGGGGCGTTCTATTTAACTCAATCTCGGGTCGGAGATCCGCACAACCAGATGTCTGTCACCGGGGAGGCGACCGGGACCGCGAAAGGGCCGGATCTTCAGCCCGGCTCGGACTGCAGATGACCTCTGCGCGGACGTGGCGGCTCTCTTGTCGATCACCGACGATCTAACCGTCCAGGGATCGTCGGCGGCGACTGTTAACGCGCTTTGACGCAGCGCTGAGCGCGGAAGGAAAGCTTCGGCCGCACGCAACGGAGCTGGAGGCAATCAAGGCGCGCTGCGGGCGTTGCCGGAGTGAGCCTTCGAACGAAGCCGTGCCGATACGCATATGTCCGTCAAAGTTAGGCCTGGCCTGCAATCTGGACTCGTCTGCTCCTCATTCGCCTGTATCGAGAAAGCCATGTTTCCGCCGCCCGGATCGTCGACAGAGCGCGGGCGTGAGCAGGCACCGACCACGGTCGGGGTGCTCACCCGGCTGGCAGCGGCTCAGCTTTCCGCTCAGGGCATCGATCCCGAGCCGCGGATGATCGAGGCCGGGCTATCTCCTTCGCTCCTGGACAATCCCGACGAGCGCGTCCCCGTGCGTCGGCAGATCGCGTTCCTCAACATGGCGGCTGACGACCTGGGCGATGATCTCCTCGGCTTTCACCTCGCGCAGAGCTTTGATCTGCGGGCGCTTGGCTTCGTTCACTACATCATGGCCTCGGCCGAAACCCTCGCGGAGGCTCTGACGTACCAGGAGCTGTATGGGGCGTCCGTGAACGAGGCCTTGAAGATCCGCGAAGGCAGCGGGGAAGGGGCATCCCTTGAGCTTAGCTATGCCGGGGTTGAACGACACCTCGATCGCCACCAAGCCGAATTCTGGCTGACAACCACGTTGCGACAATGCCGCTTGTTCACGGGCCGCGAACTCGTGCCGGTCTCGGCGTCGATGATTCACTCACGCCTGGGCCGGGTCGCTGAGATGGAACGCTACTTTGGCCTTCAGATCGACTTCGGCGCGGAGTTGGACCTTCTGGCCTTCGCTCGGGACACGAAAGAACTGCCTCTGACGACCCGCGATCACTTCCTGAAGGAACTCCTGGCAGGGCTGTATCAGAAGGCGTTTCCATATTCTGCCGGGGAGGCGAGATCACTGCGCACCCGAGTCGAGAATGCGATCATGCCGCGGCTACGACATGGGACGCCAAAGATCGAGGCCATCGCGCGAGACCTCGGCACGAGCGCCCGCACCTTGACCCGTCGACTGGCTGATTTGGGCATCAGCTTCAGTGAAGTCCTCGACGAGTTGCGCTACCAACTCGCGGTGCAATATCTCCGGGACGGAACCTCGACGGTTTCGCAGGTGACCTGGCTGCTTGGATACCGTGAGCCGAGCGCTTCCGTGCGGGCCTTCAAGCGATGGACAGGCAAGACGCCGACGGCGTTTCGCCGGGAGTTGAGGCGCGGCACCGGCAGGTGAATGGCGAGGCAGCGCACGGCCCGTGTCGCACTTGGCTGGAAACTCAACGGATATGGCGGGCAAGGCCAAGACGGCTGCGCCTTCATGCCCTATGTTCGATTCGGCTGCCGGGAAAGCGAGGCAGCCATAACTCTGCCCCCTGGAAACCCTCCAGGGTATTTCATGCCGGTGGCTACCCAATAAATGGAATCGTAGTCGCGGCTATGCGGCTGCTTTTTCGCCATGCGAGGGATGCTTGACGTCGTGGCGCATGCTCACTCGTCAGCATTCAACAATCAGCAAGCATGGCTTGTGAGTTTGCTGATGTTCGGTGTCGGGCAGCGTTCATCACCCGATGCCTCCTCGTCCGCTTAAGCGGGAGTCAATCCCATAACGCGGCTCACTGGCCCTGCATCTGCGGGGCGGCGAGCTTTTTACTGATCAGGGGCCGGAGGCACGTCGAAACGGCGCGGCGCCGGATGTTCCCCTGTTGAGAAAGGGCGCTATGACTATCTTCTACGTTTCACCCACGGGCTCCGATAGCCAGGCCGGCACTCTCGACCGGCCTTTTGCCTCCCTGCAGTATGCCCACGATATGGCAAAGCCGGGCGACACCATCTATCTGCGGGGTGGCGTCTATAACCTGAAAGAAGGCATCCAGCTGACGAACGACGGGGAAAGCGGCCGGCCGATCACGGTCACGAACTACCCGGGCGAGAAGCCGATCCTGGACGGGTCGCAGATGACGTCGAGCGAGTATTATGGGAGCTCGGGCGCCGGTGGCTGGGTGCTCGATGGGTCGAGCATTTCCTGGAACAACATTTCCGGACTGGAGATTCGCGGCGGGCCGATGGGCGGCATCGTGATCCGTGACGAGTCCCACTACAACATCATCGAGCGACTCGACGTGCACGACAGCGGCCGGCTTTCCCAGTGGGAAGGCAAGGGCGTCTCGCTCTTCGGGGCGGCCTCGAACAATCTCCTCCAGAACATCGACTCTCACGACAATCGTGACCTGAGCGGCGACAACGCCGACGGTTTCCAGATCAGCGTGAGCGGCGCCGGCAACGTCCTGCGCGGTAACCGCGCCTGGAACAACTCCGACGACGGCTTCGATTTCTACAATATCCAGAATGGCACGAAGGGCGCCGGTGTGCTCATCGACGGGAACTGGGCATTCCACAACGGCTACGACGCCTCGGGCAAGCCCGAGGGCGATGGCAACGGCTTCAAGCTCGGTGGCCAGCGGGCCGGGAGCGGCGGTGAATCCGGCGGCCACACCGTGATCAACAATGTCGCCTGGGGCAATCTGACGAACGGCTTCGACCAGAACTCAGCCAACATCGACAGCGTTCTCCACAACAATACGGCCTACAATAACGGGTCGTATAACTACGCCTACGATTTTGGAGCCATCCACAACAGCTTCGTCAACAACGTCTCGGCGGGTACGGGCAGGGTCGCGGTCTCCGGCGCCGGAACCGCGTCGAACAACTCCTGGAACTATGGCACCCCGACGAGCAGCGACTTCGTCTCCCTGAACGATGCGGGTGCGCGTGGCGCGCGTGCTGCCGATGGTTCGCTTCCCACGACGGACTTCCTTCACCTCTCATCCGGCAGCTCGCTGATCGACAAGGGCAAGGATGTCGGGCTCTCCTATGCTGGCAAGGCTCCGGACCTCGGGAGCTTCGAGAGCGGCATGGCGACTGGTTCCAAGCCCCAGCCCGAGATCCCCGGTACCGGAACGCAGCCCGATAATTCTGGCACCGGAACCCAGCCGGACAAGCCTGCCGAGGGAGTCAAGGTTTCCGGAACCGACAATGCCGACAAGTGGGTCGGCACGAGCGGAAATGACTGGTTCCACGGGAACATGGGTGCGGACGTCATCGACGGTGGTGCAGGAAACGATACGCTTCTCGGCGGCAGCGGAGCAGACAAGCTGATCGGGGGCCTGGGGGCCGATACGATGTCGGGAGGCGCCGGGCGCGACACGTTCATTTTCCGGTCGGTATCAGAGAGCCTTCCGGGAGCCGGCAACCGGGACGTGATCCAGTGGTTCGAGCGTGGCGCGGACAAGATCGACCTCAGCCTGATCGACGCCAACACGGCTGTCAGGGGAGACCAAGTCTTCCAGTTTGCCGGCAAGACGAGCGTGGTCGAGGCAAACTCGGTTTCCTACTTCCATAGCGACAACCACACCATCATCCAGGGCGATGTGAATGGGGACGGGAAAGCCGATTTCGAGATCGAGCTCAACCAAGTGATCAATCTCAACCGAGATCATTTTATTCTCTGACGGGATCGACCATCACGATCATTCCGGCTCGCGCTCGCGCGAGCCGGTCAAAAACGGCCTCCCGTGGCCTCTCGGTCCGGGATAGCGAAAACGCCCCGGGTGACGCGCAGCCTCGATCCGGGGCGTCCAAGTGCCTGAATGGCTGGTGCGGGGTGCCACCGCCAAGAATCTGTTTCGGTGGAGTCGCCGGTCTTGAGCGGCGCACCTTGTTCCCTTGAACCGACGAGGTTCCATTGCTTCATCTCCTCCCGGCCCGCAATCTCCAGCAGACCGCTTCAACTCTTCTCGTCCGGGGTGCCGTCGCGCTGAGGACATACGGACGGGCGCTTTTCGGGCGTCTTGCCAGCCTTTCGCATTCAGCCCAGGGCACGACGCGTGCGCCCGCAGGGCGAGAGGTCTTGGCTGCTTTCGGCATTGGTCAAGGCAAGACGCTCGCGCGATCTCCGCTCACCGCAGCGATCTCCCAATGGCGCGGGGCACTTGTGGCGATTGCGGTCTTGAGCGGGGCCCTGAACCTGCTGACGCTCGCCAGCTCGCTTTACATGCTGGAGATCTACGACCGGGTCCTGCCGAGCCGCAGTGTCCCGACGCTCGTGGGCCTCACCCTGCTGATCGTCATGCTGTACCTGTTCTACGCACTCTTTGACATCCTGCGCGGTCGCCTTCTGTTGCGGATCGGCAGCGCTCTTGACGAAGGGCTGAATGGCAGGGTCTTCCGGGCGATCCTCTCGGGGCCGCTCCAGGCCAAGAGCGCCGGCGAGGGCCTGCAGCCGATGCGCGACCTCGACCAAGTTCGCGCCTTCCTGTCAGGCAGCGGGCCGGGAGCGCTGTTCGACCTCCCCTGGATTCCGCTTTACCTGGGCCTGTGCTTTCTGTTCCACTTCTGGATTGGCGCTACGGCTCTCATCGGCACCATCGTTCTGGTCGCGCTGACCATACTGACCGAGCGGCTCACGAAAAAGCCGTCGACGGCGGCGAGCGGGGCTGCTGCCCACCGGATTTCCATCGCAGAAGTCGGGCGGCGCAACGCCGAGGCCGTCCATGCTATGGGCATGGGCGGCGAGATGGGCGCGCTCTGGAAGGTGGTCAGCGACGAGCATCGGCTTCAGCACCAGCGCGCCGCCGAAGTTGCAGGGGGCTTTTCCTCCACGTCCCGCGTGTTGCGCATGCTGTTGCAGTCGATCGTGCTCGGCGTCGGCGCCTACCTCGTCATTCAGCAGGAAGCGTCGGCTGGCGTCATCGTCGCAAGCTCGATCCTGACCGCTCGCGCGCTCGCTCCCGTCGATCTCGCCATCGGCAACTGGAAGGGATTTGTCCGGGCGCGCCAAGGGTGGGGCCGGCTGACGGAGATGTTCGAAGCCCAGTCGGCTCCGACACCCGTGCTCTCGTTGCCGGCTCCGACGGAGCTGATCACCGTCGAGGCTGCGTCCGTCTCTCCGCCGGGGGGGCAGCGCCTGACGGCGTCCAATGTCAGCTTCGCGCTTCGGGCCGGGCAGGGGCTCGGCGTCATCGGGCATAGCGCGTCCGGGAAGTCCTCGCTGGCCCGCATGCTCGTCGGCGTCTGGCAGCCCCTGACCGGCACAGTTCGCATGGATGGCTCTTCTCTGCGTCACTGGCGGCCGGAGGAGCTTGGGCATCATGTCGGCTATCTCCCTCAGGAGGTCGAGCTCTTTTCAGGCACCGTCGCCGCCAACATCGCACGTTTCCGCAGCGACGCGACGGCCGAACGCATCATTGAGGCCGCCAAGGCGGCGGGCGTCCATGAGCTCATCCAGCGCCTGCCGGAAGGCTACCAGACCCAGATCGGCGAGCGCGGAACGGCTCTTTCGGCGGGGCAGCGGCAACGCATCGCCCTTGCCCGAGCCCTCTACGGGAACCCCTTCCTAGTTGTGCTCGACGAGCCGAATTCGAACCTTGATGCCGAAGGCGAGCAGGCCCTGACCGACGCGATCTTCCACGTTCGCCGAAGGGGCGGCGTCGTGGTGGTGATCGCCCACCGGCCGAGCGCCCTGACAGCTGTGGATCAGGTCCTCGTGATGGCGGAAGGGCGAGCCCAGGCCTTCGGTCCCAAGGACGAGGTGTTGTCCACCAGCTTGAAGGCGGTGCCGAAATCCGCTGGCGTTTTCGATCGTGCAGCGAGCTGAATCTAATGGAGCTTAGAAACTTGGACGACGTCTCTCACCCCACCCGGCTTTCGATCCAACGCCATGTTCTTGCGGTCGGAATCAGCCTTGGAACCCTGCTGATCGGCGTGGGCGGATGGGCTGCGACAACCGAGTTTTCAGGCGCGGTCGTTGCGCATGGTTCGCTCGTTGTCGAGTCGGAAGTGAAGAAGGTGCAGCACCCCACCGGCGGGGTCATCAGCGAGTTGCGCGTCCGGGACGGCGACCGCGTCACGGTAGGCGACGTCATCGTCCGCCTCGACGAAACCGTGACGCAGGCCAATCTCGCCGTCGTGAGAAAGGCTCTCAACGAAGCCCTCGCGCAGCAGGCTCGACTCGAAGCCGAGCGCGACGGAACTACGGAAATTGTCTTTCCCCGCGAGCTGTCGACAGCAGCGGAAAGTTCGCCGGATGTCGCAGCGCTCCTGAGTGGAGAGCGCAAGCTCTTCGAGTTGCGAGGCGCGGCGCGGTCGGGCTTGAAGTCCCAGCACCTTGAGCGCATCGGCCAGATGCGGGATCAGATCCGGGCCTTTTCGGAGCAGATCGTCGCGAAGGACCGCGAAGCCGCCCTCATCGCGCAGGAGCTCGAGGGTGTGCGTGAGCTTCACAGCAAGAAGCTCGTTTCGATCACCCGATTGAACGCACTGGAGCGGGATGCTGCACGTATCACCGGCGAGAAAGGCACCCTGGTCTCATCAGTGGCTCAGGCCAAAGGCAAGATCACGGAGACCGAGCTGCAGATCCTTCAGATCGATGAGGATCTTCGCACCGAAGTCGGCAAGACACTCGCCGATCTCCGTGGCAAGATTTCCGAGCTGGTTGAACGGAAAGTCACAGCGGAGGACCAGCTCAAGCGCGTGGATATCCGGGCTCCCCAATCTGGCACTGTGCACCAGATGGCGGTTCACACGATTGGCGGCGTCGCCTCTCCCGGCGAAACCTTGATGCTGATCGTGCCCGCCTCTGATCGCCTGACGGTGCAGGCGAGGGTGCGACCTCAGGATATCGAGCAGGTATACTCCGGACAGCGCGCCGGGTTGCGTTTCTCGGCCCTCAATCAGCGGACCACGCCAGAGATCGAGGGCGAAGTGTCCCGCGTATCTCCCGATCTCACCGTCGATCAGCGAACGGGGCAGGACTATTATACGCTTCGCGTCGCCATCCTGGACGGCGAGCTCGCACGGCTCCAGGGGGCAAAGGTCGGGCCGGGCATGCCTGTCGAGGTTTTTGTGCGCACGCAGCAGAGAACCGTTCTGTCCTATTTCGCCAAGCCGCTTTCGGACCAGATTGCGCGAGCATTCCGGGAGAGATAGGCGCCGGGTCCCCAGAGGCGAACGCGCGGTTCTTGGAGGCGGGCGGCTGTTTCGGAGACGCCGCCCCAACTTCCCCCTCCCGGGTCAGCCATCGACCCGGCCTCGAAGGTCGGCCGGTTCACGATCGAACCGGTCATCCGTGTTCTTGCCAACCATCAAGATTTTTTTCTTGGGATCGGCTCGATTACGGACTTGGTCGCAATGGGCGCCGAGGTTTCCTCGGGACATGCTGGGAGACGCACATGCTAGGTGTGACAACCCTGTCGAATTTCGCGTGCGATAATTGTGGTAGCATCTCGGTCATTCTTCCTGCCGAGCTCGTCGAATCGGCCCTTGTCAAGTGCAGCGGCTGCGGTCGCGAGTACGTTTGCTGGGGGGCGTTCAAGCAGGAGGTGGAGCAAACCCTCTCCACAGAACCGCGTCGGATGAACGGCAACAACCATCACTTTCAGGTTCGGCCGGATTCTTAGGACGACGGTTTCCGAGATGCATCACTGCAGTTAGCTCGCCAGAGCGGCATCCGGCGCCTTTGGAAGCTCCTATGCGCTGCCGAGTTTGCTGCTGGCTGGTTCGCGGTGGCGACAACCCGCCGAGGGGCGTTGCTTTGAACAATCGGCGCGAATATCTCGGTACTGGTCCGCTTAGCTGCGCCATTCCAGCCATTTTCCCTGTGTCTTCCCAGTAGAACGGGGAAATCGGGCGCAGGCCGGTTCCATCGAGACTGCGCTGTCCGCCATGCATTTCCGGCATTTTGCGGACACGGCCTGGCTTCTCATCGTTGCGTCGGAGGAGGCGGGCCGGGTGGATCTCGTGAGAGATCGGGGAGATGCTCGCGCGGCCGAGCATGCCGCGCTCCCGCCCCAATCCGGAATTCAAAGCGGCCTTGCAACACGTCGAGCCCCGCAGGGCATCCGGCGGTCAGGCCTTGATGAACGCTGGGCTTGATGAACATAAGCCAACAATGCGGTTCATGAACCGTTGGTGTGCTGGCGCGTTCAATGCGGTCAGCTCAAGGAGAAATATATGCGTAAATTCCTCATGCTCGCTGCTCTGGGTGCCGGCCTGTCGCTGGCGGCGCCGGCGATGGCCTCGGAGGAACTGCCAGCCTCGACCGTTCAGCGGCTGGACAAGCAGGCCGCGGAATATACGTGGTCGGCGGCAGCCGAGCGGCGTCATATGATCATGCGTGAGACGCAGCGGCAGCAGCGCTATGGGCGCGGCGGCGGGTCCGGCTATGGTCGCCCCGGCTACGGCCCGCGTCCCGGCTATGGCTACGGCCCGCGTCCCGGTTATGGCTACGGTCCTCGCCCCGGCTATGGCCCGCGTCCGGGCTACTATCGCCGTCATCCCGGTTGGTAAGCCGTTCCCGCAATCCCTTCCATCGATCGGCGGCCCGGTATCGGGCCGCCTTTCATTGTCGAGATGCCTTTCAGAGGCGGTGTGGCGCGAGCCGCCGCCTCCGTCGCATTTACGATAAGTTCACCATCCTGTTTCCGTAACGTCATCTGCGCGCTAGGCCTGCCCTAACAGTGATGGAGCAGGTCATAATCGCAATGGATTCAACGGCCGCCGGCACCACCAAGGGCGAGCGCAGCACGACATTCATGCTCGCGCTGTTCCTGGGCGTGATACAGATCGGCTGGCTCGGCCTGCTCCTATGGGTGACGTACCAGGTCGTCGGGGCGGTCTGATCCGCCCCGCAGGCCTGTACCGGGAAGCCGCGCCGCGCCGCCATGGCTGCGCAGGACATCGTGCTCCTGACGGACGATCTCGCCGACCTGCACGAAATGCTCGGCCAGCGGGTTCGTCTTGCGCCAGACCAGGCCGATGCGGCGCCGCGGTCGCGGTTCCGCCAGCCGGGCGATGCTGACCTCCACGGCCGCGGTTTCCGCCGCGACCGCCATTTCCGGGACCAGCGTCACGCCCATGCCCGCGCCGACCATGCGCACCAGGGTGGCGAGCGAACTGCCTTCCATCGGGTCCTGCGATAGCCCTGACGTCATGTTGCAGAAGGCCAGCGCCTGATCGCGGAAGCAGTGTCCTTCTTCCAGCAGGAGCAGGCGCATCGCGCGCAGGTTCTCCACGCTGGGCGGCGGCTTATGCCGGTCGGCCAGGGCGCGCACCAGAACGAACTCCTCCTCGAACAGCGGGTGATCCTGCAAGGAGGGTTCGGAGACGGGCAGGGCCATCACCGCGACATCGAGGCCGCCGGTGATGAGGTCTTCCGTCAGCTTGCCGGTCACCGCCTCGCGCGGACGCAGGTCGACGGCCGGAAAGCGTTCCGTCAGGCGCCGGATCACCGCCGGCAGAAGGTAGGGCGCGACGGTCGGGATCATGCCGATGCGGAGCCGTCCACCCAATGATGGGCTCGAAGCCCGCGCCAGATCGGCCAGTTCGTCCACCGAGCGCAGGATGTGCTGGGCCCGTCCGGCGAAGGCTTCGCCGAGGCTGGTCAGCCGGATCTGCCGGCGGTCGCGTTCGACCAGCTGCGCTCCGAGCAGGTCCTCCAGATCCTTGATCTGCAGCGACAGGGCCGGCTGGCTGATCGCGCAGGCATCCGCGGCCCGGCCGAAATGGCGATGCTGGGCCAGGGCCGCGAAGTAGCGGAGATGCTTGATCGATATCATTTGAAAAAATTATCGTAGTGATTTGAAAATTCAAGTTCTCATTATGGTAGCTTTTCCCTAGAACCATTCGAATGGAACGGCGCGGCATCGGCTTCGAGCGGATGCGGGGCGCGCCGCCTTCCGGCGCGAGGCGTCAGGCGCCTTCCGGAAAGACCCGATTCAGCAGGCTCCGAAGGGGGATATCATGGACGGCAACGACGTGAAGACGGCCGGCAAGTGCCCGGTCATGCATGGCGGGGCGACCCAGTCCGGGGACACCGTCACCAGCTGGTGGCCCAATGCCCTGAACCTCGACATTCTCCACCAGCACGACGCCAAGACCAACCCGCTGGGCAAGGATTTCAATTACCGCGAGGAGCTGAAGAAGCTCGATGTCGCGGCGCTGAAGAACGACCTGCGCGCGCTGATGACCGACAGCCAGGATTGGTGGCCGGCCGACTGGGGCAGCTATGTCGGCACCATGGCCCGCATGACCTGGCATGCCGCCGGCACCTATCGCATCTCCGACGGCCGCGGTGGCGCCGGCACCGGCAACCAGCGCTTCGCCCCGCTGAACTCCTGGCCGGACAATGCCAATACCGACAAGCCGCGCCGCCTGCTCTGGCCGATCAAGAAGAAATACGGCAACCGCGTCAGCTGGGCCGACCTGATCGCGCTCGCCGGCACGATCGCCTATGAGGTCGCCGGCCTGAAGACCTTTGGCTTCGCCTTCGGCCGCGAGGACATCTGGCACCCCGAGAAGGATATCTACTGGGGCGACGAGAAGGAATGGCTGGCGCCGAGCGACAATCGCTATGGCAACGTCGCTGACGCCAAGACGCTGGCCAATCCGCTGGCCGCCGTCCAGATGGGCCTGATCTACGTCAACCCGGAAGGCGTGAACGGCAAGCCGGACCCGCTCAAGACCGCCGCGATGATGCGCGAGACCTTCGCCCGCATGGCGATGGACGACGAGGAGACGGTGGCTCTGACCGCCGGCGGCCACACCATCGGCAAGAGCCATGGCAATGGCAACGCGGCCAATCTCAGCCCGGCACCGGAAGGCGGCTCGATCGAGGATCAGGGCCTCGGCTGGATGAACCGGAAGGGCCGCGGCATCGGCCGCGATCAGGTCGTCAGCGGCATCGAGGGCGCCTGGACCACCCATCCGACGCGCTGGGACAACGGCTTCTTCGAGATGCTGCTGGGCCATGACTGGGAGCTGCGCAAATCGCCGGCCGGCGCCTGGCAGTACGAGCCGGTCTCGATCGCCGACAAGGACAAGCCGGTCGACGTGGAAGACGCCTCGATCCGCCACAACCCGATGATGACCGATGCCGACATGGCCTTGAAGGTCGATCCGGCCTACCGGGCGATTTCGGAGCGCTTCCTCAACGATTTCGACGCGTTCTCGGATGCCTTCGCCCGCGCCTGGTTCAAGCTGACCCATCGCGATCTCGGCCCGAGGTCGCGTTATGTCGGCCCGGATGTCCCGTCCGAGGAGCTGATCTGGCAGGATCCGGTCCCGGCCGGCCGCGTCGGCTACGACGTCGCCGCCGTCAAGGCGAAGATCGCCGCCAGCGGCCTCTCGATCGCCGATCTCGTCTCGACCGCCTGGGACAGCGCCCGCACCTTCCGCGGCTCGGACAAGCGCGGCGGCAGCAATGGCGCCCGCATCCGCCTCGCCCCGCAGAAGGACTGGGCCGGCAATGAGCCGGCGCGTCTGGCCAAGGTTCTCGCTGTTCTGGAGCCGATCGCGGCCGCGACCGGCGCGAGCGTCGCCGACGTCATTGTGCTTGCCGGCAATGTCGGCGTCGAGCAGGCGGCCAAGGCCGCCGGCTTCGACGTGACCGTGCCCTTCGCGCCGGGCCGTGGCGATGCCACCGACGCGCAGACCGATGCGGCCTCCTTCGCGGTGCTGGAGCCGCTCGCCGACGGTTTCCGCAACTGGCAGAAGGAAGCCTATGTCGTCACCGGCGAGGAGATGCTGCTCGACCGCGCCCAGCTGCTTGGCCTGACTGCAGCGGAGATGACGGTGCTGCTCGGCGGCATGCGCGTGCTCGGCACCAATCATGGCGGCACGAAGCATGGCGTGTTCACCGACCGCGTCGGTGCGCTGACCAGCGACTTCTTCGCCAACCTCACCGACATGCACTACAGCTGGGTGCCGACGGCGAACGGCCTCTACGAGATCCGCGACCGCAAGACCGGCGCGGTGAAGTGGACCGCGACCCGCGTCGACCTCGTCTTCGGCTCGAACTCGGTGCTGCGCGCCTATGCCGAGGTCTATGCCCAGGATGACAATGCCCGCAAGTTCGTCGACGATTTCGTCGCGGCCTGGGCCAAGGTGATGAACGCCGACCGCGCCGACGCGGCCTGATCCGTTCCATCGCGGGCCTTGCTCTGCCACAAGCCCCGCCGGCCCAGCCGGCGGGGCTTTTCGTTGGGGTGGCGCATTTGGCCAGGCTTGGAGCCGCCCTGTGGCTGCGATAGACAGGGCGCATCCGCTGCGGAGGGCCTGGTCCTTGCGTATCATTGTCGAGCGTGCGCTGCGCCAGAACTGGGAGCGCCTGTTCTCCTATGCGCTGCGCCTGAGCGGCAGCCGCGACCGCGCGGCCGATCTGCTGCAATCCTGCGCGACCAAGGCGCTCGCCGCCGCGCCGCCGGATGAAGACGAGCGCGTCCGGGCCTGGCTCTTCGCGATCCTACGCAATATCTGGATCGACGAGCATCGTCGCGGCGAGGTCAGTGCTAGCGCAGCCGAGGAGGCGCTGGAAGACGAGCAATGGCGCCATGATGATCGGATGATCGCGGTCATCACCGTCCGGCAGGCGCTGGAGCGTCTCGAGCAGCCTTATCGCGAGGTGATCGAACTGGTCGACCTCGCCGGCTTCCGCTATGGCGAGGCGGCGGATATTCTGGGCGTGCCCGTGGGAACCGTGATGAGCCGCCTCAGCCGGGCGCGGCTTTTGCTTCTGAATGCGATCGAGGGTGGGAGTGTCCGCCCCTTCGCCGCGCGGCAGCGCAAACGAGCCAACGAGCAGTGACCGACAGCGAACGCCTCTCCTGGACCACGCTCAACGCCTATGTCGACGGCGAGCTGGAGCCCGATCAAGCCGCCAGGGTCGCGGCGGCGCTCGCTCATGACCGCGAGGCTGCGGCGCAGGTCGCGACGCTGGCGAAGCTGCGCGCCACCGTCAAAGCCGCGTCGTCCATGCCGGATGCGCCGCCTTTCGTGCTGCCGCAAACGCGCCCGCGTATGGCACGCTGGTTGCCGTGGGCTGCGGCTGCCTGTCTCGTTCTGTTCGTCGGCGCTGCCTCGCTCGGCATCGGCCAGCGGCAGTCGCCGGGCTCGTCGCTTTCCGCCGCCGTCGCCGCGCATCAGCTCTGGCTCACCCAATCCCCTCCCGGCACGGCGCCGCGCCTCGGCGTCGAGCTCGCCGGTGCCGAAGCGGGAGCCTTGCCGGACCTGTCGCTCGCTTCGCTGCGCCTCGTCCACCTCTCGCTCGACCCCTCCGGGCGCCGGGGCGGTGGCATGCTCGCCGGCTATGTCGGGCCGAACGGTTGCCGCGTCGGCCTCTGGATCGCGCCGGTCGAGGCGGCGCTGCCGCTGCAGCCGGCGGTGCAGGACCGCGACGGCCTGCTGGTCCGCGCCTGGCGCGGCGAACGGGCGAGCTATGCCCTGCTCGGCCGCGGCATCGATCCCGCCCGTCTCGACGGCATCGCGGCGCTGGTGGCGAGGATCACGCGGGACGAGCCCGGCGTCCCGCGCGAGCAGGTCGCGGCGCTCGCCGAGGCCCGCAGCGTCGGGCCGGCCTGCGTCGGCTGAAAAAAGCTTCTCTTGGGTTGGAATAAATCGAAGCCTCGATGCGTCGTCTCCAACGAGGAATATGTCCTCGGGAGAAACGCCATGCTCAACGAAGCAGACCTGCGCGAGGGCGCAGCCGATACCGATGCCGTGCCTGCTGCCGGCGCCACCGATACCCCCCGTACATCGCGACGCCTCATTCTCGGCGGTAGCCTCGCCGCGCTGAGCCTTGCCGCAGGCAGCCTCGTCCGCCCGTCGCCCGCTGTAGCGCAGGGCGCTCCGGCACCGGCACCGGCACCGGCCAAGGGGCCGCAGCCCTTCGACTATCCCGGCAAGGACAAGGGCCTGACCCTGCTCGGCGACCGTCCCCTCGTCGCCGAGACGCCCGAGGCTCTGCTCGACGACGACACCACGCCGATCTCCAAGTTCTTCATCCGCAACAACGGCCAGATCCCGGAGCCGATCAAGGATGTCGACGGCTGGCAGCTCAAGATCGAGGGCGAGGTCGACAAGCCGCTGACGCTCACGGTCGCGGAGCTGAAATCCCGCTTCACCCCGCATACCTTCCGCATGGTGCTGGAATGCGGCGGCAACGGCCGTTCCTTCTACACGCCGGCGGCGCGCGGCAACCAATGGACCAATGGCGGCGCCGGCTGCGCCGAATGGACCGGCGTGCGTCTCGCCGACGTGCTGAAGGCAGCTGGCCTCAAGGCTTCCGCCAAGTTCACTGGCCATTACGGCGCCGATCCGCATCTCTCGGGCGACACCACCAAGGACGCGGTCTCGCGCGGCATGCCGATCGAGAAGGCGCTGGAGCCGCATTGCCTGATCGTCTGGGCGATGAATGGCGAGCCGCTGCCACATATCCATGGCGGGCCGCTGCGCCTCGTCGTGCCGGGCTGGCCGGCTTCGCTCTCGTCGAAATGGCTCAACCGGATCCTGGTCCGCGCGACGCCGCATGACGGACAAGGCATGGGCGGCACCTCCTACCGCGTTCCCACCGTGCCGATCGTTCCCGGCTCGAGTGCCGACGGCAAGACCAATTTCGCCGACCTGACCTCGATGCCGGTGCGCTCGATCATCAGCACGCCCGCAAACGGCACGCGCCTGCCGGCGGCGACGCGCGAGATCGCGTTACGCGGCGCGGCCTGGGCCGGCGACCACGAGGTCGCGAAGGTGGAAGTCTCCATCGATGCCGGCCAGCGCTGGCATGCGATGACGCTCGCCAAGCCGAAGAACCGCTATGACTGGGTGCGTTGGACCGGGAAGGTGACCCTGCCGAGCGAGGGCTATTTCGAGCTCTGGGCCCGTGCGACCGATTCCCGCGGCGTCGCCCAGCCGCATGTCGCGACGAACTGGAATCCGCAAGGTTACGGCTCCAACCCGCTCCATCGCATCGCGGTCCTGGTCGGCTGATGATACGGTTTGTTCGTACGCTCCGGATGGCCGCTCTCGCGGCCATCCTCCTCGCCCCCTCCGCTGGCTTCGCGCAGGAGGAAACCCCTGAAACGCTGCCCGATTTCCCCGGCCGCGAGGAGACCTTTGGCTATTGCATCGCCTGCCACTCGATGAAGGTCGTCGGCCGGCAGGGCATGGATCGCGCCCGCTGGGACGAGACGCTCAACTGGATGACCGAGAAGCACAGCATGCCGGAGCCCGATCCGGAGATGCGCAAGACCCTGCTCGACTATCTCGCGCAGGCTTTCCCCCCGAAAGCGCCGGCCCAGGGCGGCGGCTGGGTCAACCCCTTCGCTCCGAAGCCATAGGATTCTCCAAGATGAAACTCTCAATCCTCGCCGGCGCCGCCTTGCTTGCGGCTGCCATCCAGCCTGCCCATGCCCAGGACGCCGCTGCCGGCGAGAAGGTCTATGCCCAGTGCCGCGCTTGCCATCAGGTCGGTGAGACCGCCAAGAATCTGGTCGGCCCCGCCCTCAACGGCGTCATCGGCCATAAGGCCGGAGCACGCGACGGCTACAGCTACAGCGCGGCGATGAAGGATTCCGGCCTTACCTGGAACGAGGCGACCTTCGCCGAATACATCCAGAACCCGCGAGCCAAGGTTCCGGGCACCAAGATGATCTATGCCGGCCTCAAGGACGAGAAGCGCATCGCCGACCTCCTAGCCTATCTCAAGCAGTTCGACGCCGCCGGCAAGAAGGCGCCGTAACGGCGTCCTTCAGGGTTGTTCAATCGCTGCGGCTCACCCCCCTGAGAGACTGAGCCGCAAAGGGTGCCCGTGCTTTAAGGGTTGAATTCCGGCCTAGAGCAATTCCGCAATTCTCCGAATCGCAGAATTGCTCCAGGTCGTTGTTTTGTCGCATTTTCTTCACGCGAACCGGCGTCCACTTCGCTCGAAAATGCTCTAAATTCCGCGGGTCATCCCGGACAAGCGACGAAGTCGCGCCGATCCGGGATCCATGCCTGAAGCTTGTTCGGAAGCGCTCGGGAATGGATCCCGGGTCTCCCTTCGGTCGCCCGGGATGACCTGCGCTTTAGCGGGGCAGCAAGTATCCCGGCTTTTTCAAACCGGCCCTCAGGCCATGACCAGCCCACCATCGACATGGAGCACCTGGCCGGTGACGAAGCGGCTCCAGTCGCTGGCGAGGAAGAGCACGGGGCCTGCGACATCCTCCGGCGTCGCGACGCGGCGCAGCGGCGTCTGCGCGATCAGCATCTCGCGGACCTCCTCCGGCGTCGTCGCGCTCGCCTGCGTCGGATAGACCAGCCCGGGCGCAACGCAGTTCACGCGGATGCCGAGCGGGCCGAGTTCGGCCGCGAGATTGCGGCTGAACCCGACAAGCGCGGCCTTGGCGGTGGTGTAGTCGTGATAGGGAATGCTCGGCCGCGTCACCAGATCGCTGGCGAGATTGACGATTGCCCCGCCGCTGCGGCGCTGGAGCAGAGGCAGCATCGCCCGGCTGACCGTATAGGCCGCCTTCACCGCGCCCTCGAACTGCTGCTCGTAAGACTCCCACGGCGTCTCCCAGAAGCGGGCGCGGTTGTCCGGGTCGAAGCGATAGGGCGCGAAGGCGTTGTTGACGACGACGTCGAGCCGGCCGACCTCCTCCGCGATCCGCGTCGCCATGGCGGCGACGGCGTCCGGCGAAGTGACATCGGCCGCGATCGCCAGCGCCTCGCCGCCTAGGCGACGGCATTCGGAGACGACCGCCTCGGCCGCCGCCTCGTTCGTGCGGTAGTTGACGATGACGATCCCGCCCTCTGCCGCGAAGGCTTTCGCGATCGCAGCCCCGATGCCGCGGCTCGCGCCCGTGACGAGGATGGCCCGGTCGCGGAACGTCACGGCGCGCCGTCTTTCGCCGGGATCAGGTCGCTCTTCACGACGGAGCCCATGTCGATCTGGCTGCTGATCAGCCCGAGGCTGCGGAACGTGTCGGCGCCCTTCTGCAGGGCGTCGAGATCGAAGCGGCCGAGCCCTTCGCGCTCGGTCGTCGCCGAGATGCTCGACGCGTTGCGCAGCTTGATGATCTCGAGATTGACCGCCTCGTCGCGGCCGTTGATCGCGCGGGTGACGGCGATGCGCGCGGCTTCCTCGGGCTTGGAGATCATCCAGGCGGCGGAATCGCGATAGGCGGCGAGGAAGCGCTTCAGCAGCGGCTTGTTCTGTTCGTAATAGCTCTGCTTCACGACGAAGATGTCGCTCGGCAGGTTGAGCTGGTCGCGGACCTCGATGACGTTGGACTCGCCCAGCCCCTTGGCGCGGGCGACGAGCAGGCCGGTATCGGTCGCGGCGGTGGCGTCGACCTGCCCCTGCATCAGCGGCGCGAAATTGAGCAGGCCGGCGGGCTGGATGGTGACATCCTTCTCGCTCAAGCCCACCTGATGCAGCAGCACGAGCAGGTTCTGGTAGGTGCCGCTGGCGAGGCTGTAGACGCCGATGCGCTTGCCCTTGAGATCGGCGGCGGTGCGGATGCCGCTGCTCTTCAATGCGACGACGTTGAAGACGTTCTGCGGATAGATGTTGTAGATCGCGACCAGCTTCTCGCCCTTGTCGAGCGCGAGATAGAGCGCGGCCGGATCGGTGAAGGCCACGTCAGCCTGTCCGGCGAGCATGTTCTGCAAGGCCGCGCCGCCGCCATTGCCGGGCACATAGTCGAGCGCGATGCCCTTGGCCTTGAAGAAGCCCTTGTCCGGCTCAGCGAGCAGGTTGGTGATCTCGCTGATCGGCTGGCTCCAGCCGGCGACGGTGACCTTGTCGAGCGGCTGGGCCTGAGCCGACGTCCAGGCGAACAGCAAGAGCGCAGTCGCGGCTGCTACCCTCGCCGTCATCCCGGACAAGCTGCGAACCAGCGCCGATCCGGGATCCATCGTCGAGCGCGGCGCACTCCGATGGATCCCGGCGCTCCGCTTCGCTGCGGCCGGGATGCCGAGCCCCGCTCTCAGAAGACCAGCGATCGTGAGGAAAACGGACATGGGGATTTAGCCTTTCGAGAAGCGGTGCAGGACGCGGCGCTCGATCAGGCGCACGGCCTCGTAGAGCAGCATTCCAAGGGCGGTGATGACGATGAAGAGCGCGAAGATCAGGCTCGAATCCATCACGCTCTGCGCGGCGATGATCGAGGCGCCGAGCCCGATGCGTCCGCCGATGAACTCGCCGACCACGGCGCCGACCAGCGCCAGCACGACCGCTACGCGCAGGCCCGCCATGATGACGGGGAGCGCGGCGGGCAGCTTGAGCCGCAGCAGGGTCTGCAGGCGGCCGGCGCCGAGCATGCGGAAGAGCTCGCGCCGGGAGGCGTCGACCTCGCTGATCCCCGTCAGCGTGTTTTCCATCAGCGGGAAGAAGCAGATCAACGCGGTGATGACCACGGTCGGCGTCATGCCGAAGCCGAACCAGATGATGAAGAGCGGCCCGAGCGCGAGCTTGGGCACGAGCTGACTCGCCAGCACATAGGGTCGCAGCAGCCGGCTGAGTGCCGGGAACTCGGCCAGCAGGATGCCGACACCCAGCCCGACGACGGCGCCGATGCCGAGGCCCAGCACCATCTCTGCGGCGGTCATCGCCAGGTGCGGCCAGAGCCGCCCGGTTGCGATCTCGCTCCACAGCGTCGCGAGCACGGCCGAGGGCGGCGGCAGGACGAGCGGCGACAGGCCGCCAAGCCGGCACCAGGCTTCCCAGCCGGCGAGCAGGGCTACGAGCAGCAGGAGCGAGGGCAGGCGCGCCATCATGCTGCCGGCCTCCGGCTCGCCACGGCTGCACCATCCATCGCGCCGCGCAATTCGCGGCAGGCGGCGATGAAGCCGGGCGCATAGCGCATGTCGCGATGGCGCGGGCGGGCCAGCTCGATCCGGCGCACCTGCGTCACGCGGCCGGCCGCCATCACCGCGACCGTATCGGCGAGATAGACGGCCTCGGCGATATCATGGGTGACGAAGAGCGCGGTGGTGCCGTTGAGCGCGCAGAGCCGCAGCAGATCGTCCTGCAGTTCCTCGCGCGTCAGGGCGTCGAGCGCGGCGAAGGGCTCGTCGAGCAACAGCAGGTCGGGGTTGCCGACCAGAGCGCGGGCGACGGCGACGCGGCTCTGCTGGCCGCCGGAGAGTTCTGCCGGGCGGCGCGTGGCGAAATCCGCGAGGCCGACACGCTCCAGCAGGTCGAGCGCGGCATCCTTGTCGGCGATCGTCGGGCGGCGCTTCAGCGAGACCGGCAGAAGGACGTTGTCGAGCGCGCTCAGCCAGTCGAGCAGGGTCGGCGCCTGGAAGACGAAGCCGGCGCGCGGGCTCGGGCCGGCCAGCGCCTCGCCGCCGATGCGGATCGTGCCCTCGCTTGGCATCAGCAGGCCGGCGGCGAGCTTGAGCAAAGTGGTCTTGCCGCAGCCGCTGCGGCCGAGCAGGCAATGGATCTCGCCGCGCGGGATGGTCCAGTCGACCGCGTCGACCACGGCCGGGCCGGCCGCATCGTAGCGGTAGCTCGCCCGCTCGACCGTGACGAAGCCGGGCTTGGGCAGCTCAGTCGACATAGGGCGCGAACCCTTCCGCCGCGGCTTCGGCTGATTGCTCGATCTCGGTCAGGGTGACGAGGTCGAGCAGGCTGAAGCGCCCGTCATGATGCCAGCCGGCCTCCGGCGCGGTCATCCGGCCGAGCGGGGCGATGCGGCTGACGCCGATTGCGCCAAGCTGTTCGGAAAGCCGGAACAGCCGCTCGGGAGACGCGGCAACGCCTGCCGTCTGCAGAAAACTGCGATAGGGGGCGACGAGGGCGGGGGTGTCGTCGAGGCTCTCGACTGCGACCAGCTTGAGCGTGCGGTTCAGGCTGGTCGGGCTCAGGGCTTCCGGTGCCGCGACATGGACGACGTGCCAGGGATCGGAGGGTTCGCCGAGAAGCTCCGCGGTGCCGTCCATCGCGCGCGTCTCCTGTGCGCCGCGCCATGCGGCGATCGAGGAGGCCTCGCCTTGTGAAAGCGCACGGCGCGGATGGCGCGAGGCGAGGGAGCCGAGTTCCTGCGCAACGTAGCGGGAGAACTCTGCAGGGCTGACCTTTCCGCCGCGCTCGACGAAGAGCATCTGCGGCGAATAGCAGCCCTGCTGCTCGTAGCGCGCGACGTCATGAGCCGCGAGCCGGGCCAGCGCGGGCGCTTTTCGGCTGTCGAGCGTCTCGCGTGCGATGACGCCGAAGCCGATCTTGTGGCCATGCGGCAGGAAGCGGGTGGTGATCGGCAGCTTCGCCCGCAGGGCCGTCAGCGTCTCGTTGCCGCCATAGGCCATGACGGTATCGGCCGCGCGCAGGAAAACCGGCTCGGCCGCCGCTTCGCCGCCCTTCCACCAGACGATGGCGAGACATTCACCGATCTCGGGATCGATTTCGGTGAGAAGGCTCGCGAACCAGCCGGCCGTCAGCGGCTCGGCCGAGGCGAGCTTGCCGATGCTGCCGGCCTTGACCAGCAGGCCACAGATCAGGCTCCAGAGCGAGAGCGCCGGGACATTACCGGCCCAGACATGCAGCAAAAGCTCCGGGCTATGAGCGCGCAGATAGCCGCCCTTGGGCGTCGGCTGGAAACCGTCGAGCACGCCGGGATTGGCGAAATCCTCGGCCAGGAAGCGCAGGAGCTGCGGCTTGCGGAAGGTCTTGAGATAGCCGGTGAGGCCGAGCCGGACCGTCTCGCGATCATAGCCGGTGACGACGGGCAGAAGATGCTCGGCCTTGCGCCGCAACGGGTGCTGCCGGTCGAGCAGGCGCGCGATGGCAGTGTCGATCGCATCGATGATGCGCGCCGTCTCCATCCGCTTCAACCGGGCGCGGGCGTTGTCGCGCACATGCGCGCAGAGGGCTGCAGCCTGCGCTTCATCCAGCTCGGGCAGCGCGATGGTGGCGCTCTCGCCCCAGGCGCTGTGGCTGACTTCGCGCCAGCGCAGCGCGTGGTGATTCAGACCCGGTAAATGGCCTGCATGCTCGATCACCTGCGTCAGCCTCGAGCTGCGGCGAGGAATTCGGCGACCGCGACCGAGCAACCCTTCGAGGCCTCGCCATCGACCCGGCCGAGCAGCCTGAATCCGCCGGGCACGATCTCGCCGGCATCCTCGGTCAGGATCGCCGCGACGCAGTTGAAATGGGCGAGGTCGTGATGGACGATCACGCCGCGCTGGCCCTCGGGCAGGTCCGCGCCGGTGAGGGGATCGACGACGCGGCTGCGGATCCAGTGCGGCCCGGATTTGACCGACGGGCAGACAGCATTGCCGTCGTCATAGAGCTGCGAGCTCAGCTCGGTCATCCCGTACATGTTGATGCAGGACGAGCGCGACACGCCGAAGGCGGCGCTGAGCCCGTCATAGAACTCGTCGGGTCCGAGTTCGCGCGACTGGCCCTTGAAGCCGCCGGTATCGAGGATGCGGCTGCCTTCCGGCAGCGCGAAGCGCCGGCCGCTTGCCGCAAGCGCGTCCAGCACGGGTACGAAGGAATAGCTCGCGCCGAGCAGGGCATAGGGCTCGCCGCTCGCTTCGGCTTGCGCGAGCGTCGAGAGCAGCCCGTCGAGGTCGAGACCGGCGGCATTGATGAAGGTCTCGGAATGCGGCGTGCCGCATTCGCGCTTGGCGAGCGAGAGATAGGTGGCGAGCGAGGAGTTCGGCAGCTCCGCCTCGTCGGGGAAGAGGATGCCCATGCGGATGCGCTCGCGGCCTTGCATGAAGCGCGCGCGGAAATTCACCAGCATCGAGCGCTTCCAGACGTCGAGCGTCGGATGGTAGCTGCGGCCGCGGATGCCCTGCGTCGTACCGCTCGTCATGAAGACGCGTTCGGCGGCTTCTGGCGGGCTGCAGCTCAGCGTCAGGTCCTTGAAGGCGGTGATCGGCACGGCCGGGATATCGCGCCAACGTCTTACCGAAAGCGGCGTGCGGCCCCGCTGCAGGCAGAAGCGCTTATAGGGTTCGTTGTTGCGGAACTGATAGGCGAAGACCTTGAGTGCCATCGCCTCGAATTCGGCTTCCGACGCGTCGGGAAGCGCGATGAAGTCCAGCAGCGCCACGATGATCTCGGCTTGCGTCACTTAAACCCACTCCGTTCGGACGCACGGCCAAGCCGAAGCGTCGATCGCTGGAGGATCACGAGCGCAAGCTGGAATCAGGGCCTGTGACGGCCGCATGTCCCGCATCCCTACGCCGGTATGATCCGGATCAGGTTCGGAGGGTCACCGCGTTGCTTGGGCTCGAAAGCCCAGCCGGCGGAATCTCAGCCTCCTAGCGAGGCCCCCCTGGGAACGGGAGCAGATGACGAGCGGCGGGGCTTGCTGTCAAGCGATAACGGAGCGGGGCAGGTACTCGCGGGAGCAAGTGGAGCGCCGATCAGCCTGAACCGTCATTGCGAGCGGAGCGAAGCAATCCAGGAGGACTGGGTGAAGCACTCAGCCCAGTCCTCCTGGATTGCTTCGTCGCGTTGCTCCTCGCAATGACGATTGAGGCCGATCCGAATAGGCGTCAGCCGGCGATGTCCTTGGCCATGCGCAGGAGATATTGGCCGTAATCGCCCTTGGCGAGTTTTTCGCCAAGCAAGGTGAGCTGCGCTGCCGAGATCCAGCCCTGTCGCGCCGCGATCTCCTCCGGGCAGGCGATGCGCAGGCCCTGGCGGCTTTCGAGCGTGCGGACGAACTCGCCGGCTTCCAGCAGGCTGTCGGGGGTGCCGGTATCGAGCCAGGCGAAGCCGCGCCCCATCGATTCAACCGAGAGTTGGCCGCGTTCGAGATAGATCCGGTTGACGTCGGTGATCTCGAGTTCGCCGCGGGCCGAGGGCTTCAGCGAGCGGGCGATCTCCACGACCTCGGCATCGTAGAAATACAAGCCCGTGACGGCCCAGTTCGACTTCGGGACCTTCGGCTTCTCCTCGATTGAGATCGCCCTGCCGGCCTTGTCGAATTCGACGACGCCGTAACGCTCGGGGTCGCGGACATGATAGGCGAAGACGGTCGCGCCACTGCTGCGGGCCGTCGCCCGGGCCATCATCTCCGGCAGGCTGTGGCCGTAATAGAGGTTGTCGCCGAGGATCAGGGCGGAGGATTCGCCGGCAACGAACCCGGCGCCGATCTGATAGGCCTGCGCCAGCCCGCCCGGATGCGGCTGCTCGGCATAGGTCAGGCTCATGCCCCAATCCGAGCCGTCGCCGAGCAGGCGCTTGAAGTTCGGCAGGTCGTGCGGGGTCGAGATGATCAGCACCTTGCGGATGCCGGCGAGCATCAGCGTCGAGAGCGGGTAGTAGATCATCGGCTTGTCGTAGACAGGCAAGAGCTGCTTCGACATCGCCAGCGTCATCGGGTGCAGGCGCGTGCCGGAACCGCCGGCCAGGATGATGCCCTTCATCGTTACCTCTGGTCCTTGGCCTGATCTTTGAGAAGTCGCGCGACGCAAGGCCGGAGCGAGCCTTGCCATTCGGGCAGCCGCACGTCATGGGCAAGCGCAAGCTTGCCGCAATCGAGCCGGGAATTGGCGGGCCGGCGCGCCGGCGTCGGGTAATCCGTCGTCGCGATGCGCTTGACCCGGACCGATTTGCCGCCCTGCCGCTCGCGTTCGGCAAAGATCGCTTCGGCGACATCGGCCCAGACGGCTTCGCCAGCCGCGCTCATGTGGAACACGCCGCGTAAGCCGGCCTCGTCCTTCCGGTTGGTCAGGTTGCGTGCGACGGTGAAGATCGCATCGGCGATGTCGAGCGCGCTGGTCGGGCATCCCGCCTGGTCGGCGACGACGCCGATCTCGTCGCGCGTCTCGGCCAGGCGCAGCATCGTCTTGACGAAGTTCTTGCCGAAGGGGCTGTAGATCCAGGCGGTGCGCAGGATGGCGTGGTTGTCGGTGGCCGCCGCGACCGCCTGCTCACCGGCAAGCTTGCTCGCGCCATAGGCCGAGATCGGACCGGTCGCATCGTCCTCGCGATAGGGCCGGTGGAGCGCGCCGTCGAAGACATAGTCGGTCGAAAGCTGGATCATGGGAATGCCCAGTGCCGCCGCGGCCCGTGCGGCCTCGCCGGCTGCCTCGCCATTGACGCGCATGGCGAGTTCCGGCTCGCTTTCGGCCTGATCCACGGCCGTATAGGCGGCGGTGTTGACGATCACGTCGGGCCTGGCTGAGCGCAGGGCCGGCGCGACCGTCTTCGGGACGGAGAGATCAAGGTCCGGGCGGCGCAGCGCGATGACCTCGACGCCGACCGGCACGCGCTCCAGCATGGCGCAGACGACTTGGCCGGTCCAACCGGTGACGGCGATACGGAGTGTCATCAGTCGAAATAACGCAGCATCTCGGCGAAACGCGGATGCTTGCGGTCCTTGTCGGAGAGGGTGAGTTCGGAGAGCGGCAGGCGCCAGTCGATGCCGAGCGCGGGGTCGTCGAAGGCAAGCCCATGGTCGTTCTGGGGCGCGTAAGGAGCGGTGACCTTGTAGAGCACCTCGGTGTCCGGCTCCAGCGTGACGAAACCATGGGCGAAGCCGATGGGGACCAGCAGCTGTTTCCAGTTCTCGGCGGAAAGCTCGACCGCGACATGCTTGCCGAAGGTCGGGGACGAGGCGCGGATGTCGACGGCGACATCGAGGATGCGCCCGCGCGTGACCCGCACCAGCTTGTCCTGGGCGAAGGGAGGCGACTGGAAATGCAGGCCGCGCAGCGTACCGACGGGCGCCGACAGCGACTGGTTGTCCTGGACGAAGTCGAGATCGATCCCGGCCTCAGTGAAGGCCTTGCGGTTCCAGGTTTCCGAGAAGAAGCCGCGATGGTCGCCGAATTTCTTCGGCGTGACGATTTTGACGGCCGGGATCGCCGTTTCCTCGACGCTCAGCATGTTCCAGTCTCCGCTCAGGCCGCGCCGAGGCGTTCGCCACGATAGACGCCGGAACGGATATCGCCCCACCAGCCGGGATTGGCGAGATACCATTCGACGGTGCGGCGAAGCCCGGTCTCGAAGGTCTCCTTCGGCGCCCAGCCCAACTCGCGGCCGATCTTGCCGGCATCGATCGCATAGCGCGCATCATGGCCCGGCCGGTCGGTGACGTAAGCGATCAGGCGTTCGCGCGGACCCTTCGGGTCGGGACGGAGTTCGTCGAGGAGGGCGCAGATGGTCTTCACCACCTCGATATTGGTCTTCTCGTTATGGCCGCCGATATTGTAGCTCTCGCCCAGCTTGCCGGCGGTCGCGACGGTCAGCAGCGCATCGGCATGGTCGTCGACATAGAGCCAGTCGCGCACATTGAGCCCGTTGCCGTAGACCGGCAGCTTCTTGCCCTCGAGCGCGTTGATGATCATCAGCGGGATCAGCTTCTCGGGGAAGTGATAGGGCCCGTAATTATTCGAGCAATTGGTCATCACCACCGGCAGGCCATAGGTGTGGTGCCAGGCCCGAACGAGATGATCGGAGGCCGCCTTCGAGGCGGAGTAGGGCGAGTTCGGCTGATAGGCAGTGTCCTCGCGGAAGAAGCCGTCACTACCCAGCGAGCCGAAGACCTCATCGGTCGAGATATGGTGGAAGCGGAAGCGCGCCTTGCGATCCTCCGGCAGCGCCCGGAAATGGCGCAGCGCCTCCTGCAGCAGCGTGAACGAGCCGACGACATTGGTCTCGATGAAGGCGGCCGGGCCGTCGATCGAGCGGTCGACATGGCTCTCGGCGGCGAGATGCATCACGATATCGGGCTGGAAATCGGCGAAGACCGCCTTCATTCGCTCCCCGTCTCCGATATCGGTCTGCTCGAACCGGTAGCGGTTGCTGCGCGAGACCGGCTCCAGCGAGGCGAGGTTGCCGGCATAGGTCAATTTGTCGACGACGCAGACCTCGTGCTCAGTCTCGCCGATCAGCTTGCGCACCACCGCCGAGCCGATGAAGCCGGCGCCGCCGGTCACGAGAAATCTCAGGGACATCCGTAGCAATCCTGAAACGATACAGAGCAGAGATCGGGGCTTGAAGCGGGCAAGGCAAGCAATCCCCTGCGAAACACAGAACGCCTGCCCGGATCGCTCGATATCACTGCCCGCGTCAACTCGTTTTCCTTGTTTACCTTACGACGCCTCCTCCGAAGCACTTCGGCGCGACAGCAGAACCACGGGATCGAGGCAAGAAGAGAGTCAATGTGTGGCCTTCAGGTGCTCATACGCGTTCGAGCGCAATCGCGATACCTTGGCCGACGCCGATGCACATGGTGGCCAGCGCGCGCTTCCGAGCCGTGAGCGACAGTTCCAGCGCGGCGGTGCCGGTGATGCGGGCGCCTGACATGCCGAGCGGATGGCCGAGCGCGATCGCCCCGCCATTCGGGTTCACATGCGCGCCGTCTTCCGCGATGCCGAGCTCGCGGAGTACGGCGATGCCCTGCGAGGCGAAGGCCTCGTTCAACTCGACAACGTCGAAATCGGTGGGCTTCAGGCCCAGCCGCTCGCAAAGCTTGCGCGTCGCCGGGATCGGCCCGAGACCCATGACGCGCGGCGCGATGCCGCCGGTCGCACCGCCGAGAATGCGGGCGATCGGCGTCAGCCCGTATTTCGCGGCCGCCTTCTCGGAGGCGATGACCAGCGCCGCCGCGCCGTCATTGACGCCCGAGGCATTGCCGGCGGTGACAGTGCCGCCTTCCCGACGGAACGGCGTGCCCAGCTTGGCGAGCTTCTCCAGCGTGGTGTCACCGCGCGGATGTTCGTCGATCTCGACGCGGATGGGGTCGCCCTTGCGCTGCGGGATCAGGACCGGGACGATCTCCTTGGCGAGGCGGCCATTCTGCTGGGCGGCGACCGCCTTCAATTGCGAGCGCAGCGCGAAGGCATCCTGGTCGGCACGGCTGATCTGGCAGTCGGCCGCAACGTTCTCGCCGGTCTCAGGCATCGAATCGACACCGTACTGAGCCTTCATCAGCGGGTTGACGAAACGCCAGCCGATGGTGGTGTCGTGGATCTCGGCATGGCGCGAGAAGGCGCTGTCGGCCTTGGGCAGGACGAAGGGCGCGCGCGACATGCTCTCGACGCCGCCGGCGATCATCAGTTCCGCCTCGCCGGCCTTGATTGCGCGCGCTGCGGCGATGACGGCATCCATGCCCGAGCCGCAGAGCCGGTTGATCGTCGTGCCCGGCACCTCCTTGGGCAGGCCGGCGAGCAGCAGCGACATGCGTGCGACATTGCGGTTGTCCTCGCCCGCCTGGTTGGCGCAGCCGAAGATCACGTCATCGACGGCGCCGAAATCCACGCCCGGATGGCGCTCGACCAAGGCCTTCAGCGGCACGGCGCCGAGATCGTCCGCACGGACGGAGGACAGCGAGCCGCCGAACCGCCCGATCGGCGTGCGGACATAGGCGCAGATGAAAGCTTCGGTCATGTCACGGGTCCTGCTGTCTCGAAGGCGACGCTGATCGGCTCAGATACGGTAGAATTTCCGATACCAGGCGACGAAGCGAGCGATTCCTGTCTCGATCGGCGTATCCGGCCGGAAATCGACGCTGGCAGTCAGGTCGGCCACATCAGCATAGGTTGCCTGGACATCGCCGGGCTGTGCGGGCAGGTGCCGCTTGATCGCCTTGCGGCCGCAAGCGGCCTCGATGGTCGCGATGAAATGGTCGAGGCGCACCGGCGTGTGGTTGCCGATATTGTAGATCCGCCAGGGGGCGGCGGCGGTGGCCGGGTCTGCCTCGACGATGCCGGCATCTGGGCTCGCCTGTGGCGGCAGGCCCGCCAGCCGAACGATCGCTTCGCGGATATCGTCGACATAGGTGAAGTCGCGGCTCATCGTCGCCTCGTCATAGACGTCGATCGGCCGGCCTTCGAGGATCGCCTTGGTGAACTTGAAATAGGCCATGTCCGGCCTGCCCCAGGGGCCGTAGACCGTGAAGAAGCGCAGGCCCGTCGTCGGGATGCCGTAGAGATGGGCATAGGAATGCGCCATTAGCTCGTTGGCGCGCTTGGTCGCCGCATAGAGCGAGATCGGATGGTCGGCCCCGTCATGTTCGCTGAACGGCACCTTGGCATTGGCGCCGTAGACCGAGCTCGACGAGGCATAGACCAGATGGTCGACCGGGTTGTGCCGGCAGGCCTCGAGGATCGAGAGGAAGCCGTCCAGATTCGAAGAAGCATAGGCGCGTGGGTTCTCGAGCGAGTAGCGTACGCCGGCCTGCGCCGCGAGATGGATCACCACCTGCGGCCGGAAGGCGGAGAAGGCGGCCATGACGGCATCGTAATCGGCGATGTCGGTTGGCTCGAAGGAGAAGCCGTTGCGGGCGAGGAGCTGGTCGAGGCGGGCCTGCTTGAGGGCGGGGTCGTAATAGGGCGTGAGGTTGTCGAGGCCCAGGACCTGCACGCCTTTGTCGAGCAGAGCCTGCGTGACATGAAAGCCGACAAAGCCGGCCGCACCGGTCAAGAGCACGCGTTCAAACGAAGGGGCTTGGTCCAATTGGGCTTCCCGTAGAGCGGTTGCGGATCTGTCGCGCCGTATTCCGTATGATATTCTTTGCCGGCTGTTCTGGCCGGCCTGTCGATCCTAGCGAGTCTGCGCCGCCGCGAAGGCGAGATTTTCGGCGAGCAGCGTTTCGGCCGCTTTCGGCGTTGGTGCCTCGACGTAGACACGCAGCTCCGGAGCGTTGCCGGAGGCCCGGAAATGCACCGTCGCGCCGTTTCCGAGCGTCAGCCGCAGCCCATCCCGGCGGTCGCGTGCCGCGACCGCGCCATGAGCCGCGAAGGCCGTGTCACGAAAGCCGGAATCCTCGGTGTCGAGCCGGGCGATCAGGGCCGCGGTCCGGTCCTGCGGAACGTCTTGCAGGCGGTTCGACAGCGCGATGGCGAAGCGGGCTCCTGCCGCGATGGCGCTCAATGGCTTTCGCGCGGCGCGGGCCAGCGCGAGCGTCGCGACGATCGGCAGCAGCGCGTCGCGCGTCGGCAGGGCGGCAAGGCGACCGCTATCGCGCGCGACGTCCGAACCCAGCAGGACGCCGCCATTGGCTTCGAACCCGATGACGGCCTTGGCGCCTTCGGCTCTGGCCTGCTCCATGCCGGCGATCACATAGGGCGAGCCGACGCGCGTGCGCAGGACCTTCTTGAAGGATCCGGGGCGGTCGAGTGCCGAGTTCGATGTCACCGGCGTCACTATCGCGTCCGCTCCGAGGAAGCGCGCGGTGAGGGCGCCGACGAGATCACCGCGCAGGAAACGGCCGGTTTCATCCGCGACCAGCGGACGATCCGCATCCCCGTCGGTCGAGACGATCGCATCGAGCCTGCGCTCGCCGGCCCAGCGCCGCGCCAGTTCCTCGTCCTCGGGACGCAGCGCTTCGGTGTCGACCGGGATGAAGGCTTCGCTGCGGCCCAGCGGGACTGGCTCCGCGCCGAGCGAGGCCAGCACATCGCAGATGATGTCGCGCCCGACGGAGGAATGTTGGTAGACGCCGATGGTCAGGCCCTGCAGCGCATGGCCGAAGAAACCGGCATAGCGGTCGCGGTAGCCGGAGACGATGTCGCGCTGCGGCGGCACGACCGAAATGGTCGGAACGGAGGCGAGGGCGAGCGCGCCATGCGCGGCGAGGATGCGCGCCTCGTCGGCTTTGTCGATTTCGCCCCCGGCACGGTAGAATTTCAGGCCGTTCCGGTCGTCGGGAATATGGCTGCCCGTCACCATCACGGCGGGGCTGCCGGCGGACATGGCGGCCAGTGCCAGCGCCGGCGTCGGCACGGCCCCGCAATCCACCGGCGCGAGCCCGGCATCCGCGATCGCCTGCGCAGCCTGCATCGCGATGAGCGGGCTGGAGGCGCGCAAGTCGCGGCCGATCAGGACCTCGCCGCGCGGTCCGGCAGCCTCGTCCTCTTGCAGCATGGCGCAGAAGGCACGGACATGGGCATAGGCCGGCAGGCCGACGAGTTCCGTCACGAGACCGCGCAGGCCGGAGGTTCCGAATTTCAGGCTGGTCATGCCTCGAATGTCCCTCGACGAGTCGCTCGGGCGCATACCTAGCCTAGCGAAGCCGTACAAGTCACGCGATCTCGGCCTTGCGATGCCGTTACCTCCATTGTCTCGGGAGGCGATTGCCGTAGATTGTCGCCGCAATCGGCCATGAATGATTCATCGCCCGGTCGGACCCTATGACAGATCGCAGCCTGGCGATACGTTTGGCTTTGGTGCTCGTTGCTGCGATCGCCGCTTCGGCTGCCGTCACGCAGTTCGCGCCTGACCACGGCCAGGTCGAGGTCGCCGATGTGAAAACTGCGCCGGTGACGCCGACCAAGGCCGAATGGCCCAAGCCGCCGCCGAAAGAGGCTGACTCGTTGCTGGCGCCGCCCCGCCGCGCCCCGCGCCTGGCGACACCGATCATGATCGCCGGGCAGATCGATCCGCTCGAGGCGACGGCCTTTCGCAACGCGCAAACCCTGGTCCGCTTGCGTCACCTTGCCGGGCTGGCGCGCGACGCGGTCTGCCATGGTCAGGACGGCTTGCCCTGGAATTGCGGCCTGCAAGCCAGGTCGGCGCTGATCACGGTCTTGCGCTCGGATCGCGTCCGCTGCCTGACCGCGCTCGACGCGCCGGGCGAGAAGGACAGTTTCCAGTGCTGGGTCGGCGGCGAGGATCTCTCGCGGGCACTGGTTCGCGGCGGCTGGGCGCGTCCCTTGCGGCTGCACGCTGCGACCTATGCCGCCGAGCTCGATGCCGCGATGGCGGCGAAGGTCGGCCTGTGGCGTGGAACCTGGCCGCGCGATGAAAATGCGCCGACGCCCGCCAGGAATGGCGCCGTCAGCGGCAGTCCGTAAGTCCGGCTATGCGGCCTCGTCGACGCCGGCGCGCTTCTCGGCCGCCAGAGCATCACCCCTTCCGACATCGGCATATGAGAAGCCTTTGGCGCGGACCTGCTCGGCGCGGTAGACGTTGCGGAGGTCGACGAGGACGGGCGCGGCCATGGCCGCCTTGACGCG
>Ga0209369_1000420_pt1 | contig 60682 bp, 58 predicted proteins | sample EBPBio142010_DNA_FD_185865 | JGI IMG/M metagenome (GOLD analysis project Ga0209369, IMG submission 185865) | Wastewater treatment Type I Accumulibacter community from EBPR Bioreactor in Madison, WI, USA - Reactor 1_10/4/2010_ DNA (SPAdes)... | ecosystem: Engineered > Bioreactor > EBPR >...
AAGTAATAATTCGTTAAATATTTGAATTTCAGAAACTTAAATATACGAATTATTACTTTTTATTGCAAATTTTATTTCATTTCTTATCCCGAACTCAGGTTAATTAAATTATTGTTTTATCGCTTCCAGTAATTTCCCTGAATTTTGTTGTTCGTAATCTTCTATAATATTAAACAAACCATTCACCATCATTTCTGAAGCCAATTTTGAAAGTCCGCCAGAAGAATTGTAATTTGAAATCGTTTGCTGTCCGCCAAAAATTCCACTTAATAAATTGCTTCCTTGTAAGGCCAAATTTATTGTTCTTACAATCCCAAATTGATTTAATTTTTCATCAACTTTTGGAGTTAATGCAGAAACCAACTGTGTGGCTGTTTTTTCTTTCAGAATTTGAGTGGCAATTCCAGAACCTCCATTAGCAATTCTGGTAACATCTTCAGCGTTTAAGCTGTTTACGGCATTTACCAAAATTGGTTCAGCTAAATTTGCAGTAAAAGCTGCAGCTTGTGCAATGTAATCTTTTTCTTTTGCTACTAAATTAGGAGCTATTTTTTCTAAAATTCAGTTGATATCTCTTAAAGTTTTTGGCATGGCTTGGTCAATAAGATTATTTGCAAGGAATGAGTCTTTGTTTTTCAGAATTCCAAGACCTTTGGTAATTCCACCTAATAAAATTTGTTTAATGATGGTAAGTCCAATGCTGGATGTTGCAATAGCCATACAAGATTGCGTTGTAGATATAATTACTGCACCAGAACCCAATATTAGTGCTGCAGATAAAATAATTTTTTTCATAATTTTTTTAATTACTTGGACGGACAAATTTTGCGCCAAATTTGTTCTTGTTTTTATTTTATTGAATAAATAAGAGGCTCAGTTTTCAAAAACCCGTTTTTAATTTTCAATAAAAACCCGTATTTTTGTGCATCTAAAAAAGTAAAAGAAAGAATGGACGCTTACAAAAATCCTCTTGAAGAACGCTATTCAACTGAGGAGATGCTCTATAATTTTTCGCCCAATAATAAGTTTCGAAATTGGCGAAAACTATGGATTGCACTTGCCGAAATCGAAAAAGAACTCGGCTTGGTAATTTCCGATGAACAAATCAACGATTTAAAAAACAACGAAGAAAACATCGATTACGAAAAAGCAGCGGAATATGAGAAAAAATTCCGACACGATGTGATGGCTCATGTTCATGCTTTTGGCGATGTTGCGCCTTCTGCAAAAGGAATCATTCATTTGGGAGCAACTTCCGCATTTGTAGGTGACAATACGGATTTAATCCAAATTCGGGACGGTTTATTAATTGTCAGAAAACAATTGGTAAATGTCATAGATAAACTTTCAAAATTCGCTTTAGAACATAAAAATTTACCCACTTTAGGTTTTACGCATTTTCAACCGGCGCAATTGACAACCGTTGGAAAACGTGCGACATTGTGGTTGCAATCCTTAATCCTCGATTTCGAAGAATTAGAATTTTTCTTGGAAACACTTCGTTTTCGTGGTGTAAAAGGAACCACCGGAACAGCCGCAAGTTTTCTAGAATTGTTCAACGGTGATTATTCCAAAGTAAAATACTTAGATAAAGAACTTTCCAAAAGATTTGGTTTTGAAAAAGTTTTCGGCGTTTCCGGACAAACCTACGACCGAAAAATTGATGCAAAAGTTGTGGCTTTATTATCGAATATTGCACAATCTGCCCACAAATTTACCAACGATTTACGTTTGCTTCAAAATTTAAAAGAAATTGAAGAACCTTTTGAGAAAAACCAAATTGGCTCATCAGCAATGGCGTACAAACGAAATCCGATGCGAAGCGAAAGAATCGGCGCACTCGCAAAATATGTGATGAGTTTGGCTTCTAGTTCTGCGATGGTGGCTTCTACACAATGGTTTGAGCGAACATTGGACGATTCTGCCAACAAACGACTCACTATTCCACAAGCATTTTTGGCGATTGATGCGATTTTGCTCATTTGGAATAATATTATGGACGGACTTGTCGTGTACGAAAACCGAATCCACAAACACATTATGGAAGAATTGCCATTCATGGCAACGGAATACGTAATCATGGAAGAAGTAAAAGCTGGCGGAGATCGACAGGAAATTCATGAAATTATTAGAACACATTCCATGGAAGCTTCCAAAAAAGTGAAAATGGAAGGTAAAGAAAATGATTTAATTGAACGATTAATGAACGATTCTTCCCTGAAAATGGAAAAATCCAAAATCGCCGAAGTAATGGATCCGAAGAATTTCATCGGTTTCGCACCCATCCAAACCGAAGAATTTGTTCAGAACGAAGTTCAACCCATTTTGAAAAAATATTCAGAATTGGTTGGCTTGAAAGCAGATTTAAAAGTATAAACATGGTGCAGGCAATTTTGTCTGCATTTTTTTTAATAATTTGAAATTGAAAGTTTGAAATTTGAAATTGATTTTACATAGAGTTTGTAATCTCGGATCTCAAATCTCGAATCTCAAATCTAAAATATGAACAAAAGAATCTTTGTAGAAAAAAAAGGAATTTTCGATGTTGAAAGTTCCAAAATTTTAAACGAAATCAAGACAATTTTACCACAAATCGAAACGGTAAAAATGTACAACATCTACGATGTCTTCGGGTTGGATGAAAAGAATTTTCAAAAAGTGCTGAACAATACTTTCGTTGATCCGGTTGTCGATCTATTACACGAAGAAAATCCTGCTCGAAATTTATTTTTTGCCACCGAATTTCTTCCCGGTCAATACGATCAAAGAGCCGATTCTGCGGAGCAATGCATCGCTTTACTCACAGATTCGGAAAACGCAAAAGTGAGAACCGGAAAACTCATCGAAGTTTCCGGAGTTTCGGAAAATGATTTATTTAAAATCAAAGATTTGCTCATCAACAAAGTAGAATCTCAGGAGAAAGATTTAAGTATTCTCGAAATTCCGGCGGAAGAAATGCCCAATCCAATTAGGATTTATGATGATTTCAATAACTTTAATACTCAACAACTCAAACATTTTTACCAAGAACACGGTTTCTCATTTGGCTTTGATGATTTAGAATTTATTCAAGAATATTTCCAATCCGAGGATAGAAATCCCACCGAAACCGAACTGAAAGTTCTCGACACATATTGGAGCGACCACTGTCGTCACACCACTTTCGAAACGGAACTCACGGATATTCAATTTGAAGGAAAATTCAAAGAAACTTTAGAAAATATTTTCAATGATTATTTAGAAAAAAGAAAATTTCTCGGTCGGGAAGCCAAACCCATTTCACTCATGGATTTAGCGACGGTTTGTGCACGATATTTTCATAAAACCGGAAATTTAGAAAACCTCGTTGTTTCCGATGAAATCAATGCATGCACGATAGAAATCGAAGCCGAATTTGACGGAAAAAAAGAACCGTGGTATTTGCTTTTCAAAAACGAAACTCACAATCATCCTACAGAAATTGAACCTTTTGGCGGTGCTTCCACGTGTTTAGGAGGCGCAATTCGGGATCCTTTGTCCGGAAGAGCGTTCGTTTTTCAAGCGATGCGATTGACAGGAGCAGCGAATGTTTTGGAACCGATTTCTGAAACCTTGCCGGGAAAATTGCCACAAAGAACGATTACGAAACAGGCTGCAAACGGTTATTCTTCCTACGGAAACCAAATCGGATTGGCAACAACGCACGTTTCCGAAATTTATCACGACGGTTACAAAGCCAAAAGAATGGAAGTCGGTTTTGTTGCAGGTGCTGTTCCGAAAGATTGGGTGCGACGTGAAAAACCCGAAAACGGTGACATCGTCATTGTTTTAGGCGGTGCAACCGGAAGAGACGGAGTTGGCGGTGCAACTGGAAGTTCGAAAGAACAGGACGAAACATCGATTCACACGCTTTCCACGGAAGTGCAGAAAGGAAATGCGGTGGAAGAACGAAAAATTCAGCGTCTTTTTAGAAATCCGGAAGTCACAACTTTAATTAAAAAATCCAATGATTTTGGAGCAGGTGGAGTTTCTGTTGCGATTGGCGAAATTGCCGATTCCCTCGAAATCAATCTCGATATTTTACCGCTGAAATACGAAGGTTTGAACGGAACCGAACTCGCCATTTCCGAATCTCAAGAACGAATGGCGGTGGTGATTGATAAAAACGATAAGGAAAAATTCATACAATTTTGTGAAAAAGAAAACATCAAAGCCGTTGAAATCGCAAAAGTGACGGAAAGCGGAAGAATGCAAATGTTTTGGAAAGGATACAAAATTGTGGACTTGAGCCGAGAATTTCTCAATACGAGTGGAAGAAGTAAATTTCAGAACGCAAGAGTTTCTCATTTAAATGAAATTGCTTCAACAAATATAGAATTTACCGAAGAAAATTTTCTTAAAATTTTGTCCGAAAAAAATGTCGCTTCGCAAAAAGGTTTGGTTGAGATGTTCGATGCTTCGGTTGGCGCAACTACGGTTGCAATGCCTTTTGGTGGGAAATTTCAAATGACGGAAACTGAAGGTTGCGTTCAAACTTTACCGATTTTGGATGCCCAAAATGTGGAAACTGTTTCCTTTGCAAGTTGGGGTTTCGATGCGGAAATTTCCGAGCAAAATTCAATGATTGGTGCAGCAAATGCAGTGGTGGAATCTGTGGCAAAAATTGTTGCAATGGGCGGGAATTTCAGAAATGTTCGGCTCAGTTTTCAGGAATATTTTGAAAAATTAGGAAACGACCCCGAAAAATGGGGAAAACCTTTGGCTTCACTTTTGGGAGCTTACGATGCACAAATGCATTTCGGACTCGCTGCAATTGGCGGAAAAGATTCAATGAGTGGAAGTTTTCAGGATATTAATGTTCCACCAACTTTGATATCTTTTGCGTGTGCAAACGGTGAAAAATCGAATGTGATTTCGCCGGAATTCAAAAATGCAGGAAATTTTATTTACCATTTCCATCATCAATCTCAAGAAAACGGACTTCCGAATTATGAAAATTTAAAATCGGTTTTTGATTTTATTTTTAATGAAATTAAAGCAAAAAATATCGTTTCCGTAAAAACCATTAAAGACGGTGGAGTTGCGGTTGCGGTCGCAAAAATGTGTTTCGGAAATCGATTGGGAGCGGAAATTTCTCTCGACGAAAAATTCATTTTAAATAAAAATATTGGCGGATTCATCATTGAATCTTCCGTTGAATTACATCACGATTTATTAAATAAAATTGGAGTTGTTAATAATTCAGAGTTTTTGACCATTCAAAATTCAAAATTCAAAATTCAAAATTTGTTAAAAGCCAATTTTGAAACGTTCGAAGAACTTTTCCCAACGAAAGAAAAAGAAAAAATCGAAATCAATTTTGATGAAAACTTGAACGGAACAGAAAAAAAATCCATCCACATTATTTCACACAACATAGGAAATCCACGGGTTTTTGCGCCGATTTTTCCGGGAACCAATTGCGAATACGAAACGCAAAATGCCTTCCGAAAAGAAGGCGCCATCGTCCATTCGCTACCGTTAAAAAACTTGAATCATCAATTGTTGGAAGAAAGTTTGGATGCGTGGATTTCGGAAATTGAGCAATCCCAAATTTTGGTTTTTTCCGGTGGATTTTCTGCAGGAGACGAACCGGACGGAAGTGCAAAATTCATCGTAAACGTCCTGAAAAACGAGAAAATGAAAAAAGCCGTTCACGAACTTTTGGCGAGAGATGGAATGATTCTCGGGATTTGCAATGGTTTCCAAGCCTTGGTAAAATCGGGATTATTGCCTTATGGTGAAATCCGAGATTTGGATGCTGCTTCACCAACTTTGGCGCACAATGCTATAGGAAGACATATTTCGCAAATGGTTGATGTAAAAGTGATTAACGATGATTCACCTTGGTTGAAAGGAACGAAAAACCAAATTTTTACGATTCCGATTTCGCACGGAGAAGGTCGATTTATGGCTTCGGAAGAAGTGCTTTTGGAATTGTACAAAAAAGGACAAATTGCAACACAATATATGGATAAAGAAGGAATTATTGCACACGGAATGCCTTTTAATCCCAATAATTCGTTGTTTGGAATTGAAGGAATTACGTCTGAAAGTGGGAAAATTTTCGGAAGAATGGGACATCCGGAACGTTTTGCAGAAGGCTTGATGAAAAATATTCCTACCGCAAATTATCATAACATTTTCAAAAATGGAGTGGAGTATTTTAAATAATTGAGAAATAAATGATCATGGTTGAGTAAGATGGATTTAAAATTACTCAACCTTTTAATTAAACATATTTTCCGTAAATTAAAATTCCGACAAAGATGGAGGAAATGGCTAAGATTAAAACTGCACCTGCAGAAATATCTTTTATCACTTTTATCCTCATATCGAATTCCGGCTGTATCATATTACAGATTTTTTCTATGGCAGAATTAAAAAACTCTGCACTTAAAACCGCAAAACAAACCATCAAAATGATAGCGGAATCGGTGGGATTTAATTTTAAATAAACAATCAGGAAAAGATTGGTAATAAGTGCTAAAATTTCAATTTGAAAATTTTTTTCATAGCGCAACATCTGAAAAACACCTTGAAAAGCATTAAAAAAACTTTTTATAATCCGCATTTTTTGCATGGAAAATTTTTACGAAGATATTTAAAAATAATCTGAGTTTAAAAACACATGAATGTTGATAACTCATTTTTTTAATTTTTTAATTTCGTAGTCAATTGCTTATATTTGTAGAAATTAATTTTTGAATATGAAATTCATCGTTTCGAGTGGAGAATTGCAAAAAGCATTGCAAACGGTTAGTGGAGTGATTTCTAGCTCACAATCAAGACCAATACTGGAAAATTACCTTTTTGAATTAGAAGAAAATAATCTTAAAATAACGGCTTCAGACGGTGAAACTACCTTGGTAACTTCGCTGGAAGTAAAATCCGATGATTCCGGAAAATTTGCTGTTCCTGCAAAAATTTTTCAGGATTTTGTGAAAACTTATGGTGAACAGCCTTTAACACTTTCTGTAAAAGAAAATGCAGAAGGTACAGGGAGTCTTTTAGAAATTTTGGACGAAAAAGATAATTTTGCGGTGGCTTTGGATAATGCAGAAGATTATCCTGAACTCCCTGAATTTGATGCGGCGCAAAGTGTAAAAATTCCGGCAGGTGTTTTATCTGAGGCTTTAAACAATACCCTTTTTGCAACTTCCAATGATTCTTTGAGACCTGTAATGACAGGTGTTCTGTTTCAGTTTAAAGAAGATGAAACCAACTTCGTTTCTACAGATTCCCACCGTTTGGTGGTTTATAAAAGAACGGATTTGATTTCTGAACCCATGGAATTTATTATGCCGAAAAAACCATTGTCTATTTTCAAAAATATTTTAGCGAATTCTAATGAAGAAATTACCATTGAATTTAATGAAAATATGGCGAAATTTTCTTTTGGAAATAACATCTGGATTTGCCGTTTAATCGATGGAAAATATCCTAATTATTCAGCGGTTATTCCTAAAGAAAATCCTAATGTTCTTACTATCAACAGAAATTTGTTGCTAAGCTCAATCAGAAGAGCTTCTATTATGTCCAATAAATCAACAAATCAGGTGCGCTTTAAATTGTCAGGAAATATTTTGCATCTTCACGCAGAAGATACAGAATATGCAAACAAAGCGGATATGCAGATTCCTTGTGATTATAATGGTGATGATATCAATATCGGCTTCAGCTCCAAATTTTTAACAGAAATGCTTTCTGTAATTGGTTCTGATGATATTACCATGAAAATGTCTCAACCTAACAGACCAGGAATTATTGAACCTGTAGATGGTTTAGAAGAAGAAGAAAATCTGTTAATGCTTTCGATGCCCGTTATCGGAATGTAATTTTAAAAAATATAATTTTAAAAATTTGAGATTTGGAATTCAAATCTCAAATTTTGTTTACGTCTATGGAAATTCTGATCATTTTTGCTTTAGTTTTACTCAACGGAATTTTTGCAATGTCCGAACTTTCTTTGGTTTCTTCAAGAAAATTTAAATTAGAAAAAGCGAGTAAAAAGGGCAATAAAGGAGCCAAAAAAGCTTTGGAACTTTCTGAAAATCCATCCAAATTTTTATCTACCGTACAAATAGGGATTACTTTAATAGGAATTGTTTTAGGGTTTTACAGTGGCGATGCTTTAACCAATAATTTTGAAGCGATAATTTCAAAAATAGAATTTCTTCAACCTTATGCAAAGCAAATTGCAGGACCGGTAATTGTTGTATTTATTACTTATCTGTCCATCGTTTTGGGCGAACTTTTTCCAAAACAGTTGGGGATGATTTTTCCTGAAAAAATTGCGGTAAAAATTGCGCGTCCAATGGATGTTTTGTCCAAAATTACCTCGCCTTTTGTTTGGTTGCTTTCCACTACCAATGCTTTATTAATGAAAATTTTTGGTATTGATAAATTAAGTGATCATCAAGTTTCTGAAGAAGAAATTAAAGCCATCATAAAAGAAAGTGCAGAAGTTGGGGAAATTGAAGATATTGAGCAAGATATCGTAGAGCGTGTTTTTGAGTTGGGCGATACCAAAGCTGCTCATTTATTTACCTATAGAAATCAAATTCATTATCTGAAAACGGAAGATTCCAAAGAAGAAATTTTGAAAATTATTTCTGAAAATCCGCATTCCATATATCCTTTAACAGAAGGAAATAATTTAGATAAAATAGTAGGAGTGGTCGCTTTGAAAGATATTTTCAGAATTTTACACGAAACAGATTTTGAAATTAGGACTATCGCTAAAGCTCCGGTTTACCTAACAGAAAACACCAGCGCTTACAAAATTTTAGAAAATTTCCGGGAAAAAAGAATCCATTTCGGAGTGGTTGTTGACGAGTATGGCTCCACTGAAGGAATTATTACTATGGACGATTTAATAGATGCATTAGTGGGAGATATGTCGGATGAAAATTCAGAAGAAACCAGTATTCAACAAAGAAATGAAAACTCTTGGTTTGTGGACGGACAAGTTTCTTTAAAACAGTTTATAAAGGAAATTCCTATCGAAATAGATGAAACTTTTTTTAAAAATATTCTTACCGTTGCAGGTTTTGTTATTCATCAAAATAATGGACTTCCAAAAGTGGGAGATCGCATAAAATTCGATAATTTTGAATTTGAAATTTTAGATAAAGACGGACAAAGAATCGATAAAATTTTAGTTAAGAAAAGATAAAAATGAAAATATCAAATAATTGGTTGAAAGACTATATTAAGACCGACCTTAAATCCGAAAAAATTGGAGAATATCTTACCGACATTGGTTTGGAAGTAGAAGGAATCGAAAAATGTGAGAGCATCACGGGCAGTTTGGAAGGTATTGTTGTGGGAAAAGTTTTGACCTGTGAAAAACATCCTAATGCCGATAAATTAAGCAAAACTACTGTAGAAGTTGGAAACGGGAAAATTTTGGAAATTGTTTGTGGTGCAACCAATGTTGAAGCTGGACAAACCGTTCCTGTTGCAGTGGTTGGAACAAAAATTTATGCAAAAGACGGCAGTTTTTTTGAAATAAAAGAAGCTAAAATCCGGGGTGAAAAATCCCAGGGAATGATTTGCGCTGAAGATGAACTAGGCTTAAGCGAAGATCACGGCGGAATTATGGTTTTGGATGACACCAAATTTCAGGTAGGCGAAAATTTTTCAAAATATTTTGAAATTGTAAACGACGAAATTTATGAAATTGGGTTAACCCCAAACCGAACCGATGCGATGTCTCATTATGGTGTTGCAAGAGATTTGAATGCTTTTTTGGTTTCCAATGGTTTAAAATCAGATTTTCAAAAAGTAGTTTCCCAAAATTTAGAAATTAATGGAAATACAGATTTCAAATTGGAAGTTGAAAATTCTGAACTTTGTCCGCGTTATGTTGGTGCTGTCATCGAAAATGTGAAAGTTACCGATTCTCCGGATTGGTTGAAAAACCGATTAAAAGCGATAGGTTTAAGTCCAATTAACAATATTGTCGATATCACCAATTATATTTTACACGGTTTTGGACAGCCACTTCATGCTTTTGACGCCGAAAAAATCGGTAAAAAAACCGTAAAAATTGGGGTAAACAAAGAAGGAACAAAATTCAAAACTTTAGATGGAGTTGAGCGAACTTTAAATGGTTCCGAAATCATGATTAAAGATGGAAATGACGTTCCCATGTGTATTGCAGGGGTTTTTGGTGGTGAAACTTCAGGCGTTTCCGAAAACACGAAAACCGTATTTTTAGAAAGTGCCTATTTCAATCCTGTAGCGGTGAGAAAAGGTGCGAAATTTCACGGATTAAATACTGATGCAAGTTTCCGTTTTGAACGTGGCGTAGATCCTAACAATACCAGAACTGCTATGACACATGCCATAAAAATGATCGAAGAAATTACCGGAGGAAAAATGCTAGGGCAATTGTTGGAACATTATCCAAAGAAAATTGAGGATCAATATATTATTTTAAGATTTTCTAAAATTGAACAAATTTTGGGAACAAAAATTCACCGTGAAAAAATCAAAGAAATTTTAAAATCTTTGGAAATCAATGTTTTGAATGAAATTCCTAACGGGTTGGAAATTTCGGTTCCGGCTTACCGAGCAGATGTTACGCGGGAAATTGATGTCATCGAAGAAATTTTGAGAATTTACGGTTACAATAAAATTGATGCACCTCAAAAAATTTCTTTCACACCGGTAAAACTCGCTTTTAACGATCAGGATGAATTGGAAAATTCTTGGGCAAGAATTCTACAAGGTAACGGTTTCAACGAAGTAATGAACAATTCCTTAACTTCCGTAAAAGATGAGACTGATGCAGTGAAACTGTTAAATCCTTTAAGCAATGATTTGGCTTTCATGAGAAAATCTTTGTTAGAAGGGCTTCTACAAAATGCTTCCTATAACATTAACCGTAAAAATGCCGATATTAAGTTTTTCGAATTCGGAAAAATTTATCATAAAAAAGAAAAATACGAAGAAAGAAAACAACTGGGAATTCTAATTTCCGGAAGAGAAAAATCCGAAAATTGGTTGCAGCCAAAATCGGCAACCGATTTCTATTATTTAAAAGGTTATGTAAATGTTCTTTTGGGAAGATTAGATATAGAAATCGAAGAAAAATCTTTGGAAGATTCCCGGTTTTCTGATGCTTTGGAATTTTCGGTTAATGGAAAAACTTTGGTGAGATTAGGGAAAGTTTCCTCCGAATTGCTGAAAGATGCCGATGTAAACCAGGATTGTTTTTACGCAGAGATAGAACTGGAAACCGCAGAAGAATTACGTTCCAAAGAAAATTTAAAATTTGTGGAAATTCCTAAATTCAACAAAATAAGAAGAGATTTGGCTTTGCTTTTAGATAAAAATATTACCTATCACGATGTATATCGTTCTGCGCGTAAAAATCCTTCGAAAATTTTGAAAAATATTAATCTTTTTGATGTTTATGAAGGCAAAAATCTTCCGGAAGGTAAAAAATCTTATGCCATGAGTTTTGAACTTCTAAACGAAGAAAAAACATTGGAAGAAAAGGAAATTTCAGAAGTGATGAACTCGCTTATCAAAACTTTTGAAAAAGAATTTTCTGCCGAATTAAGAGGATAATTCAATTTTGAAAACTAAAAAAACCGAACTTAATTGTTGGGTTTTTTTATGCTTTTTTTTGAAAAAATATTTAAATTTAGAAAATAAATTAAATGATAATGAAGTTAAAATATTTATTTTTTTCGATGGCTATTTCATTTGTAGCGGTTAATTGTAAAAAAACAGACGATAAGTCAAATCACATAACCAAGAATGAAAGTTCTTCATCCGTTTCTAAAAACATTAAAACTGAAGAACTTAATACGCAAATCAATGGTGTAACGCACCGTTCTTTTGCCGCCTATAATCCTGATTTTGAAGGAAAACTTCCCGTTGTTTTCGTTATTCCGGAATGGTGGGGATTGAATGATTATGCAAAAAACCGTGTGAAACAATTGGCAGAATTAGGATATTACGCAATTGGTGTAGATTATTACGGTGAAGGAAAAGTGGTAGATAATCCGGAAGAAGCGCAAAAACTGTCTTCTCATTTTTATGAAATTCCTATTGATGCGCGAAGAATGTTTGATGCCGCAAAACATCAGGTTATTTTGCAGGAGAAAGCAGATTATGATAAAATGGCCATTATCGGTTATTGTTTTGGTGGAGCACAAGCTCTGAATATGGCAAGACAATCCCCGGATTTTAAAGGTGTCGTGAGTTTTCACGGAAATTTGAAAACCGGAGTTCGTGCAAAAAATAGTAAGGTAAAATATTTGGTTGCAAACGGCGCCAATGATGAATTTGTGTCAAAAGAAGAAATTGCAGCCTTTAAGAAAGAAATGGATTCAGCGAAAATTAATTATACTTTTATCAATTATCCGAATTCGCTGCATTCGTTCACCAATCCTGATGCAACGAAAGTTGGTAAAAAATTTGGGATGAAAATTGCCTACAACAAAGAAGCCGACGAAAAATCCTGGAACGATATGAAGAAGTTTTTGGAAGAGGTTTTCAAATAGTTTCCCGGATAAATTAAAAATTCCGCCCTGACATTGTCAAGGCGGAATTTTTTTAAGAAAATTGTTTATTTTTTTGTAGTCTTTGGAGCGGTCGTGGAACTTTAGTTTAGTATCTTTAAAATATTTTCTTAGTTTCTAGGCCATTTTTTCATGCTCTTGAATTAATGCAGTAAGGAAACCCGAAGTTCCCATATCTCCATATTTTTTATAGGCATCATCGATGAATTGACGAAGTGCTTTGATGATACTTTCGTGGTCAGTTACCAACTCATGCAACATTCCTTGGTTATCAGGAACTTTTCCGGGACTTTCTTGAAGCTGCGAATGTTTAGCAAATTCGGAAGTAGTTCCAATGGCAACACCACCCAAAGTTGAAATCCTTTCTGCAACTTCATCAATAGCTTCAGCAATTGCATCATACTGATCTTCAAATAATTGATGAAGTTCCATAAAATTGTCTCCGGAAAGATTCCAGTAAAATTTTCTCAGTTTTAACGTAAAGCACATTTCCGTCTGCCAAAACTTTGTTCAGCATTTCATTTAGCGATTTTAAATTTTTTTCCGTTATTCATAAATCAGTTTCATATTTGATAATTTTATTTTTTGTGAGTGTTATACCGTTAGATTTCCTTCTACACCATCTCCGCCTTCCGATTTATTTCCTGTAATGGCAGCAGTAATAAAGTGAAGCATCGTTATAAATTTTCCCGCTTTGGTGTCCCAATAGTAGGTCTCATCCGGTGTTACCCTAATAATGGAAACTTTAGGATCATTTTTTCCATCCTCAAACCAAGCATTCGCCATTGGAGACCATTTTTCTTCTATCGTTTGATGATCGGTATATATGTGCGCTTTTCCAAAAATGGAGAGATATTCTGCATTTCCTTTATTCATAAAATATAATTGTACACGGTTGTCGTCTGCAATTTCAAAATTTTTATGACTGTCTGCGCTGCTGATAAACCAAAGATTTCCCTCAGAATCACATTCCTGAATGCTCATGGGTCTTGCATTATTGGGAAGATGCGTAAGTTCTGTACAAAACATACATGTTCTTGCACTTTCTGCTAATTCTTTTAATTTCTTTTTTGCAGCTTCATTCGCTAAATTTTCTGTTGACATATTTTTTAGATTTTGGTTTTACAAATTTACTTTTCCGTGTTTTTTTATTTCTTATACCATTCATTTTAAAATTTATAGAATTTGAAAATGGATGCCTATTTTGAAATTGGTTTTTAAAATTTTATAATGCCAGTTTTTAATTCTGAATTATTTTTGACAAAAATTATTATTATGAAATTTCAAAAAATAGCTTTAAAAATAACCCTTATTGCAGGCTTTTTTTTGATATTGAGTTCTTGTTCTGTCGGAATTGCAGACGGAGCTACGGCAGTTCAGGATTTTCAGCCCAAAAAATATTTAGGAAAATGGTATGAAATGGCAAGATTGGATTACCGCTTTGAAGAAAACCTCAATAATGTTACCGCAACCTATTCCCAAAATCCTGATGGAACTATAAAAGTGGACAATAAAGGTTACGATTATGTAGAAAAAAAATGGAAAAGAAGCATTGGTGAAGCCCGTTTTGTCAACGAACCTTCGGAAGCTAGATTAAAAGTTTCTTTTTTCAAACCTTTTTGGTCGGGTTATAATGTGATTGATTTGGTGGATTATAAGTATACTTTGGTGGTAGGAAAATCTACAAAATATCTTTGGATTTTATCCCGGGATACCCAAATTCCTGAGGAAATAAAACAACGTTTCCTGAAAAAAGCGAACGAACTCAATTTTCCTACAAAAGATTTAATTTGGGTGGAACATAACCAATAAAATATTAAAGGTTTAGTTGTAAATTTGAAAAACTGAACCTTTAATATTTTTATTTTGACCATTAATGCCGTTTTAATTACCATTGGCGACGAAATCCTTTCAGGAACAACGGTGGATACCAATTCCAATTTTATCGCTTCCGAACTTAAAAAAATAGGAATTTCTGTAAAACAAATTTTCTCAATTTCCGATCAAATTGAAATCATCAAAAAAACGTTGAAATCTGCTTTTGAAATCGCTGATTTGGTGATTACAACAGGCGGATTAGGACCCACGAAAGATGACAAAACCAAAACTGCTTTTGCGGAATTTTTTGAAGATGAATTGGTTTTGGATGAAGAAACTTACCAGCATTTGAAGAAATTGTTGGTTCAAAGAAAACGTGAACATTTGTTGGATATAAACCGTTCACAAGCAGAAGTTCCTTCAAGAGCAAAAGTTTTTCAAAATTTCAATGGAACTGCGCCAAGTTTTCTGATGGAAAAAAATGGAAAAATGGCGATTTGTCTTCCCGGCGTTCCTTTTGAAGTAAAACCTTTGATAAAAGAACAAATTATTCCCTATCTAAAGGAAAAATTCAATCAAAATTTCATCGTTACAAGAGCGGTTTCAGTAGTTAATTTTCCTGAAAGTTTGCTCGCCAAAACCATCGAAAATTGGGAAGAAAACCTGCCTTCAACTATTTCACTTTCTTATCTTCCCATTGCAAACCGTGTAAAATTGAAGTTAACGGCAATTGGAACAGATTTTGAGGAATTAAATTCAATAATAAATCATCAAATTCAAAAATTAAAACCTTTCATTGAAGGTCATCTAATTTCAGAAAACGGAGATTCCATTGAAGAAATTTTACATGATATTTTAATCAAAAAAAATCTCACCATTTCCGTCGCCGAAAGTTGTACCGGTGGAGAATTGGCACATTTAATTACTTCAATTTCCGGAAGTTCAAAATATTTTTTGGGCGGAATTGTTGCCTACGATTTCCATAAAAAAATAGAAATTTTAAAAGTTTCCGAAAAAACAATCCAAGAGAAAACCGTAGTTTCAGAAGAAGTTGCGCAAGAAATGAGTTTGGGTTGTAAAAATCTTTTCAAAACTGATATTTCTATTTCTACAACAGGAGTTGCAGGTCCCAATTCGGATGAGTTTAATAATGAAATCGGAAGAGTTTTTTATTCCATTAGAATTGGAGATTTTGAACAAACTTTTTCGCTTTTTCTTCCGCATTTGGAGCGTAAAGATTTTATGAATTTTGTTTCACAGAAAGCATTGCAGGATTTGGTTATGATTTTAGTTTCCGATAAAATGTAAATTTCTTTTTACTTTCAACATCAATAATCCCTTTTGCAGCAGTATTTTGTAACAAACGCTTGTTTTTTTACACTAATTTTTAAAAATAATTCTATGGAAAACGTCATTGAAATTAATAATTTGAATTTTGGTTTTGAGCCCCAAAAACTTATACTTAAAAATGTGAATTTAAGCGTTCCTAAAGGTTCTATTTATGGATTTTTAGGAGCAAACGGTGCCGGAAAATCAACCACGATGCGTTTGATTATGGGACTTTTCAATGATGATGAAAATGCCGTGAAAGTTTTTGGTGAAAATGTTTCAAAGATTTATCCAAATGGTTTACAAAAAATAGGTTCTTTAATTGATTATCCTGCTTTTTACGAACATTTATCAGGTTATGATAATCTCAAAATCGTTTGTATCATTCGGAAATTAGATGTAAAAAGAATTGATGAAGTTTTGGAACAAGTTGGTCTTTCGAATGCTCGAAATATCAAAATGAAAAAATATTCTTTAGGAATGAAGCAACGTTTGGCAATTGCTTTAGCATTAATCAGTAATCCGGAACTTTTGGTTTTGGATGAACCTGTTAACGGACTTGATCCAAACGGAATGTTGGAAATGCGCGAACTGCTAATCAAACTCAACCGTGAAAATGGCGTAACCATCCTTATTTCGAGCCATCTTTTACAGGAAATTGACAAAATGGTTACTCATTTAGGAATTATTTCTAACGGGGAAATAAAATTTGAAGGAAGCAAAGAAAAACTGAATGAGTTATACAAATTTCAAAAAACAAAATTTACGCTAAGCAACGCAAAAGATTTTATTTCTTTTGTGGAAAATGCAGAATTAAAGGGTGAAAACGAGATTTCTATTATTACAAATTCGCAAGAAGATATCGCAAGAATCAACAGAATTTTAGTGGAAAAAGGGGCACATATTTATCAAATTTCTCCAGCTGGAGGTTTGGAAGAATGGTTTATGGAAATTACAAAACAAAACTAATAAGAAATGAATTTTGAACATTTAAAAAAAGCCTTTAAAACAGAATGGCTTAAAATAAAAGGACTTGGCTTGCTTTTAATGGGGCTTATTTTTGGGATTTTACTTCCCGTTTTAGGCTTGTTGGTGAAAATTTTTAAAGAGAATGCTAGAGATTATGATGGTGTTTCTAAAACGGTAGGACAATTTTCAATTGAAAGTTTTTTAAGCAGCTATGCAGGATTTTTTCTTATCATTTTTATTATTATTACAGCGACCAGAATTTGCCAAACCGATCATAAAAATAATGGATGGACTTTTTTGGAAACTCAGCCTTTAAGCAAAATCAGCATTTATACGGGTAAATTTCTCGCAGTTTTTGTTTTAAGTGTCATTAGTATTTTAGTTTTTATAATCTCCAGCGTTATTATTGGAAGTATTACAGAAATTATTTTTCCTCAAGATAATCTTAGTCTTAATATTAATTTTAGTTGGATACTGCACACTTTTCTCCGTTTAGTAATCATGAGTTTGGGCGTTATTTCTTTGCAAATCATGCTCTCTGTGGTTATCCGTGGTTTTGTTTGGCCTTTTATGATTGGGTTTTTAGGATTTGTTATCAATATTGTAGGAAATGTACGCCGGGAAACTTACGATTTTGTTCCTTATAATAATGTAGAAACAAGTTTAAAATTTCCAAATTCTGATTATCTCAACAGTTATTTCAATTATTCTGAAATGCTAAGCTTATTTTGGGGCATTGTATTTTTTATTATTGGATATTTAATCTACAGTAATAGAGGAATTAAAAGTGCATTTTTCAAAAATTCGTCAAAAATTTTTAAAACGATAATTGGATTAGCTGTTATTGCAGGAATTTATTTTTGGATTTCAAAACCGGTTTTTCCGCAAAAGTTAGAAGGAAAAACAATTGTGGAAGGAACTATAATTTCCGATAAACACCCGAAATTTGTAACTCTACTGTCTAATGAGCTTCGTGATGAAATTGCAAAAATTCCTGTAAAAAATGGTAAGTTTTACTGGGAAACAAAAGATAAAATTCCATTTGCTGAATATTCTTTAGATATCGATAAACGTTTTACACCGCTCATTCTTTCCGAAGGAGATCATATCATTTTTGAAATTAATTCCGACAAAAAACACTTTGAGGTCAACCAAAAAGGGACCAGAAAAGCTGAAGCACAATTCATGCAAAGTCAGGATAATGGATATTCTTATTTTTATGAATTTACGGTAAGAGAAAAAAAATTGACTAACGATCCTAAGAAATTTTATGAAGAAGCACAAGAAGAATGGAAAGAAAATCATCAGTTTTTAGATAAATACCGTACTAAAGAAAATATTCATTTTGCTGACGATTTTTATGAATTTAAAAAACAACAGTATGCTCTGAAAATGATGAATGCTGTCAGTGATTATCAACGCATGACTTCTTTATCAGATAAAAAGTTTTCACCGCCTTCAGATTTTTGGAATGAACTTCAAAACATCATAAAAAAGCCGACAAACTTATTGCTGACAACAAAGGAATATTCCGATTGGAAAATTAAAAGTTTTTTGGCTTCCACACCCGCAAAAAATGCAGACAGTATGATTTTTGTAAAACTTTCACAAATGCCAAAAAGTACTGAAAAAGATCAACTTTTGAAAAATCAGCTTTTGAAAAATTTTGACTTAATGCGGGATGAAAATCAAAGAAATAAACTTTTTGCGCAGAAATCAGTAGAATTTTCGAACCCGAAATTTGTTTCATTTGTAGGGAAAGAACTTCAAATTATCAATAATCAGCAAAAAGGAAAACCTTTTCCAGCTTTAGTTTTTGAAGATGAATCGGGAAAAAAAGTCAGCTTAAACCAGTTTAAAGGTAAATATGTGGTTATTGATCTTTGGGCAACTTGGTGCGGACCTTGTAAAGAAACATCACCGGTTTTCGAATATCAGGCGAAAAATTACCGTTATCAGGACAATATTGTTTTTCTGGCAGCAAGTATTGATGAAGATAAAAATAAATGGAAATTGGACATCAAAAACAAAAAATCGGACGTCACACAATGGTGGATTGCGAACTCAAATGCACTTCAAATGCTAGGTGTTAATGCAATTCCTAGGTTTATAATGATTGATCCGCAAGGTAAAATTTACAATGCCAATATGCCACGTCCAAATGAAACCAATTTTGAGGAAATTTTAGATATAGTAGGCGAATCCAAATCTTTCCATTTTGAAATGTAAAAAAATAGAAAATCGAAATTTTAATAAAATCTAAATCATATAAAAATCTAATTCAGAAATGAAAAAATTAACCATCACAGTTTTAGCATGCTCAGGAATGATTTATTTGAATTCTTGTGGGGTGACTAAAAACTCAGAGCCTTCAAAAACAGAAACTTCTCAGAACGATAAATCAACTGGAGAAATGCTAAATGCAACTGCAGAAAATGGACTTGAGATTTCTTACATGGACAAAAGTGTTCGTCCACAAGACGATTTCTTCAATTTTGTAAACGGAAACTGGTATAAAACCACAGAAATTCCTTCTGATAAAACAAGTTGGGGTTCCTTCAACAAACTTCGTGAAGACACGGATAATGCTTCTTTGGATATTTTAAATAAAATTTTAACGGATCATTTCCAAGCCGGCTCTGAAGGTCAGAAAATCCAATCTTTATACAAAACTTTTACAGATTGGGACAAAAGAAATGCAGATGGTTTGAAGCCTATTCAAGGAGATTTGGCGAAAATTGATGCGATTAAAAATCTTTCGGATTTGCAAAAATATTTGTTGGAAGCAACAAAAACGGGTGACAATTCTTTTTATAATTGGAGAGTTGGCGCAGACATGAAAAATTCCGTAATGAATGCCGTTTATTTGGGTGGTCCAAGTTTGGGTTTAGGAAAAGATTATTACCAAAAGAAAAACGAAGCCAACACCAAAACTTTAGCGGAATATCAAAATTTTGTAGCCAAATTATTTACAGTTTTAAATCATAAAAATCCAAATGATGCCGCCCAAAAAGTGGTGAATTTTGAAAAACAATTAGCGAATTATTTATTGACTAACGAACAAGGACGTGATGCGAATTTGCGATACAATCCGAAAACTATCACAGAACTTTCAAAATTGGTGAAAAACGTGAATCTCCCAAAATATTTAACAGATGCAGGTGTAAAAACAGATCGTGTGATTTTGGGTGAACTGAAGTACTACGAAAACATGGATAAATTCATCATTTCAAAAAATCTTCCTTTATTGAAAGATTATCTGAAAGTACATCTTTTACAAGACAATCTTGGAAATTTGAACAAAGAAATGGATGAGTTAAACTTCGATTTTTATTCAAAATATCTGCAAGGTCAAAAAGAACAAAGACCGATGAATAAAAGAGGTTTACAAATGATTAACGGCGTTTTGGGTGAAGCATTCGGAAAATTGTATGTAGAAAAATATTTTCCTTCAGAAGCCAAAGCGCAAATGGAAACCTATATTTCTTATTTGAAAAAAGCCTTCGAAAAAAGAATCAATGGTTTGGATTGGATGTCCACAGAAACTAAAATGAAAGCTCAGGAAAAATTAGCAAAATTCGGCGTGAAAATCGCTTATCCGGACAAATGGAAAGATTACTCTAAACTACAAATGACAGCACCGGAAAATGGAGGTTCACTATACCAAAATTTGCGAAACGTTTCTGCTTGGAACTATCAGAAAAATTTAGAAAAAGTGGGTAAACCTGTGGATAAAACAGAATGGGGAATGAGTCCACAAACCGTAAATGCTTATTACAGTTCATCCAACAACGAAATCGTTTTTCCGGCTGCTATTTTGCAACCGCCGTTTTTTAATTTTAAAGCTGATCCTGCAGTAAATTTTGGTGGAATTGGAGCAGTTATTGGTCACGAAATTTCTCATGGTTTTGACGATGGAGGCTCCAGATTTGATGGTGATGGAAATTTGAAAAACTGGTGGACAGATGCAGACCGAAAAAATTTCGATGCAAAAGTAGCACAATTAGCTGCGCAATATGATCAATATGAACCTGTAAAAGGAAGTTTCGTTAATGGAAAATTTACTTCCGGAGAAAATATTGGAGATTTAGGTGGTGTTGCTGTAGCTTATGAAGCGTTGCAAATGTATTTGAAAGATAATGGAAATCCGGGTTTAATAAGCGGTTATACTCAAGATCAAAGATTTTTTATGAGTTGGGCAACGGTTTGGAGAAGCAAAGCCACAGATGCACATTTGGTGAACCAAGTGAAAACCGATTCACATTCTCCAGGTTTTTACCGTTCTTTTGCTCCGCTGTTGAATATTGATGCATTCCACAAAGCATTTGATACAAAACCGGGAGATAAGCTCTACAAAGCACCGGAAGAAAGAATTAGAATTTGGTAAAATTTAAAATCACTCAAGAAATTGGGTGATTTTTTATTGATTTTTACAGTATTTTTGCATTTTAAATAATATTATGGATTTATTTACCGCTTTAGAATTCCCCAATTTTGCAGAACCCCAAATTTGGATTTCGCTTCTTACATTAACGTTTTTGGAAATTGTTTTAGGTGTGGATAACATCATTTTTATTTCCATTATTTCCGATAAACTTCCAAAGGAAAAACAGCGTTTTGCCAGAAATTTAGGATTGGCTTTTGCCATGATTTTCCGGGTAATTTTACTTTTAATGATCAATTGGATTATTGGTCTCAAAAATCCCGTTATTACGCTTGGTTTTATGGAAGATCCCGAAACCAAGTCGGCTTTAACTTTAAGCTGGAAAGACATTATTTTGTTGGTTGGAGGTATTTTTCTAATTGCGAAAAGTACTTTTGAAATTCATAATAAAATGCAAGTTGATCAACCCCATGTTCCAAAATCTTCAAGTGCCGCTTCAGGATTGATGACGATGGTTATTGTGCAAATTATTTTAATTGATATGGTTTTTTCGCTGGATTCAATTTTAACGGCAGTTGGTTTGGTGGATAATGTGGTTTTAATGATTATTGCTGTAGTGATTTCTATTGGAATTATGATGGCTTTTGCGGGTCCAATTTCCAGAATTATCAATAAACATCCAACTTTACAAATGTTGGCTTTATCGTTCCTTGTGGTAATTGGAGTCATGTTGGTGGCAGAAGGAATCCACCAACACGTAAGCAAAAATATTATTTACAGTTGTTTGGCTTTCAGTTTAGCTGTTGAAATGCTCAATATCAGACTTCGAAGCAAAAAATCTCAGTTTTACCGCCTGAATCCGGATTTAAAAAATAATTTGGAAATAGATCAAGATGAAGATCATATCGTATAAAAAAAAGAGCGCAACTTGCGCTCTTTTTTATTTTTTCAGAATTTCCCAAGCTTCGGAAATTTTACTTTCCAAAAGCAGTTTTTGGGCTTGTAAATGTTTTTCTTCCTCACTAAAAAAATTTGTTCCTGGAAGTTCTTCTACATTGGCAAGCATTCCCAAATCGTTTCCCGTAAAAATTTTAGAAAACCGAATGTTTTCAGGAAGTTGATCAAAACCAATTCCTTTGGTTACCAAAGGTTTTGGAACTTCAAATAAGTTTTGAGCATTATTTCGTGAATACCAATTTCCGCCTAATCTTGCGACCATATCCAATTTTATTTGATCCAAATTTTCGTTTTCATCCAAATATTCTTCACGAATATGAAGGTTGATGATTTCACAAATAATTAAATTTCCTGCGCCTCCTTCCGTTCCCAAATGCTTTACTTCCAAAACTTTGCATTCGAGGTTTACAGGACATTCTTCAATGATTTTTGGTTGGATCAATTCTGCATCTTTCATTGTCAATCCGGCTTTGATAAATTCATTAACGCCATCTTCATATTCGGTAGAAGATAGAGAAGCTTGCTGGACAATTTTATAATTCACGATTCCGATGTTCACTTCCGGAACTTTTAAAATATTTTCCAAAGTATGTTTGGTGGTATTGTCACGAACTCTTCTTGCCGGAGAAAAAATAACAATTGGCGGATTGGAACTAAACAAATTGAAAAAACTAAACGGCGATAAGTTAGGATTTCCGTTTTCGTCAACTGTCGAAGCAAAAGCAATTGGTCTTGGTGAAATTGCAGTTTGCAGAATGTTCATACGCTGAACAACGGAAATATCTTTTGGATTAATTGTTTTCATAATTTACTTTGCAGGTAAAATTTTTCCTTCCACTTCTCCAAAACCAACACGAATTCCGTCTTTTTCAGCAAAACCTTTCATAATTACGGTGTCATTATCATCAATAAATTTTCTTTCGGTACCGTTTGAAAGTTTTATAGGATTTTGTCCGCGCCAAGTGAGCTCCAACATCGATCCAAATGAATTGTTTTCTGCTCCCGAAATGGTTCCTGAAGCATACATATCACCCACTTCAACATTACAGCCATTTACTGTATGATGTGCCAATTGTTGGTTCATATTCCAATACATAAATTTGTAATTCGATTGGCAAATAAGATTTTCCGTACCATTTTCAGGCTGTATATAAACCTCCAAATTGATGTCAAAATTTTTGTCACCTTCAAATTTCAGATAATCTAAAACTTCGGGTTCCTGTTTGGGAGAAGTTGTTCTGAAAGGCTCTAAAGCTTCCAAAGTTACGACCCAAGGTGAAATGGAACTTCCAAAATTTTTCGCTAAAAATGGACCCAGCGGAACATATTCCCAACTTTGGATATCTCGCGCAGACCAATCGTTGAATATCACCATTCCAAAAATAGCTTCTTCAGCATCTTTGGTGGAAATACTTTCTCCCATTTCTGTGTTTTTATTGACAATGAATGCCATTTCCAATTCAAAATCTAATTGTTTGCAAGGTCCGAAAATGGGTTTTTCAGCATCTGCAGGTTTCATTTGACCTTTTGGACGGTGAATTTCTGTACCGGAAACGACAATGGAAGAAGCTCTCCCATGATAACCCACCGGAAGATGTTTCCAGTTTGGTAAAAGTGCATTTGCAGGATCTCTGAACATTTTTCCAACGTTTGTGGCGTGTTCAATACTACTGTAAAAATCGGTGTAATTGGGAACATGAACCGGCATCAACATTTTTACTTCATCTATTTCGTAAAAACATTCTGCGATGGTTTTTTCGTCGTTGGAAAGTTTTGAATTTTCAAGCAAAAGTTCCTGAATTCGAAGACGGACATTATTGGTTACCGGTTTTCCCAATTCAATAAATTCGTTAAGGGTATAAGCTTCAAAAACATTATCTGTAAGTCCCTCAATTTCATCTAAATATCCAAAATCATAAAGAGTAGCCAAATCTACCACTACATCCCCAATTCTGGTAGCACAAGCGATATATTCTTTGTTAAAAACTGCTACACCGAAAGGAATATTGTGGATTGAGAAATCAGAGTTCTGATCGTAGTTTACAAATGATTTCATAAAAGAATTTTATTTTTTAGGGTAAGAATTTACCTGTAATTTTAAGTTCTTAAAAGTAATAAAAAAAGTTCAGAATTTTGGGCTCTGAACTTAAATATATGAGGGAATTAATAGCTTAACGATTAGATTCTGCCATCCATTCTTCTTTAGTATTAATATCTAACAAATAAAGATTTTTTTTCTTTTTTACAAGCATCATTGCTTTGGTAAGCGGTAAAGCAATTTTCTCGTTTTCCAGTTTATCGAACCTGAAAGAAAGAATATTATTTTGGGTTTTTACAACATCTCCATAAAATACATTCGAAGAACTTTTGCCGGTAGATTTATCATCAAAAATTTCAATAAAATTTGCGGAATTACCTTTTATTACGAGTACATTTCTTTCGGTATGATCTGCAAAATCTTTGATAAGCACGAATTTTCGATCTTCTAAATTCTCATTTTTTAAATTTTTTGTGGAATATTTTCTTTCTTCAAGTTGTTCAATCATGGCATTGATTGGCGCATACTGAGCTTGCAGAATATACGAGTTAAAAAAAACGAAAACAAAAATGAGGTTTTTCATGAGTTTTATTTTTTAAATACATTTGGACTGATATCAACAAATACCAGTCCAAAAAAATATAGTTTTTTATTAAGAATTAAAGGTTTCCTCTTCTTTCCTGTTCTCTTTCTAAGGCTTCGAAAAGTGCTTTGAAGTTTCCGGCTCCAAAACTTTGTGCACCATGTCTTTCAATAATTTCGAAGAAAAGGGTAGGACGGTCTTCTACCGGTTTTGTGAAAATTTGTAATAAATAGCCTTCTTCATCATGATCAATGAGAATTCCTAAATCCTGAAGTTTTTTCAAATCTTCGTCGATATGTCCCACTCTTTCAGGAACCATTTCGTAGTAAGCTTCCGGTGGAGCGGAAAGGAATTCTACACCTCTGGATTTTAGTTCTGTTACCGTTTTGATGATGTCTTTTGTAGCTACAGCAATGTGTTGTACGCCTTCATCTTCATAAAAATCCAAATATTCTTCTACTTGAGATTTTTTCTTTCCTTCTGCAGGTTCATTAATTGGGAATTTTGCGTATCCGTTTCCGTTGGACATTACTTTGGACATTAATGCAGAATATTCTGTATTGATTTGTTTGTCGTCAAAACTTAAAATATTCACAAATCCCATTACTTCTTCGTACCATTTTACCACAGGAATCATTCTGTCCCAGCCAACATTTCCTACACAATGGTCAACATATAATAATCCGCAATCTGATGGATTGTAATCGCTTTCCCACTTTTCATAACCCGGCATAAAAGCTCCCGTGTAATTTTTTCTTTCGATGAACATGTGTACTGTTTCTCCGTACGTATAAATTCCGGACATTCTTACTTCACCGAATTCATCGGTGATGGTTTTGGGCTCCATGTAAGGTTTTCCGCCACGTTTTACGGTTTCTTCAAAAGCAGAATAAGCGTCATCCACCCAAAGTGCTAAAACTTTTACACCATCTCCATGTTTTTTAGCGTGTTCAGAAATGAGTGAATCCGATTTTAAACCGCAAGTTAGAACCAATCTAATTTTTCCTTGCTGTAAAACATAAGAAGATCGATCTCGAACTCCGGTTTCTGGTCCTGCATAAGCTACACTTTGAAATCCGAAAGCGGTTTTGTAAAAATGAGCAGCTTGCTTTGCATTTCCCACATAAAATTCAATATAATCTGTACCGTTAATCGGTAGGAAATTCTCTGCCTGAGCTATTTTTTCTGCAAAAGTTAATGTTGACATTTTTTCTTTTTTTACTTAAATTACATTGTTGCTAAGATACGAATTTTAAAAAATTATTAAATTTTAAATTTAAATTTCTACTTTGAATCTCTCAAAAGCAGCTTCGCTTAACATTTCACGATCATCAGGATGTGAAATTTCAATTAAAGCTTTGGCTCTTTGTCTTAGGCTTTTCCCATATAAATAAGCAGTTCCGTATTCTGTACAAACGTAATGGATGTGTCCTCTTGTCGTAACCACGCCTGCTCCTTGTTTTAAAAATGGAACAATTCTCGGAATTCCTTTATTGGTTCTAGACGAAATTGCCATAATCGGTTTTCCGCCTTCTGAAAGTGCAGCTCCACGCATAAAGTCCATTTGTCCGCCAATTCCAGAAAATTGATAAGTTCCGATGGAATCTGCGCAAACTTGTCCTGTAAGGTCGATTTCAATGGCAGAATTTATTGCGTGCATTTTCTTATTTTTCATAATATTAATAGGAAAATTAACATGCTGTACATCCATAAACGAAATGGAAGGATTATCGTCCACAAAATCATACAATTTTTTGGTTCCGAAACAAAAACTGGTAATCGTTCTATTAAGATGGGTTCCTTTGTATTTATTATTTACAATATCTTTTTCAATGAGTTCTATAACACCATCGCTTAACATTTCGGTATGGATTCCCAAATCTTTGTGATTGCCCAAACATTTTAAAACCGCATCAGGAATAGTTCCAATTCCCATTTGTAAGGTCGCTTTATCTTCAATAAGTTCGGCTACATTTTTTCCAATTTGCATTTCGATTTCAGTCACTTTTGCGCCGTAATCCAAAGTCATTAGTTCTTCCTCGTTCCAAACCATTTTATCAATTCTTTGTACATGAACCATAGAATCTCCATGCGTTCTTGGCAAATTGGGATTCACAATGGCAATTACTTTTTTTGCAGAATCTACTGCAGCTCTTGCTACATCCACAGAAGTTCCCAAAGAACAGTATCCATGTTGATCTGGTGGAGAAACGGTTACTAATGCAGCATCTAAAGGAAGATGACTATTTCTGAAAAGTACAGGAATTTCGCTTAAAAAAATAGGAACAAAATCTCCTCTTTCGCTGTTTACAGCATCACGAACCGGTGTTGAAGTAAATAAAGAATTAATGTAAAAGCTATCTTTATATTGTGGTTTTGCTATTTCAACATTTCCTTGTTGGGTAATAGAAACCAATTCTACATTTTTTAATCTTGCGGATTGTTTTGCCAGTTCATCGTAGAAAAAATTGGGAGTACAAGCGCTTCCATGCCCGAAAATTCGGTCTCCGCTTTTAATTTCTTGCATAGCTTCTTCTACACTAACGTATTTTGTCATTTTATTTGAAATTTTAATTTTATAAAGTTACTCAATACAACAAAAATGAGGGATGATAAAAATCAATTTTGGATTTTTTCTCCAAATTTTATCATAAAAATAAGGTTTAGAATTCCTCTAAACCTTATTTTTTTATTCCTGGCTTCGATCGCCAAGGAAATTTTCTTCCGTTTCCAACCAAGAAGTTTTGTAAGTTGGATCTTCCACCTTTAAAGCTTCTTCGGTCAGTTTTAAAGGTCTGAAAGGATCTACCATTACCGCATATTCTTCGGTGAATTTTTTTCCGATGCTTCTTTCCATTGCTCCAGGATGAGGTCCATGAACAATTCCGCCGGGATGAAGGGTGAAATCCATTAAATCGATATGGTTTCTGCTCATAAAATCACCTTCTGTATAAAATAAAACTTCGTCAGAATCAATATTGGAATGATTGTAAGGTGCCGGAATTGCATCCGGATGATAATCGTACATTCTGGCTACAAAAGAGCAAACTACAAAATTGTGGGCTTCAAAATTCTGGTGAATTGGTGGTGGTAAATGAACTCTTCCTGTAATAGGTTCAAAATTTTTAATATTGAATTTGTAGGGATAAAAATAGCCATCCCAACCAACGACATCAAAAGGATGGGTAGCATAAATGAAATCCGTAATTTGATTTTCTTTTTTTACTTTGATGAGGAAATCGCCTTTTTCATCTTTTGGTTCAAAAAAAGTGGGGGCAATAATATCTCTTTCACAAAATGGAGAATGTTCCAGAAGTTGTCCAAATTCATTTCGGTATCGTTTCGGTGTATAAATTGGGGAATGACTTTCCAAAACCAGTAAAACGTTGTCTTCAGAATCAAATTCTACTTGATAAATCGTTCCGCGAGGAATAATAAGATAATCTCCGAACTCAAATTTTAAATTTCCTACAAAAGTTTTTAATGTTCCTGTTCCTTTATGAACGTAGAGCATTTCATCGCATTCTGCATTTTTATAGAAATATTCTGTTGATTTTCTAGGTTTTGCCAACCCCATTTTTAGGTCGTTGTTTAGGAGTAAAATTTTTCTGCTGTCCAGAAAATCATTTTCCGGCGCAACTTGCATTCCTTTGAACATTCTCGGCGTAACATTTTTTCCTACAGCAATTTTGGGTGTTACATCTTTAGCTTCACCAATGCTTTTTATTTGTGTTGGACGGTGTATGTGATACAATAATGAAGAAATCCCATGGAAACCTTCCGTTCCGAAAAGCTGTTCGTAATAAAATTTATCTTTTGGAGATTTAAAAACGGTGTGTCTTTTTGGTGGAATTTTTCCGGATTGTAGGTATCTCATTTTTCTTTCTTTTTGACTTTTGTAAATTTACGATTATTTGAGAAAAATAAAAAACCCTTTCTTAGTTTAAAGCCAAGAAAGGGTTTTGCTTTTGAGATGAATTCTTAACTGTTAATTATTTCATCGAAAAATTCTTCTTCCATAATTCCGATTTGCTGTGCAAGAATTTTCATTCCAAAAATATTTTCAACGATTTCTTGAGTTTGATTTTCTAAAGAAATCGTACCAAAATCAGTTTCAATATCTGAATTTTCTGAATTAATTGGAAATTCAAAAGGTAGTTTCCTAAAGAAATTAGTGGATTGTAATAATTGTTCGGAAATGTTTTCAGGGAAAATCGCAATACCACCACCGGTAATTTGTTGGGTGATTTTTAAAATATTTTGGTTAAATCCTTTACTGATTAAAGCTACCGTTGGTTGAAATTCAGACGCTAAATCTAAATTATCGGTGTTAAAAAGAAAAAAATCACTTTCTGAATTTTGAATATGGTTTCCATCAAGATATCCAATTTCTACCTGCTGATTTTCAGAAATTTCAATAATTTTTTTGGAAATTAAACCGTTTTTCTCTAAAATTAAAATTCTGGTTTTTTGTTCCGAAAATTTTAAAAGTTCATTAAAATCCACGCTTTCTTATTGGTTATTAAGTTTGGAATCAATTAAATTTCTGAAAACTTGTGTTATATTTTGCCATTTTTTTTCATCTTTTGGCATTATCCCACTTCCGTCATTTTTTATTGCAGCTTCACTTCCGATTTTCACATTAATGGTTGTTGTAATGTTATCGTAGATTTTCTTGTGATCAGTTTCGATAAAACGGAAATTATTTTGCGTTAAAGTTTTTTGAAGGTTTGCTAACTCGGCATCAGAAATTTTAAAATCTTTTTTGATTTTTTTGTCTTGTCCTTCAAATGAATAATGCAATTTATTGTCTTTAATCAATACATTTTCGTAAATTGGCGCAAAACCACCACTTCGCGAATAACTAATGTCGAAGTTCTCATAAATTTTCTGACTGTTGCATGAACAAAGTATCATGAATACTAAAACAGCAAGTATTTTTTTCATATTTTCTTTATTTTGAATTTAGTTTGAAGTTTTTTCAAGCTTTTTAGCTTTTAATTCTTCATCATATTCATGTAAAACGTTAAAATTTTCCGTTTGTTCTATCGCGGTCATTATTTTTACTAAAATATCTTGAGCAGTTTCTTTGTCGTAATCAATATCCAACGGTTTTTTGAATTCCATCGTTGGTTTTACACCAGTCACTTTTACGCGAAGTCCTTTTTTATCGAACGCTCTTCTAAAACCGTTTATTTTTATGGGAATAACAATGGGACGCTGGTTTTTAACCAATTTTGCCGTTCCTTTTCTTCCCTGAGCAAAAGCAGAAGTGGTACCTTGCGGAAAAGTAATTACCCAGCCATTATCCAGTGCTTTCATAATATTTTCCACTTCGCTCATATCGACCATTCTGTTTACATTTTGACCTTCAGCGCGCCAAGTTCTTTTCACGGTTACAGCGCCGGCAATTTTAAAAATTCTTGCTAAAATTCCTTTGTTCATGGTTTCTTCCGCAGCAACATAATAGAAATCAACTTTTGGATTCAGAAGATAAACGGGGTTTTTAATGGTATTAAGATAACCGTTGTTCATCGCACAAAATGCGTGATACATCGCCGCAACATCAGCAAAATAAGTTTGATGATTGGAAACAAAAAGTACATTGCTGTCCGGAAGATCAGTAAGATTTTCGGTTCCAGTAATTTTTAATTTATTAAAACCATTGAATCTTCGGTAAGAAACCAGTCCTAAAATAAAAATAATAATCCGCTTAAAAACATAAGGAGTACCGAATGCATCGGTAAAAATGTTCTTTTTCGCCATCAGTAAATTAACATAATCTGCAAATTTACATATTTTTCAATAACTGACTGAACTCACTTAAAATCATGGAAGTGGCACCCCAAATAATGTATCCATTGAAATCAATAAAGGGAACTTCAACACCTCGTGAACTGGGAAGGACTTTAAATTTTGGTTGTGTTGAAAGGCTTAGAATGGATTCAATGGGAAATTCTATTAATTCTAAGGCTTCCGTTTCCTGTAAGAAAAATTTTGGATTTTTTTTAGTGTAGGAAATGAATGGGCGTACATAAAAATTACTTGGTGGAATATAAATTGGCGTCATTTCCCGGATAATACGGACGTAATGTTCATCAATTCCCATTTCCTCGGAAGTTTCACGAATGGCAGTTTTTTCAAAATTTTGGTCGGATTTTTCGCGACTTCCACCAGGAAGCGAAATTTGACCGCTGTGTTTATCGTTTTCGTTGGAAGTTCTTACCATTAAAGGAAAAAACCATTGGTCGTCTTTTAGATATAATAAAATATTTACCGCTGCAAATCTTGGATTTTTGGTTAGAATTTGTTCATAAGTAAAAAACGGACGATAAGGCGGTGAATAAATTTTGTGTGCATTTTCACCCCAAAGTTCTGCGTTTTTTATTTTTTGAAGAAGGTCTTTTCCGAAAGTTGGCATAAGGCAAATTTAAGAAAACAACCTTTAATTTAATTTTAAATCTGAATAAAAAAATTAATTTGTAAACATAAAACGAGATAAAGTAATATCTTCATTTTCACCTGGAATTTTTATCAGTGTAAAATCTTTGCCAATTTCAAAGGTTATTTTATGATGGTGCAAACTGTTAATTCCTTCTCTTAGATAAAATGCTTTAGAAAAATTTCCCTCAATAATAATTTTTTGGTTTTCATTTTCATGAAACTCAATTTCCATGGTGTGGATTACAAATTTTGCTTGAACTTGCGTGTTTTTTATTTTGGGATTTAAAATGTGCAGCGGAAAAACTAAGGTAAGCTCACTTCCTTCATCAAAGCGAAATCTTCCGGAATGTTCATTGTAAATTTTGTTCTGCTTTTTTTCGTAGTCGTCGTTGGTAAAAGAATGCCAATAAGTAAGATCGTAGGTTGCATCAGGTTTTTCACTAAGATCTAATGTGATTCCGGTGTTAAAAATATTTTCAAAAATTTTATTTTTTACAACAACTAAACTCAGATTACTGAATTTTTCACTTCCGGAAATATTTAATGAGAAGAAATATCTTCCATAATACAGGTTTTTTGTTATTCGCTGAATTTCTGATACAAAGTAAGGATTCTCAAAAATGATTTTATTATGATCATCTTTGTTCATGAAAATTTCGCTAAGCGCTGGTGCATAACGGTATTCTTGAGCTTTTACAAAAGAACTGGATAAAAAGAAAACAAAGAATAGGTGAAAATATTTCATAAAAAAAGACTTTCGAATTTACGAAAGTCTTTTTAAATGTTTTTTTTAATTCGAGTACACCATCAATTCCTCTTTTTTAGAATTCACTAACCGGAATTCCAAATATTTGAAACTGTCTCTTGGGATTATGGTTACCCATTTTTTGTATTTTAGGAACCATTTCATTTGTACACTTTTGATTCCTTTGGTAAGATAAGCTTCTACAAAAGGGTGAACATGTAGAAAAAGTTTTCCTTTTTCTTTTTCCATAATGTTTCTTATGGCTTCTTCCATTTTCTCAATCACCACGATTGGTGCCAGGATTTCTCCGTCTGCATTCGGATTTTCCTCTTTGGTTTCGATCTGTTTTTCAGGTCGGTTTCTTTGTCTTGTGATTTGGATGAGTCCAAATTTACTTGGCGGCAAAATTTTGTGACGCGATTTGTCGCGTTTCATTTCTTCTTTCAGGTGTTCGTAAAGATCTCTTCGATGTTCTGGATTCGTCATATCGATAAAATCAACAACAATAATTCCGCCCATATCACGAAGTCTTAATTGTCTTGCAATTTCTGTAGCAGCCATTTTATTTACATTCAGCGCATGTTCCTTATTGGTTGCGGCTGATGAAATGTTTGGTCCTGAATTCACATCAATTACGTGAAGTGCTTCTGTGTGTTCTATTACGAGATATGCTCCTTTGGAACCTGAAATGTTAACGTGCTTTCCAAAGCTTTGTTTCAGCTGTTTTTCTACATTATAATATTCTAAAAGTGGAATATGAGAATCATAGTGCTGAACAATATTTTTTCTTTCCGGGGCAATTACTTCAAGATAATTTTTCATATCGTTTACCATTTGTTCGTCATCACAAATAATGTTCACGAAATCCTGGTTGAAGTTGTCCCTTAAAATCGCGGAAGACTTGTTGTCTTCACTTAAAACTTTGGAAGGCAGTTTGTTTTTCTGAATATTTTTGAACGTTGTTTCCCACTTCTGAATCAGCTGATTCATGTCGTTGTGGAGTTCAGCAACTTTTTTTTCTTCCGCAACAGTTCGGATAATAACACCGAAACCTTCCGGTTTAATGCTTTCAATTAAAGTTCTCAGCCGTTCTTTCTCTTCCTGAGTTTTAATTTTTTTTGATACAGAAATCTTATTGTCAAACGGTAGTAGTACTAAAAACCTTCCGGTGAGCGAAATTTGCGTGGAAATTCTCGGGCCTTTTGTAGAAATGGGTTCTTTGGTAATCTGTAATAAAAGCGTGTCGTCTTTTGTGATTACTTTGTCCACCGTTCCGTTTTTATCAATGGTTTTCTGAATTTCAAAATTTTTCAAACTTGAAGTTTGCTGTTTTTTGGAAATGGTGTCTTTCAGAAATTTTTTGTAAGTAAGAAATTCCGGGCCTAAATCCTGATAATGCAGAAAAGCATCTTTTTCGTAGCCTATATTTACAAAGGCGGCGTTAAGGTTGGGTGCCAGTTTTTTTACTTTGCCGATAAATAAATCGCCTACCACAAAATCGGATTTGTCTTCTTCTTCATGCAGTTCGAAGAGACGTCCGTCTTCTAGCAGGGCAATTTTGGTAAGCTCATCTTCATGTGATACGATCAATTCTTTCTTCATTGCTGTAATAATTTAAAAACAAAAATATAGTTGGTGAAATCACTATATTACTAAAACCACCAACTATATCATTATATTGTAAAAATCTCGAAGAGATTATTTTTTCTTGTGTCTGTTCGCTCTTCTTCTTTTCTTTCTTTTGTGCGTTGCTACCTTGTGTCTTTTTCTTTTCTTTCCGCTTGGCATAATTTTAATTTTTTATAACTCGTTAATATTTTTCAGTTGATTATTTTACAGAAACCTTAGTTTTTACTTTTTCTGTGAAAGTTTTAGATGGTTTGAAAGCCGGAATATTATGTGCCGGAATTTCAATAGCTGTGTTTTTTGAAATATTTCTTCCCGTTTTTGCAGCTCTTGTCTTGATGATGAAAGAACCAAAACCTCTTAAATATACATTATCTCCCTGATATAATGAACTTCTAATTTCATGCATGAATGCCTCTACAACTTTCTGAGTTTCACCCTTTTCAGTCCCCAATTTGTTGGAGATGGTATTCACCAATTCTGCCTTTGTCATTTCCTGATTTTATTTATAATTTTGGTGTGCAAATATAAAACTATTTTTTGACACACAACAAACAAAACCCTGATTTTCTTCACATTGGTGATAAAATTTTGAAGTGGTACGAAGTTCATGGAAGAGACCTGCCTTTTCGGAAAACTAAAGATCCTTATAAAATATGGATTTGCGAAATTGTTTTTCAACAAACCAGGATTTCACAAGGTTTAAATCATTATGAAAATTTTGTAAAACGTTTTCCGGATGTAAAAACGCTTTCTGAAGCCAATAGTGAAGAAGTAATGCTTCATTGGAAAGGTTTGGGCTATTATTCCCGAGCTTTGAATATTCATAAAGCTTCGAAACAAATTATGCAGGATTTTGATGGCGTTTTCCCCAAAAATTATGATGATATTTTGAGTTTAAAGGGAATTGGAAAATACACCGCAGCTGCTATTTCAAGTATTTGTTTTTTGGAACAAAGACCAGCAATTGATGGTAATTTTTATCGTGTGTTGAGCAGAATTTTTGCAGATGATTTCGATATTAGTTTGTCCACGGCTTTTGATTATTTTTCAGTAATTTCAAAAAAAGTCATGCCCTCAAATCAAGCCGGTAATTTCAATCAGGCTATGATGGATTTAGGTTCAGAGATTTGTAAACCCAAGAATCCCAGTTGTGAAATTTGTCCGGTAAATAAAGATTGTACCGCTTTTCAAACCGGAACAGTTTCTAAATTTCCGGTAAAAATTAAAAAAACGGTTCCCAAAAATCTAAAACTGCAATATTATTTCGTTTCCTACAAAGAAAGTTTTCTGATTAAACAGCGTGATGAATCATTTATTTGGAAGAAACTATTTGAATTTCCTACAACAATTCCAGAACATTTTGAGGGTTTAAATTATAAACCCACCATTATAAAACATAAACTGACACATCTTAATTTAGAGATAGAAATTGACAGAATTGATTTAACTTCAGAAAAAGATTTTAAAAATTTTTCTGAAAAAGAGGGTTTTATGATTAGCAATGGAGAAGATTTTCATTCCAAATCATTTCCAAAACCTTTGGAAAACTATATAGAGAAACATTTTCGTGTTTAAGGCTTCTGTTTTTCCAATTTCCGGCAAAAAAGAATTATTTTTGCAAAATGTTTAAAAATCTCATTTTCATTTTGGTAGGTTTTGTTTTGTTTTCCTGTGGAAAAGATGCGGTTCCGAAACCTTCCGGAGAACTTCGTTTGGAATATCCTACGCCAAAATATCAAAAATTTTCAGCGCCATGTTCATTCTCTTTTGAATATTCTGATTTTGCAAGAATTGATGATGCCAAGAAAAAACCTTGTTGGTATTACCTGAATTATCCAAAGATGAAAGGAAAAGTCTTTATTACCTATTATCCCATAAAAGGAGATTTTGACAAACATGTAAAAGAAGCCGAAAAAATGGTGTACGAACACACCGTTAAAGCTAGTTCCATTGACACAAAATCTTTTACTTATCCTGAAAAACGAGTTTTTGGAAATTTTTATGAACTGAAAGGACAAAGTGCTTCCAATTTACAGTTTTATGTTACGGACAGTACAAAACATTTTGTAACGGCTTATCTTTATTTTAACAGCAGACCAAAACCGGATTCATTAGCGCCGGCTGTTGATTATGTAAAGAAAGATTTACTCCATTTAATTGATACTTTTGAATGGAAGTAATTTTTAAAAAAAAAATAATTAAGAAATATAAATATGAAATTATTAGTTGTAGGAAGCGTTGCTTTCGATGCTATTGAAACGCCATTTGGTAAAACAGATAAAATTTTAGGAGGTGCAGCAACTTTTATTGGTTTGGCTTCTTCTATTATGAATGTTCCTTCAGGAATTGTTTCTGTTGTTGGAGGCGATTTTCCTCAGGAATATCTTGATTTGCTTTCAGGAAGAGGTGTAAATATAGAAGGAATTGAAATTGTAAAAGAAGGAAAAACATTTTTCTGGAGCGGAAAATACCATAATGATCTTAATTCCAGAGATACTTTAGTAACCGAAGTAAACGTTTTAGAAAATTTTGATCCAAAAATTCCTAATTCTATGCAAGATGCCGAAGTTTTATTGTTGGGTAATTTACATCCCGGAGTTCAACTTTCCGTTTTAGAAAAAATGAAAAACCGCCCCAAACTGGTTATTTTAGACACCATGAATTTCTGGATGGACACTGCAATGGATGTTCTGAAATTAATGATTGCCAAAACCGATGTTATCACTATTAATGATGAAGAAGCCCGTCAACTTTCCGGAGAATATTCTTTAGTGAAAGCCGCGAAAAAAATCCATGAAATGGGTCCTGAATTTGTGATCATCAAAAAAGGAGAACACGGCGCATTATTGTTTCATGAAGGTAGAATTTTTGCAATTCCGGCCATGCCTTTGGAAGAAGTTTTTGATCCAACAGGAGCAGGAGATACTTTTGCCGGAGGTTTTGCGGCTTATTTGGCGAAAAAAGAAAATTTCGATTTTGAAACCATGAAATCGGCATTAATCGTAGGTTCTGCTTTAGCATCTTTCACCGTAGAAAAATTCGGAACAGAAAGATTAAAAGAAATTACGGAAGCCGAAATGATCGGAAGAATTAAGCAGTTTAAAGAACTTACTACTTTCGAAGTTACCGTGTAAACTTAAAATTTAACAATAATTATAATAAAAAATTTAGCGCAATTCATTCAGAATTCTAAATTTGCAACTTCATTATATAAAATATGATTAAAAAACTGAATTTAACGTTATTACTGGCTGTTTTTCTTGGACTATTTTCCACGAAATTATCAGCGCAGCTGGAAAAAGGAGTTTTGGTGGACGGTATTGCTGCAGTAATTGGCGACGAAATTATCCTGGAATCTGATTTGGAAGAACAAATCAATTACGCAAAACAACAGGGCATGAATGTTTCCGACAAATGTCAAGCAATGGAAACGATCGTAAACAATAAACTTTTGGTTTATGCGGGTAAAAAAGATACCCTTATTGAAAACCGTTCTGAAGCCATTAAGGAAAGTGCAAGTATGCGATATAACCAAATTTTATCACAATTTCCTGATGAAAAAACGATGCTACAGATGTATAAATTTCGTACGGCTTACGAAATGAAATCTTATATTGAGAAAAGTGACACTGATCAATATTATGGACAGGCAAAATATGGTAGAATTACTGAAAAAGCAGACGTAACACCAAATGAAGTTACCGATTTTTACAACACCCACAAACTTCAGTTTCCGGAAGTAAAAGATGAAGTTACCATTGCACAAATCAGTATATATCCAAAATTAACGGATGCACATAAAGACGAAATTATTGCAAAACTGAATAAAATAAAGCAGGATATTTTAGCCGGAGAAAGTTTTGAAAGCCAAGCAAGAATTTATTCCGAAGACCCTGGTTCTGCTTCAAATGGTGGACTTTACACCAATATTTCTCGTGGAAAAATGGTGAAACAGTTTGAAGCTGCGGCTTTAAATCTTCAGGAAGGTGAAATTTCTGAACCTGTGGAATCTGAATTCGGTTTTCACTTGATTCAATTAGTAAAAAAATCAGGAAAATTGTATGATGCAAGACATATCTTGATTATGGCAAAACCAACTGATGAAGAAATTGCAGCGACTAAAACCCAATTAGAAAATATAAAAACGCAAATTGAAAGCGGAAAAATGACTTTTAAAGAAGCAGCTTTTAAATATTCAGATGATAAGAAAACAAAATTTAACGGAGGTGTTTTAAATAATCCTGAAGACGGTTCAACAAAAATTGAAAAAGAAAGTCTTTCTGCAAATGTTGCTTATCAATTGGCGGGAATTAATAAAGGAGATCTTTCAGAAGTTTTTGAAGATGAACTCAACCAAAAGAAAATCGTTACTTTAATTAAGGTGGAAGATTCAATTCCGGCACATCAGTTAACCATTGAAACGGATTACAACCGTATTAAACAAATGGCGCTAAGAAAAAAGCAAAACGATATGGTTGAAAAATGGGTGAAACAAGAAATTCCAAATACTTTTGTTTCCATCAATAACCGTTATGATAACTGCGGATTTAAAGCTAAATGGACAAAATAATTAGTCTAAAAAATAATACAACAATCCTTCAGAATTTCTGGAGGATTTTTTAATTTTACCCAATGAGTAATTTTATAGATTTCGGATCCGCAAAAAAAATGAAGGAAATGAACGAAAACCAAAACAGAATTTCAAAACTTTTTAATATCAAATATCCGGTCATTCAAGGGGGAATGATTTGGCATTCCGGTTGGAAATTGGCTTCCGCAGTTTCAAATTGTGGAGGTTTGGGACTTCTAGGCGCAGGAAGTATGTATCCTGATATTCTTCGTGAAAATATTCAAAAATGTAAATTGGCTACCGATAAACCTTTTGGTGTCAATGTACCGATGTTGTATCCTAATTTGGAAGAAATTATTCAAATTATTATAGAGGAAGACATAAAAATTGTTTTTACCTCTGCCGGAAATCCTAAAACGTACACCGAAATTCTTCAAAAAGAAGGAATTAAAGTAGCTCATGTAGTTTCTTCTACAAAATTTGCGGTAAAATGTGAAGATGCCGGTGTTGATGCTATTGTAGCAGAAGGTTTTGAAGCGGGTGGACATAACGGAAGAGATGAGACAACAACCATGGTTTTAATTCCTAATGTTAAAAAAAATATTTCTAAACCGTTAATTGCTGCTGGTGGAATTGCTTTGGGTTCCCAAATGAAAGCTGCTATGATTTTAGGGGCAGATGGAGTACAAATCGGTTCCCGTTTTGCAGCAACTACCGAAGCCAGTTCTCACGATATTTGGAAACAGAAAATGATTAGTTTAAATGAAGGAGATACGCAATTAACATTAAAAGAATTAGCGCCGGTTCGTTTGGTGAAAAATAAATTTTTCTACGATGTGGAAAGACTTTATGAAACCGGAAGAAATGTTGAGGCTTTGAAAGAAACTTTAGGAAGAGCCCGCGCAAAAAGAGGAATGTTTGAAGGCGATTTGGAAGAAGGCGAGTTGGAGATAGGACAAGTTTCGGCTTTGTTGGATGATATTCTACCTGTAGAAACCGTCTTTAAAAATTTGCTTCGAGAATTTGAAGAAGCGGATTTTTCAAAATTTTAGAAAATTCCCATTCATTTTAAGCTGATTTTTGTCAGTGTATGACTGTACTCATATTTTTCCGTAATGCAGTCATCTTACATTTGTTCGTAATAATAGAAGAACATTATGATTACAAAAGAACAAACCATAGGAGAAATTGTTGCCGAAGATTTCCGTGCTGCTGCCGTTTTTAAGAAATTCGGAATCGATTTTTGCTGTAAGGGAAATCGTAGTATTGAAGAAGCCTGCTCAATTAAGAATATTGAACCTTCCAAAGTTTATGAAGCCCTTTCTCAAATTCCGTCTGCAGGAAAAAGAGAAATTGATTTCACTTTATGGCCTTTAGATTTACTTGCAGATTATGTGGAAAAAACACACCACCGTTATGTGGAAGAAAAGACTCCCATTTTACTTCAATTTCTGAATAAAGTCTCAAAAGTTCACGGAAACAGACATCCGGAACTTCAAGAAGTGTATGAGCTTTTCGAAGAATCTGCTCACGATTTGGCAGCACATATGAAAAAAGAAGAATTGATACTTTTTCCTTTTATCCGGTTAATGGTGGAAGCAGAAAAATCTGGAAATGAACTGAGAATACCACATTTTGGGACGGTTGAAAACCCAGTAGAAATGATGAAACACGAACATACTGTGGAAGGAGAACGATTTGCAAAGATTGCAGAATTAACCAATAACTACCAATTTCCTGCGGATGCATGCAATACGTATCAAGTAACTTTTAAAATGCTGGAAGAATTTGAAAACGATTTGCACCGCCATATTCATTTGGAGAATAATATCCTCTTTCCAAAATCTATTGAACTGGAGAAAAAATTTCAATAACCAAGTAAAATAATTAAATTTATTATTTTGAAAAAACATTTAAGCACGCTTAAATGTTTTTTCATTTTGTAAATAAATTCGGCTGCGCCAAAGGCGCAGCCGAATTTAAAAATAAAATATTTTTCAGAAATTATTTCTCTAAAATTCTTTTTACGGCTTCTTTTACAGCAGTTGAATCAATTTTATATTTTTTCATGAGTTCTGCTGGTGTTGCAGATTCTCCGAAAGTGTCATTTACAGCTACAAATTCTTGTCTTGTAGGTCTTTTTCTTGCTAACATTCCTGCAACAGATTCTCCTAAACCTCCTAAATAATTATGTTCTTCAGCAGTTACAATTTTTCCTGTTTTTTCTACCGATTTTAAAATAATTTCTTCATCCAAAGGTTTGATGGTGTGGATGTTAATTACTTCACAAGAAATTCCTTCTTTTTCCAATTCATCAGCTGCCACCAAAGATTCCCAAACCAAATGTCCTGTGGCAACAATAGTTACATCGGTTCCTTCTTGCAATAAAATTCCCTTTCCGATTTCGAAAGGCATATCTTCCGGTAAAAAAACAGGAACGGTTGGACGTCCAAATCTTAGGTAAACCGGACCTTCATAATCTGCAATCGCAATAGTTGCTGCTTTTGTTTGGTTATAATCACATGGATTTATGACTACCATTCCCGGAAGCATTTTCATTAACCCAATATCTTCTAAAGTTTGGTGTGTGGCACCATCTTCACCCAAAGTTAACCCGGCGTGAGAAGCACAAATTTTTACATTTTTTCCTGAATAAGCAATGCTTTGACGAATCTGATCATAAACTCTACAAGTTGAAAAATTCGCAAAAGTTCCCGTAAAAGGAATTTTTCCGTTAATCGTTAAACCTGCAGCAATTCCCATCATATTAGCTTCCGCAATTCCAACTTGGATAAATCTTTCCGGCGCTTTTTCAATGAATTTTTCCATTTTTAAAGAACCAATTAAGTCGGCGCAAAGTGCAACAACATTGGGGTTTTTATCTGCCAATTCGGCAAGTCCGGCTCCAAATCCGCTTCTTGTGTCTTTTTTTTCGGTATATGTATATTTCATTTTACTTTTTTCAAAAAATTAATAATCAGCAGGAGCTTCCAGATACAATTGTTTTAGTCCTGTTTCCAATTGTTCATCATTGGGTGCTTTTCCGTGCCAAGCGTGGGTTCCCATCATATAATCAATTCCATTTCCCATTTCGGTGTGAAGAATAATTACGACAGGTTTACCTTTACCGGTTTCGGATTTTGCACGCTCTAAAATAGAAATAACGGTTTCTAAATCGTTTCCGTTTTTCTCTTCTAAAACCGTCCAACCAAAAGCTTCTAATTTGGCGTGAAGATTTCCTAATGATAAAACTTTATCTACATCACCATCAATTTGTCGGTTATTAAAATCTATGGTGGAAATAAGATTATCTACTTTGTTATGGGCAGCAAACATCAAGGCTTCCCAAATTTGTCCTTCCTGCAATTCGCCATCACCATGAAGGGTATAGACCAAAGATTGATCACCATCTAATTTTTTTCCTAAAGCAGCACCTATTGCTACAGAAAGACCTTGTCCTAAAGATCCTGAAGCTACACGAACACCAGGTAAACCTTCATGCGTTGTAGGATGTCCCTGTAAACGGGAATCCAATTTTCTAAAAGTTCTTAATTCATCTACCGGAAAAAAACCGAATCTGGATAGGGTAGAATAGAAAACGGGTGAGATATGACCGTTGGAAAGAAAGAAAAGATCTTCATTTTTACCTTCCATCGTAAAAGGAAGTTTGTAGTTCATCACTTTTCCATAAAGTGCAGTGAAATATTCTGTACAGCCTAAACTTCCGCCGGGATGTCCGGAATTTACAGCATGCACCATACGCAAAATATCCCTTCTGATTTGTGTTGTAAGAGATTTTAGCTCTTCCATACTTTTACTCATTATAATAGATTTATTTGCGCGCAAATTTACAAATTTTCGGCGGGGTTTGGAAATGAAAAAACCTACAAACTTATAGGTTTTAAGATTCTATACTTTTTAGAATTTTTCCATCAGAGGTTTTCCATTCTGTTAAACCATTTGCGGCTCTACCCATAACAAATGAAGCTGCTAAAGAAGGACTTGAAAATATGTAATCTTCTGTAAACTCAAAATTGGATAGAATGTTTTTTTGTATAAGTTCATCTCTTGAATTTTTGATTGAATTTCCTAAAGATGGAGTTTCAGTATTAGCAATTTTTGAACCTTTCAAAACCAAAAAACCTTCGGAAGTTTGCTCTCCAATTGCATCGCAACCTCTCGCAGACTTTATAAATAAAAGTTCTTTCGGTTTGGAATTAATTGAAGTTTCACGTTTTTCTTCAAAAACCTTGTGTCCTAAAGTATTCACCAAAAGTTTAATATTTTCGATGAATTCTTCCATCTCTGCTCTGTCAGATTCAGAAATTGAAGATAATGTTGGCTTACAGCCATTTTCAATTTCATAACGATTTGTTTTACATGCAATATCGTGAAGTCGGTTTTCCAAATATTTTATATGGGCTTTATTGAGGTTTTCGTCTTTTGAGATAAATACAATTGTTTCTTTCCAAAAATCTTTTTGACTTAAATGTTGATTTAATCTGTTAAAAACATTTTCTGCTTCTCCAATGTAAACCAAATCTTTGTTATCTTCATTTTTCCCCAAAAGCAAATAAACAGCAGTGGAATTTAAATCTTTTCGGTCAATACAATCTTTTATTTTAATCCTCGGAATTTTATAGGCTTTACCTGTCCAATTGGATAGTTCGCAAGACATTCTTCCATTAGGATCCCCATCAATCAAAAATATTTTAATTGTTTTTCCGAAAGCCATATTAGTCCTTTTTTCTAATCAACCACAATCCAATAAAAGTCAATAATCCGTTGATGATAATCAGTTCAACCCCAATTTTATATTCGCTGTAAAGGGTTACAAAATAATTTATTAAATACGTGAAAACCGGCGCCAATAAAGTAACGATAAGGATGCCGTATTTTTTTGTAATTTGTGCTTTGGTCAAAATTCCGAAAGCGAAAAGTCCTAGAAGTGGTCCATACGTATAACCTGCAACTTCCATGATGAGATACACGATGGATTTATCATTTATCGCTTTGAAAATCATAATTAAAACAAAGAAAACCAGTGTGAAAATCAAGTGAATTCTCATCCTGATTTTCTTTTTTTGTTTTTCGGTTTTCGCTTCGTCTTCATTTAAATTTAATAAATCGACACAATATGAACTGGTAACCGCAGTTAAAGCGCCATCAGCAGAAGGAAAGAGCGCCGAAATTAAACCAATAATAAAAATTACTGAAATAAAGAGAGGAAAATACCCTTGTAAAGACAGCGCAGGAAACAAATCGTCGCCCATAATATTATTGATGTTTCCAGCAGCATCTTTGAATCCGAAAACGTTGGTTATGGTTTCTTTCCCTGAAATAATATTGGTGATTTGTCCGTATTCTGCACCGTTGGTTTGCGCAAAAAGATATAAAAGTCCGCCTAAAAATAAGAAGGCAAGATTTACGATTAATAGCGTTACTGCAAACGTGAGCATATTTTTTTTAGAATTTCTCAGGTTGTCAACGGAAATGTTTTTCTGCATCATTTCCTGGTCTAAACCGGTCATCGCAATAGTTATGAACATTCCACCCAAGATAGTTTTGAGGAAAAATGTTTTGGAATTGACATCAAAATTCACAAAATGGGTATATTTTTTTTCAGATAAAATTTGAAAAGCTTCACCTGTAGAAATATTCAAACTACTCAAAATATAAATGATACAGCCCACTAAACTGATTATCATAAACGAAGTTTGAAGGGTATCAGTAATCACAATAGTTTTTACTCCACCTTCGAAAGTGTACAGCAAAACCATTAATAAAATAACTGCAGAAGTTGCCCAAAACGGAACTCCCAAACCTTGCAATAGGAAAATTTGTAAAACATTCACCACCAAATATAATCTCGCAGTTGCGCCAATAGAACGGGAAATAATGAAAAAAAGCGATCCGATTTTATGCGCTTCTACATTAAATCTTTTTCCTAAATACGTATAAATCGAGGTGAGATTTAATTTATAATACAGCGGAAGCAAGACAAAAGCAACGATAAAATAGCCGATGAAAAAACCAATCACCAACATATAATATTCAAAACCGCCGAAAATATATTCGGTTCCTGTCATCTTACCGACGGTTCCCGGAACTGAAATGAAGGTAACACCACTCAAACTCGTCCCAATCATACCAAAAGCAACCAGCCACCATTTGCTTTTTTTATTTCCTATAAAAAAGGATTGATTATCCGCATTTCTACTGGTGATGTAAGCAATACCCAATAAACCGACAAAATAAACAAAAACGAAAAGCAAGAGAATTGTGGATGAATTCATTCTGAAATTTTAAATTTCCACAAATATAGAATTTTGATTGGGAAGATGGAAGAAGGATGATGGAAGTTGGATGTTTTAAAGATTGTCTTTCAACAAAAAATAACTTCAAAAAAAACATCAAAAAGGATTTTTTTCTTTTGATGTTTTTTGTAGAGTTTATGTGATGATTATTCTAAAATTTTCTTGAAATCATCAATTTTTTCTTGAAGTTCTTTTGCCAATTTTTTGTTGGAAATTTCACCTTTTTCCAAATCAAAATTTTCATCAAACTTCTGTAGAGAAAAGGTTTCTTTGATATCGGCTCCAAATCCGGGGAAAAATTTCTTGGCGTGTTCCAACACATTTCCGCCACCAAAACCTCCTGGAGAAGTTGCCATCAAAAACATCGGTTTTCCTTGCCAAACTTTCACTTCAATTCGTGAAGCCCAGTCGTAAATATTTTTAAAAGCTGCACTGTAAATTTTGTTGTGTTCAGCTAAAGAGCAAATTATCGCATCGCATTCTTCAATATTTTTCAGGAATTTTTTGGCTTCTTCGGGATATCCTTTTTTTTCGCGATCTACCGAAAAAATAGGCATTTCGTAATCATTCAAATCGATGAGGTTAATTTCATCATCTTTAAAACTTTTCAAAACGTATTTTACCAATTCCCGATTTCTGGAGGTGGAAGAGGTACTTCCTGCAAATGCTAATATTTTCATTTTAATATTTTTTTTAGTAAAAAAGTATAATTTTATTTGTCCAATTCAGATAACAAACTTATGATATTCAAAGGTTTGGTGTACATATCCAATGTTCCATTTTCTTTTTTTGGCCATTGTTCCTTTGGTTTGTCCCAATACAATTCAACACCATTTCCATCAGGATCATCCAAATAGATGGCTTCTGAAACGCCGTGATCTGAAGCTCCGGTTAATGGATAATTTGCTTTTCTTAACCTATCGAAAATGGCAGCTAAATCTTTTCTTGTAGGATAAAGTATTGCGGTATGGAATAATCCAACATGGTTAGATGGAGCTTTAGGCGAATTTTTGGAAAACCAAGTGTTGAGTCCAATATGATGATGATAACCACCTGCCGAAATAAATGCAGCATCTTGACCGTATTCCATTGTAAGTTCAAAACCGAGCAAATTGCAGTAAAAATCCAAAGAACGTTGGAGGTCTGCAACTTTCAGATGAACATGCCCAATTCTGGTTTGTTTAGGAATTTTGTATTCAGATATATTAATTTCCATTATTTTTAATGAGTATTCTCTTTTTAAAGTTTATTTTAAATTTTTTTGATGGGAAAAGGTACGAATTCTTCTTCATCTCCCAGAACTTTTGGAAAAGCTTCTAAATTTTGTTCTAGCCAATTTTTCTTGGCATTTTCGATGATTTCTTTATCCGAATTCACGAAATTCCAAAACATAAAACGTTCTTCCTCAAAAGGTTCACCACCAAATAAATACAAAGTCGTTTCGCCGTTGGTTTCAAATTCGCAAAGCGATGCGTTTTTCGCAATCAAGAGTTGTTTGGAACCGTAATCGTTGCCTTCAATTTTCACTGTTCCGTCTAAAACGTACATCCCAACTTCACCGAATAATTTTTCTCCGATGTTGATTTTCTGTGCTTCTTTCGTTTTAATTTCCAAAAAATACAGCGGACTGTGAACCGGAACCGGCGATTTTCTATCAGTCAATTCTCCGGCAATTAATTTAAAATCAATTCCGTTTTCTTCCCAATGCGGAATTTGATCTTTATCGATGTGAAAAAAACTCGGTTCGCTTTGTTCCAAATTTTTTGGAAGTGCAATCCAAATTTGAAATCCATGCAAAAATTGAAGTGAATTTCGTAAATATTCCGGAGTTCTTTCGGAATGAACCACACCTTTTCCGGCGGTCATCCAATTCACTTCACCCGGTTTTATTTCAATGGCATTTCCCATGGAGTCTCGATGAAAAATAGACCCTTCAAAAAGATATGTTAATGTGGAAAGTCCGATATGCGGATGCGGCGGAACATCAAAATTTTGAAATTCCAGCAGGCAAGTCGGTCCCATATGATCGATAAAAACGAACGGACCAACCGCACTTTTTTCCCGGAAAGGAAGCAACCTTCCCACCAAAAAATTGCCGATATCTGCGGCTTTTTCTTCTAAAATAAATCCTACGTTGGATTGCATAATTTTTATTTAGAGGTTAGATATTAGATTTTAGAAATTAGATTTATCAAGTTCTCTAAAATCTAACTTCTAATTTCTCACTTCTTATAATTGATCGTAACTTGGAAATTTCTCGTAAACAATCGTTTTCCATTCCGGATGTCGTTTGATATAAGCAAATACGAAAGAACAATACGGCATTATTTTTTTCCCGCTTTCTTTGATGGAGTTCAATGTTTTTTCGACGAGCGCAGTTCCGACGCCTTTTCCGCCTAATTCTTCGGGAACTTCAGTGTGTACCAACGCAATTTTGTTGGGAAGTTCTTGATATTGGATGAACGCTTTGTGTCCTTCAACAACCATTTCAAACTGTTTGTCGGTTTCGTTTTTTACGAGTTCTATGTTTTCTAATTCTGGTTTCATATTTATATAATTTTGAATTTTGAGTGTTGAATTTTGAATAAAAAAATGTTGAATCTCCACTCTTAAGAATAATACATTAGAAATAAATCTGTGTGTAATCTTTGTATCAGTGGTCATTTTTAATAAGACTAATTTGTAACGGAGTTCACGGGGATTAGTAGAATTAAGGATTTCATTTATTCTCAGTGTAAATCCACTATATTCCTAAAAAGGGTTAGTTAAAAAATGTTGAATGCTTTTCTCAAATTTAGTAAATAAGATCAAACATTCAACATTCATTAAAAATTAAAAACTTAGAATTGAAATTTCAATTATTCTTCCAAATATCCAAATTTTCCAGTGTTGAAATCTTCAAACGCTTGGATAATTTCTTCTCTCGTGTTCATTACAAACGGACCGTGAGGAAAAATGGGCTCGTTCAACGGTTCTCCGCTTAAAATTAAAACAACGGAATCTTCATTGGATTCAATCGTAAAAGTTTCTCCTTCGTTTTCAAACAAAACAAAATGATCTGTCGGAACTTTTTCCTCACCATTTACCGTGATGCTTCCTTCAACTACCAAAGCTGCGGTGTTGAAATTTGCCGGAAAACTGAATTCCGCTTTTCCACCGGATTTTAATTTGGCATTCATTAAATTTACAGGACTGAAAGTATTTGCCGGGCCTTTTTCTCCATTATATTCACCTGCAATAATTTCCACCAAACCATTTTCGCCCAAATCCACGATTTTCATTTCCGAATTTTTGATGGCTTGATATTTCGGTGTGCTCATTTTGTCTTTTGCAGGGAGATTTACCCACAATTGCACCATTTGGAAAATTCCACCTTCTTTTGCCCATTCCGTTTCGTGAAATTCTTTGTGCAAAACTCCGGAAGCTGCCGTCATCCATTGTACGTCCCCCTTTCCGATAATTCCACCCCCTCCTGAAGAATCATGGTGTTCTACTTTTCCTTGATAAGCAATTGTCACCGTTTCGAAACCACGATGCGGATGCACCCCAACTCCGCGCGGAGTTTCGGTTGCACCAAAATGGAATTTGGAATTGTAATCCAACATCAGGAAAGGATCCATTCTTTGCATATCCAATCGAAATCCACTCGGAATAAAATTGTGAACTCTAAAACCATCGCCCACAAAATGTGCAGGTCTTGGTTGTACGACTAATTCTACTTTTTTAGTTGACATATTAATATTTTTTTATTTTAAATTTTTGTTTTTCAGCGGCGGCGAAGCCGCCGCCGAAAATTCTACCTTCAATTTCTTCAACAAAATTACATCCTAAACAGAAAAAAAACATTGATGTATGGTAAGTTCTTATTGAATTAATTTTCAATTGTTTAAATAAAAAAATCGCCAACAATTGTTGACGATTTTTTTATTTTGAAAATCCAGCATCATTATGCTGCGCTTCATTCCACGCAATGACATAATAAATTTTAATATCCAGCGGTAAATTGCTTTCTGATGAACTGTTTATTCTCCACTTCATCCACTACTGCAACTGCTAAATCTTCAACAGAAAGCAAACTTCTTCCTTCAGCATTGAAAACTGGAGCATCAGATCCGTAACGATAATTTTTGGTTTTGGTTAAGCCGTTTCCGTTGTACATTTCGATTGCTGGTGAGAAAAATTCCCAGTCCAACGTTTCATTCTTGCTCAAATTTTCAACAAAATAGTTTCTAACGGAATTTGCGGCGGGATAAATATCTTTTGAAAAATCTGCACCATCTACAAGATAATTTCCATCAATTTTCAATGTTCCGGCTCCACCAATTACAATCAGTCTTTTTACGTCTGAATTTTCCACAGCCTTCTGGATGCTTTCTGCACCTTTTCGGTATTCGTCTGCAATATTTGGGTTCGTCCAACCCGGGTTATATGCGCTAATGACCAGATCTGCTCCAGAAATTGCCTTTGAAATATCTTCAGAATTAAAAACATCAGCATTAATCTTTTCAATTGTATCACTGTTATTTTCAATTTTATCTGTGTTTCTTGCAATCGCAACTACGTAGTAATTTCGATCTGTAAGTTCGTTTAGAATGGCGTTTCCAACAAATCCTGTTGCGCCGATTAATGCTACTTTCATAAATTTTAATTTTTTAATGATACAAATTTAGTTCAAGCGCTGACAAAAGAAATTGATGTAGGATAAGAAATTAATTTTCCTGCGAATTCATATTTTCGCCATCGCGAAAATGAAGCCTTCTGAAAACAAATCCGGACAAAATTGTCAAAAACCCAATCACCAAAAAAGTATAGCGAAAAGCGTTGTGAATTTCACCTTTAATTAAAGAAGTATCGCCTTCAAAAAGTTTCAAAACGATTAATCCAAAAGCTGTTCCGAAACCAATCGCCAATTGTTGGTTTACTGAAATTAAAGAATTTCCACTACTGGCCATGTTTTGCCGCAAATCTGCAATGGAAATAGTATTCATTGAGGTAAACTGAATGGAATTAAAAAATCCTAAAATCGCCAAAAGCGGAATAAATAAGTAAACTGACTGATGAATATTAGGAATTGCCATGGACATGATGATAAAACCAATAATAAAAGTATTGAACATCAAAGTGGTTCGATACCCAAATTTATTTAAAATTTTAATCACAAAAGATTTTCCAAACATAGCGGTAATTGCCATTGGAGCGACAATCCAACCCGAAGTTACGGCGCTTTTTTCATAAGCCAATTGAATCATCAAAGGCAATAAAAGTGGAATGGAGGAGATTCCCAATCTTGTGGCAATATTTCCGAGCATTCCAACCCGAAAGGTTCTCACTTGAAATAAATGGAGCGGAAAAATTGGATTGTTATCTTTTTTGGCGTGAACGTAATAGTAATACATCAGCAAAAATCCCACAACAAAAATCACCAAAACCGGCGTCATATTTTTTGTATTTCCTAGGAATTCCAGAGCAATGGAAAGCGCTAGAGAAGCCGATGCAAAAATCAAAAATCCCTTCAAATCGAAATCTAAAATTTTAGATTTGTAATCGGGCATAAATTTTATACCGAGAAACACTCCAATCACTCCAATAGGGATATTGATGAGGAAAATCCAGTGCCACGAAAAATAATCTACCATATAACCACCAACCAAAGGACCGAGAACAGGACCGATTAATGCTGGAATAATGGCGAAATTCATCGCCTTTACAATTTCATTTTTATCGAATGTTTTTAACAAAGCCAATCTTCCAACCGGCGTCATCATACTTCCTCCCAAACCTTGTATAACACGGGAAATAACCAAATGCGTCAAATTTTGGGAAATTCCGCACAAAACCGAGCCTACAATGAAAAGTAAAATTGCGGCTACAAATACTTTCTTCGTTCCAAATTTGTCCGCCAAAAAACCTGAAACCGGCATGAACACTGCTAAAGTTAATACATAACTAATAATTGCATTCTGCATATTGAGCGGAGATTCTCCTAAATCTTTTGCTATTGCAGGAAGTGACGTATTCAAAATCGTGGAATCCAACATCTGCATGAAAATTGCCGTTGCAAGGATGAAAGGGAGGATTTTTTTGGTGTTTGATTTTAATGAAGGATTTTCCGAGTCAATTTGCATGAATCAAATTTAATATTTTTAGAAGAAAATTTTAAGAGAAAGCATCTATGCAAAAGATAATTTTCTAAACAAAAAAAAATCCCGCAATTTGCGGGACTATGATTTGTTTAGAAAATTACTTTCTTTCTGTCGATATCAACCCAGGCTGCACCATTTTTTTTGTAGCGTACCAGATAATATTTTTCGAAATCTTCAGTTTTGTAAACAATATTTTCATTTCCTTCTTGATAAGGCGTGATATAGTAAAAATCAATGTCTTTTTTGTCTCTTTTATCACCGTTTACAACATTCGTAGGAACCATTTTAGAAATTTGGAAATTGGTCATGTATTGCTTCATATCCGCTTCAAATTCCTTATTTTCCTTTAAATCTTTTTTAGGAAAAATATCAATAAATCTAAATTTATCATCTTTCAACCAAAGATAATATCTCTTTTGCGCTTTGGTTTTTAAATCATGGGAAGTAAAAGTGAAAACTTGTTTTGGTAGTAAAACTTCCACTTTTTCAGGATCAATATGGGTGTAATATCTTTTAGCGGAAGGATCTACATAAGTTTCCAAATTGTATTTTAAAAGTGGATTTGTCCAGTCTTTGTTAGCAAAAAAGATGTTGAGTGCATGAAGTGCTGTTTCACGAAGTTCTTTTTCTTTGGCATCCAACTCCTTGGTTGGAATTTGAGGATTAATTTCTTTTACAAACGTATAAAAAACTTTAGGTTTTATCCCAGCTAAATGGGGATAAGATTTTAATTCTTCTGCTTTACGTAGCCAATAAAACTGCTGATAATAATCTTCTTTGTCTTTATCGTTTACCTTTTTAATCATCATTCCCAATTTCTTGGAATTCATTACTTCTGCAAATTTGTTTTTCTGAGCGATTCCATATCCAAAGATAAGTAGTGTGAAAATTAGAGCTATATTTCTTTTCATTTGTAAAAATTAAATTTCTGGTCAAATATAATTATTTCTTAGATAACCAAAATGATATTTTGTTAAATATGAAACTGAATTTTGTAAAATAATTTATAATTTTTATTGGCAAGAAATTTTTGTAAGTCTATTCACTTTTATATTGTATAATGACTTCTTTTGCTTTATACAATAAAATTGATTGCATTACAATAACGGGAAAATAAAATAACAAACTGATGAAGCCTAAAATGATGGTTATCATACATCCGTAAACAATGATTGTGAATACACCGGTAAGTTTGGCATATGGGTCTAAATATTTTTCTAGTTTTAAAATTCCAATTCCAAAGGGGATTCCTACTGTACCTAAAGTTGTCATTGAGATTAATCCGTAAACAACTTCTATTTCTTCTGTCCAATTAAAACTGTAATAAGTTGATATGTAACTTATTATTGTGACAATCAGTAGCAAAATACTAGAAACTTTAATTAAAGTATTCTTGAAAATTTTTCCGATTACAAAAAAGCCTACATAAAATGAAAAACTTGAAATTGCACCAATTACCGTTGTGATTAAATATAAATTCGATGAAAAATATTTGTGAAGTCCATCTATTTTAAAATAATCAATCGATTCGTAAAAGATATTATAAGAATCTGCGGGAATCATCACGATTCCTAACCAAAATGCCAGATTCAAAAGGAGAATTTGGGTTTTAGAAATTCTTAAGACATTTTCCAAATCTGTTTTGATATCATCGAATTCGTAATCCAGCGCTTTCAAAATGTTTTTTAAAGTATAGCTTCTTGGCGTTACTTCTCCAGATTCAATTCTTTGGATGGTTCTCACATTGATGTTGCACATTTCAACTAATTCTTCTTGAGTGAAACCTTTTTCTTTTCTCAGTTCAAGAATTTTTCTGCCTAATTCAGGTTGTTTCATTGTGGTAAAATTAAAATTTTTAACAATACTACAATCGGTAAAAATGAAAACAAAAATTTATTACAAATTTACACACGACATTTACCCGACATTCTTTTATTCATAATATTTAACAAGAAATAATAAACAAAAAAACTTGCCAAAATTTTGACAAGTTTTTAATCATTTAATAAGAATCTTCATGAACTGAAATCACCGCTCTTCCGCTTGGATCATTCATCTTTTTGAAGGCTTCGTCCCATTCCAAAGCGATTGGCGTAGAACAAGCAACCGAAGGAACGGACGGAACAGTCGCCGCAGCAGTTTCACTTGGAAAATGTTCCTCGAAAATTGTTCGATAACGGTATTCTTCTTTGTTTTGAGGCGTATTTAATGGAAATCTGAATTTTGCATTCGCCATCATTTCATCAGAAACTTCTTTTTCAGCGACTTCTTTCAAAGTGTCAATCCAAGAATAACCAACGCCGTCAGAAAACTGTTCTTTTTGTCGCCAGGCAATATTTTCAGGTAATAAATCTTCAAAAGCTTTTCTTAATAACCATTTTTCAATTTTTGGTTCATGAGAACCCACCATTTTATCTTTCGGATTTACCGTCATTGCAATATCCATAAATTCTTTATCCAAAAACGGAACCCTGCCTTCAATTCCCCAACTCATCAATGCTTTGTTGGCTCGCAAACAATCGTAAAGATGAAGTTTATTTAATTTTCTTACTGTTTCATCGTGCAAATCTTTTGCAGTTGGTGCTTTATGAAAATACAAATATCCTCCAAATAATTCATCTGAACCTTCGCCGGAAAGCACCATTTTAATTCCCATTGATTTAATCACTCTTGCCATCAAATACATTGGGGTTGAAGCACGAATCGTAGTTACATCGTACGTTTCCAAATGATAAATCACATCACGAACCGCATCCAAACCTTCCTGTACGGTAAAATGAATTTCATGGTGAATTGAACCAATATGATCCGCTGCTTTTTGTGCAGCCGCCAAATCAGGCGAACCTTCCAAACCAACCGCAAAACTGTGCAATCTTGGATACCACGCTTCTTGCGTGTCGCCGCTTTCAATTCGGTTTCTTGCATATTTTGCAGCAATGGCGGAAGTGATGGATGAATCCAAACCTCCAGAAAGCAAAACGCCGTAAGGAACGTCGCTCATCATTTGTCTGTGAACCGCAGCTTCCAACGCTTCACGGATTTTTGCGATATCAGTTTCGTTGTTTTCTACATTTTCAAATTCTTCCCAATCTCTTTTATACCATTGCTGCAAATCGTTTCCTTCTTTGCTGTACACGAAATGTCCCGGTAAAAAAGTTTCGATGGTTTTGCAAACACCTTCCAAAGCTTTCAATTCTGAAGCGACGTAATAATTTCCGTTTTTATCCCAACCGTGATACAACGGACAAATTCCCATGTGATCTCGTGTGATGAGATATTCATTTTTTTCGGTATCGTAAATGGAAAAAGCGAAAATTCCGTTCAGTTTATCGATAAAACCGGCTCCAAATTTTTGAAAAAGTGGAATAATGACTTCACAATCTGATTCAGTTTGGAAAGGATAATCCGGAAATTCTGCACGCAATTCTCTGTGATTGTAGATTTCGCCATTCACCGCCAAAACGATTTTTCCGTCTGGGGAAAATAAAGGTTGTTTCCCGGAAGTTGGATCCACAATCGCCAATCTTTCGTGGGAAAAAATCACATTTTCATTTTGAAAAACTCCGCTCCAATCCGGTCCGCGATGACGGATTTTTTTAGACATTTCTAAAACCTGAGGCCGCAACGTTTCCGTTTTTTGTTTTGCATCAAACAAGCATACAATTCCGCACATATCTTTGTTTTTATTATTTCTGTTTAAAATTCTTTTGCAATAATAAAGTCTAAGTTTACAAATTACAAATAAAATTCATTAAATAAGAAAAATATTCTAAAATTAATTTTAAAATAGGAAAAATTTAAGTTAAAAATGAAATTTAACTTGTTTTCGTTAATTTTTTTCACTGAATGGATGAAGAACTTTTAAACAACTTCGAATTCTTTGGGATAAAGTACCGTTCCTTGAGCGTTTTCTAAAGCACTGTCAAAAAGTTCTAAAGCGATGAAATTTTTGCTCGGAACTTCAAATGGTGGGAAAATATTCCATTTTTCGGAAGGTTCAAAACCGAAATTCGGATAATAATGTTCGTTACCGAGAACTATCACCTATTGAAAACCAATATTTTTGCGATTTCCAAACCTTTAATAATCAATTTTGCACCAATTCCTATTTTTTGAAATTCAGGTTTTACTGCCATTGGAGCGAGTGAAAGACTTTCTGTAAACGAATTTTTAGCAGAATTAAAAATTTTATTTTTCGTGAATAAAATATGTCCGACATTTTTACCATTAACTAAAGCAACCAAAGAAAGTTTAGGAACAAAAGCATCACTTTTTCTCAATAAATCAACCAATTTTTCTTCATTTTATTGACTGAAAGCAAGTGAATTTAATTCAAAAACTTCTTTAAAATCTTCAGAAGTTTCTTGTCGGATTTTGATTTGCATTATCTTAAATATAAATTAGTGTTAAATTAATTCTTAAATTTGAGAAAACACTGTCATGACTAATCGATTTTCAGTTTTTCTACTTGTGATTTTTTCGTACCTATGTTATGCTCATACTCCGAATATTATTTTTGAGAACTTTGGAAATGTAAAGTATGTATTTGAATCGAGTTTTCATTATAATAAAAAAATGATTGAAGCAGAAGAGGTGAAAATTAAAATTATCGGAAAATTATCAAGGAAAATTGCTGAAAAATATCAATACAAAGATACCATCATGATTGAAAGAATTGTTTCAAAAGAAAATGACTCTCTGTTTATACTTGAAAACAAAAATTCAAATTTAAGATTATTCGGTCTTAAATATAATTTCAAAACAAACAATAGTGGAATTGCAATTAGAATTTTAACAAATAAAGCAAAAGTTGAAGACGTATTAAAACTTGTTGAATATGCGATTAAAAATAGAAGCAAACTTAACCGATCATTAAAAAAGGTAGATTTTAAACGAAAAGGTCGTGATACTGTATTAACTTTTAGAGCAACTCCTAATGACTTAATTAAAAAAATCAGAAGTAAAAAATCAGAATTTGTTGAACAACTAATGAAAAATAGAATTGAATTATTTGATAATGGTGATCATGCTACAGGTCTTTTTTGGCAAAATAATAAATTCCATTTTATAAAATCAGAGTATAATGATCCGAAATATGTGAGATTTGGTTATGAAAATTTTTTAATCGAGGATTTTTTATATTACATCGATTCAAAAAATTCTAGTTATTTCTTAATTTTCTTGGATAAACAACGTTTTAAACATTTTGATGGTTATTTGGAAAGTACTGTCATTACGTTAGCACTGTCAAAACCGATTTTTTTTGATTATCATATCGTAGGTGAAGTGAATGATAGAATTTTTCTTCAAAGTGATCTAAATGATTTACATAGCTATAATCCAAACAAAAAAACACTCCAAAAAATTGATTAATCAAATTCTTTCAATCAACGCCATATAAAACCCGTCATAACCTTCACTTGGAAAAATACTTTCTTGCTTGATGAGTTTAAAATCAGCATTGTTTTCCAAAAATTTTTCCACCTGTTCGTTATTTTCAGAAGGGAGAATGGAGCATGTTGCATACACCAATTTTCCCCCCTTTTTTACCATTTTAGCATAATCTTGAAGGATTTGCTGTTGCTCGGTTTTGATACGGTCGATAAAATCTTGGTCGATTTTCCATTTTGCGTCTGGATTTCTTTTCAAAACGCCCAAACCGGAACATGGCGCATCAATCAAAACGCGGTCTGCTTTTTCGTGTAATCTTTTGATCACTTTATTGTCGGTAATTTCTCGGATTTCGATATTGTGAGCTCCGGCTCGCTTCGCTCGCCGCTTCAGTTCCGCCAATTTCCAAGCGTGAATATCGAGTGCAATAATTTGACCTTTATTTTCCATTTTCGCCGCGATATGCAAGGTTTTTCCACCTGCACCTGCGCAAGCATCCACCACGCGCATTCCGGGTTTAACATCCAAAAATTCTCCAATTTTTTGAGAAGCGGCATCCTGAACTTCAAAAAATCCTTCCTTGAAAGCGGAGGTTAAAAATACATTTTTCTTTTCCTGCAACTGAATGGCATCTTCAAAACCACGAATTTCAAAACTTTCCACATTTTCTTCTTTTAGTTCGGAAATCAAATGTTTTGGTGTGGTTTTCAAACGGTTGGTTCTTAGAATTGTGGGCGCCTGTTCGTTTAAAGAATTCATTTCTTTTTCCCAATTTTTCCCCAGTTCTTTTTCTAAAGTTTCCGCTAACCAATCCGGAATGGAGTGTTCAATCGCTTTGGTAGGGACCGTTCCTTTTTTTAGTTTGGTAAGAATATCTGAAATTTTAATTCCGTCAAATTCCTCAAATTTCTTGTAATTCGTCTTGCTCCACAACAAATAAGCAAGCATCAATTTGTAAATATTGTTGGGTTTTATACCTTCTCCCATGTAATATTCCAATCTTTTTCTCCAACGGATAATGTTGTAAAAAATCTCTGAAACAACCGCTCTGTCTTGGCTTCCCCATTTTCGGTTGGCTTTCAAAAGACGTTCGATCACTTTATCGGCATATTTATTTTTTTCAAAAAAAGTTTCTTGAAGTGCATCGTGAATTCCTATAGCGAGATTTCGGTGTATCAATTCCATTGGGGAAAATTTTTAAGGTTGAATTTTAGATTTTATATCCTAAAATTTGTTGCAAAAATAGGGTTTTGAGATGGAATTTGGATGGCAAAACAGGGAAGTTTTTCTGTGAATTATTTAAATTTGCAAAAAATATGAAAATGTCTGAAGTTACAATTTGCCCAAAATGTCAATCTGAATATACCTACGAACAAGAGGGAATCATGGTTTGTTCCCAATGTTTCCACGAGTGGAATCCCGAAGAATCTGCAAATGAAGATAAAGTTTTCGATTCCAACGGAAACGAATTGCAAAATGGAGATTCTGTGGTTGTGGTAAAAGATCTTCCCGTGAAAGGTGCGCCAAAACCTGTAAAAGCTGGAACGAAAGTGAAAAATATCCGTCTAAGACCAGATTCTGACCATAATATCGATTGCAAAATTGACGGTTTTGGTTCGATGGCTTTAAAATCGGAATTTGTGAAAAAAGCTTAGAATAATGACAAATTGCGAATTACTAATTATTAATTAGGAATTACGATCTGCGAATTTTTGTAAAATAAAAAAAGGAAAAATTCAGTCAGGGTTCAAATTCTAAGACTTTGATTGTTCCGATAGAATGAAACTAATTTCAGTCCGTAAAGGCAGAAAGAGAAATAACCGAAAATTTCCTTCGTTGGTTGGGAAATATTACGGAAAATAAATTTCAAAATTAGTGCCAAAAAAAATCCTGAATATTCAGGATTTTTATTTTTTATATTGATTTTATGGATAGGGTGCTATTTCAACTTCCAAACCGTCTATTTCATTAGTAATGTGTATTTGGCAACCTAAACGTGAAGTATCTTTTACATGAAAAGCTTCCGCTAACATGGCATCTTCTTCATCACCCATTTCGGGTAAAAGATCTTCACCACTTTTAACGTAAACCTGGCAAGAAGCGCACATCGCCATTCCACCACAAACGCCGATAGTTCCTTCTTCCGCAAGTTCATAGGAACGGATCACTTCCATTAAATTCATGGACATATCGGTAGGTGCGATAAGTTCGTGCGTAATCCCAGTTCTGTCGGTAATTTTGATGGTGATATCGTTCATTTCTGAATTTTTAGTCTATTTTTTTTACAACCGCTTTTTCAGCTTCTTTCCGGCTTCCGTCGAAACCATCCACGCCGGAAACGGTGGTGTATTTCAGAACATATTTTTTTCCCGGATTTAATCTTTGATAAACACTTTGACACATTAAAGTGGCTTCGTGAAATCCGCAAAGAATCAATTTTAATTTTCCCGGATAAGTGTTGATGTCACCAATCGCATAAATTCCTTCGATATTCGTTTGATAATCTAAAGCGTTATTTACTTTGATGGCATTTTTTTCAATTTCGAGTCCCCAATTTGCTAATTCGCCCAATTTTGGTGTTAATCCAAAAAGTGGAATAAAGAAATCGGTTTCAATATCGCTTTGTACCCCTTCCTGATCTAAAGTGATGGCTTCAATATGTTTGTTTCCTTTTAATCCAATAACTTCAGCTGGAGTTATTAAATTAATTTTTCCTTGGTTTTTGAGTTCCTGAACTTTTTCAACAGAATCTAAAGCGCCACGAAATTCGTTTCTACGGTGAATTAAAGTAACTTCTGACGCAACATTAGCTAAGAAAATACTCCAATCCAAAGCAGAATCTCCACCTCCGGCAATGACCACTTTTTTATTTCGGAAATGTTCAGGTTCTTTGATGAAATATTCAACGCCTTTTTCTTCGAAATGGGCGATATTTTCCAAATCAGGTTTTCTGGGTTCAAAAGTTCCTAATCCACCAGCAATAGCCACTGCTTTTGCTCTGTGAACGGTTCCTTTATTGGTGATTACTTCAAACCATTCATCATCAATTTTATTTAATGAAACAGCAGTTTCAGCCAAAGTAAAGCCAGGTTGGAACTGTATGATCTGTTCCATTAAATTATCCACCAATTCTCCTGCATTTACGGTAGGATAACCCGGAATATCAAAAATTGGTTTTTTAGGATAAAGTTCTGCAAGCTGACCTCCAGGCTGCGGAAGTGCATCAATGATATGGCACTTCATTTTTAATAAACCTGCTTCAAATACAGTAAAAAGTCCGGTAGGTCCAGCTCCGATGATCAATAAGTCTGTTGTAATCATTTTCTAAAAATCTTTTGAAAAGAGTGGGGCAAAAATACTAAAAATAAAACGAAATAGTATGTGATCCATATTACAAAAAATTAAAAGTATCCCTGATATAAGTCATTTGGAAGAAGTATTATCTTTGTGGCAAACTATTTGCAAAAAACAAGGCATGAAAAAGATTTTACTGATATTCAGTTTATGTATAATGAACATTGTTTTTGGGCAAAAGCTTGATAATATTACTTCTGGGGAAACCCTGAATTACAGGATACATTATGGAATTTTAAATGCAGGAACTGCCACATTAACCACTTTAAAAACCAATTATAAGGGAAAACCTCATTTTTATGTAAAAGGAGTTGGAAAAACTACAGGTGCTGTACGGGCTTTTTTTAGAGTAGAGGATTTATATGAAAGTTTTATAGATTATAACACCGGATTACCCAGTTTTTATGTTAGAAATGTAAGAGAAGGTGGATATACCCAGCATTTGCAAACGGTTTTTAACCATGATAACCATACTTTAATTTTAACTGATAAGAAAACACCTGCCAATGGTTCCAAAGTTTTAAAATCTGTTGAAGGTGTTCAAGATATGCTATCAGCATTTTATTATTTACGGTCTTTAGATCAGTCTGAACTAAAAGTAGGAACCGTAAAAAACATGAACATTTGGATTGATGATGAAATGTTTCCTTTTCAATTGCGGGTTGCAGGAACTGAAAATGTAAAAACTAAATTCGGTTACATCAATTGTTTAAAAATTATTCCTTTAGTGAAAAGTGGGCGCGTTTTCAAAGAAAAAGAGGGCGTCACTTTATGGGTTAGTAATGACAAGAACCATATTCCGATTTCTATAAAAGCCCAACTTGCGGTAGGTTCCTTAAAAGCTGATCTGGAGAATTATAAAAATGTAAAATATCCTCTGGCTTTTAAAAATTAAAAATACAGCAATAATATTTCGAAAAGACGGTCATCAACAGGCTGTCTTTTTCTTGTTTTTTTTAAAATTTTAGACACAAGTCTTAAGTAGTACTGATAAATATCACTATTTGTATTTATTCTAAATAAAAAGTTATATTTGCACCTTAATTGAGAGATTATGGGGTTTAGTAAATTTACTTTTTTCGTAACTTTTGTTTTTTATGGAATCCTTATTCATGCACAGCAATTAAGTGGAGTAGTGTATGAAGGAGAAGAAAACAAACCACTTTCCAATGTAAAAGTACAAATTGAAAATTCTGAAGTATGGACTGTTACTTCTGAAGAAGGAACCTTCAACATCAATTACAAACCGGGCGAAACGCTGTTGTTTACCAGATTTGGATTAATTGATAAAAGACAGTCTTATTCCACCTTACCCAATAATAAAGTAACCTGAGTTCGGGTTAAGCGAAGTTCAAAAATAATTGACCGTCATTTACTTTTTTCAAGTTGAGTGACGGTTTTTTTGGAAAGAAACAATAGGCTGTTAATCCTCCCAAAATATTGATCATAAA